>RCUK01000095.1_pt1 | contig 107071 bp, 105 predicted proteins | sample 2166381 | NCBI WGS metagenome assembly RCUK01 (sample SAMN09932809, study PRJNA488358) | compost metagenome | isolation source: compost soil in an enriched community | place: Germany: Experimental Botanical Garden | reverse complement strand
AAATGCGCCCGTAGCTCAGTTGGATAGAGTACCTGGCTACGAACCAGGCGGTCGGGAGTTCGAATCTCTCCGGGCGCACCATTGCATCGACGAAAACGGCAGCCCTCGGCTGCTGTTTTTTTTTGCGTTCGCCACCTGCGCATGCGCGCCAGCCGCAAGCCCGCCAGCGGCGATGCGTACCGCCGGCCGCGCGGTCAACCGCGCGACGCTTGCGCCTGCACCCGCGCCATCGCCAGCCGATCGGCCTCACGCGGCATCCGTGGCGCGCCGCACTGCGCGCCGGCCGGCCCCTCCTGCGCGAGCCAGTCATCCACGACCCCACCCAGCAGGTCCAGCCGCAACGGCAGCGTGATGTGGTCCTCTCCGCGCATTTCGATGTAGTGCACGCGCGGACTGGCCAGGGCCAGCCGACGCCCCTGGTCCACCCGCACATGCTGGTCGTCCTGCCCGTGCACCAGCAGCACGCAGGCGCGCGTGTCGGCCAGCGCGCGCGCCACATCCACCCGATCCAGGTCCAGGTCCAGGCGCTGGCTGGCCGCGGCGATGACCTTGTCCAGGTCCTGCCCGCCATACCGCCAGCGTCCATAGGCGGCCATCGCCTGTGCCTTCCACGCCGTGGGCTGCAGCGACATCAGGTGCGGGATCATGCTGCGGATCGCATCGCCGGCATTGGCGAAGGATTCCATCGCCACCACCCCGGTGACCCGGTCACCGAGCTTGTCGGCGGTGAACAGCGCGGTGGCCGCGCCGTAGGACACGCCAAACAGATACAGCGGCCCCACCACTTCACCGCGCGCCTGCAGCGCGTCGATCACATCGATCACATCGTCCGATTCGAACGTGCCGTAGCCGGCGGGGCCGGCACCGGAATGGCCGTGGTTGCGCAGGTCGATGGTGACCACGCGGTAGCCGGCCTGGGCCAGTTGCAGCGACCACGGCAGCATCGCATCGCCGTTCATCATCCAGCCGTGCAGCAGCACCACCGTGCCGCGTGGCGGCTGCGGCTGGAACCGCGCTGGCAGCGCCAGCTCCAGGCCGGTGCGCAGCGGCAGGCCATTGTCGTGCGCCTGCGCCAGGTACTGGTAGCGCACGCCGTACTGGCCCGGGTCGAAGGCACGCCAGAAGATCGGCACGCCGGCGCGGCCGGTCACCACACCATGCCGATTGGGCACGCTGTCCACCGCAGCGGCGATCCGCGCGGTATCCAGCAGGGTGGACACCCCGCCAGGGGCGACCAGACGGTCGCTGAGCGAGGTGGAGGTGGAGACGGTGGTCAGCGGGGAACAGGCAGCCAGCCACAGGCCGGCCCCGGCCAGCAGCAACAGCAGCAAGCGCTTCATGGGCAGAAAGGAGGAATCGCAATGAGCCTGGCAGGGTAGCGACACCGGCCGCGGCGCTCTATCGCACCGGGATGACCATCTGATGACAGCGCAGGCACGGTTCAGCCTGGACCGTGCTCAGCCCAGCCATGCCTGCATCCGCGGCCACCACTGCGCCATCACCTGCGGTCCCTGCATCCGCGCGCGCCACCAGCGCAGTGCAGCGCCCTCCTCGCCCGGTCGCCAGGCCAGCCAGAAAGTCTCGTCCGGCTTGGGCTCCTCGACCTGCTTGACCACCAGCCGGCCCTGGGCGACCGCGTGCCGCACGTACGGTTCGGGCAGGAAACCGAAGCCCAGCCCGGCGCATTGCAGGCGGAACTTGCTCACCGTGTCCGGCACGGTCACCGTCTCCTGGCCCATCAGCAGCCCGACGGTGCGTGGCAGCAGGCGTCGCGCCGAGTCGGCCACGGCGATGGCGCAGTGCGCGGCCAACTGCTCGCGCGCCAACGGCCCCTGCACCGTGGCCAACGGGTGCGCGGGCGACACCGCGAACACGAATGCCACCACGCCCATCGGCTCCACCACGTAGCCACCGCCACTGGGACCTTCGCCGGCCGCACCCACCAGCAGGTCCGCGCGGCGGTCCAGCAACGCCTCCCAGGTGCCCGACAGCGATTCGCTGAGCAGGCGTACCCGGGTCTGCTCGGCCACCGCGTTGAAGGCGCGCACGTCCTCGCCCAGCAGCGCCGGCTGGAACATCGAATCGACCGCAATGGTCAGCTCCGCCTCCCAGCCCGAGGCGACCCGCCGCACCCGCATCTCCAGTTCGCGCGCCGCACGCAGCAGGTGCCGCCCCTCCTCCAGCAGGGCCTGCCCGGCCGGGGTCAGTTCGGCGCGCGGCCCGACCCGGTCGAACAACTGCACGCCGAGGTCCTGCTCCAGCTTGGACACCGTGTAGGAAATGGTCGACGGCACCTTGTGCAGGGCCTTGCCGGCCGCGGCGAAGGAGCCGCGACGGTCGATGGCATCGAGGATCTGCAGGGCATCCAGGCTGAGCTTGAGCATTCGAATTTTTCGATGATGGCTTGCAAAACTATCCGTTTTTCAAGCCGCCGGTGCAAGCGGATACTGGCGCCAACAGGAAAGGGCAGCCGCAAGCGCCACCCTGACCACCATCGAAACGATCGAACAAGGAGCCTCCCCATGCTGCAGATCCGCAAGAGCAACACCCGTGGCCACGCCAACCATGGCTGGCTGGACTCCCACCACACCTTCTCCTTCGCCGGGTATTACGATCCCCGCTACACCAGCTTCGGCCCGCTGCGGGTGATCAACGAAGACCGCGTCCAGGGCGGCCAGGGCTTTGGTACCCACAGCCACAGCAACATGGAGATCATCTCCTACGTGCTTGCCGGCGCCCTGGAGCACAAGGACTCGATGGGCACCGGCTCGGTGCTGCGCCCGGGCGACGTCCAGCGCATGAGCGCCGGCAGCGGGGTCAGCCACAGCGAGTTCAACCACTCGGCCGACGAGCCCGTGCACTTCCTGCAGATCTGGCTGTTCCCCGACCAGGAAAACATCACGCCCAGCTACCAGGAGACCCACTTCGCCCCTGACACCAAGCGCGGCCAACTGCGCCTGATCGCCTCCCGGGACGGCCGCGAAGGTTCGCTGCTGATCCACCAGGACACCAACCTCTATGCAACCCTGCTGGACGGCAACGACCGCGTGCAGTTGCCGCTGGCGCCGCGGCGCGGCGCCTATGTGCAGGTGGTCCGTGGCCAGCTGCAGGTCAACGGCATCTCCCTGGACACCGGCGATGCGCTGCAGATCAGCGATGAGGCGCTGGTGACGCTGGAGAACGCCAGCGATGCTGAAGTGCTGGTGTTCGACCTGCCGCTGTAAACCGACACCCCTGCGCCCCGGATTGCCCGGGGCGCAGCGTGCGTCTTGGCCCACCGCGCAGGGCGGCAGCCGGCGATCACCGGTGACCCTGCGTGCATGGCATCGCGCGCGGCCAGGTCGCCGCGCCCGGAGCGGACGAATGCGGGAGCGCGCCCCGACCCGTCACGGGCCAAGGGGAACCCACCCGCCTCAGAACGCGTACGTGACCGTCAGCCGCACGTTGCGCGGCTCGCCCCAGGTGTAGGTGCTGTACCAGCTGAAGATCGTGTAGTAGTGCTTGTCCAGCAGGTTGTTGACGTTGAGCGTGGCCGACAGCTGGTCGTTGAACTCATACCGCGCCATCGCATCCAGCAGCCAGTACGGCTCGGTGCGATGGACCTGGCTTTCGCCATTGGCCGGGTTGGTGATGGTGCCGAAGGTGGTGCCCTGCCAGCGCGCGCCGCCGCCCACGCTCCAGCCCTGCAGCGGCCCCGTCAGGCGATAGCGGGTGTGCAGGCTGAACTGGTCTTCCGGCTCCAGCGTGGACACCTTGGTCGATTGCTGGCGCGCGATCTTGTGCGCGTAGCCGCCCTGCACCTGCCAGCCCGGCGCCAGCTGGCCGGACATCTCCAGCTCATACCCCTTGGTGCGCACGCCCATCAACCCGCGATAGGCGATCCCGCCGCTGGGCGTCAGCCCGCCGGTGGGTTCGGCGTAGTTGTCCTGGTCCAGCTGGAACACCGCTGCGCTGGCGTTGAAGCGACCGTCGAGGAACTCCGCCTTCAGGCCCGCCTCGTAGCTGCGCCCTTCCAGCGGGTCGAGCACGTTGCCCCGCTCGTCCTGGTTGCCCTGCGGCTTGAAGATGGTGCTGTAGCTGGCGAACACCGAGAAATTGCGGTTGAGGTCATAGACCAGGCCCGCATAGGGCACGACCACGCCGCTTTCGTCGGTATCCGGCGAGGTGTAGTTGGCAATGCGGCTGCCCACGATCAGCTTGAGCGGATCGGCCAGATCGAAGCGGCCCACCACATAGGCGCCACTCTCGCGGGTTACCTGGTCATCGCCATAGCCCCACTGCCAGTCCGGCTCGGGCACGTCGCCGGCCCAGCGGTAGTAGTCGGCGACATCGGTGACGTAGCCCGGCTGCGGCGAGTAGCCGTTGTTGATCCAATGCTTGCGCGACACGCTGCCACCGACCACCAGTTCGTGCTCGCGCCCGAACCACTGGAACTTGCCACTGACATACAGATCGGCCGCGTTGCTGGTGGTCTCGCCGACGTACTTGCCGACCCACATGCTCACGCCCCCGCCGGTCACCGGATCGGGGTTTCCGCCGGCGGCGGCGCCAAGCGGGGCGTCGTAGCCATTGACCTGGTGGTTGAGCTGCAGCTTGGCCACCCAGTCGTTGCCGAAGCTGTGCTCCAGCGTGGCGAAGGCGGTGCGGCTGTACTGGCCCCAGCGACTCCAGCGGGCACCGTTGTTGAACGAGCGCGGCATGTCGTTGAAGGTGCCGGTGCTGTCCAGCAGCGGAATACCGCCCCAGCTGGAGCCCTGCGGATCGCTGTCCTGGTAGTCGGCGCCGACGGTGAGCAGCGTGCTGTCGCCGATGTCCGCCTCCAGGATGCCGTAGAAGACGTCGTTGCTGCGCTGGTAGTGGTCGACGTTGGAGTGCCGGTCCTGGTAGGCGCCCACGATGCGGCCGCGCACGCGCCCACTCTCGGTGAGCGGGCCACCCACATCCACCTCGGCGCGGTAGCTGTCCCACGAACCGGCACCCAGCGTGGCGCTGCCGGCCAGCTCCCGGGTGGGCTTCTTGCGCACCAGGTTGATGGTCGCGCCCGGATCGCCCATGCCGGTCAGCAGGCCGGTGGCGCCCTTGAGCACTTCCACGCGATCGTAGATGGCCATGTCGCTGAGCGTGTTGCCGGCCGAGTAGGCCGAGTCACGCGCCATCGGGATGCCGTCGTACTGGAAGTTCTGTACCGCAAAGCCGCGCGCGTAGTACTCGGTGCGCTCGCTGTCGTAGGTGACGATGCTGATGCCCGGGGTGACCTTCATGACATCGTCGATGCCGTTGAGGCCGAAATCGTTCATCTCCTGCCGGGTGATCACGCTGATCGACTGCGGCGTCTGCCGCGGGCTCAGCACTAGCCGCGTGGCGGTGGCGATGGTGCCCGGCGTATACGAATCGCTGCCTTCGGTGACGGTGCCGAGCTGGTTGGCGGTGACCTGCACGGTCTGCAGGGTCGGCGCGGCTTCGCCCTTGGGCGGCGCCGGTGCCTGCTCGGCCCGGGCGGCCGCAGCGGACAGGGACAGCGCCAGGGCCAATGCCAGTGGCGCGATCGACAGCGACGACCCACGCAGGCGGTCGTAACGGGTGGGAGCAACTCGGAACGGAGCGACGGACACGGCAATGCCTCCAGGCAGGAAAGAAATCCTCTGGCGGCGGCTGGAGGGAAAGGGGGTGCCGGGCGCGGGATCGACCCGGCGGCAGCGGGATTCTACGCCAGAAGGCCAATCGCGACAGATTGCGCGGCATGCGATCCTTGAGCCCCACAAGGATGAGGCCGCGCCACGGCGCGGGAGACCGCAGTGATGTTCTGCCTTTTCGCTCCCTGCCTGCTGGCCATCGCCGCCAGTCTGTCCGGCTCGCCTCGACTGGAGGACTATCCGGTGCCGTTGAGCCGCATCGACCACCCTGCCCCGCCGCGGATTCCCCGCCATGGCATCAACTGGAAAATGCGGCAGTACCTGCAGGGTGGCCCGGACGGCGCACCCGATTTCGCCGATCGCTTCACCCTGTACACCCTCGGCTGCGGCAGCGGCTGCATCGAGTTCGCGCTGATCGATCGTCGCAGCGGCAAGGTGTACCCGGGCCACTCGTTCAACAATGGCCGCTTCGCGCACCGTCGCGACAGCCGCCTGCTGATCGTCACCCACAATGACGGCTATGGCTATCCGGACATCCTGGACTACTACCTGTGGAATGGCCGACGCCTGACACTGCTGAAAACAGAGCAGCGCGCGTTCGTACCGGACTGAGCCGGCCCCGGCGGAACGCCCAAAGAAAAAGCCCCTGAGCTTGCACTCAGGGGCTTTTCTCACATCTGGCGGAGCGGGAGGGATTCGAACCCTCGATAGAGTTTTTGGCCCTATACTCCCTTAGCAGGGGAGCCCCTTCAGCCACTCGGGCACCGCTCCAGTGTTCTGGTTCCGCCGCTGCCGTGTTTCATCTCAGCGGGGGCGCGAATCATAACTTTTTCCGCGCCCGAAGGTAAAGCCTTAATCGGAAGAATTTTCACTTCCGGATGCATTGGGCTCATCGCCGCGCTGGATCCGCTGGTAAATCTCTTCGCGGTGCACGGCCACGTCCTTCGGAGCGGTGATACCGATACGCACCTGGTTGCCCTTGACACCGAGCACGGTCACGCTGACCGAGTCACCGATCATCAGGGTTTCGCCTACGCGGCGAGTCAGGATCAACATTTTTGCAAGTCTCCAGGGAACCGGTGGATCTTCCCCACCGGCTCGGCGCCCAGCCAAGGAACGCCACACGACAAAGGGAAAGGATTAGCCATAGTACCGTCAGGCCTCCCGCCCCTTCAAGGAGCAGGAGGCTTCAGGGTGTTCAGATACGGGGGGTGACCCAGTCCACGACTGCAGCCAGCGCAGAAGCAAGGGCGGGCCCGTCCTCGCCACCACCCTGGGCGAGATCCGGGCGGCCGCCGCCCTTGCCCCCGATCTGACTGGCGATATGGGACAACAGTTCCCCGGCCTTGACCTTGCCCATTGCACTGCCGTTCACGCCGGCCACCAGCGCCGCCTTGCCGTCCTGGGTGCCGGCCAGCACGATCACCGCATCGCCCAGCTGCTGCTTCAGGCGATCCATTGCATCGCGCAGCGCCTTGGCATCGAACCCTTCCAGGCGCGAGGCCAGGATCTTGATGCCGTTGACCTCCACCGCAGCCGCACCGAGATCGGCGGTGGCGCCGGCCGCCTGCTTGGCCTTGAGTGCGTCCAGTTCGCGTTCGAGCTTCTTCTGGCGCTCGCCGAGCTGGCGGATCTTCTCCACGACATCGCCGGCGTTGCCGCCGAGCAGGGCCGCCGCTTCACCGAGCTGCGCCTCTTCGTGGGCCACGTAATCCAGTGCGCCCTGCCCGGTCACCGCTTCGATGCGGCGCACGCCCGAGGACACGCCGCCTTCGGAGGTGATCTTGAACAGGCCGATGTCACCGGTGCGACCGACGTGCGTACCGCCACACAGTTCGGTGGAGTAATCGCCCATCTTCAGCACGCGCACGTGTTCGCCGTACTTTTCGCCGAACAGCGCCATCGCGCCGAACTCCAGCGCTTCCTGCATGCCCATGTTGTGCACTTCGGCAGCATTGTTGGCGCGCACCTGCTCATTGACCTTGCGCTCGATGACCGCCAGGTCCTCGGCGCTGATCGGGGCGAAGTGCGAGAAGTCGAAGCGCAGGCGATCGGGCGCGACCAGCGAACCCTTCTGCTGCACATGGGTGCCCAGCACTTCGCGCAGCGCCGCATGCAGCAGGTGGGTGGCCGAGTGGTTGAGGATGGTCGCGCCACGGCGCTGGCCATCGACCTGGCCGGCCAGCACGTCGCCCACCTTCAGGCTGCCCTGGGCCAGCGTGCCGACATGGCCATGGAACTGACCGGCGAACTTCTGCGTATCGCCGACCCGCACCTGCACGCCCGCCGCGGAGAGCACGCCGGTGTCGCCGACCTGGCCGCCGGACTCGGCGTAGAACGGGGTCTGGTCGGTGATCACGATCACCTCGTCGCCGGCCTGGGCCGCGTCCACCGGGCGACCGTCCTTGAGCATGGCGAGCACGGTCAGACCATCGGCCTGCAGGCGGTCGTAGCCGAGGAACACGGTCGGCTTGAGCGTAGCCACCAGTTCGGCCGACAGGGTCACCCCGCCACCAAACTTGCCGGCGGCACGCGCGGTCTCGCGCTGGGTGTCCATGGCGGCGTTGAAGCCGTCCATGTCCACCGTCATGTCGCGCTCGCGGGCGATGTCCGCGGTGAGATCGACCGGGAAACCGTAGGTGTCGTACAGGCGGAACGCGTCCGCGCCGGGGATCACCCCGTCGCTGACCTTGGCGGCGATGTCGTCGAAGATCTTCATGCCCGCGTCCAGCGTTTCAGCGAAACGCTCTTCCTCGGCCTGCAGCGCGCGCACCACGGTGTCGACCTGGGCCGGCAGTTCCGGATAGGCCTGGCCCATCTGCTCGACCAGCACCGGCACCAGCTTGCTGAAGAACGGCTGGCGCACGCCCAGCATCCAGCCATGGCGCAGCGCCCGGCGGATGATCCGGCGCAGCACGTAACCGCGGCCCTCGTTGGACGGCAGCACGCCATCGACGATCAGGAAGGAACAGGCGCGGATGTGATCGGCGATCACGCGCAGCGACTTGTTCTCCAGGTCGGCCATGCCGGTCAGTTCGCTGGCCTTGCGGATCAGCGCCTGGAACAGGTCGATCTCATAATTGGTGTGCACGTGCTGCAGGATCGCGGCCAGGCGCTCCAGGCCCATGCCGGTGTCCACGCACGGTGCCGGCAGCGGTACAAGGGTGCCGTCGGTCTGGCGGTCGAACTGCATGAACACCAGGTTCCAGATTTCGATGAAGCGGTCACCATCTTCGTCCGGCGAGCCCGGGGGGCCGCCGGCGATGTGGTCGCCGTGGTCGTAGAAGATCTCGGTGCACGGACCGCAGGGGCCGGTCTCGGCCATCTGCCAGAAGTTGTCCGAGGCGAACGGCGCCCCCTTGTTGTCGCCGATGCGCACGATGCGGTCTTCCGGGATGCCGATCATGTCGCGCCACAGCGCATAGGCCTCATCGTCGGTCTGATAGACGGTGACCAGCAGGCGCTCGGCCGGCAGCTTCCAGACCTGGGTCAGCAGCTCCCAGGCCCAGGCGATGGCGTCCTTCTTGAAGTAGTCGCCGAAAGACCAGTTGCCCAGCATTTCGAAGAACGTGTGGTGGCGCGCGGTGTACCCGACCTGGTCCAGGTCGTTGTGCTTGCCACCGGCACGCAGGCAGCGCTGGACGTCGGCGGCGCGCACGTAGCTGCGCTTTTCCGCGCCAAGGAACACGTCCTTGAACTGCACCATGCCGGAATTGGTGAACAGCAGGGTCGGATCATTGCCCGGCACCAGCGGTGCCGAGGGCACGATGGTGTGGCCCTTGCCCTTGAAGAACTCAAGGAAATCGCTGCGGATCTGGGAGGTGGTGAATTTGACGGATGCGTTCATGGGGGCTGGCTTTGTGCGGGCCGGCCGGTCCTTGGCACTCAGCCCCAATGGCCGGGTGTCGCTGCAGGACCGCCGAAACCACAAAGGGTATCAGGCCCGGGCCGCTCAGTCGTCAGGGTCGTAACGGGTGGCGCGGCGGATGGTATCCCCGTCGAACCCCCGCCGGGCCAGTAGATCGGCCGCTTTGCGGCGTTGGGGCAGCTCCTGGGGGCCGGCCTCGCCAAAACGGCGGCAGACCAGATCGCGGGCATTTTCGGCCCAATCGCCCTCGAAGGTGCCCATCGCCAGGGCAATCTGCTCGCTGTCCAGGCCGTGGGTGCCCAGTTCGGCACGGATATGGATCGGCCCATAACCGGTGTTGGCGCGGATCCGCACCAGGTTCTCGGCGAACCGGGTGTCATCCTGCCAGCCGGCCTCGCTGAGCGTGGCCACTGCCGCCACCGCCGCCTCGGTCTCGATGCCGCGGGCCTGCAGCTTGCGGGTCAGCTCCTTGCGGGAGTGCTCGCGCCGGACCAGCAGGCCCAGCGCCCGCTGGACCGGGGTCTGTTCGATGACGCGGCGTTTACGGCGAGGTGCCGGGGCGTCGGAGTCCTGCATGGCCACCTTCCATCAGATGCGCCGTCCCTGGCGCTCCCCCCGTCGGGGGAATACGGAAACCGCGGGACAGGGCTGGCGTCACTGACGGCGCCGCCCTGCCCCGCAGGAAACTTACTCGGCGTCGTCTTCGACGTCGTCACCGGCTTCGCGGTTGGCTTCGGCCGGCTGGAACTTCTCGCGCAGTTCCGCCTCCAGGCGCTGGGCCACCTGCGGGTTGTCACGCAGGTAGCCACGGGCGTTGTCCTTGCCCTGGCCGATGCGTTCCTCACCGTAGCTGTACCAGGCGCCAGCCTTCTCGACCAGTTTGGCGTCCACGCCCATGTCGATCAGTTCACCTTCGCGGCTGATGCCTTCGCCGTACAGGATCTCGGTGATGACCTGCTTGAAGGGCGGCGCCAGCTTGTTCTTGACGACCTTGATCTTGGTCTGGTTGCCGATGATCTCGTCGCCCTTCTTGATCGCGCCGATGCGGCGGATATCCAGGCGCACCGAGGCGTAGAACTTCAGTGCGTTGCCGCCGGTGGTCACTTCCGGGCTCTGGCCCGGCATCATCACGCCGATCTTCATGCGCAGCTGGTTGATGAACACCACCAGGGTGTTGGAGCGCTTGATGTTGCCGGTCAGCTTGCGCAGCGCCTGGCTCATCAGGCGAGCCTGCAGGCCCGGCAGCTGGTCGCCCATTTCGCCTTCGATTTCGGCCTTGGGGGTCAGCGCGGCGACCGAGTCGACCACCACGATGTCCACCGAACCCGAACGAACCAGCATGTCGGCGATTTCCAGCGCCTGCTCACCGGTGTCCGGCTGGGACAGCAGCAGATCGTCGACGTTGACGCCCAGCTTGGCGGCGTAGATCGGGTCCAGCGCGTGCTCGGCGTCGATGAAGGCCGCGGTGCCGCCCTTCTTCTGGCACTCGGCGATCGCCTGCAGGGTCAGGGTGGTCTTGCCCGAGGATTCCGGACCGTAGATCTCCACCACGCGGCCCTTGGGCAGGCCGCCGATGCCCAGCGCGATGTCCAGCATCAGCGAACCGGTGGGGATGACCTCGACCGCTTCGACGACGCGGTCGCCCATGCGCATCACCGCGCCCTTGCCGAACTGCTTTTCGATCTGGCCCAGGGCGGCGGTGAGGGCACGCTTTTTGTTTTCGTCCATCGGAGTGGTCCTTGCAGAGGTCGTGTCGGTGGAGGTGCTGTCTTTGGAAGTCTTCTTGGCCATGGGTTCACTTTAAGGCTGGCGTATCGCACAGGCTGAGATTCTGCCCGGCGTTCGGAAAAAAATTATCGGACATCCGTACCAACCTCAGCGGAACCAGAGAATCGCCACAAAAGACCGTGCAGGTATTACGTCGTAAGAAGGATCAGCGGTTGGGGCGCAGCAGCCCGCAATACAGGCCTTCGATGGCGAAGTCCTGGTCGGGCAGCACCTCGATCGGCTTGTAGTCGGGGTTGCGCGGCAGCAGGCGGATGCGATCCTTGCCCATCTTCAGCAGCTTGACGGTGATCTCGTCATCGATGCGGGCCACCACGATCTGCCCGGAACGTGCGTCACGGGTGCGATGCACGCCGATCAGGTCGCCGTCGAAGATGCCTTCGTCGATCATCGAGTCGCCCTGCACCTTGAGCAGGTAGTCCGGCGCGGGCGAGAAGAACACCCGGTCGAGCACCACGAAATCGTCCGAGCCGATGTCGGCCCCGATCGGCAGGCCGGCCGCGACCCGCCCCAGCACCGGCAGGCGCAGTACGTGGTCGGGCAGCGCGGGCACCGACAGCGAGGCCGGCAGGCCGTCCTGCAGGGGCGGTGCCTGGACCAGCCGGATGCCGCGGGCCTGCCCGGGGATGCGACGGATCGCCCCCGCCTGCTCCAGCGCTTCCAGGTGGTACTGGGCCGCGCGCACGCCCTTGAAGCCAAACGCGCGTGCGATTTCCGTCTGCGACGGCGGTGCGCCATCGGTCTCGATACGCTCGGCGATCAACTGCAGGATCGCCTGCTGGGTGTCGGTCAGGTCCATGGTTAGTAGTATTACTACTAACGAGGTGGACACGCAAGTGCCCACCGAAGAAGAGCAGCAAGCAGCAGGATCATCCCACCCCCACCGAAGCCATCAGCAGGTCGTAGCCACCGACCGTTGGTCGGTGACCGCGCGAACGCGCGGCAATGCACGCCGGCGCCGTCGCCTGTCGGTTTCGGTCGTGTCTCCGGGGTTCAGCCTGTGCAATCCCATGGGTCAGGCGCTGATGGGCGGCCAACCAAGGGCAGCGATCATGAGGCGGTCCGCAGAAGGCAGCCGACCAACGGTCGGCGCTACCGAGGTGGGCACGCAAGTGCCCACCGAAGAAGAGCAGCAAGCAGCAGGATCATCCCACCCCCACCGAAGCCATCAGCAGGTCGTAGCCACCGACCGTTGGTCGGTGACCGCGCGAACGCGCGGCAATGCACGCCGGCGCCGTCGCCTGTCGGTTTCGGTCGTGTCTCCGGGGTTCAGCCTGTGCAATCCCACGGGTCAGGCGCTGACGGGCGGCGAACCAAGGGCAGCGATCATGAGTCGGTCCGCAGAAGGCAGCCGACCAACGGTCGGCGCTACCGGTTCAGGTCGCGGGTGCCGAAGGATGGGCCACCGGTAGGTCGGCGGTCGCGAGCGGCCGGCAGACGGCAGCCGACCAACGGTCGGCGCTACGGGCGCGGTGCCGCGTTGGCGGCACCGTGCGGGGATCGTTTGCATCGCAGCGGCTGCAACCCTATGGGTTCTTGCCGCTGCGCCAGATCGAGAACAGGATCCACACCCCGCAGAATCCGGCGCCGATGAAGCCGGCCACGCCCAGGGCCAGCAACCAGCGGCTGGAGACGCCGCCGACGCTGTGCATGACGATGGAGGAGCCGATGATCAGCGCGGCGGTCACGATGCCCATCACCAGGCGGTTGGCGGCGCGGTTGACCTGGTCGCCGAAGCCCTGCAGCGCGGTGGTTTCCACCTTGAGCTGGAGGCGCCCGCGGCGTGCCATCTGCAACAGCCGGCGCACGTCGCGCGGCAGGTCGCCGAGCAGGTCCATCACCCCCACCAGGCTGCGCTTGCCTCGCTTGAGCACGGCGCCGGGCGCGTAGCGCTGCCACATCACCCGCTCCAGGTAGGGACGGGCGGCGCTGGCCATGTCGAACTGCGGGTCCAGCTGGCGGCCCATGCCCTCCAGGGTGAGGAAGGTCTTGATCATCAGGGCCAGGTCAGCCGGCAGGGTCAAGGCGTACTGGCGCAGCAACGTGGTGATGTTGCCCAGCATCAGCCCCATGTGCAGGTCCTTGAGCGGTACGCCACGGTACTGGTCGACGAAGGTGCTGATGTCCTGCTGCAACCGCGACTCGTCCACGTCCACGCCGCCGGCCCAGTCCAGCAGCACGTCCGACACCGATTCCGGTTCCTGGCTGACCAGCCCATGCAGCAGCTGGGCCACCTGGAAGCGACGCTGCTCGGAGATTGCCCCGACCATGCCGAAGTCGATCACGCCGATGCGCCCGTCGCGCAGGTAGATGATGTTGCCCGGGTGCGGATCGGCGTGGAAACAGCCGTCTTCGAGCACCATCTTGAGCACGATGTGCGCACCGCGCCGGGCCAGTTGCACGCGGTCCAGGCCGGCCGCATCGACGCCGGCCAGGTCGCGCCCGGGAATGCCATCGACGAAGTCCTGCACGTTGAGGCTCTCGCAGGTCCACTGCCAGTGCACGTTGGGGATCAGGATGTCCTGGCGCCCGGCGAAGTTGCGCGCGATGCGTTCGGCGTTGCGGCATTCGGCGGCGAAATCCAGCTCGCGGCGCAGCGAGACCTGGAATTGCTGCACCACCTCGGCCGGGCGGTACCGCTGCAGGTCCGGCAGCCGGGCCTCGACGATCTCGGCCAGCCGCGCCAGCAGGCGCAGGTCGGCCTCGATCACCTCGCGGATGCCGGGCCGGCGGATCTTGAGCACCACGGCGGTGCCATCGTGCAGCGTGGCGCGATGGGCCTGGGCCAGCGAGGCGGCGGCCATCGGGGTTTCATCCAGCCAGGCGAACACCTCGGTCGCCGGTGCGCCCAGGTCGGCTTCGAGCTGGTCGCGCACCTGCGCATACGGCAAGGCCGGTACCGCGTTCTGCAGTTCGGAGAACTCGGCGATCCAGTCCGGCGGGAACAGGTCCACGCGGGTGGCCAGCACCTGGCCAAGCTTGACGAAGGTGGGCCCGAGGTCCTCCATCGCCCGCCGTACCCGCACCGGCGCGGTCATGCGCAGCATCTGGGTATCGTTCCAGTGCAGCAGCCGGCCGGCACGTTCGAGCACATCGGCCAGGCCGATCCGGCGCACCAGGTCGCCAAAGCCATAGCGGATCAGGACCGAGGCGATTTCCTGCAATCGCCCCAGGTCGCGCACGGTTCCCAGCGTTTCCCACATCGGTGCAACTCCTGTCGACGCACGCGCGCAGGATGTCACACCGGTGCGAAAATTCCCGTCAGGGCCTGCTGCACGGTTTGCCGGCGGATGGCTTCGCGGTCGCCATCGAACTGGAACAGCTGCGCGCGCGCGTAGCCGCCGCGTTGTTTCCAGCCGATCCAGACGCTGCCCACCGGCTTGTCCGGGCTGCCGCCACCCGGCCCGGCGATGCCGGTGACCGCCACGGCGACACCGGCGCCGGAGTTGACCAGGGCGCCGGAGACCATCTCCAGCACGGTTTCGCGGCTGACCGCACCGAACTGCTCCAGGGTCTGGGCGCGCACGCCGAGCAGGCGCTGCTTGGCCTCGTAGCTGTAGACCACCATGCCGCAGTCGAAGAAGGCCGACGAGCCGGCGATGTCGGTCATGGCCTTGGCGATCCAGCCGCCGCTGCAGCTTTCGGCCGTGACCAGCTGCAGCGCAGCCTGCTGCAGGCGCTCGCCGACCGCTCGGGCGAGCACGCCGAGCTCGGCATCGGTGGGGACGTGCATGATGATCCTGGAACCGGGGGACGAATGCCCCGTTTTAGCCGATATCGACCGCGGTGTCGTGTGCTGGGCGTGCGACACAGCGTCGCGCGCCCCGGCCTGCGTCCGGTGTCACCTCAACGGGCCGGCGCCACCGGCGTGAGCGGGCGCCGGCCAGCGGCCGGCACCCCGCGCGCTTACCACTCGGGCAGCTTCTCCGGCAGCAGCGCGCGGATCGGCTCGCCACCCTCGCCCGCGGCCAGCTTCTCGGCCTCGGCGATCGGCAGGTCCACGTCCAGCAGCCAGCCGTCCTCGTCCGCCAGTTCCCGGCGCACCACTTCCAGCTGGTGCAGGCGCGAACGCAGGCGACCGGCGCTCGGCGGCAGGCGCAGCTCGCCGGTGACATGCTGCAGGCCCAGGCGCTTGCCCAGTACCGTCTGCAACAGCGGCAGGCCAAGGCCATCGCGAGCCGAGATCCAGACCCGCTCGCGGCGGGCATCGTCGGGCACCCCGTCCTGCGCGTCGTGGCGGACTTCGGCACCGTCGATGCGGTCGATCTTGTTGAACACCAACAGCTGCGGCAGGTCGCCGGCGCCTACTTCGGCCAGCACCTCGTCGACCTGGGCGATGCGTTCCTCGCGATGCGGATCGGCGGCATCGACGATGTGCAGCAGGAAATCGGCCTCGCGCGCTTCGCTCAGGGTCGAACGGAACGCAGCCACCAGTTCGTGCGGCAGATCGCGGACAAAGCCCACGGTGTCGGCCAGCACCACACTGCCACCGGGCACGATGATGCGGCGCACGGTCGGGTCCAGGGTGGCAAACAGCTTGTCGGCGGCGTACGCCTCGGCACCGGTCAGGGCGTTGAACAGCGTGGACTTGCCGGCGTTGGTATAACCCACCAGGGCCACGCGCGGCAGTTCGCTGCGCACGCGCGCACGGCGCATCTGGGTGCGCTGCACTTCCACCTTTTCCAGCTTTTTCTGCAACTGCTCGACCCGCTTCTGCAGCAGCCGGCGGTCGGTTTCCAGCTGGGTTTCACCCGGGCCGCGCAGGCCGATCGCACCACCGCGCTGGCGCTCCAGGTGGGTCCAGCCACGGACCAGGCGCGTGGCCATGTGCCGCAGCTGCGCCAGCTCGACCTGCAGCTTGCCCTCGTGGCTGTGCGCACGCTGGGCGAAGATGTCCAGGATCAGCCCGGTGCGGTCGATCACCCGGCGCTCCAGGAAGCGCTCCAGGTTGCGCTCCTGCACCGGGGACAGCGCATGGTTGACCAGGATCAGGTCGGCACCGGTGGCATCGGCGGCGGCCTTGACCTCGTCCAGTTTGCCGGTGCCGATCAGGATCGACGGGCTGGGCCGGTCGATGCGCGCGGTCAACGTGGCCGCGATGCTGGCACCGGCCGAACGGGCCAGGTCGGTGAACTCTTCCAGCACGTCTTCTTCGAGCTTGCCCGAATGCGGCTGGATCAGGAGCGCGTGTTCGCCTCGCTTGGAACGGTCAAACACGCCCTTCTCCGTACTTGTTCAACGTGTCACTCAACGTCGTCTTCACCTTGGACGCCTTCGGCGCCACCTTCATTGGACTGCACATAGCCGCCGCCCGGACCGACCCGCACGTTGCGCGCCGGCACCACGGTCGAGATGGCGTGCTTGTACACCATCTGGCTCACCGTATTGCGCAGCAGCACCACGAACTGGTCGAACGATTCAATCGTCCCCTGCAGTTTGATGCCATTGACCAGATACACCGACACCGGCACGCGCTCGCGCCGAAGTGCATTCAGAAACGGATCCTGCAGCGATTGCCCCTTGGACATTGCGAACTCCTGATTATTGTTTTTATGGTCTTCCGGCAGTTCCGCGGCCCCCGCCGCCCACCGGAATCCTTGATGGTACACGGGCCAGAGGGGGGAAGGCGTGGACTCAGCGTGCGACGAAGGTCGACACCGCATCCGCCAGGGAAGCCTGATCCAGATGGGGGTCGAACCAGCGCACATCAAGCTCGCCGCGCAACCAGGTCAGCTGGCGCTTGGCCAGCTGCCGGGTGGCCTGGATGCCGCGGTCACGGAACTGGCGGGCGCTGCCCTGCCCGTCCAGGAACTCCCAGGCCTGCCGGTAGCCCACCGCGCGGATCGCCGGCAGGTCCAGCGGCGCTGCCACCGCGGCCATCTGCGGCAGCGCGCGCAGGGCCCGTACCTCGTCCAGCAGGCCCTGGCCCAGCATGGCGTCGAAGCGGGCCTCGATACGCTGGTGCAGGGTGCTGCGCTCGCGCGGGGCCAGCACCAGCTTGAGGGTGCGCACCGGCAGGCGGTCCACGCCGGGCAGCTTCTGCCATTCACTGATCGGGGTGCCGCTGAGCCGGTACACCTCCAGCGCGCGCTGGATCCGCTGCGGGTCGGTGGCGTGGATGCGGGCGGCGGCGACCGGGTCGACCCGGGCCAGTTCGGCGTGCAGTGCCCCCCAGCCCCGGGCCGCGGCCTCTTCGCCGATGCGCGCGCGGGTGTCCGGATCGGCCGGCGGCATGGGCGACAGCCCCTGCAGCAGGGCGCGGAAGTACAGGCCGGTGCCACCGGCCAGGATCGGCATGCGGCCACGGGCGAGGATGTCGGCCACCGCGCGCGCGGCGTCCACGGCGAACTCGGCGGCCGAGTAGGTCTGCCACGGGTCGCGCAGGTCCAGCAGGTGGTGCGGCGCCTGCGCGCGCTCGGCGGCGTCGGGCTTGGCCGAGCCGATGTCCAGGCCGCGGTAGACCAGCGCCGAATCGACGCTGACGATCTCCCCGCCGAGCTGGCGGGCCAGCGCGATCGCGGTGGCGGTCTTGCCCGAGGCGGTCGGGCCCATCACCGCGATCGCCAGCGGGCGCAGGTCGGCGCCCATCACTCCTCGTCCGGCCAGCGCGGCATGGCCGGGGCAGCCGCCACGCGCGGGGTGGGCACCGCATCGACCGCGGCCCACACCTTCAGCGCGTCCACCGTGGCAGCCACGTCATGCACGCGCAGGATCTTCGCCCCGCGCTGGGCTGCGATCAGGTGTGCGGCCACCGAGCCGGCCACGCGTTGGCGCGGTTCGCTGCGACCGGTCAGCTCGCCGATGCTGCGCTTGCGCGACAGCCCGGCCAGCATCGGCACGCCCAATTCCAGGAACCGCTCCGAGCGCGCCAGCAGGGTCATGTTGTGCCCGGTGGTCTTGCCAAAGCCGAAACCCAGGTCGATCACCAGGTGCTTTTTGGCGATGCCGGCCAGCTCGGCGGCGAACAGGCGTTCGGCCAGGAACCGATGCACGTCGGCCACCACGTCCTCGTAGTGCGGCGTGTCCTGCATGCTGCCCGGCTCGCCCTGCATGTGCATCAGCACCACCGGCACGCCCAGCTCGGCTGCAGCCGCCAGCGCACCGGGCTGGCGCAGCGCATGGATGTCGTTGAGCATGCCGGCACCGGCAGCCACTGCCGCGCGCATTACCTCCGGCTTGAAGGTATCGATGCTGATCGGCACATCGGTCTGGGCCGCCAACCGCTCGATCACCGGGATGACCCGGCGCAACTCCTCTTCCAGCGGCACCGGGGCGCTGCCCGGACGGGTGGATTCGCCGCCGATATCCAGCAGGTCCGCGCCTTCGGCGACCAGCTGCAGGCCATGGGCGACGGCGGCCTCCAGGGTGTCATGCGCGCCGCCGTCGGAGAACGAGTCCGGGGTGACGTTGACGATGCCCATCACGCGCGGGCGATCAAGCCGCAGCAGGCGGCCAGCGCAGTCGAGCTGGGGAGAAGTGTCGAACATGGGCAGGTCCACGGAGTACGCCAGCGCGTAGTTTACGCTGGCGTACCGGGCTACCCGTCAGAGATCGCCGAGGCGGGCCCCATCGACCGGATTGGCCAGCCACTCGGCCAGGTCGCGGCCGATGGCGGTGACGGTGCGTTCGAGCACGTCACAGGAGCCCTTGAAACCGGCGAACGCGCCACCGCGCGAAGTGCGGCGTGCGGTCACCGCGGCAACCTTCTGCCCGTCCTGGAACAGCACGCCGCGCGCGGTCGCTGCTTTGAAGTGGCCGGAGAATGCATTGCCGGCGCTCTGCGCTTCCACCAGCTCCAGCTGCAGCACCCGCCCCCTGCCGACATCGACCGGCGCGCTGTCGAAGACGATCCGGTTGCCGTGCGCGGACGCATTGCTGCCCAGCGCACTGGCCAGCTGCGCGCCCATCCGGCACTCGGCCTTGATGTTGTCGGCGATGTAGGACGATTCGGAAAACGGAACCGGATCCTGCACGTGGATGTCGGCCGCCAGCGCAGGCGTGGCACAGCACAGCAGCGCCGCAGCAGCGGCGCCTATGGAATGACGCATGGATTTCCCCCTGGATATGGTGGCCTGGCCGCAGGCTGCGGCCAGGCGCCGCTGCATCCTGCCGCCCGCGCGGCCCCCGCGCAAGCCCTGCTCAGCGCGGTCGACGCCGTTTGTAATCCACGTACAGGGTCTTGCCGATGCTCAGCACGATGCCCAGCCCGACGCCGATCCCGATGCCGAGCAGGAAGTTGTCGCGGTACAGGCCGATGCCCACGCCGACGACCGTGGCGATCACCATCTCGGCCGTATGCGAAACCGGGGTGGGGGGCGTGGTGGACATGGCGACTCCGCGACAGGGGACAGGAACGAGGGGCGCATTATCGCGCGGAAACGACGAAGGCCGGGTCGCCCCGGCCTTCGTCATTCACATCCGCCGCGCTTACAGCTGTTCGGCGGGGCCGGCGATCGGCGTCACCGGGCGGGCATCGCCGCCCTTGTCGTTGTTGTTGTTGCTGCCGCCGCCCTTGTTGGACTTCTCCCAGCCCATCGGCGGCGGCGGTTCGCGACCTTCCATCACCGCATCGATCTGCGGCACGTCGATGGTCTCGTACTGCAGCAGCAGCTGGGACATGGTGTGCAACTTGTCCAGGTTGGCAGTAAGCAGCTCGGTGGTACGGGCGTAGGCCTTGTCCAGGATGCTGCGCACGACCTCGTCGATGCGACGCGCGGTGTCGTCGGAGACGCTCTTGTGCTGGGTCACCGAACGGCCCAGGAACACTTCATCGTCTTCCTCGCCATAGGCGATCGGGCCGAGCTCGTCGGACAGGCCCCACTTGGTGACCATGTTGCGGGCCATCTTGGTGGCGCGCTCGATGTCGTTGGAGGCACCGGTGGTGACCTTGTCGGTGCCGAAGATGAGTTCTTCGGCGACGCGGCCACCGTACAGCGAGCACAGCTGCGATTCGATCGCCACCCGGTTCATCGAGTAGCGGTCGCCCTCGGGCAGGTACATGGTCACGCCCAGCGCGCGGCCGCGCGGGATGATGGTGACCTTGTAGACCGGATCATGCTCGGGCACCAGGCGGCCGACGATGGCGTGGCCGGCTTCGTGGTAGGCGGTGAGCGTCTTTTCTTCTTCGCTCATCGCCATCGAACGGCGCTCGGCACCCATCAGGATCTTGTCGCGGGCGCGGTCGAAGTGGTCCATGCGGACCTCCTTCTCGCCACCGCGCGCGGCAAACAACGCCGCCTCGTTGCACAGGTTGGCCAGGTCCGCGCCGGAGAAGCCCGGGGTACCGCGCGCGATCACCATCGGCTCGACGTCGTCGGCCAGCGGCAGCTTGCGCATGTGCACCTTGAGGATCTGCTCGCGGCCGCGCACGTCGGCCAGGCCGACCACCACCTGGCGGTCGAAACGGCCCGGGCGCAGCAGCGCCGGGTCCAGCACGTCCGGACGGTTGGTGGCGGCGATGACGATCACGCCCTCGCCTCCCTCGAAGCCGTCCATTTCGACCAGCAACTGGTTCAGGGTCTGCTCGCGCTCGTCATGACCGCCGCCCAGACCGGCACCGCGATGGCGGCCGACGGCGTCGATTTCATCGATGAAGATGATGCACGGCGCCTGCTTCTTGGCCTGCTCGAACATGTCGCGCACGCGGCTGGCGCCGACGCCCACGAACATTTCCACGAAATCCGAACCGGAGATCGAGAAGAACGGCACCTTGGCCTCGCCGGCGATGGCGCGGGCCAGCAGGGTCTTGCCGGTACCGGGCGGGCCGACCATCAGCACGCCGCGCGGGATCTTGCCGCCCAGCTTGGTGAACTTGGTCGGGTCGCGCAGGAAGTCGACCAGCTCGCCGACCTCTTCCTTGGCCTCGTCGCAACCAGCGACGTCGGCGAAGGTGACCTTGATCTGGTCTTCGCCCTGCAGCTTGGCGCGCGACTTGCCGAAGGACATGGCGCCCTTGGAGCCGCCACCGCCCCCCTGCATCTGGCGCATGATGAACAACCAGAAGCCGATGATCAGGATCACCGGGAGGAAGTTCATCAGGATCGCGCCCAGCGAGATGCCGCTGGACGGCTCTTCCTGGACGATTTCGACGTTCTTGCCGCGCAGCACGTTGATCAAATCACGATCGTAGGGCGCGGTGATGGTGGCCGACTGGCCGCCACGGGTGGTGTAGGAGAGCTGGCTGGTGCCGCCGCGGACATCCCCGGCGAAGGTCACCTTCTGGACGTTGCCGCTGTCCACCTGGTCCAGGAACTGCGAGTAGGTCGCGCCCTGGGCACCCGCGCCGCTGGTCTTGGGCGAGAAGCTCTGGAACACCACCATCAGCACCACGGCGACGACCACCCATAGCAGGAGGTTCTTGGTCAAGTCGTTCATCCTCATTGGCTCCGGTGTTCCTCTAATGCCTGACGCGATTCGTATGGTTGAGCTTACTTGATCTGCGCGCGTTTGCCCTGCCCCAGGGCATACACCTCGGGGGAGCGCTTGCGGGACGCCTCCGGCTTGCGGATCACCACCTTGTCGTACCGACGGCGCATCTCGCGCACGTAGTCGTCAAAGCCCACGCCCTGGAACAGCTTGATCAGGAACGCGCCACCGGGCTTGAGATGGTTGTCGGCAAAATCCAACGCCAACTCCGCCAGGTGCATCATCCGCGGCTGGTCGACCGCGTCCATACCACTTTTATTGGGGGCCATATCCGAGAGCACAAGGTCTACCGGCTGATCCCCCAGCATGGCCTCGAACTGCGATAGGACGGCTTGTTCCCTGAAGTCACCGTGAAGGAACTCCACGCCGGCCAGCGGCGGCATCTCCAGGATGTCCAGGGCCAGCACCCGGCCGGTGTCGCCGATCTGCCGCCGGACCTGCTGCGACCAGCCGCCCGGGGCGGCGCCCAGGTCGACCACCACCATGTGCGGCTTCAGCAGCCGGTCACGCTCAAGCAGCTCCTCCAGCTTGTAGGCCGCACGCGAGCGCATGCCCTCTGCCTGGGCCTTCTTCACGAAGGGGTCGGAAAAGTGTTCTTTCAACCAGCGTTGACTGCTCTTGCTGCGGGAAGCCATTGGTAATAGGGCCGGAACGGGTGGTCATGATACCCTGATCGCCCCAGTTAACCGCTTGTTCCTGAATGTCTATTGCCCTGACCTCTGCCCAGACCCGCTTCCTCCGCGGCCATGCCCATGATCTGAAAGCCCTGCTGCAGATCGGTGGCAAGGGGGTCACGCCGGCCTTCCTGGCCGAACTCGAGGAGGTTCTGGAGCGCCACGAGCTGATCAAGGTGAAGGTCGCCGCCGAAGACCGTGACGCCCGCGACGCCATGATCGCCGAGCTGACCCAGGCCTCCGGCAGCGCGCTGGTGCAGCGCATCGGCCACGTGGCCGTGCTGTACCGCCCGAGCAAGGAACAGCGCCAGATCGTCCTGCCGCGCGGCTGATCCCGGACCCTGAGATGCAACTGAGCCACGAACTGCCCGACTACGCCTATGCGCTGCGCGCCGCCGATGGCCGCACGGCCAAGGTGAATGACCGCACCCTGGCCAGCAGCTTCGTGCTGACCCCGGACACGCTGATCGAGGCATGGCCGGTGGCCGACATCGCCGCGCTCACCCCGGAACACTTGCAGCCGGTGCTGGCGCTGAACCCGGCGCTGGTGGTGCTGGGCACCGGTGACACCCAGGTGTTTCCGCCGGCGGCGGTGATGGCCGCCTGCCTGACCCGCGGGATCGGCCTGGAGGTGATGAACAACCCGGCCGCCGCGCGCACCTTCAACATCCTGGCCGGCGAAGGCCGCAAGGTGGCGGCGGCGTTCATCCTGACCGGGTGAAATCAGCGATTTTTGTTCAGGAAAGGCCGCCATTGGCGGCCTTTTTTGTGCCCGTGCGCGCGCCGATGGCGGACCGGGCGACGGAGAGCCGACCGTGGGTCGGCTGCGTCGTTTACCGCGGCGGCAGGTACAGCAGCGGGTCGACCGGCTTGCCGTTGTAGCGGATCTCGAAGTGGAGCATGTCGCGGGTGGTCCCGGTACGGCCCATCTCGGCGATCTGCTCGCCCGCCTTCACGCTCTGGCCTTCATTGACCAGGCGCTTGCGGTTGTGGCCGTAGGCCGACAGCCACTGGTCGCTGTGCTTGATGATGATCAGCTCGCCGAACCCGACCAGGCCGGCGCCGGAGTACACCACCACGCCCGGGGCCGTGGCCCGCACCGGCTGCCCGCTGCTGCCGGCGATGTCCACGCCCTGCTTGGTGACATCGGCGCCGACGAACCTGCCCACCAGCGCGCCATCGGCCGGCCAGCGCCAGCTGATGTTGCTCTTGATCGCGGTGGTCGGCGACGGGGTCGGTGCCGGGGTGGGCGTGGCCGTGCCCGGGCGCGGGGCGGTGACCACGGTAGTCGGTGCCCGGCCCGGCGTGGCACCGCCCGGATACAGCTTCAGCGTCTGCCCGGGATAGATCGTGTACGGCTCGGCCAGGCCATTCCAGGCGGCCAGGTCGCGCGGGGTGATGTTGTGGATGCGCGCGAGCGCATACAGCGTGTCGCCCCGGCGGACCACCGCGGTCTGGCCCGGCTTGGCCACCGACGTCTGCGGCGTGGTGTGCACGCTCCCACTCCGGCCCGGGGTCGGCTTCACCACGGTCGCGGTCCCGCACGCGCCCAGCGTGGCCACCACCAGCACCAGCGCGCCAGCACGCAGCCCCCTGCTCAAACGATCAGCACTCATGCGAACTTCGACCTCCAGACTAGCCAGGCGACCAGCGCCACGACCAGTACGGTCGCGATCCAGCCCAGCGGTTCAATCCAACGCCGCAGCGCTGCTTCGGCGCGCGGACCCCCAATACGGATCACCGCCGCCAGCACGTATACGCGCTTGCCACGGCCAATCAACATGCTCAGGAAATACTGCGGCAGCGGCACCCCGACGATACCCGATGCCCAGGTGAAGACCTTCATTGGAATGGGCATGAAGCCGCCCAGCACCAGGAAGGTGAACACCGCCCACGGCGATTCGGCCATCTTGGCCTGCACCACCGCGATGCCGCCCTCGATGCTGGACAGCATGCCCAGCGCGGCGAAGACCGGCTTGAGCGCTTCGAACGCGTAATGGCCCAGGGCGTAACCGACCAGCGCACCGGCCATCGAACCGGCCAGGCTCAGCGTCGCAAACCACCAGCCGCGCTTGGGCTGGGCCACGCACATCGGCGCCAGCATCACCTCGGGCATCACCGGGAAGATGATCGCCTCGATGAAGCTCAACACGGTCAAATAGGTCGGCGCGCGCTCATGCGCGGCCCATTTCATCGCCCGCTCGTACAGCGGACCAAAGATCTTCATGACGCCACGCTCCTGTGAATCAATCCAGCATGCCAGACAGCAGCGGCACGAACGTGACCGGCGCCAGTACCTGCTGTTCGATGCTGCCGTCCTCGCGACGGGTCAACTGCACCAGCGATTGCGCGCCGGGCCCGCCAACCGGTGCGACCAGGCGGCCGCCCACGGCCAGCTGGTCGACCAGCGCATCGACCAGCGCCGGCGCCGCCGCGGTGACCACGATGGCATCGAACGGGCCGTGCTCGGCCCAGCCGACCCGGCCGTCGTCGTGCTTGGTGCGGATGTTCATGCCCAGCGCGCGGAACCGCTTGCGCGCCTGGCGCAGCAGGTCGCCGATGCGCTCGACGGTGTACACCTCCAGCCCGAGCGCACCGAGGATGGCCGCCTGGTAGCCCGAACCGGTGCCGACCTCCAGCACCTTCTTCGGTGCGCACCGCAGCACCGCCTCGGTCATCCGCGCCACCACCCAGGGCTGGGAGATGGTCTGGCCGTGGCCGATCGGCAACGCAGTGTCTTCGTAGGCGCGCGAGGCCAGGGCCTCATCGATGAACAGGTGGCGCGGCACCACCCGGATTGCGTTGAGCGTGTCCTCGTCGACGATGCCGGCCTCGCGCAGGCGCTCGACCAGGCGGTCGCGCACGCGCTGGGACGTCATGCCGATGCCGACCGCTTCCGGTTGCAGGCGCAGGCGCTGGCTCATGCCGGGCGGTCCAGCGCGGCCGTCAGGCCACCGACCCAGCTGGCCACTTTCTCCAGCGCCTGGTAGCGGGTGAGGTCGACCTGGATCGGGGTGATCGAGATGAAGCCGCTGCGCACCGCGTGGAAATCGGTACCGGGACCGGAATCCTGCTCGCGCCCGGCCGGCCCGATCCAGAACACCTCGTTGCCGCGCGGATCGCGCTGGGCAATGCAGCCTTCGGCACGATGGCGGTTGCCCAGGCGGGTGACCTCGAAGCCGCGGATCTCGCTCCAGGGCAGGTCGGGCACGTTGACGTTGAGGATGGTGTCGGCCGGCAGCGGATCGGCCTTGAGCCGGGTCACGATCTCCACCGCGGCGCGTGCGGCGCTCTCGAAGTTGCGCGGTTCGTGGTTGTGCGTGACCAGCGACATGGCCACTGCGGGCAGGCCCAGGAAACGCCCTTCCATCGCCGCCGACACGGTGCCGGAGTAGATGACGTCATCGCCGAGGTTGGCCGCGTTGTTGATGCCCGACACCACGATGTCCGGCTCGTACTCGAGCACGCCGGTCAATGCCAGGTGCACGCAGTCGGTGGGGGTGCCGGCGACCGAACAGGTGTAGTGGTCGATGCGCTTGAGCCGGATCGGCAGGTCCAGGGTGAGCGAATTGCTGGCACCGGAGCGGTCACGATCGGGCGCGAAGACCGTCACCTCATGACCTGCGTCACGCAATACCGAGGCAAGCATCTTGATGCCGGGCGCATCGACACCGTCGTCGTTGCTGACCAGAATCCGCATCTGCGATTTAACCGCTTGATTTTTCAAGACTTCGATTCCATCACTTTCCAGCGTTGGCGGGGCCGGCGCGTCCCCAGATGGGGCGGGTCGACCGCGCAAGTGCGTCAGCTATTGTGCCGCAAGCGGGCAGATCGTCCTACCCCGGCGACGGTGGCAGCGGCCCTCCCCTGGCATTACGCTGTACGCATGTCACATTCTGAAGACGAAGACCCCGCCGCCCTGTTCCGTTCGGCGATCGGCGAGGTCACTCCGCTGCGCAAACCGGCGCCGGCGCCGCCGGCCACGCCCAAGCCGAAGCCGCGCGCGCGGATGGCCGAACGTGACGAGCACGAGGCCCGCGGCGAGTTCGCCCGGCTGCTGCGCGACAGCACCCCGCTGGAGGCCGGCGACACCGCCAGTTACCGGCGCGACAACCTGCCGGCGCGGATGTTCCAGCGCCTCAAGCGCGGCCAGTATTCGGTGCAGGACGAACTGGACCTGCACGGCGCCACGGTGGTGCAGGCCGAAAACCTGCTGCGTCAGTTCCTGCTCGACGCACACGCGCACGAGCATGGCTGCGTGCGCATCATCCACGGCAAGGGCCTGCAGGCCGATGGTGGCGTGCCGGTGTTGAAGAACCTGGTCGACCGCCTGCTGCGCCAGCGCAACGATGTGCTGGCGTTCCACTCGGCCCCGGCCGGGCAAGGCGGCACCGGCGCGGTGCTGGTGCTGCTGAGCAACCGGTAGCGCCGACCGTTGGTCGGCTGCATTCCGTTCGGGTGCCGATACGCCACCTGCCGCGCGCAGCCGACCAACGGTCGGCGCTACCGGGGTGGCGGATCGGGCGCGGACCGGGACGCGGATCGCGCGCGTAGCGCCGACCGTTGGTCGGCTGCATTCCGTTCGGGTGCCGATACGCCACGTGCCGCGCGCAGCCGACCAACGGTCGGCGCTACCGGGGTGGCGGATCGGGCGCGGACCGGGACGCGGATCGCGCGCGTAGCGCCGACCGTTGGTCGGCTGCATTCCGTTCGGGTGCCGATACGCCACGTGCCGCGCGCAGCCGACCAACGGTCGGCGCTACCGGGGTGGCGGATCGGGCGCGGACCGGGACGCGGATCGCGCGCGTAGCGCCGACCGTTGGTCGGCTGCATTCCGTTCGGGTGCCGATACGCCGCGCGCCGCGCGCAGCCGACCAACGGTCGGCCCTACCGGGTCAGGCGTCAGCCTGGCTGGCATCCTCCACCGGGCCCAGTTCGTGCAGCACGGCGGTGGCATAGCAGCCCGGGGGCAGCGCGAAGCTCAATTCCAGCACGTCCGGCTGCAGCCACTGGTGCTGCAGCATCGCCGGGCGCAGACGCAGCGCGCGGCGTTCCTGCTTCAGCCGCGCCCCTTCCAGGCCGGCGCGCAGGGCCAGTGACTGTTCGCCGCTGACCGCGCCCAGTTCCAGCGCGGCAGCCGCGCCGGTGCTGCGCAGCTCGCCTTCGCCCCACAACGGGCCGCTGGGATGGATGTCGAAGCGCGCCAGGCGGTCGGCCAGCAGGTCCGTCCACGGCTCGGGGCCGAATACGCTGCGGCTGCCGTCCAGCATCCACACCTCCCCGTCCAGCGGAGTGTCCCAGCTGCCCTGGGCCACGCGCTCGGCCAATACCTGGTTGAACAATGCCGAACGCGCCGCCGACAGCAGCAGCGAGCGCTGGTCCGGACGCATCCGGCGACCGCCGAACATCGCCAGCGCGGCCGGCACATTGCCGCCATCGCGACCGAAACGCTGCTCGCCGAACCAGTTGGGCAGGCCCCGCGCCGCAATCAGCGAAACACGCTCGTCGATGGCCGCCGCGTCGCCCTGCACATCGCGCAGCACCAGCTTGAAGCGGTTGCCGGCCAGCGCGCCGCGCTGCAGCTTGCGGTTGTGCCAGGTGGACTCGACCACCTCGATCTCTTCGGAGGCCAGCAGCGCCGGGTCCGGTGCAACCCGCTTGGGCAGGTGCACGCTGAAGCGCTGGGTGGTCACCGCATGGCGGTCCTTCATGCCCGCGTAGCTCACCGCCATGTCCGGCAGCCCGGCCCAGCGGGCCAGCACCTTGGCCACGTGCACGGTGTTGGCGCCGCGCTTGCGGATCGTCAACAGCAGATGCTCGCCCTCCCCGCTCGGCTCGAACGCGGGCAGTTCATCCACCTGGAAATCCTCCGGCGTGCTGCGGATCCGGGCCGTCAGCAGGGGCGCGCCGAACGCCAGCGGCAGCGGGATCACAGCGCCACCAGCAGCACGACGGCCTGGGCGGCGATGCCTTCGCCGCGCCCGGTGAAGCCCAGCTTCTCCGAGGTAGTGGCCTTGACGCTCACCGCGTCCAGCGCGATGCCCAACAGCCCGGCGATGCGCTCGCGCATGGCCAGCGCATGCGGGCCGACCTTGGGCCGCTCGCAGATCACGGTGATGTCGGTGTTGCCCACCTGCCAGCCGCGCTCGCGCAGCAGGCTGTTGCAGTGGACCAGGAACTGACTGCTGTCGGCACCCTTCCAGCGCATGTCCGACGGCGGGAAATGCTGGCCGATGTCGCCCAGCGACAGGGCGCCGAGCATCGCATCGCACAGCGCGTGCAGGATCACATCGCCATCGCTGTGCGCCAGCACGCCGCAGCTGTGGTCGACGCGCACGCCGCCCAGCATGATGTGGTCGCCCTCGCCGAAGGCGTGGACGTCGTAACCCTGTCCGATCCGGACCGGAGGAAATGGAGGCGTGTTCATGGCAAAGACCTGCAGTGGGGGCGACGCGCGCGGACGGGTTATCCGCGGCGCGACAGCTCGAATTCGAATCGGGACAGGTCGGCCGGCGTGGTGACCTTGAAGTTGTCCTCGTTGCCTTCCACCAGCAACGGACGCAGCCCCTGCCGCTCCATCGCCATGGCGTCGTCGGTGACCTCCACGCCGGCGGCTGCGGCATCCTGCAGCGCGCGCGCCAACTGGTGGCGGCGGAACAACTGCGGGGTCAGCGCGCGCCACAGGCGCGCGCGCGGTTCGGTGCCGTCGATGCCACCGTCGTCACCGGCGCGTTTGAGGGTGTCGCGCACCGGCGCGGCCAGGATCGCCCCGACCGGATCGTTGCGCCCCACTTCCAGCAGCCGGCCCAGGTCGGCGGCGGCCAGGTTGGGACGGGCAGCGTCATGGACCAGCACGAAATCATCGGCGCGCACGCTGTCCGGCAGCGCCTGCAGCCCGGCCAGCACCGAGCCGGCGCGGGTAGCGCCGCCGGTGCAGGTCAGGATCGGCTTGCCGGCCAGCGACTGCCAGCCCGGCCAGTCGGTGTCGCCCTCGGCGATCACCACCATCACCCCGGCCACGACCGGGTGCGACAGCAGGGCTTCCAGCGTATGCGCCAGCAACACCCGGTCGCCCGCGACCAGGTACTGCTTGGGAATCTCCCCGCCGAAACGGGTGCCGCGACCGGCCGCCGGCACCACCGCCCAGACCGTGCCCATCAGGGCACCTCCTGGTGCGGTGCGTCCGGATCGACCGGCGCCACCGGTGCGCGCGCAGGCGCGACCGGGGCATCTTCGACCACGCGGTAGAACTTCTCGCCGGGCTTGATCATGCCCAGCTCGCTGCGCGCGCGCTCTTCGATCGCCGCCTGGCCTTCCTTGAGATCCTTGACCTCGGCGGCGAGCGCGTCGTTGCGCTGTTGCAGACCGGCGTTGTCACGCTGCTGGCTGGCGACCTGGGCCTCCAGGTTCATCACTTCCCCTGAATTGCCCGGGCCGAACCAGAAGCGGTACTGCAGCCACGCCAGCAGCAGCGCGAGCAGCAGCAGCATCCAGCGCCAGTTGCGCATGGGATCAGCGCTTCAGCGACACGAACGCGTCACGACCGGCGTAACGCGCACCGGCACCGAGGGCTTCTTCGATGCGCAGCAGCTGGTTGTACTTGGCCACGCGATCGCTGCGGCACAGCGAGCCGGTCTTGATCTGGGTGGCGGTGGTGGCCACGGCGATGTCGGCGATGGTGGTGTCTTCGGTTTCGCCCGAACGGTGCGAGACCACGGCCGCGTAGTTGGCGTTGTGCGCCATCGCGATCGCTTCCAGGGTCTCGGTCAGGGTGCCGATCTGGTTGACCTTGATCAGGATGGCATTGGCGGTACCCGACTCGATGCCTTCCTTGAAGATCTTCGGGTTGGTCACGAACAGATCGTCACCGACCAGCTGGACCTTGTTGCCGACACGGTCGGTGAGCAGCTTCCAGCCGGCCCAGTCGTTCTCGGCCAGGCCGTCTTCGATGGTGATGATCGGGTACTGGGCAGCCCAGTCGGCGAGGAAGTCGACGAACTGCTCGGAGGTCAGGCGCTTGTTCTCGCCCACCAGGTTGTACTTGCCGTTCTCGTAGAACTCGCTGGAGGCCACGTCCAGGCCCAGCAGCACGTCTTCACCGGCGGTGTAGCCGGCCTTGCCGATGGCTTCGAGGATGGTGTCCAGCGCTTCGACGTTGCTGCGGAAGTCCGGCGCGAAGCCGCCTTCGTCGCCCACCGCGGTGCTCAGGCCGTGGCCCTTGAGCACGGACTTGAGCGAATGGAAGATCTCGGTGCCGGCGCGCAGGGCTTCGGAGAACGAGGTGAAGCCGACCGGCAGCACCATGAATTCCTGGAAGTCCACGTTGTTGTCGGCATGCGCGCCGCCGTTGATGATGTTCATCATCGGCACCGGCAGGGTCACGTCGCTGCCCTTGGCCAGGTACTGCCACAGCGCCTGCTTGTTGGCGGCGGCCGCAGCGTGGGCGTTGGCCATGGACACGGCGAGCAGCGCGTTGGCGCCCAGCCGGCCCTTGTTCTCGGTGCCGTCCAGGTCGATCAGGCGGCGGTCCAGGGCTTCCTGGTCGGCTGCGACGTAGCCCTTGAGCGCATTGGCGATGGTGGTGTTGACGTTGGCCACCGCGTTGCGCACGCCCTTGCCCAGGTAGCGGGTCTTGTCGCCGTCACGCAGCTCCACCGCTTCCTTGGTGCCGGTCGAGGCGCCCGACGGAACCGCGGCGCGGCCGAACGAACCGTCCTCGAGGATGACTTCGGCTTCCAGCGTGGGATTGCCACGGCTGTCGAGGATTTCACGGGCGTGGATGCTGCGGATCGTGGTCATAGCGGGCCGGTTACCAGTCAGGAAGGGGAAGCGCGAAAAAGACGCGCTGAAAAGCTGCCGCGTGATTATCGCCATCCACCTGCCGCTTGCCAAATCGGCGCTGCGGCGTGCCAGGCGACGCGACCTAGAACAGTGCGGGAATCAGCAGGACCAGCAGCAACAGCGCGTCCAGCAGCAGCGCGGAAATGCCGCCGCCGGCCTGCCGGCGCAGGCGCAGGGCCAGTACGCTGGAGGCCACGCTGCCCAGCAGGGCCGCCGCGCCCAGCGCCAGGGTCAGGTACAGGTAGGGCGCGGTGGCCTGGATGGCATGGCTGCCGTCACCGGGCGAACCAACGCTGGCCATCACCAGCACCACCAGCATGAAGGTGCAGGCCCAGGCGCCGAACGACAGCAACAGGGCGGCCCAGCCCCAGGGCCAGGCGCGCCAGTGCTGGCGCGGGCGAGGCATCGCCAGCGCCGCCCCGGCATCCCGGCTCATGCCGCCCGCCGACGCGGGCGGCCCGGACCGACGGCGGTCAGGCGCCTGCTGCCGGCAGCGCACCGCCGGCCTTGCGCTCGCGCGCGGCCCGGATGAAACCGATGAACAGCGGGTGGCCATCGCGCGGGGTGGACAGGAACTCCGGGTGGGCCTGGCAGGCCAGGAACCACGGGTGCTGGTCGCGCGGCAGCTCGACCACTTCAACCAGGGTGTCGTCCATCGACTTGCCGGCGATCACCAGCCCGGCGTCTTCCAGCTGGGTGCGGTAGCGGTTGTTGAACTCGTAGCGATGGCGGTGGCGCTCGGAGACCACGTCCTTGCCGTACAGCTCGCGGGCCAGCGTGCCCGGCTTCAGGCGCTGCTCCTGCAGGCCCAGGCGCATGGTGCCGCCGAGGTCGCTCTTGTCATCGCGCTTTTCGACATCGCCGGTGGCGGTACGCCATTCGGTGATCAGGCCGATCACCGGGTTGGGCGACTGACGGTCGTTCTCGGTGCTGTTGGCGCCCTCCAGGCCGGCCACGTGACGGGCATAGTCGACCACCGCGGCCTGCATCCCGTAGCAGATGCCGAAGTACGGCACCTGCTGCTCGCGGGCGAACTGCGAGGTGAGCACCTTGCCTTCGAAGCCGCGGTCACCGAAGCCGCCGGGCACCAGGATGCCGTCGACATCCTTCAGCGCGCCCATGTCGCTGCCTTCCAGGTCCTGGGCTTCGAGCCACTTCAGGTTGACCTTGGTGCGCTGGCGCAGGCCACCGTGCTTGAGCGCCTCGCCGACCGACTTGTAGGCGTCCTGGTGGTCCACGTACTTGCCGACCACCGCGATGGTCACCTCGTCCAGCGGATGCAAGGTGGCATCCACGGCCGCTTCCCACTCGTGCAGGTCGGCCGGGCCGGCCTTGTCGCCGAGCTTGAACTGGTTGATGACGATCTCGTCCAGGCCCTGCGCGTGCAGGCCCATCGGGATGCGGTACAGCACATCCACGTCGGGCACGCTGATCACCGCGCGCTCGGAGACGTTGGTGAACTGGGCGATCTTGCGGCGCTCCGAATCGGGCACCACCTGCTCGGAGCGGCACAGCAGCACGTCCGGCTGGATGCCGATCGAGCGCAGTTCCTTGACCGAGTGCTGGGTCGGCTTGGTCTTCAGCTCACCGGCGGCGGCGATGTACGGCACCAGGGTCAGGTGCATGAACAACGCCTTCTCCGGGCCCCGCTCGGTACGCACCTGGCGGATCGCCTCCAGGAACGGCAGCGACTCGATGTCGCCCACGGTGCCGCCGATTTCCACCAGGGCCACGTCGAACCCCTCGGTGGCTTCGTCCATGCAGCGGCGGATTTCATCGGTGATGTGCGGGATGACCTGCACGGTGGCGCCCAGGTAGTCGCCGCGGCGCTCCTTGCGGATCACGTTTTCGTAGATGCGGCCGGTGGTGACCGAGTTCTTGCGGCTCAGCCGGGTGCGCACGAAGCGCTCGTAGTGGCCCAGGTCCAGGTCGGTCTCGGCGCCGTCGTCGGTGACGTAGACCTCACCGTGCTGGAACGGGCTCATGGTGCCCGGGTCCACGTTGATGTACGGGTCGAGCTTCATCATCGTGACCTTCAGGCCACGGGCTTCGAGGATGGAGGCAAGTGACGCGGCGGCAATGCCTTTGCCGAGCGAGGACACTACGCCGCCGGTTACGAAGATCAAGGGAGTCATGGCTGGGGGTGTCCTGTCAGGAAGGGGGAGACGACGCCGGCGCGGGGGCGACGGACGGCGTGAAGGGGAAAAGGGGGGGTGATCCGGTCGTGGAGGGCGGTGGACACACGCGCCGGGGACGGGATCGGGGGCGCAGCGCGGGGGCCGGTCGGCGAGGTCGGGTTGGCCGTGCCGGTCGCCCATGGGACCGTCACCTGCTGCCTACCCTGCTGGCGATCGCGCACGATCAGGCCAGTCCATTCGCTGATGGATGACACGTACTGCTCCCGGAAAGCCATAGTTTACAGATTGGAGGCCCCAAGCCCAAGCGCTGGTTTGGACCCCCACAAAAAAAGCGCCCCGGCAAGGCCGGGGCGCCCATGGCAGCAGAAGAAGGGTCAGCGCTTCTTTTTGGCCTCTTCTTCCTCTTCCTTCTGCGGGGCCTGCTCGCCCCGGGCCTTCATCTCGGCGGTGGCCTGGGCCCGGCGCCTGGCCTTGGCGTCGGCCTCGGACTGCGCCTTGTCGGCCTGCTCGCCCTGCTGCGGCGCGGGCTGGCCCTGTCCGGCGTTCTGGGCCATGGCCAGCGGCACGGCCACGACGGCGGCGGCAATGGCGATGACGGTCAGCAACTTCTTCATGGGGTCACTCCTCGCGGTTTCGGCTTGGGATGGGGGTCGCCGGGGGGAGCCCGGTTTCCACCACGCACAGTCTATCCAACCCCGGTCGGCCGCCCCCTGAACGTGTGGCGTGCAAAAAAACCGCCCAGACCGCAAACTTCGCCGTCGCTTTGCGCTTTATGAAGACAGATGAACGCCCGCTATAACGCCGCCGATATTGAAGTCCTGTCCGGCCTGGACCCGGTCAAGCGCCGCCCTGGCATGTACACCGACACCGCGCGCCCGAACCACCTGGCCCAGGAAGTCATCGACAACGCCGTCGACGAAGCCCTGGCCGGGCATGCCCGTACGGTCGAGGTCACCCTGTACAAGGACGGCAGCTGCGAGGTCAGCGATGACGGTCGCGGCATGCCGGTGGACATCCATCCCGAGGAGAAGATCCCCGGCGTCGAACTGATCCTGACCCGCCTGCATGCGGGCGGCAAGTTCAACAACAAGAACTACACCTTCTCCGGCGGCCTGCACGGCGTGGGCGTGAGCGTGGTCAATGCGCTGTCGACCCTGGTCGAGGTGCATATCAAGCGCGACGGCAGCGAGCACCGCATCACCTTCCGCAATGGCGACCGCGCCACGCCGCTGGAAGTGGTCGGCAGCGTCGGCAAGAAGAACACCGGTACCCGCGTGCGCTTCTGGGCCGACCCGAAGTATTTCGATACGCCCAAGTACAACCTGCGCGCGTTGCGCCACCTGCTGCGCGCCAAGGCCGTGCTGTGCCCGGGCTTGACCGTGAAACTGCGCGACGAGGCCACCGACGAACAGGACACCTGGTATTACGAGGATGGCCTGAGCGATTACCTCAAGGCCGAGCTGGGCGAGCGCGAGATGCTGCCGGCGGACCTGTTCGTGGGCCACCTGAAGAAGGAAAACGAGGTGGTGGACTGGGCCCTGGCCTGGATCCCGGAGGGCGAGCTGGTCCAGGAAAGCTACGTCAACCTGATTCCGACCGCCCAGCACGGCACCCACGCCAACGGCCTGCGCACCGGTCTGACCGAGGCGCTGCGCGAGTTCTGCGATTTCCGCAACCTGCTGCCGCGCGGGGTCAAGCTGGCCCCGGAAGACGTGTGGGACCGTGTCTCGTTCGTGCTGTCGCTGAAGATGACCGACCCGCAGTTCAGTGGCCAGACCAAGGAACGCCTGTCCTCGCGCCAGGCCGCCGGGTTCGTCGAGGGCGCCGCGCACGACGCCTTCAGCCTGCTGCTCAACCAGAACGTGGAGATGGGCGAGAAGATCGCCCAGCTGGCGATCGAGCGCGCCAGCGCGCGCCTGAAGACCGAAAAGCTGGTCACCCGCAAGAAGGTCACCCAGGGCCCCGCCCTGCCCGGCAAGCTGGCCGACTGCATCAGCCAGGACCTGTCGCGCACCGAGCTGTTCCTGGTGGAAGGCGACTCGGCCGGCGGCAGCGCCAAGCAGGCCCGCGACAAGGACTTCCAGGCGATCATGCCGCTGCGCGGCAAGATCCTGAACACCTGGGAGGTGTCTTCGGGCAGCGTGCTGGCCTCCGAAGAAGTGCACAACCTGGCGATCGCGATCGGCTGCGATCCGGGCAAGGACGACATCGGCGGGCTGCGCTACGGCAAGGTGGTGATCCTGGCCGACGCCGACTCGGACGGCCTGCACATCGCCACGCTGCTGACCGCGCTGTTCCTGAAGCATTTCCCGGCGCTGGTCGATGCTGGCCACGTGTTCGTGGCGATGCCGCCGCTGTTCCGCATCGACGTGGGCAAGCAGGTGTTCTATGCGCTGGACGAAGAAGAAAAGCGCACCATGCTGGACAAGATCGAGCGCGAGAAGATCAAGGGCACGGTCAGCGTGACCCGCTTCAAGGGGCTGGGCGAGATGAACCCGCCACAGCTGCGCGAGTCGACCATCCACCCCGATACGCGCCGGCTGGTGCAGTTGACCATCGACGATGGCGAGCAGACCCATTCGTTGATGGACATGCTGCTGGCCAAGAAGCGGGCCAGCGATCGCAAGCAGTGGCTGGAAAACAAGGGCGACCTGGCATCGCTGGAAGTCTGATCCCGGCACCCGCCTCCCTGGAAAAGCCCGCCTTCTGGCGGGCTTTTTTCTGCGCGCCATCGCCGGGCGCGGGCGGCAAGCGGCGATAATCGATCCACTTCTCCGCACAGCCGCCCCGATGACCGGTATCCGCGCCGCCCTGCCTGCCGATTACGACGCCCTCACCGAGCTATGGGATGCCTCGGTGCGCGCCACCCACGATTTCCTGCCGGAACACGCGATCCAGGCGCTGCGCCCCCTGGTCCGCGAGGTCTACCTGGCGGCCGTGGACCTGCATGTGCTGTGCGATGCCCGCGGGCGGATCGGCGGATTCGTCGGCGTGGCCGGGCACCGCGTGGAGATGCTGTTCATCCACCCGCAGCTGCGCGGCACCGGCATCGGCTCGGCCCTGCTGCGACATGCCATCGACACCCTCGGCGCCACCGCGCTGGACGTCAACGAACAGAACCCGCAGGCCGTGGGCTTCTACCAGCACCAGGGCTTCGTGGTCACCGGGCGCTCGCCGCTGGATGCCCAGGGCCAGCCCTACCCGCTGCTGCACATGGCCTTGCCCGGCACCGCCCTCCCGCCTTCCTGATCGAGCCTGGACATGTACTTCGACCCTGCCCTGCAGCTGCGCAGCCCGCGCCTGGAACTGAGCCCGATCCGGGCCAGCGACGGCGCGGCGCTGTTCGCCATCCAGTCCGACCCGGTGGTGATGCGTTACTGGAACCACCCGGCCTGGACCGACATCCAGCAGGCCTACGCGCAGATCCTCGACGACCTCGCCGCCCTGCGCGCCGGCACCCAGCTCAAGCTCGGCATCCGCGAGCACGCCGAGGCGGCGCTGGTCGGCATCTGCGTGGTGTTCGCGATCGACGCGGCCTCGGGCCGCGCGGAGATCGGCTACCACCTTGCCCCGCAGGCGCAGGGCAAGGGCTACATGGGCGAGGCGTTGCAGTGCGTGGTGGACCACCTGTTCGATGACCGTGGGCTGCGCCGGCTCGAGGCCGAGATCGACCCACGCAACGTGCCGTCGGCCCGCGTGCTGGAACGCATCGGATTCCAGCGCGAAGGACTGCTGCGCGAGCGCTGGAGCGTGGGCGGGGAGCTGTCCGACTCGGCGCTGTATGGCCTGCTGGCACGCGACCGCAGCGTCTGACCCCTGCATCGCGCGGGCCGGCACCGGTCCGGTCGTGCGGAGGCGTGGCGCTGCAATGGGGGGCACCGGTCCGGTCGTGGCGATGCGTCCCGTTGCAATGGAGACACCGGTCGGCTGGCGGCGACGCGTCCCGCCGCCGCGGGGACGCTGGTAGGGTCGCGCCCCAGCCGACTGCCGATGACGGCGCAACGTTCGGTGGTGGCAGGACCGTCGAACGACATCCTGTCGGTCAACGCGCACGGATGCCGATCATTTCCATGCCGATATCGCGGTGGCGGGGGTTCACGGCAGTCGGCTGGGGCGCGACCCTACCAAGGCGTGGGCCTGAGCGGTGTGCCAAGCGGGCGGGCACCGGTCCGGTCGCGGCGATGCGTCCCGCCGCAATGGGAACATCCGTCCGGTCGCGGCGCTGCGTCCCGGGCGGGCACCGGTTCGGTCGCGGCCATTCGTCCCGCTGCAATGGGGCCCCCGTCTGATCGTGGCGATGCGTCCCGCCGCAATCGTGCGCGTTCTGCGCCCACGAAAAAACCCGCCGTTCGGCGGGTTTTTTCGCGTCGGGCAGGCACAGGCCGGCCGTACGGCATCGGCTGGCTTACGCCCAGCCGAACAGTTCGAACAGGCGCAGGATCAGGTAGGCGCAGCCACCGGCCGCCGGGATGGTGAGGATCCAGGCCCAGACGATGCGCTCGATCACGCCGAAACGCAGCGAGCGCGGGTTCTTGGCGTAGCCCACGCCCATGATGGCGGTGGAGATGCTGTGCGTGGTCGAGACCGGCATGCCGAAATGCGCGGCCAGGGTCAGGATGGTGGCCGAGCTGGTCTCCGCGGCGAAGCCGTGGATCGGGTGCAGCTTGACCATCTTGTGGCCCAGGGTCTTGATGATCTTCCAGCCGCCCGAGGCGGTGCCGGCAGCCATCACCACCGCGCAGGTCAGCACGATCCACATCGCGATGCCGTCACCGGCATGCGCATCGGGATGCATGAAGGCCAGCCACGCCGGCAGGTCGTTCAATGCGCCGGTCGCCTCGGCGCCGATCAGGGTCATGGCGATGATGCCCATGGTCTTCTGCGCGTCATTGTGGCCGTGGGCAAAGCCCATGTAGGCGGCCGAAACGATCTGGGCCTTGCCGAAGAACGCGTTGACGATGCGCGGCCGCGCCAGGCGGCCCAGCCAGCCACCGGCCTTGGCCATGCCGGCGATGATCGCCCACAACAGCAGCATCACCACGATACCGAGCAGGAAACCGGCGATCGGCGAGGTGATCATCGGCAGGAACACCTTCCACAGCAGGCCCTTGTTCTGGGCCCAGGTGCCGATCCGTTCGGACCAGATCAGCGCATCCCAGTTGTTGTGGGCAGCAGCCAGGCCGGCGCCGCACAGGCCGCCGATCAGGGCATGGGAGGACGACGAGGGCAGGCCCTTCCACCAGGTGATCAGGTTCCAGATGATGCCGCCCAGCAGCGCGCACAGGATCACCTGTGGCGTCACATCGACCACGTTGGTGTTGAGCAGGCCCGAAGCGATGGTCAGCGCCACCGCGGTGCCGGTCAGCGCACCGATGAGGTTCATGAAGGCAGCGAGCATCACCGCCCAGCCGGGCGAGAGCACTTTGGTCGCCACCACGGTGGCGATGGAGTTGGCGGTATCGTGGAAGCCGTTGATGAACTCGAAGACGAGCGCGGCCAGGATCACCACCAGGACAAGGGTCAGCATGCTGTGGCGTCCGTCAGCTGTTCTTCAGCACGATCTGGTACGCCACCACGCCGGCCTCGCGGCAGCGGTCGATGGCTTTTTCCAGGATCTCGAAGAACTCCTTGAGCAGGAACATCTGCAGGTTGTCCAGGCGGCCGGAATAGATGTCGCGGTACAGCTCGAGCATCAGCCGGTCGGCTTCGTTTTCCAGCGAGCGCAGCTTCTCGTTGAGCGCGGTCATCCGGTCCAGGTTCATGTGACGCAGGTCCCCGACCATGTCCACCACCACGCTGGCGGCCTGTTCGAGCATCGCTGCGCGGGGCGCGAAATCGATGTGCTCCAGGTGCTTGGTGGCCAGCGAGTAGCGGTCGGCGAACTTTTCCACCTGCTTGGGGATCTTGTACAGGGCCGAACCCAGCGCTTCGATGTCCTCGCGCTCGATCGGGGTCATGAAGCTGTCCACCAGCGCCTGGCTGATTTTGTCCGAGGCGGCGCGCTCGCGCAGGCGGGCCAGCTTGAAGGCGTCCAGCGCCGGCTGGCGGTCGGCCTCGCGCAGCATCGCGTGCAGCGCCTTGGCGCTGTCCTGGGCCGCCTGGGCAGCCTCGTCCAGCAGGGTGTAGAACTGTTTGCCGGAGCCGAAAATGGTCTGCAGAGAGAACATTGAGAAACCTATTCGCCGTCGAGGAAGGACGGCACCGGGCGGAATTATGACGGTTTGATGTCCGATCCGGGTACTCCCCCGTCATCTTCACGCCGGAACGCCCCACCCTGAACGACTCTGTTTGCCTACCTCCCCCGGCCTTTTGTTAAGATGCGCGGGCACCTTCGGGTGCACTCTATGGAAGACGACCCTTACCCTCCGCCGCTCCGCCGCGCCTGCGCGCCCTCCGGATGCCGCCACCGCTTGAACACGCCCTCCCTGCCACCAACCGGGGATGACGCCCGTGTTTGAACTGATCCTGCTTGTTTTCGCCCTGATCCTGCTCAACGGCTTCTTCGCCATGTCCGAGATGTCGGTCATGACGTCGCGCAAGAGCCGCCTCAAGCAGATGGCCGGCACCTCCAAGCGCGCGGCCAAGGCGCTGGAACTGGCCGAAAAGCCGGAAAGCTTCCTGTCCACGGTCCAGATCGGCATCACCGTGATCGGCGTGCTGACCGGCCTGCTCGGTGGCGACGCCATCGGCGAGGCCATCGCCCTGTGGATCAAGGAGCTGATGCCCGGGTTCGGCTACGCCGAGCTGGTCGGCAAGGGCCTGGCGGTCACCCTGATCACCTTTGTCACGCTTATCTTCGGCGAACTGGTGCCCAAACGACTGGCCCTGACCCGCTCGGAAGACATCGCCGGGCTGGTCGCCCTGCCGATGAGCTGGCTGGCCAAGCTGGCCTTCCCGTTCGTCTGGCTGCTTTCGCATACCACCCGCCTGGTCCTGCGCCTGCTCGGCCTGGGCAAGGACGAGGCCGCCTCGGTCACCGAAGAAGAGATCCGCATGCTGGTGGCCGAGAGCCACGAGGCCGGCGTGATCGACGCGCACGAGCGCGACATGATGAACCGGGTGATGCGCCTGGGCGACCGCACCGCCGACAGCCTGATGACCCCGCGCAACCGGATCGCCTGGCTGGATACGGTGGCCGACCCGGAAAAGAACATCGCCACGATGCGCGAGAACGAGTTCTCCCGCTATCCGGTGTACCGCGACAACGACCAGGACATCGTCGGCGTGCTGGAGGTCAAGAGCCTGGTGACGCGCCTGGTGCGCGATGACCACTCGCTGTTCCAGCAGCTGCGCGAGCCGCTGTACGTCTCCGAATCCACCCATGCGATGAAGCTGCTGGAGATCTTCCGCGAGGAACAGCAGTCGATGGCGCTGGTGGTGGACGAGTACGGCGAGATCCAGGGCCTGGTGACCATCAGCGACCTGATGGGCGCGGTGGTCGGGCGCCTGCAGTCGGTGGAGAACGTGGACGAGGACGCACTGGTGGTGACCCGCGAGGACGGCTCGTTCCTGGTCGATGGTTCGCTGTCGATCGAAGACCTGCGCGAGCTGATGGGCAATGCCGAGCTGCCCGATGCCGAGGATGGCGACTACTACACCCTGGCGGGCATGTGCATCCATTACTTCGGGCGCATTCCGCACGCCGGCGAGTATTTCGACTGGGCTGGCTGGCGGATCGAAATCGTCGACCTGGACGGGGCGCGCGTGGACAAGCTGCTGCTGCGTACGCTGTCCGAAGAAGAGACCGATGAACTCACCGGCTGATCCGACGCCGCCGGACCCGGGCCGCGCCGAGTACCGCAACGAGGGCATCCGCACGCTGCTGGCGATGTTCGACCACGGTGACCCGGAGGAGCGGCTGCTGCTCGGCACGATCCTGCGCGACCTGCAGCAGAGTGCATTCGGCGTGTTCCTGTTCGTGGCGATCCTGCCGGCGTTCATCCCCATCCCCGGCGTGGGCGGCGCGGTCAGCGGCCCGCTGATCGTGCTGATCGGGGCGCAGATGCTGTTTGGCATGCGGCGGCCGTGGCTGCCCGGGTTCATTGCCCACCGTGGCCCCAGACGCGGCACCATGCACCGCTTCCTGGCCCGCATCGATGGGCCGTTGCGGCGGCTGGACAGACTGCTCAAGCCGCGCCTGCCGGCCTTGCTGGTGCCGCTGCCGGCCCACGCCTTCACCGGCCTGCTGCTGATCCTGGTGGCGGTGCTGTTGTCCCTGCCGATCCCCTTCACCAACTACCTGTTCGGCTTCCAGCTGCTGCTGTTCGCGCTGGCCCTGCTCGAGCGCGATGGCGTGCTGATGCTGCTCAACTGGATCGGCGCGGTGGCCGCGGTGCTGTTCTTCGGCTTCAGCTCCGGGCAGTTGGTGAGCTATACGGTGGAACAGTTCCAGCGGTGGTTCTGAGGACCGCACCGGGAGGCGCCGACCCAACGGTCGGCGCCTGCCCGGGCAGAGCCGACCGTGGGTCGGCTGCCCGGACATCGGCGGCCATCACGCGCCGGGCTTGAGATCCACGGTGCCGGTGTCGGACAACGCGCCCGGGTCATCGGTGACGGCCGACAGCACGAAGTACAACGCGCTGCCGAGCAGCCCACCGGGGCCATCCCAGTACTCGGCCGATTCGGCGCTGACGTGGATCAGCCGCAGGTTGGGATCGTCCTTGCCGCCGGGGAAGAACAGCTTCATTGCCGGCGACCACAGCTCCTCGATCTTGGCGCGGTCATCGACGATGCGCGCGGTGCCGGCGACCGATACGTAGGTGTTGCCCGAAGGCGAGGAATAGGAAACGTTGACGCGCGGATTGAGCGCGATCTCGGCCACCTTGGGGCTGTCGGCTTCGGTGGCGAACCAGAGGTCGCCGTCGAACTCGACTTCCTGGGTGCCCAGCGGTCGGCTGTACAGCCGACCGTCCACGCCGACGGTGGTGAACATGGCGATGTCGACATCGCGGATCATGCCCGCCAGTTGTTTGATGTGCTGTTGGCGATCGTGCTCTGCCATGGGGTGACTCCTCTAACGGGAGCCCCCATCACAGCCGATCGGCGGCCACGGCGGCGTGAATCGTGGAGTCACGCCGCCTTCGCAGGCCCGGTGCGTTACGCGTTGGCTTGCCAGGCCTGCATCGCCAGGCCGAACGAACGCTTGCGCGCGGCGTGGTCGTAGATGTTGGCGGTAAGCAGGATTTCATCGGGCTTGTGGCGCGCGGCGAAGGCGGCCATGCCCTGGCCCACCTGGCGCACGTCCCCGACCACCGCGCAGGCCAGCGCGTTCTGCACGCCGAGTTTCTCGTGCGGCTGCCAGAACGCTTCGATGTCCTCGATCGGCGGCGGGATCAGGCCGGGCTTGCCACGGCGCAGGTTGACGAAGCTCTGCTGCTGGGTGGTGAACAGACGCCGGGCCTCGGCCTCCGATTCGGCCGCCACCACGTTCAGGCCCAGCACCGCATACGGTGCGGTGAGGTACGGGGACGGGCGGAACTCGCGGCGATACACCGCCAACGCTTCGTCCATGGCATCGGGCGCGAAGTGCGAAGCGAAGGCGAACGGCAGGCCCATCGCGGCGGCCAGGCGCGCGCTGAACAGGCTGGAGCCGAGCAGCCACACCGGCACCGGGATGCCCGCGCCGGGCACGGCACGCACGGCCTGGCCGGCCTGCGCCGGTTCGAAATAGTGCAGCAGCTCGCGCACGTCCTGCGGGAACTGGTCGGCGCTGTCGAAATAGCGGCGCAGGGCGCGGGCGGTGGGCTGGTCGGTGCCAGGCGCGCGGCCCAGGCCCAGGTCGATCCGGTCCGGATACAGCGAGGCCAGCGTACCGAACTGCTCGGCCACCTGCAGCGGGGAGTGGTTGGGCAGCATGATGCCGCCGGCGCCGACCCGGATGCGGCGGGTGCCGCCGGCCACGTGCCCGATCAGCACCGCGGTGGCGGCGCTGGCGATGCCCGGCATGTTGTGGTGTTCGGCCAGCCAGTAACGGTGGTAGCCCCAGCCTTCGGCATGCTGGGCCAGGTCCAGCATGTTGGCGAAGGCCTGGGTGGTGTCGCTGCCCTCGCAGACCGGGGCCAGGTCAAGAATCGACAGGTGCATGAACGCGTTCCATCCAGAAGGTATCCCACGGAGATGGGGATGGCCGGCGGCACCCGCCAGTGCCGATGGCGGGATGCTGATTCCTGCGGTTCGGGTTCGTGAGGCTGCCGCGCTCAGGCGGCGTCGGCGCCCGGTGCGTCGACCAGCGGGGCGAGGGTCGCGTCCAGCGCCACGCGTTCGTCGAACACGAAACAGCGGCCGTCGTAGCCTTCCCCGCCGACGGCCTCGAAGTAGCCCAGGATGCCGCCCTCGAGCTGCAGCACGTTGTCCATGCCGTCGTTGCGCATCCACAGGGCCGCCTTCTCGCAGCGGATGCCCCCGGTGCAGAAGCTGACCACGGTGCTGTCGCGCAGCGCCTGGCGATGCGGCGCCAGCGCATCGGGCAGGTCGGTGAACTTGGTGATCGGCAGCACCAGCGCATCCTGGAAGGTGCCGTACGCGATCTCCTGGGTGTTGCGGGTATCGAGCATCACCACCGGCTTGCCAGCATCGTCATGGCCCTGGCGCAGCCAGCGCTGCACGGTGGCCGGATCGACCGAGGGCGCGCGCGGATAGGCCAGCGGCTGGCCATCGTCGATGCGGAAGCTGATGATCTCCGGCTTGACCTTGGCCTTGAGCCGGGCGAACGGCTGCATCTGGCTGAAGCTGGTCTTGACCCGCATGCCGCTGAAGCGGGGGTCGGCCAGCAGGGCGGCGTAGAAACCGTCGATGCCGGCCTGGCTGCCGGCCAGGAACAGGTTGATGCCCTCGCCCGCCACCAGGATCGTGCCGCGCAGTGCCGCAGCGGTCGCCCGCTCCAGCAAGGTGGCGCACAGCGCCTCGGGGTCGGCGACGGGGGTGAAGTGGTAGGCGGCGGTATTGGCGATCATGCGGGCATTTTATCAGCCGCGCAGCAGCACGAACGGCAGCAGCACCAGCGCCGCGGCGGCCAGCATGCCCAGCAGCACGGCAAGCACGAACAGCGGCCGGCGCTGCAGCAAGCTGCCGAAGGTCTCGGCGGTGCCCTCGCGCAGGGCGGCCTGGCGCTCGGCGCGCACCCGCACCCCGCGGGCCTGCTGGTACTCGGCCATCAGGGCCTTGGCCCGGGGGAGGTCCTGGTCGTCCCGGATCCAGATGCCGCCCGAGGAGATCCCCCAGGGGCTGGGTTCGGTGCGGTAATGGGCGATGCGCGCCTGGTCCAGCAGGGCGGTCACGTCCTGGATTTCATCGTCCGCGACGTTGCGCAGGTTGAGCAGCAGTTTCGACATGCGCCCATGATAGCGCCCGGCGATGCGCTACCCTTGCGTCCCGTTTTTTCGTTCCGGAGCCGTCATGCGCCGCCTGCCCTCGTACCTGCTTGCCCCCCTGATGCTGCTGGCGCTGGCCGCCTGCACCCCGCCCGGCCCGCCGCCGGGTGGCACCATCGCGCAGTTCGAGAAGATCGACACCCAGCCGGGCACCGGTGCCGAAGCCACGCCGGGCAGCAAGGTCACCGTGCATTACACCGGCTGGATCTACAACGAGCATGCCGCCGACAAGCACGGCGACAAGTTCGACAGCTCGGTCGACCGCGGCGAGCCCTTCAGCTTCGACCTGGGCAAGGGCCAGGTGATCAAGGGCTGGGACGAGGGCTTTGCCGGGATGAAGGTCGGCGGCAAGCGCACCCTGATGATCCCGGCCGCGTATGGCTACGGCGACCGCGGCGCTGGCCCGATCCGGCCCGGCTCCTCGCTGGTGTTCGATGTCGAGCTGCTCGACGTCAAGCCGAACTGAGCCTGCGGCATGCGTAGTCCAGACAGCGCGCCGCGGCGCGTGGCGATCATCGGCGGCGGCCCGGCCGGGCTGATGGCCGCCGAAACCGTGCGCGCGGCCGGCCACCAGGTCGATGTGTACGAGGCCAAGGGTTCGCCCGGGCGCAAGTTCCTGATCGCCGGCAAGGGTGGGCTGAACCTGACCCATTCCGATCCGCAGGCGCTGTTCGTGTCGCGCTATCGCGAACGGTCGGCGCAGGTGGGCCACTGGCTGGCCGACTTCGACGGCCCGGCACTGCGCCAATGGGCCGCCGGCGTTGGCGTGGAGACCTACGTGGGCAGCTCCGGCCGGGTCTTCCCGATGGATCGCAAGGCCGCGCCGTTGCTGCGCGGCTGGGTCCGTCGGCTGAAGGAGCAAGGCGTGCGCCTGCACGTGCAGCATCGCTGGACCGGTTGGGCACACGACGGGGCCCTGCGCTTTGAAACCCCGGACGGCGAAGTGAGCGTGCATGCCGACGCCGTGGTGCTGGCGATGGGCGGTGGCAGTTGGCCGCAGCTCGGCTCGGATGCGGCCTGGGTGGCACCCCTGGCTGCACGTGGCATCGATATCGCGCCGTTGCAGCCGGCCAACTGCGGCTTCGACATCGACTGGACCGCGTACTTCCGCGAGCGCCAGGCCGGCGCACCGCTGAAGCCGCTGGTAGCCCATTGGATCGGCCTGGACGGGCAACCGCGCACCCTGCAGGGCGAATGCGTGATCAGCGCCGACGGCATCGAAGGCAGCCTGATCTACGCGATGGCCGCCGACCTGCGCGACACCCTCGCCCGCGACGGCGCGGTGACCCTGCACCTGGACCTGCTGCCTGGCCAGACCGAGGCGCAGCTGCTGGACAAGCTGCAGCGTCCCCGACAGGGCCGCAGCTTCGGTGAGCACCTGCGCCGCCAGTTGGGCCTGGGTGGGGTCAAGTCGGCGCTGCTGTTCGAAGTGCTGGGCAAGGACGCCGGCCAATTGCCGGCCGAACGCATCGCCGCCGCGTTGAAACGGCTGCCGCTGTCGCTGCTGCGCCCGCGCCCGATCGCCGAAGTGATCAGCAGCGCCGGAGGCGTGCGGCTGGAGGCACTGGATGCGCAGCTGATGCTGCGCGCGATGCCGGGCACGTTCTGCGCCGGCGAGATGCTGGACTGGGAAGCGCCCACCGGCGGCTATCTGCTGACCGCCTGTTATGCCAGCGGCCTGCGCGCGGGCCGTGGCGTGATCGAGTACCTGCAGGCCCGGTAAGCGCCAGGCATTGCCGGGTCAGGGGCGTTGCATGCGCACCGAGGCCAGCGCGATGCCGCTGGGATGCGGGTAGCTTTCCTCGCGCAGCGCCTGGAAACCGCAGCGCTGATAGAACGGCACCGCGTTGAGCGAGGCCGACAGCACCAGCGGGCGCGCCGGATCGGCCAACGCCTGCAGTGCCTGCATCAGGACCTGGCCAATGCCGCGCCCGCCGCAGTCGGGGTCGACGAACAGCGCATCGATTTCATTGCCGGCCGTGTCGAGGATGCCGTACCCCAGCAACTGTCCTGCCGCGTCTTCGGCAACCACGCAGCCGCCCTGCGCGATCAGGCCCACGTACTGCGCCGGCGGCGGCGATGCGGCCCACGGGGCGATCACCTCCGGCGGATACGCCGCACTGCACAGCTCACGCACGCAGCGGGTCCGCAGCGCCCACAACCGGTCGGCCTCCTCGGCCGTGCCCACCCGCAGTGCCGGGTCCATCCCGGCCGCCCCGCCATCACGGTCGGTTCCGGCGATCATCGCGACTTGCTCGCGCGCAGCGCCTGGATCCGCGCCGGCGGCTGGAACGAATCGCTGCGTGCGTCGCTCCAGTAGTCATGGAACACGGCGTGGTCGGGCACCTGGCGCAGCAGCTCGCCGGGCGCCAGGTACCGGTACAACGAGGCCAGCGAGCGGATCTCCACCGGCGACACCCGGCGCAGGATGTGCTCGGGCCCCAGCTCGGCCGGATGGTTGAGCCCGGCCGCGCACAGCAGGTCGCGCAGCGCGCGCACGGTGTTGTCGTGGTAGCTGTGCACGCGGGTGGCCTTGTCGGTGGCATCCAGGTGGCGCCAGCGATGCGGATCCTGGGTGGCGATGCCGGTCGGGCACTTGTCGCTGTGGCAGCTCAGCGACTGGATGCAGCCCAGCGCGAACATGAAACCACGCCCGGCGTTGCACCAGTCCGCGCCCAGCGCGATCGTGCGGGCGATCTCGAATGCACTGGTGACCTTGCCGGCCGCGCCCACCTTGATGCGCTCGCGCAGGTCCAGCCCGACCAGGGTGTTGTGCACCAGCAGCAGCGCCTCGTGCATCGGCACCCCGACGTGGTCGATGAACTCGGCCGGCGCCGCGCCGGTGCCGCCTTCGGCCCCGTCGACCACGATGAAATCCGGCAGCAACTGGGTTTCGTGCATGGCCTTGGCGATGCCGAACCATTCCCAGGGATGGCCGATGGCCAGCTTGAATCCGACCGGCTTGCCACCGCTCAACTCGCGCAGCCGCGCCACGAACTGCAACAGCTCCACCGGCGTGCTGAACGCCGAATGCTTTGACGGCGACACGCAGTCCACCCCCATCGGCACGCCGCGGGTGACCGAGATTTCCGCGCTGACCTTGGCCGCCGGCAGTACCCCGCCGTGGCCGGGCTTGGCCCCCTGGGACAGCTTGATCTCGATCATCCTGACCTGATCGGTGTTGGCATTGGCCACGAACTTCTCTTCGCTGAAACCGCCGGCATCGTCACGGCAGCCGAAGTAGCCCGAGCCGATTTCCCAGACCAGGTCGCCGCCCATCTCGCGGTGGTAAGGCGAGATCGACCCTTCGCCGGTGTCGTGGTAGAAACCACCACGGCGGGCGCCCTCGTTGAGCGCGCGGATCGCGTTGGCCGACAACGAACCGAAACTCATCGCCGAGATGTTGAACACGCTGGCCGAGTACGGCTTGGCGCAGTTGGGCCCGATCAGCACGCGGAAATCGCTGTGCGCGATCTCGGTCGGCGCCAGCGAGTGGTTGATCCACTCGTAGTCCACCGCATAGGTGCTGCGCAGCGTGCCGAACGGCACCACGTCCATTTCATTCTTGGAGCGCTGGTAGATCAGCGCGCGCTGCTGGCGCGAGAACGGCACGTCTTCCAGGTCGCTCTGCACGAAGTACTGGCGGATCTCCGGGCCGATCGACTCCAGCCCGTAACGGAAGTGCGCCATCACCGGATAGTTGCGACGCAGCGTGCTGCGCTTCTGCAGCAGGTCCCAGGTACCCAGGATCGCCAGCGCGGCACTGACGCCGACACCCCAGTACCAGGCGGGCCAGATCGTCGCCAGCCACAGGCAGACTGGAAACAGCAGGATGGCGAGCACGTAGACCAGGTAACGATGCATGGCTTTCCTCGATCAATAACGCCTTCGAGTCTACAACCGGTCGTCGACCACGTCGCGCGGCCAGACCGATTTGACGTCATAGACCACGCCGTCAGGCGCGAGCAGCGCACGCACGCTGGCCGCATCGAAGGCACGGAACTCATCGTGCGCCACCGCCAGCACCACCGCGTCGAACACGCCCGGATCGGCGCGTTCCACCCAGTGCACGCCACTGTCGGCCAGCACCGCCGGCCCCACCCACGGGTCCTGCACCTCCACCCGTGCCCCGCTGGTGCCGAGCACCTGGGCCAGCTCCAGCGCGCGGCTGTTGCGCAGGTCCGGGCAGTTTTCCTTGAAGGTCACCCCCAGCACCAGGATGCGCGCGCTGGCGGCGGCCTTGCCGCGGCTTTCCAGCAGCGCCAGCACCCGCTGCGCCACGTGGGCGCCGACACGGTTGTTGACCTGGCGCGCGGTGTGGATCAGATCGGGGTGGTAGCCCACGCTCTCGGACTTGTGCAGCAGGTAATACGGATCCACGCCAATGCAGTGGCCGCCGACCAGGCCCGGCCGGAACGGCAGGAAATTCCACTTGCTGCCTGCCGCATCGAGCACATCCTGGGTATCGATGCCCAGTTTGTCGAAGATCAGCGCCAGCTCGTTGACCAGCGCGATGTTGACGTCGCGCTGGATGTTCTCGATCACCTTGGCCGCCTCGGCCACCCGGATCGACGGCGCCGGCCATGTGCCGGCGGTGATGATGGCCGCGTACAGGGCATCGACCACCGCGGCGACCTCGACCGTGGAGCCGGAGGTGATCTTGCGGATGTCCGGCAGACGCCGCTGGCGGTCGCCCGGGTTGATCCGTTCCGGGCTGTACCCGCAGTAGAAGTCCTGGTTGAAGCGCAGCCCCGACCCGGCTTCCAGCAGCGGCACGCACACCTCTTCGGTGGTGCCCGGGTACACGGTGGATTCGTAGATGACCAGGTCGCCCGGCTTGAGCACCCCGGCAATCAGCGTGGAGGCGCTGCGCAGCGGCCCCAGGTCGGGCTGCTCGAAGGCATCGATGGGCGTGGGCACGGTCACGATGTACACGTTGCACGTTGCCAGCTCGGCCGGATCGTCGCTGTAGCGCGCCTGGGCGGCCGCGGCCAGCTCATGCGGCTCCATCTCCAGGGTGTGGTCATGGCCCTGCTGCAGTTCCAGCACGCGCGCGCGGTCGATGTCGTACCCCAGCGTGGGTTGCCGGCAGCCGAAGGCGACGGTCAGTGGCAGGCCCACATAACCCAGCCCGATGACGCCGATCCGTGCGTGGCTGGCAGCCCCGATGGCGGCCGCCATCAGCGGGGCCTCGGCGCGGTGCGGAAGCAGGGGGACGGATGCGACGGGCTGGAAGAACTCATGGAGGGCGACGCCAGGAAACGAATAGCGCAAGCCTAACGCGGGAGTGGCCGCCCCACAAAGAACAAAGCCGCCGCCCGCGGAGAGTACGGACGACGGCCAACAAATGGTCCAGCTGCGGTTACTACCCTTTCAGACAGCCTGGCGGTATTTCCGCAGGACCGGTCACAGCTGGTAGACAGATGCTAGGCGAGGCCTCGTGAGAATCGTGTTACGAGGAAAGAACCGTTCCGTTACGAGCCGAGCATCACGGCGGCGGGCTCCCGTTCGCCGGAATCACCGGTCCACAATTGCAGCAGCTGCGCGAAGCCGACGTCGGCCTGGCCGGGCACCGGCCCGGCGGCGCTGAAGCCCTCCCACGGACGCTCGACCATGCGGGTAAGCACGGCCGGCTCGATCGCAGCGGAGGCCATCGTCCAGCGTGGGAAGTGCCGGGCGGTCACCCAGCCGCGGGCCAGCTCGCGCAGGCAGAGGTGGCTGCGCGCATTGACCACGCGCTGGTAGACCGAATCGACCCCGTCTTCGGGCCCTTCGAAATACTGCAGGAAGCGGGTGCCGTCGAACATCAGCACGCCGGTGACCCCGGCCACCTTGTTGAAACTCGACGCCGCCTGCAGGATCCGATCGATGTCCGATGCCTGGATCCCTTCGGAGGCGACGCTGGTATAGGCGATCGCACGCAACGGCATGCAGCTGGAGCCCCCTGTGAACTGCCTCGACTATGCCACGATCGCGTAGGCCGGGATAGATGAACACTGTGCGCTGCAGCACGTTCGAGCCTGCGTCCTGCGGTCGCAGGGTCAGGGTGCCTGGACCTGGTAGCCGGCCTGCTCCAGCCGGGCCAAGTAGCCACCGGGCTGCACCAGCGCCTGCACCGGCACCACCGCGAAGGTGCGTGGATGGGCGACCAGCGCTGCACGCGCCAGTTGCAGCCACTTGTCCGCCGCCTGCTGGTCCACCGCGACCAGGCCGCGGCGGCGCCCGATCTCGCTGTCGGCGATCGCCCCCACGCAGGCGTCGTACTGGCTCTGCAGGGCCAGCCGCTGCAGCGCCTCGATGTCGCCCATCGACCAGGCATTGGCGCGCTCGACCAGCAGCGGCAGCTGATGTTCGACCACGTCCAGGGTGCGCTCGAAGCACTGCACGTCCTGCAGCGTGCTGCCGCGGACTTCCTTCAGCGCCTGGCGCGGATCGTCGATGCGGATCACCACCTTGGTCACCACCGGTTTCAGGCCGCGCGCCTTGTAGGCCTTGTCCAGCACCGCCGACACCGGCGAAGCGCGGCCGAGCCCGACCGACTTGAGCGCCTCGGCATACAGCCGGGTGGCCGCCACCAGCGGGCGATCCTTCTCCACCCCGCGATCGCGGCCCAGGTAGCGTTGCTTGAGCGGCAGCCAGCGCGCGTACTCGGCCGGCGGCAGGATGTCCTGCAGGCGGCGGCCCTGCGGATCGTGCGCGGCCTTCATGGCCGACGGCAGCAAGGTCAGGCGCTTGAAGAAGCCCACGTCGGCATCCAGCGTCCAGCCCGGCGGCCCCAGCACCGCGTCGGCCTCGGCGATCACCGCCTGAACCTCGTCGGCGCGCCAGTCCAGCCTGGCCGGCAGGGGCGATACGGTGCCCAGGATCCACAGCACATGGCCATCGGCGCCGGTCACCTTCCACATGCCCGGCCCGGGTTGCACACCCGATACCACGACCGGAGCCAGGTCGACCACGGTCGGTGCTGCCGGTTGCGCATGCCCCGCCGGCGCACCTGCCAGCGCCATCGCCATCGCCGCCACCCACGCTGTCCCTGCCCGCGCCGCGCTCGCCATGCTGCCTTGCCTGTGATGGAGTCGTGCGCAGACTACGGGCCTGCGCGCGCGGCTGCGTAAAGTTTGCGTTGCCCGGCCCTGCACGGTCGTGTCGGCATAATGCGGGAGTGCCCGACCACGGAGAACGCCCCATCGATACCCTGCGCAACGCCCAGACCTTGGCCCACCGCGCGCACGCCAGCCAGACCGACAAGGCCGGCCTGCCCTACATCGGCCATGTCGCGCGCGTGGCCGCGCGGGTACGCGGCGACGACGATGCCGAAGCGGTGGCCTGGTTGCATGACGTGGTCGAAGACTGCCCGGCGTTTGCCGCGGAAGTGGCCGCGTTCCCGGCGCACATCCGCGCGGCGGTGACCTGTCTGACCCGGCGCCAGGACACCCCTGCCGAGGCGTACTACGCCGCCATCCGCGCCAACCCGCTGGCACTGAAGGTCAAGTTGGCCGACATCGCCGACAACAGCGATCCGCAGCGCCTCCAGTACCTGCCGCAGGACGTGCAGCTGCGGCTGATCGACAAGTACGCGCACGCGCTGCACGCGCTGGGCGTGCCGATGCCCGCGCACGCGCCCTGATCACAGCGGGTCGGGGGCCTGCCGGTACGGCTCCTCGAACGGGCGGAAGTCGTGCTCGGCCCGCGCCTGGGCCACCCACTGGCGCACCCCCGGCAGCGCCGAGACCGCGTCCATGTAGGCCTGCACCGGCGCGCGGACCGGCACCGCGTAGGTGATCAGCCGCATCACCACCGGGGCGAAGAAGGCATCGGCAATGCTGAACCCATCGAACAGCAGCGGCCCGTCGTGTCGCGCCAACAGCCCCTCCCACAGCGACTGCAAACGCTGCAGGTCGTCCACGACCGCCGGCTGTTCGCGCAGCACGCGCGCGCCCACCTCCGGCAACTGCGCTTCGATGTTCATCGGGAAATGCTCGCGCAACGCGGCAAAGCCGCTGTGCATCTGCGCGACCACGCTGCGGGCCAGCGCACGCGCGGCCACCGGTTGTGGCCACAGCGCCTTGTCGGCATGGCGCTCGGCCAGGTACTCGGCGATGGCCAGCGTGTCCCACACCACCAGGCCATCATCGACCAGCACCGGCACCGTGCCCGACGGCGACAATGCGCTGGCCTGGCGCTTGAACTGCGAATCCGGATCGAAGCTGTCAAAACGCAGCAGCACTTCCTCGAACGCGATGCCCGCCTGGGTCATCAACACCCACGGGCGCATCGACCAGGACGAGTAGTTCTTGTTGCCGATATGGAGGGTGAGCATGGCGGCGGTCGCAGGCGGGACGGGAATGCCCATGCTAACGGCATTGGCCCGCCCCCTGCGCGCACCGCGCCGGGTCTGCGGGAAAACCGGTGCGGTGCTGGTGCCCGGAGCCGGAATCGAACCGGCATGGGGTTGCCCCCGGCGGATTTTAAGTCCGATGCGTCTACCAATTTCGCCATCCGGGCAGCGCCGCGCATAGGGTGCCTGATCGGGCCCAGTTTGGGAATCTGCGGCCGCGCTCAGATCGCCCGCGAGTAGCGCACCGGCTGATCGGGGCGGGCCAGGTAGCGGTCAAAGCACATCGCCAGCAGGCGCAGCAACGGACGCCCGCGCTCGGTGCTGCGCACGATGCCATCGGCGTACTCGGCCAGCCCGTCGTCCTGCAGGGCCTGCAGTGCCCGCAGCGCATCGGCGAAGTAACTGTCGAAGTCCACGCCGTGCCGGTGCGCCAGCGCGCGGCCGTCCACCTCGCCCTGGCACATCAGTTGGCCGATCACCGCCGCGCGCAGCATGTCGTCGGCATCCAGCTGCAGGCCCCGCCACACCGGCAGGCGCCCGGCATCCACCGCCGCCTCCCACGCCGGCAGCTCGCGCGGATTCTGGCTGTAGCTGTCGCCGATGTGGCTGATCGCACTGGCCCCAAGCCCGACCAGGTCGGTGTCGGCATGGGTGGTATAGCCCATGAAGTTGCGATGCAGCTGGCCGGCGCGCTGGGCCTGCGACAGATCTTCGTCGGGCAGCGCGAAGTGGTCCATGCCCACGTACTGGTACCCGGCCAGCGACAGCCGGCGCACCGCCAGGCCGAGCAGGCCCAGCTTCTGCTCGGGGCTGGGCAGTGCCGCTTCGGGAATCTGCCGCTGCGCCTTGAACAACTGCGGCAGGTGCGCGTAACCGTAAACGGCCAGGCGGTCGGGGCGCTCGCGCAGCACCGTCTCCAGAGTCTGGGCAAACCCGGCCTGGGTCTGGTGCGGCAGCCCGTAGATCAGGTCCACGTTGACCGAGCGCAGGCCGAACTCGCGGCAGGCGCGCAGGATGTCCAGGGTCTGCTCGACCCCCTGCTCGCGGTTGATCGCCCGCTGCACCACCGGATCGAAATCCTGGATACCCAGACTGGCGCGATTGAAATCGAGCGCGGCCAGCCCGGCGATATCGGCGCGGTCGACGAAGCGCGGATCCAGTTCGATGGAGAAATCACGGTGGGCCGCGCTGCTGAAACGGAAGCGCTGGCGCAGCCCTTCCACCAGCTCGCGCAACTGCGCGGCGGCCAGGAAATTGGGCGTGCCGCCACCGAGATGGAGCTGGATCACCTCGCGCGAGGGATCGAACAACGGTGCGATCTGGTCCGCTTCGCTGAGCACGCGCGCCACATATGCCACGCCACGGCTGTGGTCGCGGGTGATGACGCGGTTGCAGCCGCAGTAGAAGCACGGGCTGCTGCAGTACGGCACGTGCACATAGAGCGACAGCGGTCGCGCACCGGTGTTGCTGGCGCTGATCGCCGCATGCAGCTGGTGCTCGCCAAAGCCGTCATGGAAATGCGGCGCGGTCGGATAGGAGGTGTAACGCGGGCCCGGGCGGTCGTGGCGACGCAGCAGTTCCGGGTCGAAGTGCCAGGCAAGCCCGGCGGCGGCAGGCGAGATCGTGTCCATGGCCGCAGCTTGCGCGGCCTGCGTGGCCCGCGCATTGAGCCAGATCAATCCAGCGGCGGAGTACCTGCCCCGGCGGTGCCGACCACCTGCAACTGCGGCCAGCGCAGCATCTGGAAACGGCGCCAGAACGTGTCGGCGATACGCGTGGCGACATCGTCGGCCAGGCGCTGCATCGGCGCGTTGCCGCTCTCGGCGGTGGTCTGCCGGAACAGCGCCAGCCAGCGATCAAAGAGATCGCGGTCCAGTTCGTCCATGGCCATGTGCTTGGGCATCGGCGCGCCGCTGAAGCGGCGGGTACCGCGCAGCATCGCCGACCAGAAATCCACCAGCTGGGCCAGGTGCGCATCCCAGTCGTGCACGCGCGCGGCGAACACCGGCGCCAGACGCGGCTCGGCGCGGACCCGCGCGTAGAAGTCGTGGACCAGCCGGGTGACCTCCTGCTCGCTGCACAACGCCAGCGAGGGCGTGGGCAACGCGGTGGTGGACGGATCAAGCATGGACTACCTCTGCGGCGACGGCCCGCCGCGTGTGATGCGCAGCATGCGCGCGCGGGCACGGGGGAGCCTTGATCAGGATCAATGTCGGGCCGGATCGGGCGCCCTAGTCTGTGAGCCCAGCCAGGTTGCGCGCGGCCCGGACGGCTGCCGACCAGTATAGACACGCCCTGCCCCTCCCTCCTGACCGTGGCCGCAATGACCGACCTGCACGACCCACCTGCGGCCAGCCGCCGCCGGCAGTTGATCCAGCAATGGGGCACGATCCTGTGGCCCAGCTTCGTCGCGGCGGGCTTGGCCAGCATGGTGTTCTTCGCCTTCGTCGATCCGCTCCGGCTGCGCGATATCAGCTTCCCGGCGCACGCGCTCAGCCGCGAACTGGGCTACACGCTGGGCTTTTTCATGTTCTGGGCAGTGACCGCCGCGTCCAGCGGCGTCACCTGGTACCTGTCGCGTCCGCTGCGCCGCGACGACGACGACGTGCCGTTGGGTTGACCATGCCCCAGCGCCTGCACCTGCACCTGGTTGAACCGACCGCGCCGCCCCCACCGCCACCGCGCGCGCGCCCGGCGCTGCGCTGGCGCGCGCTGCTGTCGGCCACCTTGCTGGCCACGTTCTACGTGCTGCCGTGGCTGCGCTGGGACGGCCGCCAGGCGCTGTTGTTCGACCTGCCCGCGCGCCGTTTCGACCTGTTCGGGCTGACCTTGTGGCCACAGGACCTGGGCGTGCTGCTGGGCCTGCTGGCGGTGCTGGCCAGCGCGCTGGTCCTGCTCACCACCCTGGCCGGCCGGGTGTGGTGTGGACATGGCTGCCCGCAGACGCTGTGGAGCAACCTGTTCCGCTGGATAGAACAGCGCTGTGCACGGCACCTGCCGTGGCCGCCGCTGGCACGCGCGGTCAGGCACCTGCTGTGGGCCGCCGTCGCGCTGTGGACCGGGATCACCTTCGTAGGCCTGTTCAGCCCTGTCCGGGACCTGGTCGGCAGCGCATGGCCACCGGCCTGGAGCGGCTGGGAAACCTTCTGGGTGCTGTTCTACGCCCTGGCCACCTGGGGCAATGCCGGCTTCCTGCGCGAGCAGGTCTGCCTGGACCTGTGTCCCTACGCGCGGATCTGTCCCAGCCTCTGCGACCGGGACACCCCGCACGTCCAGTACGACGCACGCCGGGGCGAACCGCGCGGCCCACGGGCGCCGGGACAGGGCGCGGTGATGCAGCGCGGGCGGGGTCTGCTCGATCCGGTGAGTGCCCGCGACTACGCCTTCCGCGCCGCGCACCCGGCCCTGGCCGGACCGATGCCGCGCTTTGCCGACGATCGGCTCGGGGACTGCGTGGACTGCGCGGCCTGCGTACAGGTGTGCCCGATGGCGCTGGATGTCCGCAGTGGCCCGCACCTGGACTGCATCGCCTGTGGCCACTGCGTGGATGCCTGCAATACGCAGATGCGTGCGTGGGGCTTCCCTGGCGGTCTGATCGGCCTGGCCAGCGACAACCGCATGCAGCAGCAGGCCACGCGGTGGCTGCGGCCGCGCGCACTGGCAGCGCTGGCCACCCTGCTGGTGCTGCTGGGTATCGGCCTGCATCGGTTGTAAGCGTTGGTTCCCCGCCCCCTGCCTGCCATCCGGGGATGGCCCGGTCCCCCAACCGGTTTCAGCGCGTGCGCGTGGTACGCGGCGGCACCATCTGCGCGCGCCGGACGATGCCCAGCTGCTCGATGATCAACGCCAGCTCGTTGGTGACCTGGGTGCGGCTGCGGCCCTTGGGGACCAGCCGTTCCAGCACCTGTTGATATGTGGTCCAGAATTCCGGGCCGCAGCCATGCTTGCTGTAACTGGCTTCCAGCTCGGTGCGCACGCCGTCAGCCAAGTCATGTACGCCGTAGTGCATACGACCTCCCTTGGACTTGCCCTGCATCGGAGACGAGCAACCACCCTGTTTGCAGCTTGTCGCGCAAAGACAACAAAGACACCCCGGACGGCAATGGATTCACTTGCGGTTCACCCAAAATTTGCACGGTCTTCGCGTCAAGTCAATTGGCAGGAGCACGAACGCGCGGCGAGCGCTGAACGGTTCATGCGGGCGACCACCGTCCTGCCGGGCAGCATGCACCGGCAGTGTTGACAGTCAGATGTCAGGGCGCCGTCCGCGTGGCGGTCATGACCCCATGCGCCAGACCCCGTACACGCCGATCACGATACCGGCCAGCAGCAGTGCCCAGACCAGGCCGTTGAAGCGCTTGAGCGCCTTGCCCAGCACCAGCGAGAACGCGATGCCGGCCAGCCCGACCAGCAGCCAGACCACCCCGCTCACATTGCTGGGCGAGGCCCAGAACGAACCGGGCGCAGCGGCGGCGGCAAACAACAGGGCCAAGGCCATGGGGGCAGTCTCGCGCGGGAACAGGTCCCCATCTTGGTCAGGGCATCGTCCTGAACGGGTGAAGAAACGGCCGCCGCGGCACCCGGCTCAGCCGCCGGCGTGGGCCTGCGGCACCGCATCCATGCGTTGGGCCACCAGCCCGAGCAGCTGGTCCAGCGCGCTGCGCACGGCCGGACCCTGCTCCACGCCGTGGGCGAAGCCGGACCAGTCGCCAGCGGTCAGCTGACGGATCAGGGCCGACTCCACGCCCAGCCAGCGCATGCCCCAATACGGGAAGTAGCGGCGTGGCACGCGCCCGCGGTTCAGTTCGATGATCGCGGCATGGCTGCGTGCCTGCAGGATGCGCTCGTGGACGGCGGCTACGCCGTCTTCAGGGCCCTCGAAATACTGCAGGAAGCGCCCGCCATCGAACAGCAGCACGCCGGTGACCCCGGCCAGGGAATTGAAGCGGGCGGCATCCTCGACCAACGCATCCAGAGTACTGCTGGACAAGCCGGCGGACGCCTCGCTGATGTAGGCGATCGCGCGAAGGGGCATGGGCTGTGTCCTCGAAATAGGGGGTCATGCTGGCACTTCCAGCGGCGTGAATAAAGCGATTGGCTGAAGCATTCAGATCACGCCAGCCTTGGCAAAGTCCGTCCCGGCAAACGACCGCCCCAACGCAAAGAGCCCGCTTGCGCGGGCTCTTGCTTGAATCTGGAGGCCTGGACGGGAATCGAACCCATCTCAACGGATTTGCAGTCCGGTGCATAACCACTCTGCCACCAGGCCGGTGACCTTACCGCTTACCGGGCGATCATACCCCGATAAAACAAGACCCCGAGAACGGGGCCTGGTCTGGATGTGGAGCGGGAAACGAGACTCGAACTCGCGACCTCAACCTTGGCAAGGTTGCGCTCTACCAACTGAGCTATTCCCGCAAAATCAGGCGCGTATCTTACCGAAACCGCAGGTAACACACCAGCCTTTTCACACTTTATTTCACATCCCCGCCGACATTGCCGATCAGGATGCCCGCGTGCCACCGCGGAGAAAAACAAGGCCCCGAGGGGGCCCTGTCGAAATCTGGAGCGGGAAACGAGACTCGAACTCGCGACCTCAACCTTGGCAAGGTTGCGCTCTACCAACTGAGCTATTCCCGCAGACTTTCGCTTGCCCCGGCTGCACCGCACCGTGAAGTGCTGGAGGCTGCCGGCCCATCGACCTGCGTCGAAGGAGCGCTATTGTGTCGGGATTCCTTCACGCCGTCAACATCCTTTTTGCTGCATTTCCGTGCGTTGCCCCTGCGCCGTGCGAGCCGCCGGATGCACCCCGGCTACACCCGCATCCCCTGCCGGTGGAAATAGCTCTGTTCGGCGATCCGCTGCATCGCGCCGGACTGCAGCATCAGGTCTATCGGCAAGTCCACCTGCAGGTGCTCCATCGCCCAGCGCCACGTGCGTCTGGACCGGAACCTGGGCGCCACCCGCGCCGCCGCGGCTTCGGCCGGCGGCCCCTCGCCGCGCAGTTGCAGGGCGGCCGCATCGCCGACTGCCCAGCCGTGCCGCCAGGACGAATGGATGCCGCCGGCCGAGCGCGCCAACACGATCCCGGCCGCGTCGCCTGTGGATCACGCCCGGGCCGGTGATCGGCCCATCGCGCACCCCACACGGCAGTCGGTACCACTAAGGCAGATGCCACGAGTGGGGATGAAGCCGAACCTGCGACGTGTCTGAACATTGCAAGTCGTTGCATGGCTTGGCCGCAGGGTCTGGCACATGCTCAGTTGAAACGAAGATCTGCCGTAGCAACCATCGCGCTGTATTTGACGCCACCAGCCCGGGCGGCAATGCAAGGAACCGAGCGGGAATCAGCTACAGGGACTCTCCTTTGATGCCTGCTGGATACGCCTCCATGACCGAATACGCGACCAAAGCAACGGATCACTCCAATGAATTCATCTTTGTCATGGACGAACAAGCTGGATAGCTGGGACGAAATTGCAAAGAACGGAATGACGTTATCCACAAGCCCAGACCTCATGAAAAACACAATAGCGAAATTGTGGGAACAGGAATTGCTTCCAATCAAGGACGCCATCCACTTCTTCAACGGGGAGTCTCACGAAATGCAGGATTACGACCTGTCCATTCCCGAGCATGAACGTCGGGGGAAAATTCAGCCTTGACGACTTCAACGAACACAATAAGCAGGACGTCTGCGCCATAGACATTTTCAAGGAAACCCCTCTCACCACTGGAGGGTACTCCTGCACAGGTGGATGCAGCCATGGATCCGACGGATTCATGGCCTACCTGGACAACGAAAGGAACCTTGTCTGGGCGATTTACTCATCATCGTCAAACCCCTTCACTGATGCCGTCCAAGTGGACGATCAAACAGTGAAAGTGACAACCACCACGAACATTGAAATCAGCATCGATCTCGAAAGCCCCCTAACCCTTGATCTCACCCAGTAGCCATCCGTCCAAAGAATACAAGACAACACATCATTCGCATCGCACCTCATCCAACACCACTCAGATGGGACACACACCCCCAACTTACCAAGCAACAAATCGACGTAAATGAAAATAGCTAACGGAAAAAAGGTAAAACTTCGCACCTTCTTTGGCACAAGCACTCCACGCCAAAGCACGCGCGCCTCCGAAAATTACTGGAAGATCATCGGACAAGCCGGAACGGTTATAGCTCAAGAGAATGAGTCCAGCCTTCCTAGACACAAACTCGGCAGCCGGGTACTAGTCGAATTCACCGCATGCCTTACTGATCTTGGCCTCACCTGCCACAACGAAGTACCAGACAGCCTTTGGATCCTAGTAACAGATCTAATCATAGCCCCGGAGAATCAACCATCAAGTTCGACAGAGCGAAACTAAAACCTGACAATCCAATTCCGCGAACCGTCGACATCTTACATTATCAATGAGTTACCGACTTCCATGGGACTCTGCAGATCGATAATTGGAGCGGTAAACGAGACTCGAACGCGCCACCTCAACCTTGGCAAGATTGTGCTCTGCCAACTGAGCTATTCCCGCAGACTTTCGCTTGCTCCGGCTGCACTGCACCGTGAAGTGCTGGAGGCTGCCGGCCCATCGACCTGCGTCGAAGGAGCGCTGTTGTGTCGGAATTCCTTCACGCCGTCAACTGTCTGCGCGGGGCTCCGATTTACGGCCCCGGCTCCACCGACGGCTTCCCGGTGACGTTGCGGCGCGGAAGCCAATGGATGCAACAAATTGCATGGTCAGGCGTGCGATCGCGCAAGGACACTGGTGCGTTCGCATACCGGGACGTGGACATGCCCTTTTTTATTCCGCACACACCCATCCTCGAACGCTTCAACGCCACAGGCCACATCGAGTCGCTGCTGCTGGATGGGCAGCGTCACTATTTCGGCCATGATCCGGTCACAGACCGCATCCTGTCGCCCATGATCCAGGATCCGCTGGAGATGGCCCAGTTCGCCGTCCAGTGGATGCGCGGGCACGCCGACCCACGGGACGTAGCCTCATGGCTGACCGAGGTGCATGCGGCCCCTGACCGCTCCCACCGGTGGCCGACGCCTTTGCTGCTGGAAGAACGCGACCTGATGGCGGTTGAACTGGCACTGCGCAACGCAGCGGAACACGACGCCCCCTCCCCCATCGACCTACGGGGCAACGTCGTGGATCTGCTGCGCGCGGTCTACGGCGACATCGCCGATGGCCGACTGCAGGCGATGTTCGACTGGGCGGTCGCGCTGGGCCAGGCCGGCCAAGCGGATGGACCGCTGGGATGGGCCTTCGATGTGATCCATGGCGTACTCCCGGCGCCGGCCACACTGTCGCATCGGGACATCGCAGAAGCGCTGCGGCATTGCATACGCACCCTGTCCGACGTGGCCGTCGGCAACTGGATAACGGTATTCGGTGCAATCATCCGCGGCTGCGACGTCGTTGCGGCCACGCCGTCTCCAACGCCAGCCCAGGTGAGCGAAACCTTGGTGGCCAACCGGCCCTTCGAGGTAGTGGCGTATGCGGACGTCGCCAACAAGGTGCCGGAGACCTCCCTGTACCAGCGCGCAGATGCCGATTCCATGCGACCTGACCCGCCAATCGTCCTTGTCGTCGACGGCGACCTGCATCTTGACCACCTGGACCTGGACGATCCCCTTGCCCGCTGGCGCCGTCCAGACGCCGATGTCGTCCTGCCCTGGTTCATCCTGGTCACCGGCAACGTCGTCATCGAACAGCACCTATGGTGCATGGAAACCGACGGCGCCTGCGGGCTGGTCGCGCTCGGCGATCTGACGGCGCGCAACGCCATCGTAGGCGGCCAGCAGATTCACGTCGGCGGCAACCTGACGATCGAAGAACTGTACTGGGGCGACTACAACCATGGATGCCTGCATGTCGAAGGCGACACGGCGGCCGCCTTGTTGATTCAAACCGACTACCGCATGGACTTCATCGGCAAGGTGAGCTGTCTCAAGCGGGTAGCTGATCTTGACGACCTGGACGGGGATGAACTGATGAACATCGTTGCCGCCGATTGCGTGACGCAGACGGCACCAGAACCGGCACCGGAGTGGTCACTCAATGCGGCCGCCATGATCGAACGTCTGGAGGCGGGCCGCAGTGTCATCTGCAGGGAAGCACTGGAACGTCCCGATCCGCCGTTCACGATTCCGTCGCTGTTTGCGGACGCCAACATCAGCCCCGACAATTTCCTCCGGCTGTCCGATCCGGACCTCCTGCCCGACGACGGTTGCCTGCACAGCATCGAGTGCGACGGACTCGACCTGACCGTGATGGCCTACCTGTCGGAAGAGCATCGCATCCCACGACGCGCCATCCTGATCAAGGACATCGCGCGCAACATCGGCGTCAGCTTCACACAGGAACCGGCGACGGCCCCGTGGTCGTGGCGGGATGTCGTGACATTGCGCAAACCGCAACGCGGCTGGGTACTGCTGAAAGCCACCTGTGACAACCTCGACGCGCCAGATCCCGACTGGGTAGGCGTGGAGGGTGTCACCTTCACGCCAGAGTACACCGCCCTCATTCTCAAGGGTTGGGCAGCGCTGCTGGAGTGGGCGTCGCATCGGCACTGGGCCGCCAGCCAGATTCCCGCGGATCGGGTGCGCCGTCTGTTGGCCCTGCCCGTTGCCGCTCCCTATGACGACTACGCCGACAGTGACCGCAACGGACTCTGGACAGGCAGATTCCACGCCGCGTTCCGGCAGCGCGGGCGTGGTGCGGACGGCGAAGGCCAGCATCCCACCCTGCGCTTTTCCCGGAGTCGCTACTGCCGTGATACAGATGAAGAAACCACGGAGAGCTTCTACTACGAACTGGAGCGCTGTCAGGATGGGCAGGAACGCGTTCGCGTGCTCCACCTCGTCGATCAGGAGAGTGAACAACCGCCGATGCCGCTGGATGCCGAGGGTGGCCCGCGGCTGGTTGAGGCCGTTCGACTTTTCCATCGTGCCGCCGGCCAATTGGAGCAGGTCAACGCAGCCCTGCTGGAAGGCACGCCGCCGTTCCATGCGACCGACGATGCATTCGCGATGCGTCACTGGCGCGATCGCGGGTATCTGCCGCACTGACGGCTGGATCGCGAGGCAGCACCCGGGCGGATCAAAGATCCCCCTGGCCTCCAGGACTATGCCCCTACCCGCATCCCGCGCCGATGGAAATACACCTGTTCGGCCACCCGCCGCATCGCGCTGGAGTGCAGCGCCAGATTCACTGGCCAATCCACCTGCAGGTTGTCCATCGCCCAGCGCAGCATGCGCTTGCGACGGAAGGTGGGCGCGGCCTTTCGCGCCACGGCTTCCGGCGGTGGGCCATTGCCGCGCAGGTGCAGGCCGGCCGCATCGCCCACCGCCCAACCGTGCCGCCACGAAAAGTGGATGCCGCCGGCCGACAGCGGTGACACGATGCCCGCTGCGTCCCCGGTGAGGATCACCCCGGGTGCGGTGATCGGGCCATCCGGCAGGCCGCACGGCACCAGCCCGGCGCGCGTGGCGGTCGGTACCGCCGCAGCCGGCAAGCCGACCACGTCGCGCACATGCTGCAGGAATCCCTCCAGGTCCGGCTGGCGTGCGCGGGCCGCATCGTGGCGCAGCGCCAGCCCCACCTGCACGCCGGTCGGATTCTGCGCCGCCCAGCCGATGTAACCCGGGGCGAAGCGCTTGCTGGCAAAGCAGTGCAGCGCACCGGCTTCGGCCAGCTGGACGCCGGCAAACTCCTGCTCAACGCCGTATAGATTGTCCTGCACGCGGCCCAGCCCGGTGCGTTGCGCCACCCGCGAGGTCGCGCCATCGGCACCGATCAGATACCGCGTGCGTCCTGCCCCCTCCACCTGCCAGCCATCCCCGTCGCGCCGCGCCTGGGTGAACGACTGCCGCAGGCGCAGGTCGACCCCACTGGCACGCAGTTCGGCCGCCAGCCAGCGCAGCAGGTTCGGCGTGTCGGTGGTCATGAAGTAGTAGCCCGGCGCCGCCAGCAGCACGCTGCGCAGGCTGGGCGCGTACAGGCGCACACGCTCCACGCGCTGCAGCAGATCGGCAGGCGCGCGGCCCAGCCAGGTCTGCTCGATCGCTTCCTTCACGATGATGCCGGTGGTGTGCAGGCGCGCGCCGGGATCGGCCTTGCGTTCCAGCACGCACACGCGCAGGCCGTACTGCGCGGCGGCCAGCGCACAGGCCGCGCCGGCGAAGCTGGCGCCGACGATGACAAGGTCCCAGTCGTAGGGCGAAGCAACGCTATCCATCGGTCCAATCTCCTCTGCCTTCCAGGCGCGCAGGATCGCGGGCCCCAGCGGAGAGGCCATGAAGTGCGGGTGAAGCAGGTATGAAGCGGCACGCGGAATCACGCTCGCGCCTGCTGCATGGGACAATCGGCGGCATGACCACCCGCCTGGACACGATCGTTACCGCCCCGGCTGCGATGCGCCCGACGCGTGCTGGTTGCTTGCAATGGGCACTGCGATGCATCCGTGCGGCGATGTGGGGAGGCGTCGTTGCCGTTGCAGTACCGGCGACCGCGGCGCCCGCCCCGATCAGCGTGCCGTTGGCAGATGGCAGTGGTGCACACCTGCACATCGACAGCGTCCACGGCAGCGCACAGGTACTCTCAGGCTCCACCGTGATCCCGCTGCGGCTGGACGCGACCTTGCGCGATGCGCTGTCCCGCTCGGACACGGCACGTGCGCTGGGCCGCCACCGCGCCGCTGCCGAAGCGGACAACAGCGTGCTGCTGTTCATCAGCGCACCATCGCGCCCCGCCGCGCCGATGGGCTATTGCGGCGCGGGGCAGGAAGACGGGTTGGTGTTGCTGGCCGTGCGCAACGGCGCACTGGTGATGCTGGATTTCATGCTATTGCAAAGCTGCCTGCACTCGGTCGAACAGGCCGTGGACCTGGCCGATCCGGCAACCGCCTTCCGCCCCGTACCAGCGCCCTGGCTGGTGAGCTTTGCCGCCATGGCGGAGGACACCGCCGTGCAGCGCTGCGTCGGCATCAGCGATGAGCGGATGACCTTCCAGGACGATTGCACGGCCACGCCGGTGGCCGCGCCCTGATCGACACGACGCTGCCGGCAGCGCAAATGAAAAAAGCGACCTTGCGGTCGCTTTTTCTTTTTGCTTCCAGGCCGATCAACTGGCTGGAAAACCGGTATCTGGAGCGGGAAACGAGACGCCAACCAAGCATCTATCCATTTGAAAAGAGCAGCTCTTTTTTAAGCCAGCCCCGCTTCAGTGGACGAAGTTATGGACTTGATACCAGACCATGGCAAGTACAATTTTCCACAGGATCGAGTGCTTGGCAAACAGATGGACGCCATTTTCCACCAGCCGGCATTTCAGGAACTTGAGTCCTCGTGGCGCAGCCTCGAACTTCTGGTGGACCGTACGGACTTCCGTGAGAACATCGAAGAAAGCATCCACGGGCGGCACGACAACTACCTGTGGGGCAATTCCGACTTCCTGCTGGCCAGCTGCAGAACACGACTACATCTATGAAACAGACAGTCTTGGGCGAATAAAAGAGGTCAAAGAAGACAACCTTCAATTAACCTCCAGAGACAAGCGACTCCCACACAAATCGAATTCTCCAGGAAAACCAGACGACGATCACGCAGGGCATTTGATAGGTGATAGATTTGGCGGCTCGCCCAAGCTTGACAACATCGTCAACCAATCAAGACTGACAAACACAAGCACTTATAAAAGTTTAGAAAATCAATGGGCAAAAGCCCTCAAAGAGGGCAAAAGCGTCACTGTAAGAATAAGGCCACTCTATTCGGGATCATCGGCTAGGCCCGGCAGCCTTAGAGTAGATTATGTGATCGACGTTCAAAAAAGTGGAGCGAATCAATAATCAGGAAATCCAAGAAATGAACAAACCTTTTGAAGATTATCTTTGTGAACGCCAGGCAGGCATGATAGGCATAGCACTTGAATACGTACACGGCAGAGCTGACGAAGTTTTCGTCCATGCTGCATCCGAAGAAGGAACATCTTCTTTCGATGTTTTCTATAAAATCAATGGCCAAATAGTGAGAAAAGAAGAAATCAATTCCACCATCAAACCCTGCGAAACCAAATATGACGACTCAGAAGATCGACAAGACGCCATGCTGGATATCGGACTGGATCACATCGACGACATTGATGAAAAATGTCTCGAATTTGGAGTTAAAGCCCCCACGGAAATGCGACTACATTATGATGTAGGAAATGGAACATTTCGCGCACAATTGCGATACGACAACGTCTTCGCCGACACTCCGGATCTCCTACCAGGGAACATATTCGATGCGTGGTTTTCAAGCGAGCTTAGAGGAGGATCAAGCCCGGACCCTGCCTAGAATGAGACCTCATCCAAGGACTCTCCGATCAAGTCGGCACTGGCCATCTATCCTTTGCTGAAACAGCCCTCCGGCCAACTGCCCTCTACAAGCCTGCCATCCCATGAGTCAGGTGAGCTTCTCCGATTTCGAGTACCCCGGTAAGCGCAAGCAAACCCGTCGTGAGCGTTTCCTGGCCGAGAGGGAACAGGGGGTGCCGTGGAGCGGATTGGCGGCATTGATTGAGCCGCATTATCCGACGGCCGGCGGTGGTCGCAAGCTGCACCCACTGGACACCATACTGCGTGTTCACCTCCTGCAGAACTGGTTCTCGTTGAGCGACCCAGCCATGGAAGAGGCGTTGTACGAGATCACTTTGATGCGCCAGTTTGCTGGTCTGACGCTCAGCGCTCCGATCCGCGAAGTCACGACGATCGTGAATTTCCGGCACCCGCTGGAGAAGCAGCAGTTGGCGGCGGGCATCCTGGAAACCATCAACAATGATCTGCGAGACCAGGGCCTGCCGTTACGCCAGGGCACCATCGTCGACGCCACCTTTATCCACGCACCCTGTTCGACGGCGCAACTGACACCACTGTTTGCCCTGTCGAATCCGTGGATGGTGCGCCAGCAATTATTGCCTGCTACGCGAGAGGTGCGCCCGTGAGGGCAGAACACCAAGGCTACGTCCTAGTTTTCCAATAATCAGTGGCTGAAAATCGGGCTTTTCGGCATCCCCGTGTCCATTTCCGGCTGATGGGCAACTTGTTCGGAATTTCCCTAAAGTGCACCAGCTTCATCAATAGATTACTGCACCGCTGCATTTCATGCACCCATTAGTAACAAAAGGGGGCGGACTAAAAACAGCAACAATATAGCCCTCGCGACTATTTCCGCCCCGCGTCATACCGCAGAACTGATGTGATCAGCATTTCGTTGTCGAAGATACGCTGGACCTGCGCCAGCGTAATCTGCCGGCCCTTCTTGAGCACACGACTGCGGTGCTTGAACCACAAGTCGTACATCGCCTGGAAGGTGTTTTGCTCTGCGAGGTTGTGGGTGTGGCGTTGATGGCGCCGGTGCACACAGGGATTGGCGTCTTGGGCGATCAGCCGCCGCGCCTCGCCGCGAAGCGGGCGCGCCTGTCTCAAGCCCACCTCAGGGTCGGGCCCCAAAGACATGCGTTTTTGCTTGCCGGCCCATGAATAGCGGAAATGCCAAGACTTGCCGCCAGCGGCCGTCACGCCGAGCGACAGACCATCGCTATCACCTAGGGTCTAGTCCTTGCCGGTGGCCTTGGATTGGCGTACGGCTGCATCTGAGAGTGCCATATACGAGCTCCTGAACATGAAATTCAGGGCGAGATGCTCGTAACGCTCAACGCTGCTCTCCAGCAACAAACCGCCACGGTAGAAGTCCGGATTTCATGGACGAATATCTGGACTGAAAAAGTCCGGATGCCCATGCATCGGAGGGGCTTTGGCTGAAACGAAAAAGACGCCGAAGCGTCTATTTTCAACGATTTACAGACTTCCATGGAACTCTGTAAATCGGTATCTGGAGCGGGAAACGAGACTCGAACTCGCGACCTCAACCTTGGCAAGGTTGCGCTCTACCAACTGAGCTATTCCCGCTTGGGAGGCAAAATTCTACAGCCAAACGAGGGGCTGTCAACAGCCCTCATGCATTCTTTTTTGCTTTGGCGTTCTCACGCGCCAGGCGCTCGTCCTCGCGCAGGCTCGGCCACGCCGCATGCAGGTACTGCAGGCCCGAGAACAACGTGAGGATCGAGGCGATCGCCAGGGTCCAGTCGCCGATGTGGAAGACCTGCACGCCCATCCAGATGTCCTGCATCGGCGTATGCGGGGCCACCGAGTACAGCAGGCACAGCAGCGCCACCATCTGCGCGGTGGTCTTGATCTTGCCGATCAGGGCCACCCGCACTTTGGCGCGCTGGCCGATTTCGGCCATCCATTCGCGCAGCGCCGACACGGCGATTTCACGGCCGACGATCACCGCCGCCCACACCGCCATCCACGCGGTGGGATGGCCCTGCACGATCAGGAACAGCGCCACGGCCACCATCAGCTTGTCGGCGACCGGATCCAGGAAGGCGCCGAACGCCGAGGCGAGGTTGTAGCGACGCGCGATCCAGCCATCGAGCCAATCGGTGATCGCCGCCAGCCCGAAAATCGCCGCCGAGGCGAAATTGGTCCACTTGTAGGGGAGGTAGAACACCAGCACCAGCACCGGGATCATCAGGATCCGCAGCAGGGTCAGCCAGGTGGGGAGGGTCAACTTCATCGCATCTCTCTACTCGCCCGCCGCGTCGGGCGTGGGCAGTCCATGAAGGTTAGCGTAGATGCGTGCAGCGAGGGCGTCATTGATGCCTTCGACTTTCGCGATTTCCGCCTCGCCGGCCGCCTTGAGCCCGACCAGGCCGCCAAAATGCTTGAGCAGGCTGGCGCGGCGGCGCGGGCCGATGCCGGCGATATCCTCCAGCTTGCTGGTCATGCGCGCCTTCTGGCGGCGCCCACGGTGGCCGGTGATGGCAAAGCGATGGGCCTCGTCGCGGACCTGCTGGATGAACTGCAGGGCCGGCGAGGCCGCGCCCGGGCGCAGCTCGCGGCCATCGGGCAGCACCAGCGCCTCGTGCCCTGCCCGGCGCTCCACGCCTTTGGCCACGCCCACCAACATCACCCCTTCCACGCCGAGGTCGGCCAGCGCCGCCTGGGCCTGGCCGAGCTGGCCGGCGCCGCCGTCGATCAGTAGCAGGTCCGGCAGCACCCCGTCTTCCTCCACGGCGCGGCGGAAGCGGCGCTCGATCGCCTGGCGCATGGCGGCGTAGTCGTCGCCCGGCTCGATGCCACTGATGTTGAAGCGGCGGTACTGGCTGCGCACCGGGCCGCTGGCGTCGAACACCACGCAGGAGGCCACCGTGGCCTCGCCCATGGTGTGGCTGATGTCGAAGCACTCCACCCGCTTGACCTGCTCGGCCAGGCCCAGCATCTGCCGCAGGTCTTCGCTGCGTGCGTGCTGGGCGCTGCGACTGGTCAGTTCGCTGACCAGGGTGATCTGCGCATTGCGGCTTGCCAGCTCGACATAGCCGGCGCGCTCGCCACGCACGTTCCACTTCAGCTGCACCTTGACCTCGGCCGAGGCCGACAGCGCCGACTCGATCAGGCTCGCATCGGGGATTTCGCGGTCGAGCAGGATCTCGCGCGGCGGCGAATGTTCGGCGTAGTACTGCGAGACGAACGCGGCCAGCACTTCCTCGGCGCTTTCCTCGCCGTTGGTGCGCGGATAGAACGGGCGCGTGCCCATGTTGCGGCCATCACGGAAGGCCAGCAGCATCACGCAGGCATTGGCGCCCTGGGTGGCGCAGGCCAGCACGTCGAGGTCGGCCGCGCGCCCATCCACGTACTGGCGGGTCTGCATGCTGCGCAGCGCGGTGATCAGGTCGCGCAGGCGCGCGGCCTGCTCGAATTCCAGCGCCTCGCTGGCCGCCTGCATCTGCGTGCCGAGCTCCTGGCCGAGCTGGTCGCTCTTGCCCTCCAGGAACATCGAGGCGCGACGCACCGATTCGGCATAGTCGGCCGGCGCCACCAGTTCCACGCAGGGCGCGCTGCAGCGGCCGATCTGGTACTGCAGGCACGGCCGGGTGCGGTTGCGGAACACGCTGTCCTCGCAGCTGCGCAGCTTGAACAGCTTGTGCATCAGGTTGAGGGTGTCGCGCACGGCGGTCACGCCCGGGTACGGGCCGAAATAACGCCCCGGCACCGCGCGCGGGCCGCGGTGCAGCGCGATGCGTGGCCAGTCCTCGCGGGTGAGCAGCACATGCGGGTAGGTCTTGTCGTCGCGCAGGGAGACGTTGTAGCGCGGCGACAGCGACTTGATCAGCTGGTTTTCCAGCAGCAGCGCCTCGGCCTCCGAGCGGGTCACGGTCACGTCCATGCGCGCGACCTGCGACAGCATCGACATGATCCGGGTGGTCTTGGGGGTGCCGTTGAAATAACTGCCCACGCGATTGCGCAGCGCACGCGCCTTGCCGACGTACAGCAGGCTGTCGTCGGCGGCGTACATGCGGTAGACGCCGGGCGCGGTACTCAGGTGGGCCGCGAATGCCTTGCCATCGAAGGCCGGTGCGGGGGAAACAGTCATTCGCTGATCGGGACTTCGCTCAATACGCCACTGACAGGATCGAAACGCAGCACGGCATGGGCGTCGGTTTCGGCGATCCACACCGCCCCGCCGCCCAGCGCCAGCCCAGCCGGGCCGTGCAAGCGGCGCGGCAGTTCCAGCGTGCTCAGCTCACCACCGCCCAGGCGCAGGGTGCGCAGGCGGCCGTTGCCGGCATCGGCGATCCACAGCAACGGGGCATCCGGGCTCAGCGCGATCGCCTGCGGATGCTGCAGCTGGGCCAGCGCGCGCGGACCGTCCTGTTCGCCGAACGACCACAGCCCCTGACCGACCAGGGTCTGGACCAGGTCGCCGCGCAGCTGCATGGCGCGGATCGAGGAACCCAGCGCATCGCAGACATACAGCACCTGCTGCACCGCCGCGACCGAGGCCGGCTGCGCGAACGCGGCGAGGTGGCCACTGCCGTCGCGTTCCTCGATCGCGCCCGAGCCGGCGCGCCAGCTCAAGGTGCGCTGGCCCAGGTGGAAGCTCCAGATGCGGTTGTCGCCGGCCATCGCGATGTGGATCTGGTTGTCGGCCACCGCCAGCCCCTGCGGGTGGTTCAGCGCGACCTGGCGCGGCTGCGTGACCACCCCCTCGGTGGGCTCGCCGGGGCGGCCGGTGCCACACAAGGTGTCGACCTGGCCGGTCAGCAGGTGGATGCGGCGCAGCGCGTGGTTGCCGGTATCGGCCACGTACAACGCGTCGCGTTCCAGGGCCAGCCCCTGCGGCCGGTTGAACGCGGCCTCGGCGGGGCCGCCGTCCATGAAGTCGGCGGTCCCCAGCCCGAACTGGCGCAGCACGCGCCCGCCGTGGCTGCATTCGAGCACGCGATGGTGGCCGCTGTCGGCGATGTACAGGCGCTCGGTGGTGGCGACCAGGCCGACCGGGAAGCGCAGCGGCAGCCGCGGTTCGGGGTGCAGTTCACGCACCGGTTCGGCGTCGGTCGGCCGGCTGATGCCCTCGCACAACGCGGTGAGCGCGCGATCCAGCTCGCCGCCGAAGCCCACCAGGCGCTCACGCTCGCGCCCCTGTGCATCCAGCAGCACCAGTGTCGGCCAGGCGGTGATATTGAAGCGGCGCCAGCCATCCCAATCGGCATCGAGCAGCGCCGGCGCGGCCAGGCCCTGGCGGCGCAACAGCTTGAGCGCCTGCTCCGGCTCACGTTCGCAGTCGAACCGCGGCACGTGCAGGACCAGCAGTTGCAGCTTGCCCGGGTTGCGCGACTGCCATTGGCCCAGCTCGGCCAGGCGTTGCGCGCACCACACCGAGGCGGCGTTGACGAAGGCCAGCACCACCGGCCGCCCGCGCAGCTCGGTCAAGGTGGTGGGCGCGGCGTTGAGCCACGTGGCGAATTCGGGCAGGTCCTGGACAGGCTGTACGTTCATGCCCCGATTATGCCGGAGTCGGCGTCATGCAATCGTCGTGCCGGCGCCGGAAGTGCGACGGCCGGCGCCCTGCCCGCCCCCCGGCCGCCCAGGGTCAGGGATGCGCCGCCAGCCAGGCTTCGGCGCGGGCCAGGTCCTCGGGGGTATCGATCCCCGGCGGGAACGTGGCCGGGGTCAGCGCCACGCTGATCCGGTGCCCGGCCTCCAGCGCGCGCAGCTGTTCCAGCGACTCCAGCTGCTCCAGCGCGCCCGGCGGCAGCGCCGCGAACTGGCGCAGGAAGCCGGCGCGATAGCCGTAGATGCCGATGTGGCGCAGCCAATGCGGGCCGGACAGGCTGTCACGCGAGCGCGCGAAGGCATCGCGATGCCACGGGATCGGCGCCCGGCTGAAGTACAGCGCGTCCAGGTTCTGCTGGCGCACCACCTTGACCACGTTGGGGTCGAACAGGCTTTCAGCGTCCTCCACCGGGGTGGCCAGGGTGGACATCTGGGCACCACTGCAGACCAGCGCCTCGGCCACCGCCCGGATGCCTTCGGCCGGTGCGAAGGGCTCATCGCCCTGCAGGTTGACCACCACCGTGTCTTCGCTCCAGCCCGCCTGCTCGGCGCATTCGGCCAGCCGATCGGTGCCGGAGGCATGCGTGGCCGCGGTCATCGCCACGCGCACGCTGCCCAGGCCCTGCAGAGCGTCGGCGATGCGCGTGTCATCGGTCGCCACCCACACCTCGCGGGCGCCGGCCAGCAGCGCGCGCTGCGCCACGCGCAGTACCAGCGGCTGGCCGCCGAGCAGGCGCAGCGGCTTGCCGGGCAAGCGCGAGGCGGCGAAACGGGCCGGGATGGCGACGACGAAATCGACAGGGGCAGTCATGCGGGTTCTCTCGGCAGCAACGCAGGGAATACGGGTAACGCAGGCACGGCCGTCAACGCTTGCCGAGCTTGTCCAGCCGGTCCAGCAGGTTGACCCAGAACGCGGCGGGCAGGTCAGCGGCCAGCGGCACGGCAAAATGCCATTCGTTGGCGAACACCTTGCACTTCACCGCATCCTTTTCGGTCATCAGCACCGGCAGCTCGCTGCCGAAGCGCAGGTCGGGGGCCTGGTAGGCATGGTGGTCGGGGAAGGCATGCGGCACCACGCCGATGCCCTGCGCGCGCAGCATGTCGAAAAAGCGCTGCGGATGGGCGATGCCGGCCACCGCGTGCACGCGCTGCCCGCGGAAATGGGCGAGCGTGCGGGCGCGGCCCCCACTGAGCGGCTGGGCGCTGTCGATGTGCAGTTGCATGGGCCATTCGCCAAAGCCGCAGGCAGGCTGGGCGCCCACGCCATCACTGGCCTGGCCCATGTTGACCACGCGGAAATCGCAGTCGTTGGCGCGGCTGGCCGGCTCGCGCAGCGGCCCGGCCGGGATCAGCCGGCCATTGCCGTAGCGGCGCTGCGCGTCGACCACCTCGATCTCGATATCGCGCGCCAGCCGGTAGTGCTGCAGGCCGTCGTCGCAGACGATGATGTCGCAGCCGGCCGCGACCAGCGCCTTGCCGGCAGCCACCCGATCAGCATCCACGCGCACCGGCACGCCGGTCTTCCACGCGATCAGCACCGGCTCGTCGCCGCCAACAGCGGTCGGCGTACCGGCCTCCACCCAGCGCGCCACGCCGGGCTCCTCGCGGCCGTAGCCGCGGCTGGCCACGCCGGGCGTCCAGCCGGCAGCGCGCAGCCGGTCGACCAGCGCGATGGTCAGCGGCGTCTTGCCGGTGCCACCGGCGGTGACGTTGCCCACCACGATCACCGGCACCGGCAACGCATGCCGTTTCAGCCAGCGGCGGCGATACAGCAACCGGCGCAGCGCGATGGCCGCGCCGTACAGCGGCGCCAGCAGGCGCGCCGGCAACGGGATGGCGCTGCCGTCGTACCAGTACGTCGGCGTGCGGGTGCCTTTGGCCGCCATCAAGGCTGCCTTTCGCGGAACTGCATCTTGTGCAGGTGCTCGTACAGGCCGCCCAGGGCCAGCAGCTCCTGGTGGGTACCGCGCTCGACGATGCGGCCGTGGTCCATCACCAGCACCTGGTCGGCATGCTCGATGGTGGACAGGCGGTGCGCGATCACCAGCGTGGTGCGCTCGGGCATCAGCCGTTGCAGCGCGTCCTGCACCAGGCGCTCGGATTCGTTGTCCAGCGCGGCGGTGGCTTCATCCAGGATCAGGATCGGGGCGTCGCGCAGGATCGCGCGGGCGATCGCCAGCCGCTGGCGCTGGCCACCGGACAGCAGCGCGCCGTTTTCGCCGACCGGGGTCTGCAACTGCTGCGGCATGCGCTCGATGAACTCCCATGCGTTGGCCGCCTCGGCCGCGGCGCGGATCTGCTCATCGCTGGCGTCCATGCCGTAGGCGATGTTGGCGCCCACGCTGTCGTCGAACAGGATCACCTTCTGCCCGACCATCGCCACCTGGCGGCGCAGGTCGGCCAGCGGGTAGTCGTCCAGCGCCACCCCGTCCAGGGTGATACGGCCGCCACTGGGTTCGTAGAAGCGCGGCACCAGCCGGATCAGGCTGGTCTTGCCGCTGCCGGAACGGCCGACGATGGCGGTCACCGTCCCGGGTCGGGCCACGAAACTGATGTCGTCCAGGGCCACGCCGGTATCTTCGCGGTAGCGCAGCATCACGTGCTCGAAGCTGAGCTCGCCCCGTGCGCGGCCGATCTTCTTCTGGCCCTGGTCGCGCTCGACCGGCATGTCCAGGATCGAGAACAGGCGTTCGGCCGCCGACACGCCACGCGCGATCGACGACTGCACGCTGGTCAGGCGGCGCAGCGAGGGAATGATCGCGGTCATCGAAATCATCAGGCCCATGAACTGGCCGGCATTGAGGCGACCGGCCAGGGCCTCGCGGGTGGATACCCATACGATCACCGCCAGCGCCAGCGCGGCCAGGAACTGGACCACGCTGGAGGCCGCGGCGCGGGTGGTTTCCACCTTCATGTTCAGGCCCAGCATGCGGTTGGCCAGGCGTGCGTAGCGCGAGATCTCATGCGCCTGGGTGCCATGCACCTTCACTTCCTGCTGCGCGGCCAGCGACTGCTCGGCGGTCTGCGCCATGCTGCCCATGCCGTCCTGGATGCCACGGCTGATGCGCCGGTAGCGCTTGCCCACGAAGGACACGATCACGCCGATCAGCGGCACCACCACCAGCATCGCCACGGTCACCTTGACGCTCATCTGCAGCATCACCACCAGCATGGCGATGATGGTCAGGGTATCGGCGACCAGGGTCTTGAGCGCGTCGGCGCTGGCCTGGGTGACCTGCTCGGTGTCGAAGTTCAACCGGCTGACCATCACCGGAGTCGATTCGGCGTCGAAATGCGAGGACGGCAGGTGCAGGTACTTTTCCAGCACCTGTTCGCGCAGGTCACGGACCACGCTGCGGCCGGTGCGCGCCAGCGCGTAATCGCTGACAAAGGTCGCCGCACTGCGTGCCACGAACAGGCCCAGGATGGTCAGCGGCAGGATCACCGCCATGCGCGGTTCGGGGTTGACGAAGCCGCGATTGACCAGCGGCTCCATCAGCTTGCTGAAGTGGTAGCCGGCCAGGGCTTCGACCACCATGCCGATCACCGCGGCCACCATGAATACCCAGTAGGCGTTGGTGTAACCGAGCAGGCGCTTGTAGATCGGCCAGACCGGGGTGTGTTTCTTGCTCATGGACGCACCTCCGGCGCGGTAGCGATGGCGATGCGGCGGAAGCCGAGCTGGCCCAGGGCATCCTGGGCGGTGACCACGGCCTGGTACGGGGTGCGTGCGTCGGCGCGCAGCAGCACGGTCTGCTCGCGGTCGCTGCCGGCGACGGCGGCGATGGTCTGCTTGACCGACTCGACGTCGGTGCGCAGCACTTCCTGGTCGTTGATGAAATAACGGCCTTCGGCATTGACCAGCACGCTCAACGAACGCGGCGGCTCGGTGGTGTCCTGCTGGCTGGCCGTCGGCAGTTGCAGCTGCAGCGTCGAGCGCGCGTCGAAGGTGGTGGTGACCACGAAGAAGATGATCAGCACGAGGATCACATCGATCAGCGGTACCAGATCGATATGCGGCTCGTCCTGGACCCGGTCATTGCGGATACGCATCCGTCAGCCCTTGACCGTGACAGGTGCGGCCGTGGAGGCTGCCGAGGCACGGGCGGGGGTGTTCATCACCCCGGGGCGACCGTCGAGCGCGTCCAGCAGGGCGCTGGCCTCCTGCTCCATCTCGATCACGTAACCGCCGATGCGGCCCTTGAAATAGCGGTGGAACATCAGTGCCGGGATCGCCACGATCATGCCGGTGGCGGTGCACACCAGCGCCTTGCCGATGCCGCCGGCAAGCTGGTTCACATCGCCCACGCCATGGTCGAGGATGCCCAGGAACATCTGGATCATGCCGACCACGGTGCCGAGCAGGCCCAGCAGCGGGCCGGCCGAGGCGATCGTGCCGAGGGCGTTCAGGAACCGCTCCATGCGGTGCACCAGGTGCCGACCGGCATCCTCGATGCGCTCGCGGATCTGGTCGCGCGGCCGGTTGCGCGCCTCCAGGGCCACCGCCAGCAATGCACCCAGCGGCGAGTTGGCCCGCAACGACTGGATGTGGCTGGGGTCGAGCTTGCCGCGCGCGGCCCAGTTGCGCACTTCCTGACCCAGCCCCGGGGGCAGGACCTCGTTACGCCGCAAGGTCCAGAAACGCTCCAGGACGATCGCCAAAGCCAGTACGCCCAACAGCAGCAGCGGCACCATCGGCCAGCCACCGGCCTTGACCAGTTCCCACACGTTTCAACCCTCCGGCCCATCGGCCGCCTGTTTGACCACCGATAGAATAGCAGCCGACCGGCTCCGCTCCGCGGCATCCCACCAACGCGGCTGAAAAACACGTTGTTCACGCACGTGCAGGCCGTCACCCCCCAGCCAGGCGCGCACCGCGCCACTGCCGGCGGTGCCCAGCACCTCGGCACCGGCGGCCTGCCACCGCGCCACCACCTCGGCACGCGGATGGCCGAAGCGGTTGCCGTGCCCGGCCGAGACGATCGCCAGGCGGGGCGCCACCGCCTCCACCCAGGCCGGGCTGGAGGAGCCGGCGCTGCCGTGATGGGGCACCACCACCAGCGCGGCGCGCAGTGCGGTGGCATCGGCCAGCAGCACCGCTTCGCTGGCCGCGTCGATGTCCCCGGCCAGCAGGATCGCCCCGTGCGCGGTGCCGATACGCAGCACGCAACTGCTCGCGTTGCCACGGTAAGGCGTGCCAGGCCGCGGGTGCAGGATCCGGAACTCGACCCCATCCCAGCGCCAGGCCTGGCCCACGGCGCAGGGCGTGCGCAGGCCCGGCAGCGCGCCGGCCGGCGCCAGCTCGGGCGGATGCCGGTAAGCGCGCCGCACCGCCGCCACGCCGCCGGCGTGGTCGCGGTCGCCGTGGCTCAGCAGCAGCCGGTCCAGTCGGTGTTCGCCCAAGGCGTGCAGGGTCGGCACCACCACGCGCTCACCGGCATCGAAGCCTCCCTCGGCGGCCGGCCCGGCGTCATACAGCAGCCGATGGCTGCGGGTCCGTACCCAGATCGCCAGGCCCTGCCCGACATCCATCACCAGCAGTTCGGCTTCGCCGTGGCGCGGCCGCTGCTGCGCCGGCCACAGCAGCGGCAGGCACAACACCAGCGCCGGCAGTCGGCCGCCGCTGCCACGCGGCAGCAGCAGCCACGCCACGCCGAGCAGCGCAGCCAGTACCGCCCAGCGGCCGGCCTCGGGCAGCCACCACAACGCCAGCGGCGCGCGCGCGACATGCCCCAACAGCCACCAGCTGGCTTCGAAGGACCATGCCGCCAGCTGCCACGGCCAGCGCCCGGCGCCGGACAGCACCGCCTCCAGTGCGGTGCCCAGCAACGCCAGCGGCACCACCACCAGGCTCCACCACGGGATCGCCAGCAGGTTGACCAGCGGCCCGGCGCGCGAAGTCTGCCCAAACAGCGCCACGGTCAGCGGCAGCAACGCAAGCGTGGCCACGCCCTGCGCCCCCAGGAACGTGCGCAGCCAGTGCACCTGCTGCCCCGGCAGGCACCAGACCAGCCACAGCACGCCGGCAAAGCTGAGCCAGAACCCCGGGGCAAGCAGCGCCAGCGGATCTGCCAGCAGCACGGCCAGGGCGGCCAGCGCCAGCGCCTGGCCCACTGTCGCCGGCCTGCGCGCGCAGCGCGCCGCGCCCACCACCGCGATCATCAACACCGTCCGCACCGTGGGCAGGGCGAACCCGGCCACTGCTGCATACAGCGCCGCGCCCAGCACGGCCGCCACGGCCGCCGCCAATGGCCGGGGCAGGCGACGCCCGAGGGCCGGCCACAGCCGCCAGCCGAGCGCGGCCAGCCACGCCGTGCCGCCGGCGACCAGGCCGACGTGAAAGCCGGAGATCGCAATCAGGTGGGTCAGGCCCAGCGCACGCAGATCGTCCCAGTCGGCCTGGCTCAGCCCGCGCGTGTCGCCCAGCGCGAGCGCCTGCACGAAGCGCGCCCCGCCCCCGCGCACCTGCGCGCCGATCGCCTCGGCCATGCGTTCACGCCAGGCCGGCAGCCCTTGGGCAGGCCCCAGCGCGCTGGCACGGGCCGGGTCACGTACGTAGCCCGTGCCGGACAGCCGCTGCAGGACCGCCTGCCGTTCGCCGTCGAAGCCGCCCGGGTTACGCAGGCCCCGCGGTGGCCGCAGGCGCACGGGCAGCTCCCAGCGCGCGCCGGCGCGGACATGCCGGCGCGGGTCGGCGGCGTTGCCCGGCTGGCCATGCCAGCTCACCACGAATGCGCGCCCTCGCAGCGGGACCGGCAGGGCAGGATCGTCGTCCACCTGGAACAGGAAGCGGCTGCTGCGCGCGCCATGCACCGGCAGGTCGGCCACCCTGCCCCGCACGATGTGCTCGGCCACGCCGCTGGCTGCCGGCAGCTGCAGGGAAAGGGCCAGGTGCGCGTGCAGCGTCGCCCAGCCCAGTCCGGATAACGCCGCGCCCAGTGCACGCCATCGGCATGGCCACGACCACACTGCCAGGCCCGATGCCAGCAGCAACGCTGCGACCCAGCGCGGCAGCAATGCCGGGGCGAACACACAGGCGCAGGCGCCAAGCAGCAGCGCAGCGGCACAGGCCTTGCCCGCCAGCGGCAGCGTCGCCGCAGGCGGGCCGGATGGATAATCGGGTGCGGCAGGTATCGGTTGATGTCTGGGCATGGGTCATGCTTGGACGGCGCCGCCCTGCAGGCCATCGGCCACGCGCCACACGGCACGTGGGTAAATGCCGTGTTATCCCGAACAAATTGTGATCTGCATCAACTCCGACGTTCACATGGCGCAGACTGCAGAAAGTGCCGTGGCCGCTTTTCGCCGCAATGACGTTGCATCCAGACGCTTTCGCCGATAGTGTCCGTTCAGCCCCGGCCCACTGTGTCGGTGACGCGCCACCCACGTGAACGGAGGTATCCGTGCAGCTGAGCTGGTTGAAAAAGGAGTTTCACCTCAATCTGCGCATCCATCCGAGCGGTGTGCTGCTGGCCCTGCTGTATGCCTTCGCTTACTGGATCGCGCGCGGCACCTCGGTGGATCAGTTCTACCTGCCGGCCGGCGTGCGCGTGGCCGCACTGCTGCTGGCGCCGCCGCGTTTCTGGCCCTACCTGATTCTGGGCGAATACCTGTTCTTCGCCCAGGCGCGCTATCCATTGATCGAGAAATATGGCGTGGCGTGGGTAATCATCGCCTCTGCCGTGCTGATGCCCAGCGTGGCGCTGATCGTGCATGCGCATCGGCGCCTGATGGCGTCCGGCAACGAATCCTGGCTGCTCTCGGTCGCCGCGCTCGCCGCGATCACGGTTTCGATGCTCAACCAGGGCCTGGCCTACCTGCTGATGCCCACGCTCCACGAGGCGGTCTCGTGGACGGGCGTGGCGCGGTATGTGATCGGTGATTACCTGGGCATCCTGATCTTCGCGCCGCTGGCGCTGTTGTGGACGCGTCGTCACGTGTCCTACGTCGCCCCCCGGGGCTGGTCGTTCGCGCTGCCGGTTTCGCTGGGCGCGATCGTCATGCTCGGGCTGGCGGCGATGCGCCTGCCCGATGCCGACGCGATCACCAGGCACAGCCTGCACATCGCGATGATGTTCCCGGCCATCGCACTGACCTGCCTGTACGGCTGGCGCGGTGCGGCAGTCAGCGTGGTCACCCTGAACCTGACCATCGGCCTGACCATGCAGAGCACCGGCCTGCCCGGCTCGTTCGACGACACCATCTTCATTTCCCAGCAGATCCTGGCCGTGACCGGCACTACCCTGCTGCTGCTGGGCTCGACCATCTCCCACCATTACCACCGCTTCACCCAACGCGATCGACTGGGCAACCGCGCCTTGGATCTGGCGCGCACCTCGCACCTGGCCAACGAGCAGGACATGCGCGAACGCGCCCTGCACATGAAGCGGATCGGGGACGATATCGACACCTCGTTCAACAAGGCGGTGGAATGGCTGAAGGAACGCGGCCACCACGCGCCGGCGATGGACATGCTGCGCACCAACGTGGCGCAGTCCCAACTGTTCCGTGAGCAGGTCAGCCTGGTCTATCCGACCGAGATCGAATACTCCGGGCTGTATGTCGCGCTGCGCATGGGCGGCATTTCCGAGGCGTGGAACGCCACCGACCGGGTCGCCCGCCCACTGCTTGCCGGCGATCCCTGCCAACTCAGCCTGGGCCTGCAACTGGCTGCGTATCGCAGCCTGGCCGAGGCAGTGGGGTTACTGCTCAAGCACGAGCATGGCTACCTGCAGGTCCGCAGCCGCTGCGGCAAACGCGCCGGCACGCGCGGCATCGTGATGACCATTGCACTGCTCGATCCTACCCGTCGACTTACCCGGGCCACCGCAGCGCAGGCCATGGAAGTGCTGGGCGGCCGGGTATTGGCGTACGGCGGCACCGTCCAGTGCCGCCGTAACCGTATCCGCTTGACGCTGATAGAAATGCCGGTCGCTTACCGCGTGCCGTCCGGACTTTCCACCGACCACAGCATGCCGCCCGCAGTGTTGTAACCCACCAGCAGCATCTGCGGCTTGCGATACACCACCGTCCGCTGCGCACCGGCAGGAATCTCCAGCAGGTGGCCCGGCAGCGACACGCGGTCGGCATCAACGCCACCCGGCAACGTCCAGAACTCGCGGTCGATGTTGCCGATGATCGCGCGGACAGTGCCGTCGCTGCCATTGACCTGCAGGTACCAGACCCCGTCGCGCTTGAACTCGAATGCCTTCCACGCCGACGCCTGGCTGACATTCAGCGCCAGCGGCGCCGATTCGCCGATCCCCTTGGAGGCAATGGAGACGCCATGCGGGTCGGAGGCGCAGCACGTGCCGGAGGCCTGTGCGTTCTGCGCGGACGCCAGCGCGGGCGAGAACAAAGCAGCCGTGATGGTAATGACGGTGAGACGATGCAGCATCCTCATGATGCCTCCTCATAATGGTTGAAGTTTCCTGACCGCTTTCCAATTGGACTGAATCCCTGCCAATTGGCCCGCAGACGCTAGCACAAGAATCCCGGCCGGACAGGATTACCCATGGCACCCCTCACAACGCCGGTGTCGGAATCAGCACACCAGAATAATGGCGGCGTCCATTACAGACCGCCCGCCCCTGGCATTTTCATTTTCACGCACCGTGGCCAATCCACGGAATGGCCGTGCGCAGATCGATCCAAACCGGGTGCCGGCCCCTGGCCACTGTCGCCAGGCCGGCACCAGGAGAGGGTCGACCCTGCGCAGGCGGCCGCCCGGCCGACCCGGTCGATGAGGAAGAAAAAGGCTGTCATCAGAGGGACTGAATCGCGCGTGGCAGTTCGATCTGCGCATTCTCGTGGGCGGCCCGCCGCGGTCGGTGAGCCTGCTCGATTCCCAGCGCTGCCTTGTGCCGGATCCACGATGGAGCACGCCTACGCCGCCCCTGGCCGGCCGCGTGCTGGCGTATACAGGACAGGTCCGCTGCCGCGCCCGTCGCCTGAGTGTGCTGATGCTCGAAGCACCGGCCTTGGCCGAGCGCCGGCGGACCCCGCCTGCCGCGCGCGTCGCCCGGCACATCCCGCGGCGCGCCGGGTCGGCTGACCCGCGCGGCAAAACACAACAAAAAGGCCAGCACGATGGCTGGCCTTCTTCGTTTCCACCCGCACCTCGTCGAGGTCCCTGATGGCCGGCTTTTCTGTTGTTCCACCGCAGTCACTGGGACTGGAGTGGTGGGCGGTACAGGGTTCGAACCTGTGACCCCTACCATGTCAAGGTAGTGCTCTACCGCTGAGCTAACCGCCCGTTTTACTGCCCTGCGCCGTTGCGATTGCGCCGGGGCAGGCCGCGTATATTACGGAGGTCCCCCGGGAAGCGCAACACTTTTGTGAAGATATTTCACTCCTGGCGATTCAGCCCAGGCTGGCTTCCTTCAGCTGCCGGATCTGGTCGCGCACCTGCGCCGCATCCTCGAACTCCAGGTCGCGTGCATGCTGGTACATCTTCTGCTCCAGCGCCTGCAGCCGCTTGGCAATCTGCGCCGGTTCCAGCGTGCGGTAGTCCACCGCCTCCTCGGCCACGCGGCCGGAACGCCCCTTGCCCTTGCCGCGCGCTTCCTTCTCGGCAGCATCCGAGCGCGCGCCTTCGAGCACATCGGTGATCGGGCGCAGCACCGATTTGGGCGTGATCCCGTGCAGGGTGTTGTATTCCACCTGCTTGGCGCGACGTCGGTCGGTTTCATCGATCGCCGCCTGCATCGAGCGCGTGATCTTGTCGGCGTACAGGATGGCCTTGCCACGCAGGTTGCGCGCGGCACGGCCGATGGTCTGGATCAGCGAGCCGGTCGAACGCAGGAAGCCCTCCTTGTCCGCATCCAGGATCGCCACCAGCGACACCTCGGGCATGTCCAGGCCTTCGCGCAGCAGGTTGATGCCGACCAGCACGTCGAACTTGCCCAGGCGCAGGTCGCGGATGATCTCCACGCGCTCGACGGTGTCGATGTCCGAGTGCAGGTAGCGCACGCGGATGCCGTGCTCGGTCAGGTACTCGGTGAGGTTCTCGGCCATGCGCTTGGTCAGCGTGGTGACCAGCACGCGGTCGCCGAGCTTGATCCGCTCGTTGACCTCGCTCATCAGGTCATCGACCTGGGTGCCGACCGGGCGGATCTCCACCACCGGGTCGATCAGGCCGGTCGGGCGTACCACCAGCTCGGTGATTTCATCGCCGGCCTCGCGCAGTTCATACGGACCCGGCGTGGCCGACACGTAGATGCTGCGCGGGCAGCGCGCCTCCCACTCCTCGAAACGCAGCGGGCGGTTGTCCAGCGCCGACGGCAGGCGGAAACCGAACTCCACCAGGGTTTCCTTGCGCGAACGGTCGCCCTTGAACATGGCCCCGATCTGCGGAATGGTCACGTGCGATTCGTCGATCACCAGCAGCGCGTCCGGCGGCAGGTAGTCGAACAGGGTCGGCGGCGGCTCGCCCGGCGCCTTGCCGGTGAGGTGCCGCGAGTAGTTCTCGATGCCGTTGCAGAAGCCGACCTCGGCCATCATCTCCAGGTCGAACTGGGTCCGCTGCGCCAGGCGCTGCGCCTCCACCAGCTTGTTCTGCTCGTAGAGCTGTTCCAGCCGCGGCTTGAGCTCGGCCTTGATGGTCTCCACCGCGGCCAGCACGCGCTCGCGGGTGGTGGCGTAGTGGGTCTTGGGATACACCGTGTAGCGCATCAGCTTGCGCAGGCTCTCGCCGGTGAGCGGGTCGAACATGCTGATCTGCTCCACTTCGCCGTCGAACAGTTCGATGCGCACCGCTTCGCTGTCTGATTCAGCCGGGAACACGTCGATCACCTCGCCGCGCACACGGAAGGTGCCGCGCTGCAGCTCGTATTCATTGCGCGTGTACTGCAGCTGGGTGAGGTGATTGATCAGATCGCGCTGGTCGATGCGTTCGCCGGTGGACAGGATCAGGCGCAGCGACAGATAGTCCTCCGGCGCGCCAAGGCCGTAGATCGCCGAGACCGTGGCAACCACGATCGCATCCGGGCGCGACAGCAGGGTCTTGGTCGCGGCCAGGCGCATCTGCTCGATGTGCTCGTTGATCGAACTGTCCTTCTCGATGAAGGTATCCGACGAGGGCACGTAGGCCTCGGGCTGGTAATAGTCGTAATAACTGACGAAGTACTCCACCGCGTTGTGCGGGAAGAACGACTTGAACTCGCCGTACAACTGCGCGGCCAGCGTCTTGTTGGGCGCCATGATCAACGTCGGCTTCTGGATCTGCTGGATGACGTTGGCGATGGTGTAGGTCTTGCCCGAGCCGGTCACGCCCAACAGGGTCTGCTTGGCGATGCCGGCCTCGAAGTTGGCCGTCAGTTTCTCGATCGCCGCCGGCTGGTCACCGGCCGGCGAGTACGGAGAGACAAGTTCGAAGCGATCGCTCATGGTGCCGCCAAATCCCGGGCCCTCCAGTATACCGGGGGGCATGGTGACGGCTGGCTGAGGGGGACGCCTACGCCCCACCGCGCCTGCGCCCGATGCGCACGGCCGCACGGGCCGCGCAGGCTGGAATGCCTGGCCCCTGCTGGTACAGCCCTCATGCCCCTGCCGCCGTTGCCTGCCCCGCTGCGTCGCCTGCGCGGCTGGAGCCTGATCGAAACCATGGTCGCCCTGCTGGTGTTGGGCGTGGCCTGTGCCCTGGCACTGCCCGACACCCGCGCCCTGCTCGACCGCCAGCGCGCGGCAGGGGCCCGGCGCATGCTCAGCACCGACCTGGCCTTTGCCCGCCTGGCCGCGATCCAGCGCCACACCGAGGTGGGCGTCTGCGCGAGCACCGACGGCCGCCACTGCGCCGGCCCCGAGGCCTGGGCCGATGGCTGGATCGTCTACGTGGCAGGCCGTGATCGAGCACCCCCTGCGGCCGCCGACATCCTGCGCCACCAGGCCTGGCGAGCGCCACCGGGATGGCGGATCGTGGGCAGCGCCGGGCGCAGTCGGCTGCGCTACCAGGGCGATGGGCGTGCCTACGGCAGCAACCTGTCGCTGCGGATCTGTCGCCACGGGCACCTGCTGGGGCGGGTGGTGGTCAGCAACACCGGGCGCGTGCGCTCGGAGGTCCACGATACCCCCGGCGGTTGTCCGCACTGAGCGTGCGCGGCGCATCGCAGGCAAAGAAAAAGCCGCGATTTCTCGCGGCTTTTTCAGATCTGGCGCCCGAAGTTGGACTCGAACCAACGACCCCCTGATTAACAGTCAAGTGCTCTAACCGGCTGAGCTATTCGGGCGGGAGGCGCATTGTAAAGGTGGTTTTGCCGAAGGGCAACACCCTTCAACCACCCCGCCCCGCCCTGCCCGACTCACCAGCAGTCGGACAGCGTGGCCTGCGCCGTCTTGACGTTGGCCTGGTTCACCGACAGGTTGCCGCACTTGTCCTTCAGCTGGCCGTTCTTGGCCGTCGCGGTCAGGGTAAAGGCCGACTGCTCGCTTTCCACGGTGATCTCGTAGGCCACCGTGCCACCTTCGCGCGGCGAGTTGACCGTGGTGGTGCCGTTGGCGAAGGCGAAATCGGCGTACGAATTGTTGCTGGTATGGAAGCGCTCGAGCGTCTGCGCGTACTCGACCAGATCGGCCTTGGCCTGGGCACGGCGCGACTTGCGCACGTGCTCGTTGTAGCTGGGATAGGCGATAGCGGCGAGGATCCCCACGATCCCCACCACGATCATCAGCTCGATCAGCGTAAAGCCGCGAACGGCTCGGCGCGCGATACCACGAGGATTCATTGCATTGCTCCTGGAAACGCGCGGCGGCATCGGGGTCATCACTGGATCTGCCTCCACGACTGGCGACCGCACGGATACGGCAGGTACATCGATTCGGCACCGGCCACGTTGACGGTCATCCAGCAGGCATTGCCCGGCGGCGACGGCGGCGGCGTCCCCGGCGTCCCCGGCGGCGGCGGAGTGAGCCGTGGCACCACGCCCAGCGTCACGTCGCGCACCGGTGCGTTGCCGCCGGTGTCGAGCGACACGCCCGCGGTGCCTGCGCCCGGCGATTCGCCGGTCGGCGAGCCGTAGCGCACCTGCGACAGCGCCGCCGAGCCGTTGCTGGCCGACACGCCGAACAGCCAGTTGGAGCCGTCGGTCGAGCAACCCGCCTGGTCCGGATTGGGGACATAGGTGGGAATGAACAAGACGCCGGAGGTCACCACTGGATTGCCGATCGAGCGCTCGCCGGCCGGCAACTGGATGGTCCACCCGCTGCTCGGCGAAGGCGCAGTGCCCAGCACAAGCTGTCGCGCTCCGGTGTCGCCGCTCACCGTATAGGGCGTGAGGTTGTCTGCGGTGAGGGTGGTGAGGGCCGGGCCGATCGAGGTGTCGTTGACGCCGTACAGCGCCTGCACGCTGACCTTGTCGTCGGCATCGGACTCGAAGATGAAGCTACCGGTACCGAACAGCAGCATCACGCCACCGGACGGGCCGGCCGTGGCGGTGAGCCCGCCGGTGATCGGCTGGCGGTAGTTGCGGCCATCCACCGGGCTCTGGGCGACCTTGGTGGTGAACACCGGCACGCTCAGCGCTTCATTGGTGCGCAGGTCGAACTTCCAGACCGCGCCCTTCTGGTCGGCAGCGTAGACGGTATCGGCATAGCCGTCGCGGCTGCGCTGGTCCTGGTCATCGCCGCCCCAGCGGTCGACCGCCACGATGTTGCCCAGGCCGTTGGCGCCGGAAGGCAGGTTGGAGCCGGTCTCGGCCGCCTCGATCATGGTGATGGTGGGGGTGGTGTCGGCGGCCATGTCGACCACGAACAGCACTGCCTTGCCACTGGCGCTGCGGTAGCCATTGCCGAAGATCGCCTTCCAGCTCACCGTGCCGTCGGCCGCCTTGACCGGCACGATCACCGGCTTGCCCAGCACGTGACCGATGTTCAGTCGCACCGTCTCGTCCAGCGCGGTATTGAGATCACTGATTTCCCACAACAGGCTCTCGTTGTCGAAGCCGGTGGGATCGGTGACATCCAGCGCGAACACGCTGCGCCCACCCGCGCCGGCGGTGCCGACCAGCGACGTATGCCACTCCGAGTCGTAATGCGTGTCGGCCACGACCACGGGGCCGTCGACGAAATAGCGATGCTCGAAACGCTGGTTGTTTTCGCGCAGCGGATCGTAGGGCAGCAGCAGGTCGCCCAGGTGGAACAGCGAGGTGGACGGCATGTAGGCGAATACTTCCTTGCCACCCTCGCTGTCCTGCACGCCATCCACGCCGGCGCCGCCGTCGAAGGCATGCAGCATGCCGTCGTTGGCACCGGCATACACCATGTAGCGGCGATCTTCGCGCTTGTCGGCCAGGTACTGGACGTAGCTGTCGCCCACGTCCGGCAGGTTGCGGTAGCCGTAGTCATCGATCGGCGAGGTCAGCACAGGCCCGGAGTTGATGATGTCGCCCAGCACGGTGGTGCGTGCGCGCAGCGTGCCAGCCGGCTTCTCCCTGCTCCGGTCGCCGCGGAGATAGGCCACGGCCGATGCGGCATTGCCGGCCAGTCCGGTGATTTCGCTCTCGCTGCAGATCCGGATGCCCGGGTACTGGGTGACCGACGTATCGCACAGGCGCGCCAACGTCACCGTGTCCGCACTGAACTCGCTCACGCTGCCGTTGTTCCAGTAGCGGATGTTGCGCGCACCGGACGCAGGCATCTTGGCGCTCGCCTCCCAGGCGTTGGTGCTGGTCAGGGTGCGGGTGGTCGGGTCGATCGCCAGGCTGAACGCGGTGAGATAGCTGTACCAGTCGGTGCCGCCACTGACCTTGGTCACCTCATAGAACGGCTCCACCGACAGGGATCCGGTGCCGATACGCGCGCCGGTCAGCGACTTGGTGCCCGAGGGCGACTTGCCCTGGGACACGTTGTCGATGATCCGCCGCATCGCCGCAGTGATCTGGGACGGCCGGGTCGCATTGATCATCTCGCCCTTGGTGGCGAGCGTAGCGCGCCACATCTCATCGACCGCGTTCGGGGTGAGATTCTCGATGGTGTTCAGGAACGGCGGCGGGGTGGTATAGGGATTGGGGGTAAGCACCCACGGACGCGCCGGTTCGGGCAGGTAGGTTACGCCATAGAGCTTGCCGAGCGTGCCCAGGGTTACGCCGTAGAAGTTCATGTGCAGGCTGGTCTTGCAGTCCATGCCCGGGGCGGGAGTGCCCGTGCACTCGGCCGGCACCGGCACCGTATTGGTTTCCAGACCAGGCACCAGGCTGTCGTCGTAGAACGGCTTGACCAGCGTGGTCATCGACTTGGCGGTGTAGTCGTCGTTGATGTAGCCGTCGGTGAACAGCATGCCGGCATTCTTCTGGCACGACAGCTGGACCGGCGCGCCGGCATCGGTTCGCTTGAACTGCTGCCCGAGGTACTCGACCGCGCGGCGGTTCGGGGTATTGCCGGTGGCACGCATCCTGCCGATGATGTCCGTGAAGAGCGCCTTCTTCTGGTCCTCGTCGGTCATGCTGTACATCTTCGCTTCGGCACGATCATTGATGCGGAACCAGCCAACGCGCAGGTTGGAGGTCCCCAGCAGCGCATTGGTGGCTGCGCCGATCAGCGCCTCGCGCCGGGTCCGGTAGAAACTGAACCAGCGCGCGAAATTTTTGATGGCGTCGTCGTACTGAGCCGTGGTGGCGAAGTTGTCCGGCTTGATTTCGTACTTGTAAATCGTGCCCGGCCGGCCGCCGGCCGGGTTGGTCACTTCTACCGGTGTTGCGGTATAGCCATAGCTGGCTGGCAGGCTGGCCTTGTTGACCAGGTAGAAGGTCGCCGGGAAATACTGCATGGCCGCCGAGCAGTCGCCACTAACGGTCACCTGCCGGGTCAGCGTTCTCCAACTGCCGCTCAACGTGCTGGTGTTGCGGCTGTCCAGCGTCGGATTGGTCGTGCACAACAGCGTCTCTGCGCCACGGTTGAAAGCCGTCTCGATGACCGTTCCCACCGGCAATACCATGCCGTTGCGGAATCGGAACCGCCAATTGCTGCCGGTGCGGGTCTCGACGGCGGTCAGCTTCTGGAACAGGGTGCTTTTGCCGGTGGCGGTGTCGGGACGCGGGTCGACCGGCGCGTTTTCCGGATCGATCTGCTTGTAATCGGCCTCGGCCGGATTCGTGGAACTGGAACCCGTCTTCCAGGCGGGGTAGTTCTCACGCGGGTCGAAGTACGCACCATTGACGTCGGCCGAACGTGCGAACCCGAACGCATCCAGCGGCGGAATCGCGTCGCTGCCACGGCCGTAGGGCGGCGTCAGATAGTAGTAGCGAAGTCCGCTACCGCTGGGCAGGTCGTAGCCGTAAGGCGTGCTGCCGTTGTAGAAACCAGTGCCATCGCGCCAGTGATAGACACCATCACGGGTATTGTTCAACGTCTCCCACACCATCGAGCCGGAGTCATCGAGCGCCATCACGAACGCCGGCGGCACCGGTTTCTGGATGTTCAATGGCGTCTGCGACAGGTTCCCCTGCCCTTGCGCGGCGATCAGGCTGTAGATGAAGTAGCCACTGCCGAGTACGACCGCCAGGCCGCCCCCCGCCCACCACTTGGTTTTGCGCGAAGCCATGGCCCCGGTCCTCAAAGTTTGAATACGGTATCGATGACCACCGAAGAGGTGGCCGCGTCGGGATCGTCCGCGGAGAACCCGGTGATCTGGTAGACCGGCGAGGTCGGATCCAGCGGCCGGCCCATGTCCAGCGACGCCTCCCCGACGATGCAGGTGTCGATCTGGCGCACGTTCACTGCCGGGGCGGCATCGATGGATTGCTCCTTGCCCCACGCGACCGGGTCGTAGCCGTCGTCGCAGCGCTGGGCGATATCGGCCACGTCGACCATGCTGCCGTCCGGCAGCGTGGTGCGGTTGGCGATGGCTTCGATCGTGCCCTCGGCCGAGCGGACCACGCCTTCGGTGTTCTGGAAGGAACGGTTCACCGAACGGAAATTGGAGGCCATTTTTTCCTGCATGCCCGCTACCTGCATGCCGGCGATGCCGAGCAGTGCGAGCAGGATCAGCATGATCATGACCACGTACAGCACCGCACCGCGCTGGCGGGCGGCAGGGGGGAAGGAATGTGGCGTGGTTGACGTGGTCATGTCAGTTCCCGAACAGGCGGTTGCGCAGCGCGACGGACACTTCATAGGACGTGCGGTAACGGCCATCGGGTGCATCGGCGGCGTTGAAGGTCACGCCCAGCGCGCTCGGCCCGTTGGTGGGCGCGGTGGCCGAGGCCGGCGACGGACTGCGGGCCAGCAGCCCCACCTGGACCATGCCCACGCGCAGCCACTGCGCAGCGCCAATGGCGTTGGCGTCGGTGGTGACGCCGCTGGCCACCGCCTGCTCGGTGATGTTGCCGGCCGGCGGCGCGGTCACCGAGATGTCGGTAGTGCTGTCCAGCCCATACATCAGCTGGAGGCTCTCGATGCCCTCCACCAGCTCTTCGTTGATCGTGTAGGCACCGGTGGAATCGGCGCGCGCCCGGCGCAGGCCCGGCTCGCCGGTGTCGCTCAGGCCGATGTAATACACCATTGATTCGGCGCGGTAGACCATGGTCTGGCCGGTCGGCTGTGCGGTGTAGCGCGACAGCTCGGCTTTGGTCGAGGTGACTTCGCCGGCGCTGCTGGTGCCTTCGAACACGTCGGCATGGCTGCAGTCGGCGATCCCGAACAGGGTCGGGCTGGAAACGCCGCCCTCGGTCAGGCGCTTCCAGCGCTCCGCATTGACGCCCAGGACCGAGCCGGCGCCCGCGGCGCTGATGCTGTCCACCGGCACGCCCTCGGACGCCAGGAAGCGCAGCACCAGCACGTCGCTGCCCCCGACCGGCGCGGGGGTCAGATCGGCGATGCTGCTGGGCAGGTCGGGCGGCGCGTCCCAGCTGTCCCCCAGGGTCAGCGACGTCCCCGGACCGGTGTCCGGCGCCTCATAGCCCTGGATGGCCACGCTGAAATCCAGCGGGTCGCCGCTGCCGCTGCCGGCGGTGAAATGCAGCCGCGGGTCGCCCAGGTTCTTGACGATGTGGGCCTGGTCGTTGACGCAGCCCATGTGCCCGGCCATGCGGATATCGCGCTCGAGCATGTCGATCGCGAAGCGGCCGTTCTCCTGCACGCGTGCGGCGCCTTCGGCCAGACGCGAGGCGGCCTGGGAGGCGGTGAATACCTGGATCACACCCAGCATCAGGACCAGACTGAGGGTAAGCGCCACCATCATCTCGATGAGTGACAGGCCGGCAACCGAACGGCGGAAGGTCGGCGTTCCGTTCACAGTCGGGTCTCCAGGGCAAAGGTGGTGGGCTTGTCGGGGTTGTCCGGATCCCAACGCTCGTCGGCCCAGGTGATCGCCACCTGGACCTCACCCTCGTCGTAGGTGACTTCCGCGCCGGCCTGGTCGCCCAGGGCCTTGACCACCTGGCACTGCCAGCGCGCGATGTTCTGGTCGATGCTCACCGCACCCTCGTCGCGGCTGCACACCGCCGCGGCGGTCTTGCTGCCCGGATCGAACGTGGCGCGCGTGTACCAGGCCGCCTGGAAGCGGTTGCTGCGCATCTGCTCGGTCATGTCATAGGCCAGGTTGGTGGCCTGGGTACGGTAGTTGGCGCTCTGCACGAAGCGCACGCTGGTGGTCTGCAGCAGCGCGAAGCCGAGCAGGCCGAAGGCCAGCACCACCACGGCGATCAGCACTTCAAGCAGGGTGAAACCGCCCTGCTGGCGATGGGGGCGTGAGGACATCACGAGCATGCTCCTTTGACGCTGCGGACCTGGCCGGAAGCGTTGACGGTCAGGGTGCGCTTGAGTTGCTGGGTGCCGCACGCGTCGGCCTGCAGGATCACCTCCTGGTCGGTACTGGCACGGCGACGGCCGCGTGCATCGAAGGCGATCGGCTCGTCCGGGCCGCTGATGCGCAACTTGGGGTTGCCCATGGTGAAGCGCAGCACGGTCTCACCGCTGTCGTAGGTGCCGCTCTGGTCAGAATCGGCGAAGGCCATCATGCCGCCGGACCAGTCGCCATCGCAGGCGCTGCCGTCGGCACTGCCGCAGACCCCGCCACCGAGGTTGCTGCGCACCGCCTCGCTGCGGGCCAGGTTGACCAGGGCGAGCATCTCGTTGTTGGTGGTGGTGACCCGGCTGGAGCGGATGGTGCTCTGGAAGCTCGGGTAGGCGATCGCACACATGATCGCGACCACCGAGATGGTGATCATCATTTCGACCAGTGTGAAGCCTTTGGATCGGCGTGCAGACATGGAACGCTCCCCAGCGTGATGACACAGAAGATGAACGACCCGCCGGCCAGCGGCAAGCAGCGGCAGGACGAACGGTCGTCCCGGGGCGACGGGCGTCAATCGGTTGACGGGCGGCCGCCCCCTCCCCGGGGTCGGCCCTGCCCTGTCGCCCGGGCCAGAGCGGGCCCGGACCGGTCATCCCGGCCCGGGCCGCACCTGTGGATCAGGCCAGGACGCGGTAGCAGGGCTGGTATTCGCCGGAGATCTTCATCCGGCGCTGCTCGACGAAGGCCCGCAGCAGCTCGTCCAGGGCCTGCATCATGTCGGCGTCGCCGTGGATCTCGAACGGGCCGAACTGCTCGATGCGGCGCATGCCGTCTTCCTTGACGTTGCCGGCGACGATGCCGGAGAAGGCGCGGCGCAGGTCGGCGGCCAGGGCATGCGGCGGGCGCCCGTGGTGCAGGTCCAGGGCGGCCATCGCCTCATGGGTGGGCACGAACGGCTGCTGGTACTCCCACGGAATCTCGATCGACCAGTTGAAGAAGAACGAATCCTTCTGCTCCAGGCGATGCTCGCGCACGCGCTTGATGCCGGTGGACATGCGCCGCGCCACCGCCACCGGGTCGCCGATGATGATCTCGTAGCGCTCGGCGGCCGCATCGCCCAGGGTCAGGCGGATGAAGCGGTCGATCTGCTCGAAGTACGGCGCCGCCACGGTCGGGCCGGTCAGGATCAGCGGGAACGGCAGGTCCTTGTTTTCCTCGCGCAGCAGGATGCCGAGCAGGTACAGGATTTCTTCGGCGGTGCCCACGCCGCCGGCGAACACGATGATGCCGTGGCCGATGCGCACGAAGGCTTCCAGGCGCTTCTCGATGTCCGGCATGATCACCAGATGGTTGACGATCGGGTTCGGCGACTCGGCGGCGATGATGCCCGGCTCGGTCAGGCCGATGTACCGGGTGACGTGCTTGCGCTGCTTGGCATGGGCGATGGTGGCGCCCTTCATCGGGCCCTTCATCGCGCCCGGGCCGCAGCCGGTGCAGATATCCAGGCCACGCAGGCCCAGCTCGTAGCCGACCTGCTTGGTGTACAGGTATTCGTCGCGGCCGATCGAATGGCCGCCCCAGCACACCACCAGGTTCGGGTCGCCGGGGTTGAGGATGCGCGCATTGCGCAGCAGCCCGAACACCGCGTTGGTGATGCCCTCGGAGGATTCCAGTTCGGCCGCGTAGGCCGGGCCCATCTCGATGGCCATGTAGGCCAGGTCGCGGACCACCGCGAACAGCAGCTCGGCCACGCCGCGGATGATCTCGCCATCGACGAAGGCCATCGCCGGGGCGTTGACCAGATCGATGCGCACGCCGCGATCCTGCTGCGCCACCTGGATGTCGAAATCGGGATACAGATCGCGCGCCGCGCGCGGATCGTCGGACGCACTGCCACTGGTCAGCACGGCCAGCGCGCAGCGGCGCAGCAGCTCATGCATGCCGCCGCCGGAGGCGTCGCGCAGGCGTGCCACTTCGGCACGCGACAACACATCCAGGCCACCGCGCGGGTAGATCCGCGCGTCCTGCACCGGCAGCGTCCGCGCCGGGGTTTCGGTGATCTTCATTTCCATTTTTTCTGCTTTCCTCAAGGTTTCCGACTGTACCGCTGCCCCCTTAAAAAGCAAAACGGCCAGGAAACCCGGCCGTTGGATGTGTTTCAGCGGCAGCGGGCCGTTTCGGGCGCTGCGGTGCGCGTGTTTGCGCGCAACCGATTGAGAGTACAGGAACTGATGGCGGGCAGCAAGGATGCGACCGGTCCAGCCCCGCCGCGCCAACCCGGCCGACAAACGGAAACGGCCGGGTTGCCCCGGCCGTTCCGTATGCAGCAGGTGCTACGTCAGTTCATCAGAACTGGTAGCGGAAGCCCAGCTGCAGCGACCACTGCGACACACCCACGTCGAAGCCATCGGCGTCGGCGTTGGCGACGGTCGGGGCATCGGCGCCGCGGTAGTTGTACACGTACTTGCCCTGGTACATACCCTGCAGGGTGGCCACACGAGCGTCGGCGAAGAAGCCGTAGTCGTAGATGTGGCCCCAATCCTTGTTGATCATGTTGCCGACGTTCTGGATATCCAGCCAGATCTCCGACTTGTGACCCTTCATGAAGCCCGGCAGCTGCTGGCTGATGCGCAGGTCGAACGTGTTGATCCAGCCGGTGCGGAAGCTGTTGGCACCCGGGGTGCTGCCCGCGTACTTGGCCAGGTCCGGGTTGGCGGCCAGCCAATCGAAGAAGCTCTTCTCCATCGCGGCATCGGCGGTGAAGCCACCGGTGGCCGACAGGGTGCCGAACAGCACGTCGCCCGGGCCCTTCGGCACGTAGAACAGGTCGTTGGCGCTGCGGTTGTCACCGTTGGCGTCGTTGACGTAGACGTAGCTGTACGGACGGCCGCTGCGGCCTTCGTACACCAGACCGATCTTGGTTTCGTAGTCACCGAAGAACTTGTGCTTCCAGTTCAGCGCACCCGACAGGCGGTCGCGGATCTGGTAGCGCGAGGTGTTCTCGACCGGGGTGTTGGCGTCGAAGGCGTACTGGTAACCCCAACCCGAGCTGGCGGTGGAGCTGGTCAGCGAGCCGACTTCGGTGGCATCGGTATAGGTGTAGCCGATGTTCCAGGACCAGTCACTGGCGTCACTCCACGGCTTGGACAGCGACGCGGTGAACTGCGAGGTGCGGCCCTTGTCGGTGTTGTCGATCAGGTAGACGTTGTTGTACGCGCGATTGCGAGCGGCACGGCTGTCGTTGTCGGTCCAGGCGCCAACCTTCGAGGCGCTGTAGAAGATATCGCGACCATCCGGGCCCTGGTACTGGATCGGACCCAGGTTCAGGTTCTGGTAGTACAGGCCATCCTTGACCTTGGTGACCAGCAGCTCGGCCGAGGCCACGATGCCGTACCACGGGGTTTCATGATCCAGGGCCAGGTTGGCCTTGTAGATCGACGGCAGCTTGAAGTCGTTGCCGACGAAGTTGACGTTCTGGATCGCCGAGCCCGGCGCGGTCGGGACCGGCTGGGTGTCCTTGTTCGGGTTGAATTTCAGCGCATCGGTGTAAGCGAGGCTGTTGAGGCTGTAGACGTTGGTGTTGAAACCGGTCGCCGAATAGCTGTTGCTCAGCCACACCTGCGGGGAATCACCCTGGAACAGGCCCACGCCACCGCGCAGCTGGGTCGGACGGTCGGTGTCGAAGGTGTAGTTGAAGCCGAAGCGCGGCTGGATCAGGAACTTGCTGTCGAACACCTTGCTGTTGTTGTAGCCGAAGACGTTCGAGGCCGGTGCGTTGTAAGCCGGCGACGGCGTGGTGTCCGGACGGTCGGCGCGCAGGCCCAGGGTCAGGGTCAGGTTGTTGTTGACATACCAGGTGTCCTGCACGAACAGGGCCAGGTTGCTGTACTTGTAATCGGCGGGGATCGAGCCCGGCGTACGCTCCGGAGCGTAGTTGTAGCTGCTCCAGCGGCCGGCGGCGAAATTGTCCAGGCCGTAGAAGGTGTAGGTGCCGTACGAGTTGGCGCCGAAGAAGTTGTAGATGTCGTTGGTATCGTACGACGCACCGAACTTGACGTCGTGGTCACCCAGGGTCCAGGTGCCGGCGGCGTAGTAGTTCCACGCCTTCGTCTCGAGGATGTTGTTCTGCGAGTTGGCTTCGGTACCCAGGTACAGCGAGTCGCCGCTCGGCGAGCCCAGGTTGCCACCGAAATAGACGCGTACGCTCGGGGCATCGGTGGTCACCGCACGGATGGCGGAGTACTCGCGGTACGACGCCTTCAGTTCGGTCGAGAAGTTGTCGCTCCAGTCACTGAACAGCTGGGCGACGTAGCTCTCGTTGGTCTTGTTGTGCTGGTACCAGTACGAGTTCAGCGAGGCCGAGCTGGTGGTCATGCCGTTGATGCGCAGCTTGCTCTGGTCGATCTTGCTGTAACGGATGTTGGCACGGTGGTTGTCGCTGATGTTCCAGTCCAGCTTCAGCGCGTACTCTTCCATCGAGGTGTCGCCGTTGCTTTCCAGGCCACCGGCTTCGATGCCGTAGCCCTGCGCGATCTGCTGCGCGCGGGTCACGTCGGCCAGGGAGAACTGGCCATTGGCCTTGCCCAGCGGGGTGGTCGCCAGGTCGGCGCCCGGGGCGGCCTGCTCGAACTTCTCGTAGTTGGCGAAGAAGAACAGCTTGTCCTTGATGATCGGACCACCCACGGTCATGCCGTAGGTCTTTTCCTTGGTGAAACCATTGAACGGCAGGCCTTCCGGGTTGTCGCCGAACCAGTCGCCGTCACGGTAGGTGCCGTACACCGAGCCGTGGAATTCGTTGGTACCGGACTTGGTCACCGCGTTGACGGTGGCACCGGCGGCGGCAGCAATGCTGACGTCGTAGTTGGACAGGTTGATGTCCAGTGCTTCGATGGCTTCCATGGCGACCGGCTGGCGGCGGGTCGGCATGTTGTTGCCTTCCAGGCCGAAGGTGTCACTGGCCGAGACGCCGTCGATGCTGATCGAGTTGAAACGCGGGTTCTGGCCACCGGCCGAGATCGAGCCCGAGGCGCGGTCGATGAAGGTGACGCGCGGATCCAGGCGCATCAGGTCCTGGATGTTGCCGCCGATGGACGGGGCAACTTCGATCTGCTGCTGGCTGATGTTGGTGCCCGAGCCCATCTTGGTGGCGCTGAACACTTCCGAGCCGCCAGCGACGGCCACCACCTGCACGGCGTCCAGGTTGGTCGCGGCCAGGTCGCCGGTCAGGGCGGCGTTGACGGTACCGGTCTGGTTCACGCCCAGGTACACGCCTTCTTCGGTCTTGGTGCCTTCACCGGACTTGGTGATGGTGATGGTGTACGGACCACCCACGCGCAGGCCGCGCGCGTTGTAACGACCCGCGGCATCGGTGGTCGCACGGCTGACCGTGCCCGACTCGGTGTGCGTGATCGTGACTTCGGCACCGGCGACAGGCGCACCTGCGGCCGACGTGACCTGACCGCCGACACCGGCAGAGGTGCTCTGGGCGAAGGCGGGAGCGGCAGCAAGTGCGGCCACGAGACCAAGGGTGAGCTTGGACATCCGGAGACAACGTGAGTGGGTCATTGGGGAGTAGCCTCGATGCGAGATTGGCGATGGCGGAGAAAAAAACGCGCCCAAGCAGCCTTGCTGGCGGCTGACTGGACTTTTATCTGGGTTCCCTAGCCGGGGCTGGTTTCAGCCGCAACGGTTAACACTAGATTAACACGGTAGCGTTGGATTGTGACGGTTTGGCGACAAAACACACGGGATCACAACGCTATCGTGACGCCTTCTTCACATTCAGGATGGGGGAGCTGAATGGCAGGGGTATGACAGGTGCCGGGGCCGTGGCGTGCAAAAACCGCCTTCAACGCGGGATGCGGAGGGCCGGCCGGCGGCCGGCAGCATTGCCGCTCTGGATCAGGCGTCCAGGATCTGGCCGCGGTGGGCGGCGCCGTCCGCCGAGAGCAGCAGGACCGCATTGCCGACACAGTCGACCGGGTCGCGGGCGCTGCGATCTTCGTCCAGCGAGAAGGCGCGGGCGCGCAGCGCGGTGCGCATCGGGCCCGGCTGCAGCCCGCTGACCCGCACCGGGCTGCGCTGCAGTTCGTCGTGCAGGCTGCTGATCAGGCCACGCAGGCCGTGCTGGGCCGCGCCGTAGCCGCCCCAGTACGCCTGCCCTACCCGCGCCGGGTCGTCCACGGTGAACACCAGCGCGGCATCCTCGCGCTGGCGCAGCAGCGGCAGGCAGGCCTGGGCCAGCCACGCCGGGGCGGTCAGGTTGACGTGTACGGCGCGGGCGAAGGTGCCCGGGTTGGTGAGCTCGAACGGGGTCAGGCCGGCGAAGTCGGCCGCGCAGTACAGCAGCCCGTCCAGACGCCCCAGCTCGGACTGCAGGCGCTCGGCCAGCACCGCGTAGTCGTCGGGAGTGGACCCTTCCAGGTCCAGCGGATACAGCAGCGGCTCGGGGCCGGCCGCCTGCACGGCGGCATAGACCCGGTCCAGCCGGCGCGGCTTGCGTCCGAGCAGCACCACGGTGGCGCCGGCCTGGGCGCAGGCCACCGCGGCGGCACTGCCGAACCCGCCGCCGGCACCGGCGATGAGAATGACCCGATCGGCCAGTGCTGCGGTCCCGACCGCTGCGGACGGGACCGCACTCACGCCTGCGAGGCCTCTTCGACGATCCGCTTGAGCTCGCCGGACTCGAACAGCTCCAGCACGATGTCGCACCCGCCGATCAGCTCGCCGTGGATGAACAGTTGCGGGAAGGTGGGCAGGTTGGAAAAGCGCGGCAGGTTGGCGCGGATCTCCGGCTCCTCGAGCACGTTGACGGTGCGCAGCGCGACCGCGCCGGCCGCCATCAGGGCCTGGATGGCCCGGCTGGAGAAGCCGCACATGGGGTACTGCGGGGTGCCCTTCATGAACAACACGAGGGGGTAACGCTCCACTTCGGACTGGATCTGCTGCATCACCGCCACAACGACTCTCCCTGCAGGTGGGACAACCCGACCTGGCCGGTCGGCTAGACTTCCCTCAGCGCCATTGTAAGCCTTCCGGCGCCCCTCTCCCCAATCCGTCGCCTGCCATGCCCCTCGAACTGCCCCGACTGCCCTACGACCGCACCGCCCTGCAGCCGCACCTGTCGGCCGAGACGCTGGACCTGCACCACGGCCGCCACCACCGCGGCTACATCGAGGCGGTCAATGCACGCATCGAAGGAACCGAGCTGGCCGAGCTGCCGCTGGAGGACATCGTGCGGCAGAGCCAGGGCAGCCTGTTCGATGCGGCCGCCCAGGCCTGGAACCATGCCTTCTACTTCCAGTGCCTGCACCCGCGCGGCGGCGGCGATCCCAAGGACCGCCTGGCCGAGCTGGTCACCCGCCACTTCGGCGACGTGCGCCGGCTGCGCGAAGAATTCGACCGCAGCGCACTGGGGCTGTTCGGCTCGGGCTGGGTGTGGCTGGTGCAGCACCCGACCGGGGCACTGGCCATCCAGATCACGCGCAACGCCGGCACGCCGCTGACCGGGCAGAGCACCCCGCTGCTGGCCTGCGACGTGTGGGAACACGCCTACTACACCGATTACCAGAACGAGCGCGCCCGCTACCTGGAGGCGTTCTGGAAGCTGGTCAACTGGGATTTCGTGGCCGCGCAGCTGCGCGATTGAGGCAGCGGCCCGGGCACGTGGCTGCCGACCCACGGCCGGCCCCTGCCCGGGACCACGCCCTCCCCCGCCCTACCCGCGCAGCGCTGCCACCACCGGGGCGACCTGGGCGAGGCGATCCAGCTGCGCGCCGACGTTCTCCAGTGCCTGCGCCAACGCGGCTGGTTCGTCCTCGCGCAGCGTGGCATGGCCGACCTTGCGGCCCTCGCGCGGCTGCTTGCCGTAGTCGTGCCAATGCCCGCCGGGCTGGGCCAGGACAGCCGCCGCGTCGGGCATGGACCCCAGCCAATTGAGCATGCACGCGTGGCCCAGCATGCGGGTATCGCCCAGCGGCAGGCCCAGCACCGCGCGCAGGTGGTTCTCGAACTGCGAGGTTTCGCTGCCTTCGAGGGTCCAGTGGCCGGAGTTGTGCACGCGCGGCGCCATCTCGTTGACCAGCAGCTCCTCGCCTCGGCAGAACAGCTCCAGCGCGAACACGCCGACGTAGTCCAGGCGCTCGGCCAGCGCGCGGGCGTGGCCGATCGCGGCCGCATGCAGGTCCGGGCCGAGCTGGGCCGGGGCCAGGCTGGCCGACAGCACGCCATCGACATGCCAGTTGCCGGTCACCGGCCAGGCGCGGAACTCGCCATCGCGGCCGCGCACGGCAACCACGCTGACTTCGCGATCAAAGGCGACAAAGCCTTCCAGGATCAGCCCGGTCCTGTCCACGTAGTCACCCAGGGTCGCCCAGGCGGCATCGATGTCGGCGGCGCTGCGGATGCGGAACTGGCCCTTGCCGTCGTAGCCCAGGCGGCGGGTCTTGACGATGCACGGCATGCCGAACTCGGCGACCCGGGCGGCCAGCTCGTCGCGGCTGCGGATATCGGCGAACGGCGGCAGCGGGATGCCCAGCTGCTGGAACAGGGTCTTCTCGCTCAGCCGGTCCTGGGCCACGGCCAGCGCATCCGGGTTGGGATACACCGGCACGCGCTCGGCCAGGAAACGGGCGCTGTGCGCGGGCACGTTCTCGAAATCGAAGGTGACCACGTCCACCCGCCCGGCGAAGGCGGCCAGCGCCGCCTCGTCCTCGAACGCGGCCACCTGCTGCGGCGCCAGCTGGGCACCGCAGGCGTCGGCGGCCGGGTCGAACAGTTCAAAGCGCAGGCCCAGCGGAGCGCCGGCCAGCACCATCATGCGGGCCAACTGCCCGCCCCCGAGGATGCCAACGGTCTTCATCTTCATTGACGCGGATCGTCGTGGGCCATGACGTCTTCGGTCTGGCGGGCGCGGAAGGCATCCAGCGCCTGGCCGATCGCCGGCTGTTCCGGGGCAAGCATGGCCGCGGCGAACAGCGCCGCGTTGGAGGCACCGGCATTGCCGATGGCGAAGGTGGCCACCGGGATACCGGCCGGCATCTGCACGATCGACAGCAGCGAATCCATGCCGTTGAGGGCCTTGGACTGCACCGGCACGCCCAGCACCGGCACCGCGGTCTTGGCCGCGATCATGCCCGGCAGGTGGGCCGCGCCCCCGGCACCGGCGATGATCGCGCGCAGGCCACGCTCGCCGGCTTGCTCGGCATAGGTGAACAGCACGTCCGGCGTGCGGTGCGCCGAGACCACTTTCACTTCGTAGGGAACGCCGAGCGCATCCAGCTTCTGGGCGGCGTGCTGCATGGTTTCCCAGTCGGAGCGGGAACCCATGACGATGCCGACGAGCGGCGCGGATTGGTTGGGGGTCATTGGCCGTCACCTGCCTTAAAGACGTATTCTAGCCATCTTCCACGCAAGACGAAGAATCCATGGATCGCAAGCTGCTCGACCTGCTGTGTTCGCCCGACACCCGCCAGCCCCTGTCCCTGCTCGATGCCAAGGGCCTGGAGGCGCTCAACCGCGCGATCGGCGCCGGTGCCGTGGTCAAGGCCGACGGCAGTCCGCAGACGCTGGCCCTGCGCGAGGCGCTGCTGACCCGCGACCGCAAGCAGGTGTTCCGCGTCGATGACGGCATCCCGGTGCTGCTGGCCGAAGAGGCCATCGCCACCGCGCAGATCGCCGATTTTCCGGAAAAATGAGCCCGGCCCAGGTGGCGGCACCGGATGCCGCAGGCGTGGCCGCCGATGTGGCGCGGGCGCTGGCCGAGGACATCGGCAGCGGCGATGTCACCGCCGCGCTGCTGCCCGACCGCCCCGACCGCGCCTACCTGCTGTGCAAGCAGGACGCGGTGATCGCGGGACGACCGTGGTTCGATGCGACCCATCGCGCACTCGACCCGCAGGTCTGGATCGACTGGCGGGTGGCCGAGGGTGAGCATGTCACCGCCGGCACGGTGCTGGCGATCCTGCACGGGCGCAACCGCAGCCTGGTCAGTGCCGAGCGCACCTCGCTGAACTTCCTGCAGACCCTGTCGGGCACGGCCACCACCACCGCGCGCCACGTGGCGGCCGTGGCCGGTACCCGGGCACGCATCCTGGACACCCGCAAAACCTTGCCCGGGCTGCGCGTGGCGCAGAAATACGCGGTGCGCTGCGGTGGCGGCGACAACCACCGGATGGGCCTGTTCGACACGGTGATGCTGAAGGAAAACCACATCCGCGCCGCCGGCTCGCTGGGCGCGGCGGTGCACGCCGCGCGCGCGCAGTGGCCGCAGTTGCCGCTGGTGGTCGAGGTGGAGGACCTGGACCAGTTGCGCGAAGCGCTGGCGGTGGGGTGCGAGCGCATCCTGATCGATGACTTCGACGCGGACATGCGCCGCGAGGCGGTCCGCATCACCGCCGGGGCGATCCCGCTGGAGGTGTCCGGCAGCGTCGGCCTGGACGGACTGCGTGCGATCGCCGAAGACGGCGTGGACTGCATCTCGATCGGCGGGCTGACCAAGCATGTGCAGGCCATCGACCTGTCATTGAAGCTCGGCGACCCGCCGGGTTGAACCACCTGCCGACCCACGGTCGGCACCTGCCTGTTGATGGCACCGCGCGCACCGGCGCGGGCGGGAGCGCAGCGCCATCGGTCGTAACGGCCAGGCGCGCGGCGTTCACGGGGTCGGCAGGCCGGGTCTGCGAGGCTTGCCCTGCCCCCACACGGAGAGCGCGCATGCGCCCCTTGCTCCTGCTTGCATGCCTGTCGCCGCTGGCGCTGCTGCCCGCCGCCGCAGCGGCCGCCGAAGTCTGCGATATCCCGCCACGTTTCGGGCTGAGCCCGCTGGCGGTGAGTATCGTGCAGACCGCCTGCAACGAGCACCGGCTGTGGTACCGCCCCTTCATCGATCGCGATGGCCGCGCCGCGAGCCTGAGCGTGACCGAAGCGGAGGATGTGCATCTGGCCGACAACGGCCTGGTGGCGTGGCAGCGCGTGGTCGGCTACTGGTGGCAGAGCGGCACGCTGTCGCCGATGGGCAGCCAGCCCGGCGCATCCAGCTGCATGGCCCCGCCGGGCACGCGCTACACCGACAGCGACTGCCGTGCGTTCCTGATCGACAACCCGTGGTCGGCAGCCTTCATCTCCTGGGTGATGACCCGCGCCAGCGTGCCCGGCTTCACCCGCTCGCCGCGCCACATCGACTACATCCGCGCGGCCTACCAGAACAACGGGCCGTATCGGATGGCCGACCCCGCGCAGGAAAAACCGGCGCCGGGCGACCTGCTCTGTTATCTGCGCGATCGCCGCGAGACCTTGAGCTACAGCGGGTTGGTGCAGTCGCTGGGCAGTGGCGCGGTGGGCCACTGGAAGTCGCATTGCGAGGTGGTGATCGCCGCCAACATGGGCGGTGACCGCACCCTGTATCTGATCGGCGGCAATGTGATGAACACCGTGGCCATGCGCAAGCTCGGCCTGGACCGCAGCGGCCGGATCGAGCTGCCGCCGGCCAGGGCCGGTGCCAGTGATGGCGTCGATCCGGGCTGTACGCCCGGTCGCGAGGAGGAATGCAGCTTCAACCGCCAGGACTGGGCCGCCCTGTTGAAACTGGTGGCGACCGCACCGACCGCCCTGCCGCCACCGGCGATGCAGGGCGATGCCGCGGGAGCGCCGGGCCTGCCACGGACCCCGCAGCCCCTGGCGCCGCCCGCCGGGGCATCACCGGCTCCCGCAGCGCCGCCACAGCCCGCGGCCCCGCCGCCGCAGACGACCGCGCCGGCCACGCTGCCCGCGCGTAGCGGATGAGCCCGCCGCCGCGCCGGCTTGATCCGCGCCGGGTTCGTCGCCATCTTGAAGCTTCCACCCTCCTGGATGCGCCGAGTCGCCGATGCCCAGTTTGATTCTGTTGATGATCGGCGGCGCGCTCGCCTACGCGTTCTGGAATGCCTCGCGCGCCGCTGCCGAGCGTGCCGGCGAACTGGGCCGCAACGCGTGCCGGGCGGCCGATGTGCAATGGCTGGACCAGAGCGTGCACGGCACCGGCCTGCGCGTCTGCCGCAAGCCCAATGGCTGGCTGGGCTGGGAGCGCACCTTCAAGTTCGAGTACTCGCATGACGGGGTGGACCGCCACACCGGTCGCATGGTGCTGCGTGGCGACGAACTGGTGGCCTTCGTCGGGCCGTCGGCGGCGCGGATCAGCGAGATCCGACGCACCGTGGATACCCGCGACGCCGAAGACGTCTGATCTGCGCAGGACGCATGCGCGGCCGCCCCGCGGTCGGCGCCGCATGTGCAATGGCCGCCTCGCGGCGGCCATCGTGGGTTACTTGACTACGCGCAGATGCGGGCGGCCGCTGGGCTTGGGCGGGGCGTCATCGGGCGGGGTCGGGCTGTCATCGGGCGGCAGCTCATCGTCCGGGCCGGGATCGTGGCCGGGGATGTCGTCCGGCAGGGCCATGCCCTGCCCGGTTTCGCGGGCGTAGACGGCCAGCACCGCCGAGATCGGCACCTGCACCGGGTAGCTGGTGCCGGAGAAACGCGCCGAGAAGCTCACGCTCTCGTTGTCGATGTGCAGGCGCACCACGGCGCGCTCGGCGATGTTCAACACCACCCTGCCATCCTTTACCGCGCTCTGCGGCACCTGCACGCCGGGCATGCCGGCGTCGACCAGGATGTGCGGCGTCAGCTCGTTGTCGTTGATCCATTCCACCAGGGCCCGCAGCAGGTACGGACGGTGGCTGGTCATGCGGAAAGTGTCTTCAGTCATGGGGTAGAGCCAAGCCATGCTCGGCTGCGGGGATCCAATTGCGTAGTGACAAGTGTACGCGCCCGCACCGCCGCCGGTCAGCAACCGCGCGCCAGGCGTAAAGCACCGATGCAGTCAGCCGCGCCCGAAGGCCCCGCTCAGCTGGGCAGGTCGCGCAGCTTCTTTTCCTGATCGGTGAGGCTGCGGATGAAGCCCGGGTGGCGGAAGATGCGGTTGCCGTAGTCCTCGATCGACTTGCCATCCTTGGGCAGCGGCACGTCCAGCGACTGCAGCCGCCAGATGATCGGCGCCATCGCACAGTCGGCCAGGCTCATTTCCGGGTTGAGGAAGAACTTGCTGGCCTTGAACAGCGGCACTGCGCTGGTGAGCAGTTCCTTCAGGCGCTTGCGCCCGGCTTCGGCCTGGGTCTTGTTGCCCAGCTGGATGGCCTGCACCTGCGGCACCCAGTCGTGTTCGATGCGCAGCATCGCCAGGCGGATGCGGGCGCGGGAGAGCGGATCGACCGGCATCAGCGGCGGGTGCGGATACCGCTCGTCCAGGTACTCGCTGACCACCGAGGCCGCGTACAGCACCAGCTCGCGCTCGACCAGGGTCGGCACCGAATGGTACGGATTGAGGTCGATGAGATCCTCGGGCGGATTCTGCGGGTCGACCGGGACGAAGTCGTAGGTCACGCCCTTGGCCGCCAGTACCAGGCGCACGCGATGGCACAGGACATCGTCGTTCGAGGAAAACAGCGTCAGGGTGTTCCGCATGCGTACGCTCGCCGCCATCAAAGGCTCTCCAACGACCGGTAACCGCCGGTCGTATCGGCGCCGCCAGCCCATTGCCGACGGTCGTCACAGTACCCGAGTGTGCAACTGCCCATCACAAAAGCCAATAGGCCGATCGACCCGCGAGCGGATCGATCCATGCTCGGCGGCGCGATGGTGCTCAGTGCACGTCCTTCCAGTATTCCTTCTTGAGCAGGTAGGCCAGGAAGGTGAGCAGGGCCAGGAACAGGATCACCCAGACGCCGAGCTTCTGGCGCTTGAGCGCGGCCGGTTCGCCGGCGTACTCGAGGAAGTTGGTGATGTCGCGCACCGCCTGGTCGTACTGGGCCGGGTCGACGTTGCCCGGCTGCTCGATCCTCAGCCCGGTCACCGGCGCGTCGGCACCGGGACTTTCCGGCTTGCCGTGCACGGCATGCTGCAGGCCCTGCATCTCCCACAGGGGATTGGGCATGGAGGCGTTCGGGAACAGCCGGTTGTTCCAGCCCAGCGGCCGGCTCGGGTCGAGGTAGAACGACTTGAGGTAGGTGTAGATCCAGTCGCTGCCACGCACCCGTGCAATCAGGCTCAGGTCCGGCGGCATCTTGCCGAACCACTTTTCGGCCTGGGCCTTGGGCAGGGTGACCGGGACCGGTTCGCCGATCGGCACACCGGTGAAGTTGAGGTTGTTCATGACCTCCTCTTCGCTCAGCCCCAGGTCCTGGCCCATCCGCGAATAGCGCAGGTACTTGAGCGCATGGCAGCCGGAGCAGTAGTTCATGTACAGCTGCGCGCCGCGTTGCAGGGAGGCGCGGTCGCCGAGGTCGTTGCCGGCCTGCAGGGTCTGCCCGCCCTCGGCGGCGCCGGCCAGGCTGGTGGCCAGCATCAGGGCGGCCGCGCAGGCCAGCCGGACAATCCAGTGGTCAGTCATGCGTGGTCACCCGATCCGGTACCGGTTTGGTCCTGTCCAGCCTGGTCCATACCGGCATGGTGATGAAGAAGGCGAAGTACAGGAAGGTCAGCACGCGCCCGACGTAGGTCTCGTGCGCGTCGGTGCCCGGGCCCGAGCCGATCACGCCCAGCCACACGAAGCACACCGCGAACACACCCAGCAGCACGCGCGAGAGCCAGCCGCGGTAGCGGTAGGACTTGACCCGTGCGCGGTCCAGCCAGGGCACCAGGAACAGGATGGCAATCGCCGAGAACATCACGATCACCCCGCCGAGCTTGTTGGGCACCACGCGCAACATCGCGTAGTACGGGGTGTAGTACCAGACCGGCTTGATGTGCTCGGGGGTGACCAGGCGGTTGGCCTCGGTGAAGTTGTCGTGCTCCAGGAACAGTCCGCCGAAGGCCGGGGCGAAGAAGATGATGAAGGCGGCGATGACCAGCAGGAAGCCGGCGCCCACCCCATCCTTGAGCGTGTAATACGGGTGGAACGGGATGCCGTCGGCAGGCGCGGTGGCCGACCAGCGGTTGCCCTTGGGGCCCTTCTTGATCTCCACCCCGTCGGGGTTGTTGGAACCCACTTCGTGCAGCGCGCCCAGGTGCAGCACCACCAGCAGCAACAGCACCAGCGGCAGCGCGATCACGTGCAGGGCAAAGAAGCGGTTGAGCGTGGCGTCGCTGGGCAGGTAGTCGCCCATGATCCATTCGGTCAGGCCGCTGCCGATCACCGGGATCGCCCCGAACAGCGAGATGATGACCTTGGCGCCCCAGAACGACATCTGCCCCCAGGGCAGCAGGTAGCCCATGAAGGCCTCGGCCATCAGCACCAGGTAGATCAGCATGCCGAGGATCCACACCAGCTCGCGCGGTTTCTGGT
>RCUK01000093.1_pt1 | contig 107937 bp, 96 predicted proteins | sample 2166381 | NCBI WGS metagenome assembly RCUK01 (sample SAMN09932809, study PRJNA488358) | compost metagenome | isolation source: compost soil in an enriched community | place: Germany: Experimental Botanical Garden | reverse complement strand
CGCTCCATTGCACTGCGTTACCGGATCGGGACACGGTATCGGCAGTCGGTTGGGAGCCGACCCTACCAGGGCTGTGCCTTCCCGGTCTCGTGCTGCCCCCAATCCTGGTGCGTTACCGACCGAGGGCGTCACCGGCCGGACCGACATTGCGCCCACCCCTGGCTGTCGTACGTCGCTCAACGTGCACGTCACGCAAGGACGCGGGGCTGGACATGGATCTGCGACTCGGACCGCCACGCCCGCGCCCCCCGCGACACCGCACCGCAGGTGCACATCCGCCCCAACCAGCGGACAATAGCCCCGCTCGCGCCGGCCAAGGCCGCGCCCCCGTTTCTGTCTACACGCTCCCAGGATTCCCCCATGGCTGCCCGCACGACCAAGACCCCCGTCATTGAAATCCAGGCCCGCCCCGGCCTCCCGCTCGGCATGCCCGCGGCCGTGTTCCTGCGCGACTACTGGCAGAAGCGCCCCCTGCTCATCCGCGCCGCCTTCCCGGACTTCCAGACCCCGGTCCAGCCCGAAGACCTGGCTGGGCTGGCCTGCGAGGAAACCGCGCTGTCGCGCCTGATCACGCATGATCGGGCCACCGATGGCTGGACCGTGCGCACCGGCCCGTTCCAGGAAGACGAGTTCCCGGGCATGCCCGACCACGACTGGACCCTGCTGGTCCAGGACGTGGACAAGTGGGACGCCGACGTGCGCGCCCTGATCGGCCACTTCGACTTCCTGCCGCGCTGGCGCATGGACGATGTGATGATCAGTTTCGCCGCCACCGGCGGCTCGGTCGGCGCCCACGTCGACCAGTACGACGTCTTCCTGCTGCAGGCCCACGGCCACCGCCGCTGGCAGATCGACGCCAGTGAATCCACCAAGGGCAAGCGCCCCCCGCTGGACTTCCGCGATGACGTCGAGCTCAAGCTCCTGCGCCGCTTCAAGCCCACCCACGACTGGGTCCTGGCACCGGGCGACATGCTCTACCTGCCGCCCAACGTGCCGCACAACGGCGTGGCCGAAGACCCCTGCCTGACCTTCTCCTTCGGCATGCGCGCACCGGCCTCGGCCGAGCTGATCAGCGATTACCTGGACACCCTCATCGAAGGCGCCGACGAGTCCATCCGCTACCAGGATCCGGATCTCACCCTGCCCGAGGACCCCAACGAAATCGACGTGGTGGCGATGAACCGCGTGGTCGAGGCGCTCAACGCCATCCGCATGAACGACCCCGACAAGCTCGGCGACTGGTTCGGCCGCTTCATCACCACCTACCGCGCCGCCGGCGAAGTGATGCCCGGTGGCGAACCGGTGCCGCGCGAGGACATCGAAGCGGCGCTGGGCGCCGGCCTGGACCTGCAGCGCCACCCCTGGGCGCGGATGGCCTGGCGGCGTGCCAAGCGTGGCGCCAGCCTGTATTGCAGTGGCCTGGAGTTCGCCCTGCCGGTCAAGGACGCCCAGCTGCTGGCCGCCACCGAACAGCTCGGCGGGGCGCTGTACCAGAAGCTCTCGGCCAAGGGCCGCGACGCCGTGCAGGCGCTGGTCTGCGGCGGCTACTACCAGCTGTTCGACGCCACCGCCTTCGATGACGGGGACGACTACGAGGACGAGGACGACCACGAGGACGCAGGCGATACCGTCACCGGCCCCGCCGTCGTCGATGGCAGCGGCGCGGTCGACGTGGACACTGCGGCCACCGGGGCCGACGTCCACGAAGTGACCATCCACGAAGACGGCATCGAAGTGATCGTCGATTTCGACGATAGCGACGACCAGGACGACGGCAAGCCGGCCTGAGCATGGCCAGCGGCGTCCAGGTCGAAATAGTGCCCTACCCGGTCCAGCGCGAAGCGCTGCACCGGGTCCGCCACCGTGTCTTCGTGGAGGAACAGCAGGTCCCGGCCGCGCTGGAGATCGATGCCCTGGACCCGCTCAGCGTGCACGTGCTGGCCCGCAGCGCCGACGGCACCCCGGTCGGTGCCGGCCGGCTTACCCCGGACGGCCGCATCGGCCGCATGGCGGTACTGGCCGACTGGCGGGGCCACGGCGTGGGCCAGGCCCTGCTGCTGGCCCTGGTCGAGGCGGCGCGGGCGCGCGGCTGGCAGGAGGTGACCCTGCATGCCCAGCTGCCAGCCCGCGTGTTCTATGCCCGGCAGGGCTTCCTGCCCCACGGGGAGGTCTTCGAGGAAGCCGGCATCGCCCACCAGCACATGCGCCGGGTGCTGCAGGGCGCGGCCAACATCGACACCGCCGCCGAGGCGGTGGCGATCACCACCGCGCTGGTCCACCGGGCCCGGCGCCAGCTGTGGATCCACAGCCGCCAGCTCGACCCCGGGCTGCTCGATGCACCGCCGGTGCTGGAGGCATTGCGCCGCTTCGGCACCGCCCGCCACGACAAGCAGGCCTGGCTGATCGTGCACGACGCCCAGGCCATCGCCCAGGCCGGTTCGCCACTGCTCGGGCTGGTGCAGCGCCTGCCCAGCGTGTTCCGGATCCGCCAGGTCAGCGACCCGATCGACCGCGCGCTGGCGTCGGCCTGCCTGCTCAACGATGCCGGGGACTACTACTTTCGTCTCAGCGGACATCGTTTCGACGGCGAAGCCGCGCTTGCCCTGCCAGCACGTTCGCGACCGTTGCAGGACGGTTTGCAGCGCGTATGGGAACGTTCGCGTGAATGCAGCGAATTGAGGGCGATCGGCCTGTAGCTCACGCCACGGGCTCGAACCTGTCTGGGAATGACACCGCAGGTCCTGCCCGGGCCGCCGCGATGCCCCTTCCTGTCCCGATGGGGGTACAATTTGGGGAGTTAGATACCGCCCGCGCAGGGCTATTCACTTTTCCCTGCCGGATCATCGAAGCCTTACCCCACAAGCGAATCCGACCCTCCATCGTGGACAATCTACTGAAGCAGTTTGCGCAGTCTTCGCAGCTCGCCGGCGGCAACGCCTCCTATATCGAGGATCTGTACGAGCAGTACCTCGTTTCTCCGGACAGTGTCGATCCCAAATGGAAGACCTACTTCGACGGCTTCAAGGGCCGCGAAGCAGGTGACATTCCGCACTCGGCCGTCATCGCCCACATCACCGAAGCCGCCAAGAACGCTGGCAACAGCGCCACGGCCACCGGTGCCGGCGACGAACGCGAGCGCAATGTCGGCCGTCTGATCACCGCCTACCGTTCGCGCGGCCACCTCGGTGCCCGCCTGGACCCGCTGGGCCTGACCCCGCCGACCAACCCGCCGGACCTTGGGCTGCCGTTCCACAGCCTGTCCGAGAGCGACCTGGGCAGCGAGTTCAGCACCGGCGGCATCGCCGGCCAGCCGCGCATGAAGCTGCGCGACCTGCTCGAGCGCCTCAAGAAGACCTACACCGGTTCGATCGGTGCGGAATTCATGCACATCTCCGAGGTCGAGCAGCGCCAGTGGCTGTACCAGCGCCTGGAAACGGCCGGTGGCAACTACAACCTGGACGCCGACACCCAGCGCCGCACCCTGGAGCGCCTGACGGCGGCCGAGGGTCTGGAGCGCTACCTGCATACCAAGTACGTCGGCCAGAAGCGCTTCTCGCTGGAAGGTGGCGACGCGCTGATCCCGATGATGGACACCATCATCCGTGACGCCGGCAAGGATGGCGTCAAGGACGTGGTGATCGGCATGGCCCACCGCGGCCGTCTGAACGTGCTGGTCAACACGCTGGGCAAGAGCCCGCGCAAGCTGTTCGACGAGTTCGAAGGCAAGTTCGAGCACGACGACCATGCCTCGGCCGGCGACGTGAAGTACCACATGGGCTTCTCGGCCGACGTGTCCACCCCCGGCGGCGCGGTCCACCTGGCGCTGGCGTTCAACCCCTCGCACCTGGAAATCGCCGACCCGGTCGTGGCCGGCAGCGTGCGCTCGCGCCAGGAACGCCGTGGCGACACCGCGCGCAAGCAGGTGATGCCGATCCTGATCCACGGCGATGCGGCCTTCTCCGGCCAGGGCGTGGTGATGGAGCTGTTCCAGATGTCCCAGGCCCGCGGCTTCGCCGTCGGTGGCACGGTGCACATCGTGGTCAACAACCAGGTCGGCTTCACCACCTCCAACCCGCTGGATACGCGCTCCACGCGCTACGCCACCGACGTGGCCAAGATGATCGCCGCCCCGGTGCTGCACGTGAACGGCGACGATCCCGAAGCGGTCGTGTTTGCTGCCCAGCTGGCCTTCGAGTTCCGCCAGAAGTTCGCCAAGGACGTGGTCATCGACCTGATGTGCTACCGCCGTTGGGGCCATAACGAGGCCGACGAACCGGCGATCACCCAGCCGCTGATGTACCAGGTGATCCGCAAGCACCAGACCACCCGCGAGCTGTACGCGGCCAAGCTGGAAGCCGCCGGCGTGATCCCGGCCGACGCTGGCAAGGCGCTGGTCGATGCCTACCGCAACAAGCTCGATGCCGGTGAAGTGACCACCGAGCTGGCGGCCGTCGAGAAGACCCCGGCCACGAGCAAGATGTACGTCGACTGGCCCGCGCTGCTCAACGGCAAGCTGTCCGATCCCATCTCCACCGCGGTGGGCATGGAGAAGGTCAAGCAGCTGGCCAAGCTGATCAACACCGTGCCCGAAGGCGTGGAGCTGCACTCGCGTGTGGCCAAGGTGTATGACGACCGTCGCAAGATGGCCGCCGGCGAGATCCCGGGCGACTGGGGCTTTGCCGAGAACCTGGCCTACGCCACCGTGCTGGACGAAGGCAACAGCCTGCGCCTGGTCGGCCAGGACGTCGGCCGCGGCACGTTCACCCACCGCCACGCGATCCTGCACGACCAGAAGACCGACAACTACTACCTGCCGCTGCGCCAGCTGGTCGAGTCGCCGGAACAGGCCACCATCATCGATTCGCTGCTCAGCGAAGAAGCGGTGATGGCCTATGAGTACGGCTTCTCCACCACCGATCCGAACACCCTGTGCATCTGGGAAGGCCAGTTCGGCGACTTCGCCAACGGTGCCCAGGTCGTGATCGATCAGTTCATCGCTGCCGGCGAAGCCAAGTGGGGCCGCATCAGCGGTTTGACCCTGCTGCTGCCGCACGGTTACGAAGGGCAGGGCCCGGAACACAGCTCGGCGCGCCTGGAGCGTTTCCTGCAGCTGTGCGCGCTGGAGAACATGCTGGTGTGCGTGCCGTCGACCCCGGCGCAGGCGTACCACATGCTGCGTCGCCAGATGCGCATGACCACCCGCAAGCCGCTGGTGGTGATGTCGCCCAAGTCGCTGCTGCGCCACAAGCTGGCCGTGTCGAGCCTGGAAGAGCTGGCCGATGGGCAGTTCCAGCACCTGATCGGCGATGCCAACGCAGACGCGAAGAAGGTCAAGCGCGTGGTGCTGTGCTCGGGCAAGGTCTATTACGACCTGCTGGAAGACCAGACCAAGCGTGGCCAGGACGATGTGGCCATCATCCGCGTCGAACAGCTGTATCCGTTCCCGCGCGCGCTGCTGGCTGCCGAACTGAAGAAGTACGGCAAGGCTGCCGATGTGGTGTGGACGCAGGAAGAACCGCAGAACCAGGGGGCGTGGTACCAGATCCGCCACCACCTGCAGTTCTGCCTGGCCGATGGCCAGAGCCTGCACTACGCCGGTCGCGCCCGTTCGGCATCGCCGGCCGCTGGACACATGGCTGACCACATCATCGAGCAGCAGAAGCTGATCGCCGATGCCCTGGTCAACCCGTTCAACGACTCGGTTGCTGAATAACCTCTCCCCCTCATTCTAGAAAAGACAAACCAGGAAGCTCCCGCATGGCCACCGAAGTCAAAGCCCCGGTACTGCCCGAATCCGTCGCCGACGGCACCATCGCCACCTGGCACAAGAAAGTCGGCGATGCCGTCAAGCGCGATGAAAACCTGCTTGATCTGGAAACCGACAAGGTCGTCCTGGAAGTGCCGTCGCCGGTCGATGGCGTGCTGAAGGAGATCAAGTTCGAGGTGGGCGCCACCGTGACCTCCAGCCAGGTCGTGGCCATCATCGAAGAAGGCGCGACCGCTGCTGCCGCGCCGGCCGAAGAGAAGAAGGCCGACGCCCCGGCCGCTGCTCCGGCACCGGCCGCTGCCGCTCCGGCCGCTGCGGCTGCACCGGCGCCGGCCGCCAAGACCGCCGCCGATGCCCTGCCCCCGGGCGCCCGTTTCTCGGCGATCACCGAAGGCGTGAACCCGGCTGACGTGGACGGCACCGGCCGTCGCGGCGCGGTGACCAAGGAAGACATCGTCAACTTCGCCCGCAACGGCGGCGCCGGCAAGGCCGGTGGCGCACGTCCGGAAGAACGCGTGCCGATGACCCGCATCCGCAAGCGCATCGCCGAGCGCCTGATGCAGTCCAAGAACGGCACCGCCATGCTGACCACCTTCAACGAGGTCGACCTGTCCAAGGTCTCGGCCGCGCGCAAGGATCTGCAGGACGAGTTCGTCAAGGCGCACGGCATCAAGCTGGGCTTCATGAGCTTCTTCGTGAAGGCCGCCGCCAACGCGCTGCAGCGCTTCCCGCTGGTCAATGCCTCGATCGATGGTGACGACATCATCTATCACGGCTACTCGGACATCTCGATCGCCGTGTCGACCGAGAAGGGCCTGGTGACCCCGGTGCTGCGCAATGTCGAGCGCATGTCCTTCGCGGACATCGAAAAGACCATCGCCGACTACGCCAAGAAGGCCCGTGACGGCAAGCTGAGCCTGGAAGAACTGCAGGGCGGCACCTTCACCGTGACCAACGGCGGCACCTTCGGCTCGCTGCTGTCGACCCCGATCATCAACCCGCCGCAGAGCGCCATCCTGGGCATGCACGCCATCAAGGAGCGTCCGATCGCCCAGAACGGCCAGGTCGTGATCGCGCCGATGATGTACCTGGCGCTGTCCTACGACCACCGCATCATCGATGGCAAGGACTCGGTGCAGTTCCTGGTGGACATCAAGAACCAGCTGGAAAACCCGGGCCGCATGCTGTTCGGCCTGTAAGACCCGCCACCCCTCCGCGCCTGCGCGGAGGGGTGCTGGTTTTACGGCACTGCACCGCACTGCCCTGCTCTCTCCCCGGCGCCTGCGCGCCACCGGCTTCGACCGAAGCTCGGGAATGCAACAAGGACTATTTCAATGGCTGAACAATTCGACGTCGTCGTCATCGGTGCCGGTCCGGCCGGCTACCACGCCGCCATCCGCGCCGCGCAGCTGGGTCTGAAGACCGCCTGCATCGACGCCGCCCTGGGCAAGGACGGCAAGCCGGCCCTCGGTGGTACCTGCCTGCGCGTGGGCTGCATCCCGTCCAAGGCGCTGCTGGATTCCTCGCGCCAGTTCTGGAACATGGGCCACATCTTTGGCGACCATGGCATCAGCTTCAAGGATGCCAAGATCGACGTCGAAGCGATGGTTGGCCGCAAGGACAAGATCGTCAAGCAGTTCACCGGCGGCATCGGCATGCTGTTCAAGGCCAACAAGGTCGCCGCCTACTACGGCTTCGGCGAGCTGCAGCCGGGCAACGTGGTCAAGGTCACCCAGCACGACGGTTCCATCGTCGAGCTCAAGGGCACCAACGTGATCATCGCCGCCGGTTCGGATTCGATCGAACTGCCGTTCGCCAAGTTCGATGGCGAGACCATCGTCGACAACGTCGGCGGCCTGGACTTCACCGAAGTTCCCGCCCGCCTGGCCGTGATCGGCGCCGGCGTGATCGGTCTGGAGCTGGGTAGCGTGTGGAAGCGCCTGGGCGCGGACGTGACCATCCTGGAGGCGCTGCCGGAGTTCCTGGCCGCCGCCGATACCGAAGTGGCCAAGGCCGCCGCCAAGGAATTCAAGAAGCAGGGCCTGGACATCCGCCTGGGTGCCAAGGTCTCCAAGGCCGAGGTGACCGGCAAGGGCAAGAAGAAGGAAGTTGCCCTGACCTACACCGACGCCGAAGGCGAGAAGAGCCTGGTCGTGGACAAGCTGCTGGTGGCCGTTGGCCGCCGCGCCGCCACCAAGGGGCTGCTGGCCGAAGGCACCGGCGTCAAGATCAACGAGCGCGGCCAGATCGAAGTGGACGACCATTGCCACACCGGCGTGGACGGCGTGTGGGCGGTCGGTGACTGCGTGCGCGGCCCGATGCTGGCGCACAAGGGCTTCGAAGAAGGCATCGCGGTCGCCGAACTGATCGCCGGCCTGCCGGGCCACGTCAACTTCGACACCATCCCGTGGGTCATCTACACCGAGCCGGAGCTGGCCTGGGTCGGCAAGACCGAGCAGCAGCTGAAGGCCGAGGGCATTCCGTACAAGGCCGGCAGCTTCCCGTTCGCCGCCAACGGCCGCGCCGTGGCGATGGTTGAGCCGGCAGGCTTCGTGAAGGTGCTGGCGCATGCCGAAACCGATCGCATCCTGGGCATGCACCTGGTCGGCGCGAACGTGTCCGAGCTGGTCCACGAAGGCGTGCTGACCATGGAGTTCAGCGGTTCGGCCGACGACCTGGCGCGGATCTGCCACGCCCACCCGTCGCTGTCCGAAGCCGTGCACGACGCGGCGATGGCGGTGAGCAAGCGCGCCATCCACAAGGCGAACTGATCGCCCTGCGGATCGGGTAACGAAAAACCCCGCCAAGGCGGGGTTTTTTGTGCGTGCTTGCCCGGTGGCAACCACTGCCGGCGGCGCCTCGAACATGACGCCGGTGGTCCGGGGCGCTGGCGGGCGCGTCGCCCCTCTCTGGTAGTGCCGGGCGCTGGCCGGCTCCTCGATCAACCTGTCGAGGAGCCGGCCAGCGGCCGGCACTACCGGCGCGATTTTGTCAGCAGCACTGCAAGCCCAGCCAGGTCTGCGACAGATCCCGCGCGGCCAACGCCTGCCGGCGGACCCAGGCGTACAGCATTCCCGAATCGCCCCACATCGCCTCGTCGTCCGAATCCAGCTGCAGCAGCAGCGCCCAGTCGGCCACACCGGCCGCCAGCGCAGCGGCGCGGGGATCGTCATATCCGCTCGGGTCGCCGCAATACAGGCCATGGCTGACCAGCTGCGCTTCCAGTGCCATGTCGCCCTGCACGTTATGCGACCAGCCGCCCAGGCCGTGCCGCTCGCCCGGCGTCGGGGAGCCCAGGTCGGCGATATCGTCCACCAGTGCGTAGTAGCCCTCCTCGGCCGCGTCGTCCCAGCCCAGCCCGGCGTCACGCAGCGCCTGCGCCACCGCTTCGCCCTCGGACGTAAACGAATGCGGCAGGCTCCAGGCCTGATGGAACGCCAACGCGGACGGTGCCAACGCGGCCTCCGCATCCGGCGCAGGCAGGCGCTGCAACCCGTCCGCGTCGAACAGGCCGATGCCATGCCCACTGCGATCGGCCGGGTCATAGCCCCACGGTTGCGTCTGGGTGTCGTAGAAGAACGACAGCACGCCCTGTGCGGGCAGATCCAGCCCGCACTGCAGACCCTGCACGTCGGCCAGGTTGATCTGCAGCAGGAAGTCCAGCGCCCTGCCCTTGTGGGTAGGCCATGCAAAGCCGGCGGGGACATCCGGCCCGCCGCCGATCCGCGATGCGCCGATCGGTGCATCCGTCTCCGCCCGGCGGCTGAACCCCACGCGCGGCCGCAGCCACGGCCGCAGCACGCCGGCATGCGCGCCGAACCCATGCGATGCGCAGAGCGCGGTGAATTCCTGTTGAGTCAGCGTCATGACCACCTCCCTGTCTGAAAGCAGACGGCAGTCTAGGCGCAGCACCGACAAAACCGGTAGAGCCGGCCGCTGGCCGGCTCCACGCACTGTCCACGAGCCGGCCACCGGCCGCGTCAATCGACATCACGTACGCGTCGGGATCGTCTCCGGCGCGGCCGCAGCCGGCACCTTCGGCGCGTCCTCACAGACCCGATGCTGCGCGACCACCTCGCCCACCTTCCATTCCTTCACCACCCGGCAGTGTTGCTTCGGCGCGTCCTTGCCAGCCGCAGGCTCGGCACCCACCTGACCAGGTTGCTGCCGTTCCACCCACGCCTTGGGCGGTTCGGCGGCGAACGCAGGCGCCGCCAACCACAGCGCGACCAGTCCAGCGCACAGCCGGCTCATGCCGCCACCGGCCCGCCGCCCAGCAGGCGCGCCGGCAGCATGAACAGCGCGCGCAGGAAGGCGAACACGGCCGAGAAGGTGATGCCGACCAGGCGGAACGGCAGGCTCAGCAGCCACACGAACGGCCAGGCGACCAGCGCCAGGACCGCCAGCGGCCAGCACAGCACGAACAGCAGGCACCACACCCCCAGCGCGAACAGCGTCTTCATCGTCGGTCTCCACCGGCACCGGGCGGCAATGCCCGCAGGCTCACGTTGCCGTTGCACCGCCCGCGCGGCAAGCGGGATGCGACGAACGCCGATCTCGGCTGACGAAACCGGGAATACGCCGATGAGTGACCGCCGCGGGGGAGAGGCCGGGCGTTGCCCGGCTGAACCGCAGGATCGCCGGCTGCAGGAGCAGCCCACCAACGGTCGGCTCTACCCCGTTACGGGGCCGGGGCCAAGCGCCGGTAGCACACGACCGTTGGTCGTGTGCCCCAGGTCATTCGAACGAACCCACCGAATCGTGCGACAGGTTGTCGAAGCGGGTGTACTCACCGAAGAACTTGAGCTTGCACGAGCCGGTCGGGCCGCCTCGGTGCTTGCCGATGATGATCTCGGCCAAGCCCTTGTCCGGGGAATTTTCCTTGTTGTAGTAATCGTCGCGGTAAATGAAGACGATCATGTCCGCGTCCTGCTCGATAGCGCCGGATTCGCGAAGGTCGGCCATCACCGGGCGCTTGTCGGTACGCGTTTCCAGCGAGCGGTTGAGCTGGGACAGCGCGATCACCGGCACGTTGAGTTCCTTGGCCAGGCCCTTCAACGAACGCGAGATTTCCGAAATTTCGGTTGCGCGGTTTTCGCTGTTGCCCGGCACGCTCATCAGCTGCAGGTAGTCGATCACGATCAGGCCCAGGTCGTGCTCGCGCTTGAGGCGGCGGCACTTGGAACGCAGGATCTCCGGCGACACGCCCGGCGTATCGTCGATGAAGATCTTGGTTTCCTTCAGCATCCGGATCGCGCCGGTGACCCGGCTCCAGTCTTCGTCTTCGAGCTGGCCGGTACGCAGGCGCTGGGCATTGATGCGGCCGTTGGAGGAAATCAGGCGCATCGCCAGCTGCGAGGCCGACATTTCCATCGAGAACACCGCCACGCCCTTCTTGGACTTGATCGCAGCGTACTCGGCGATGTTCAGCGCGAAGGTGGTCTTGCCCATGGCCGGGCGCGCGGCCAGGATGATCAGGTCGGTCGGCTGCAGGCCGGAGGTCATCGCGTCGAAGTCGGCATAGCCGGTTGGCAGGCCGGTGATGTTGCCGCCGTTCTCGAAGCGGTTGCGCAGCTCCTCGAAGGCGTCCTTCAGCGCGCCGGGCATCGCCACGAAATCGGTACGGCCACGTGCGCCCTGCTCGGCGATCGCGAACACCGACTTTTCCGCCGCCGACAACAGCTCGCTGCTCTCCCGGCCTTCGGGCTGGAAACCGTCATTGACGATGTCGGTACCCACCTGGATCAGCTGGCGCAGTACCGCCTTGTCGCGCACGATCTCGGCATAGGCGGCGATGTTGGCTGCCGACGGCGTGGTGCTGGCCAGTTCGATCAGGTACGCGCCATCGCCGACCAGCTCCATCCTGCCCTGCGATTCGAACCACTCGCCCAGGGTCACCGCATCGAACGGACGATCGCGCTCGGAGAGCTCGCGGATCGCGCGGTAGATCATCTGGTGGTCGCGGCGGTAGAAGTCGGTCTCGGTCAACTGGTCGTTGACCCGGTCGTAACTCTCCGGGGCCAGCATCAGGCCGCCCAGCACCGCCTGCTCGGCCTCGATCGAATGTGGCGGCACGCGCAGCTGATCGATCCGCGATTCGTCGCGGTCGAAACGGTCACCGCGGTCTTTGCGGTCGGAACGGAAGCCAGAGCGGGCGGACATGTCGGGGCGTACTTCCTGCAGTGCGGAGCATGGGGCATGGTAGGCACGGAGCGACCGCCACAGCCATGCACAACCCTGTGGATAAGCGGTGGATGAGCTGGGTATACCGGCAGTTTGCCGACAGCATCGGCCGCAGCCTTCGCATCACGTGCGACAGGCGCCGTTGCGGCGCCCGTCGTACCGCCATTATCGCAGAACCCTCCGACTCAATGCTGACCGTCGTGGGTGGCGATCCAGGCCAGGAACGTGTCCACGAAACCCTGCAGGAACTTCTGGGTCCCCTCGTTGCTGATGCGGCCGGCCGGGTCGATCAGGTCGTCCTTGAAGTGCAGGAACACCTCCGGCTGGCCGAGGACGGGCATGTCCAGGTAGGCCAGCACGTTGCGCAGGTGCTGCTGGGCCAGCGCCGTGCCGATCACCCCGATCGAGGCCCCCGCCACGGCCGCCGGCTTGCCGGCAAAAGCGCTGTCGCCGTAAGGGCGCGAGCCCAGGTCGATGGCGTTCTTGAGCACCCCGGGGATCGAGCGGTTGTACTCGGGGGTGACAAACAGCACCGCGTCGGCGTCACGGATCTGCTGCTTCAGGCGCACGCCCTGGGCCGGGTAGCTGGTGTCCAGATCCTGGTTGTAGAGCGGCAGGTCGCCGATCTCAACGTACTCGAAGCGCGCCCGGCCTGTGGCCAGCTGCTCCAGCGCCAGCGCCAGCGCCTTGTTGTGCGACCCCTTGCGCAGGCTGCCCACCAGTACCGCGATCTTTACTTCGGCCATGGGATGTCTCCATTGGGGAAAGCCCCAGCCTAGGTGGGGCGACCTTTGGCATCGGTGAAGGTGGTTCAGGCAGCGAAGGGGGCTCTGGGGCGGCGTGGCTGGGGTTTGATCCGCGGCGATCCGGCGCTGTCGGCGCTTCATCCACGCATGGCGTGGATCTACGGGGCCATTGTTGCGGTGTCATCCATGGGTGGCGTGGATGTTCGGCCGGGGTTGTTCGGGTTTTATCCGCGCGGTGCGTGGAGGTACGGCCGGCGTTGTTGCGGTGTCATCCATGGGTGGCGTGGATGTTCGGCCGGGGTTGTTCGGGTTTTATCCGCGCGGTGCGTGGAGGTACGGCCGGCGTTGTTGCGGTGTCATCCATGGGTGGCGTGGATGTTCGGCCGGGGTTGTTCGGGTTTTATCCGCGCGGTGCGTGGAGGTACGGCCGGCGTTGTTGCGGTGTCATCCATGGGTGGCGTGGATGTTCGGCCGGGGTTGTTCGGGTTTTATCCGCGCGGTGCGTGGAGGTACGGCCGGCGTTGTTGCGGTGTCATCCATGGGTGGCGTGGATGTTCGGCCGGGGTTGTTCGGGTTTTATCCGCGCGGTGCGTGGAGGTACGGCCGGCGTTGTTGCGGTGTCATCCATGGGTGGCGTGGATGTTCGGCCGGGGTTGTTCGGGTTTTATCCGCGCGGGGCATGGAGGTGCGGCCGGCGTTGTCGGGGTTTCGTCCACGCGGGGCGTGGAGGCAGGGCCGACGTTGTTGGCGTTTCCATCCACGCGTGGCGTGGATCTACGCGGCGTTGCTGGGGGGGGGCATCCACGCACGGCGTGGATCGGCTCAGGCGCGCGCGACGGTGGCGCGTATCTGCTGCCAATGCGCCTGCCAAGCCTGGAACATCAGCACGTTCCACAGGTGGGTGTGCCATTTGCGCTCGCCCTGCTGGAACTGCTGCCACAGCGGCACCACCGCCTCGACGTTGAACACGCCTTCGGCGGCCAGCCGGGCCGGGTCGAGCAGCTCGTCGGCCCAGCCGCGCAGGTCACCCTTGAGCCATTCGCTGACCGGGGCGCCAAAGCCGCGCTTGGGCCGGTGCACCATCTCCTGGGGCACGTAACGGCCCAGCACGCGCTTGAGCAGGTACTTGCTGACCCCGTCGCGGTGCTTCATCGACAGCGGCAGGGACCAGGCAAACTCGGCCACCCGCCAGTCCAGCAGCGGCGCGCGCGCCTCCAGGCTGACCGCCATGCTGGTGCGATCCACCTTGCACAGCAGGTCATCGGGCAGGTAGGTGTTGAAATCGGCCAGCATCATCGCATCGGCCGGCGAGCCGGCGCCGTGCAGCGGGTCGGCCAGGTCGTAGAAGCTGCTGGCCCCCTTGGCGCCCCGCACCGCCGCGACCGGATCGCGCCAGCGCGTGATGCGGTTGCGGTACACATCGCCGATCCCGCGCGCGCCGGTCTCGGCCAGCAGTGCGGCCACGCCGCCGGTGCGCGAGGCCTCGCCCTGGCGCTGGGCATGGGCGGCCATCCAGCGCCGCAGCGGCGCCGGCACCTTGCCGAGCATGGCCCAGTTGCGCAGCGCCCGCTGGTAGCGGCCATAGCCGAAGAACAGTTCATCGCCGCCATCGCCGGACAGCGCCACCGTCACCGCGCCGCGGGCCAGCCGCGCCACCAGCGCGGTGGGCACCTGGGACGCATCGGCGAAGGGCTCGTCGAACATCGCCGGCAACTGCGGCACCACCGCCAGCGCGTCGGCGCCGCTGACGTACAGCTCGGTGTGGTCGGTGCCCAGATGCCTGGCCAAGGCCTTGGCCAGCGGCGCCTCGTCGTGGTGGGAACCCTCGAAGCCAATGCTGAAACTGTGGATCGGCGCGGCCGACTGCGCCTGCATCAGCGCCGCCACCACCGACGAATCGGTCCCGCCGGACAGGAACACCCCGACCGGCACGTCGGCCACCATGCGCAGCGCCACGGCATCGCGCAGCACGCCGTCCAGCTGCTCCTCGGCCTGCGCATCGCTGCCGACGAACGGCTGGGCGAGCGCCTGCTGCATGCGCTCGCGCGCGTTCCAGAACGGCACCTGCTGCTGGTCGGGCCGATGCGCCGCCGCGCCGGCGGCCACCGCCGCGGTATCCAGGCGCAGCACTCGACCCGGCATCAGCTTGAAGCAGTGCTCGTGGATGCAATGCGGGGCGGGGATGTAATCGAGCCGGAGCAGGAGGGTCAGCGCGTCGCGGTCGATGCCGTTGTCGAAGTCCGGGTGCTGCCACAGCGCCTTCAGCTCCGATCCGAACACCAGCGCCTGGCCGGCCCAGCCGTAATACAGCGGCTTCTTGCCGACCCGGTCGCGGGCCAGCCACAGGCACTGCTCGGCGTGGTCCCACAAGGCGATGGCGAACATGCCGTTGGCGCGCTGCAGGGTGTCATCCAGCCCCCAGGCCACGAACGCGGCCAGCAGCACCTCGGTGTCCGAGTGACCGCGGAAGGTGTGGCCCAACGTCTCCAGCTCGGCGCGCAGGGCGGCGAAGTTGTAGACCTCGCCGTTGTAGGCCAGCACGTAGCGGCCATCGTTGGACGCCATCGGCTGGTGGCCCAGCGGCGACAGGTCCAGGATGCTCAACCGGCGATGGGCCAGGGCGATGCCGCGGGCCGCATCGGCCCACACCCCGCTGTCGTCCGGGCCACGATGGATCAGCGCGTCGCCCATGCGTCGCGCCAGCGATTCCAGTGCTGCCTGCTCCGCTACCGGAGCCGGCAGCAGCATTCCTGCCAATCCACACATGCGTCAGAGATCCTGCGCCAGTACCCGGGCGGCGCTTACCAGCGCATTGTCGCTTGGAAGCACGCACATTGCTGCCCCCGCCAGCGGCGTATACGTATCGGCACCGCTGACCCGCTGCAGCGGCAGGTGCCCAAGGCCCGCCTCGACCAGCGCGGTGATGACGCCCTCGCCCACCCCGGCGCTGTGGCGGCCCTCATCGACCACCAGCACCCGCTGCGCGTCCGCGGCCTGGCAGGCGATGAAGGCGGCATTGAGCGGCACCAGCCAGCGCAGGTCCACCACCCGCACCTGCCAGCCCAGTTCGGCCTCCAGGGTGCGCGCGGCGCGCAGGCTCATCGGCACCCCGTTGCCGTAGCTGAAGATCACCAGGTCGCTGGCGTCCGGGTTGTATACCCGGCCCTGGCCCAGCACCAGCGCCTGCTCCGGCGCGGGGTATGGGAACAGCCACTGGCCATCGCCGGGTTCGTACAGGTCCTTGCTCATGTACAGCGCGATCGGCTCCAGGAACACCGATACCCGCCCATCGACCTGGGCCAGCGCGGCCAACGTGCGCAGCATCATCGCCGCATCATCCCCGCGCGAGGGGCAACCGACCACCAGGCCGGGGATGTCACGCAGCGCGGCGATCGAGTTGTCATTGTGGAAGTGCCCGCCAAACCCCTTCTGGTAGCCAAGCCCGGCAATGCGGACCAGCATCGGGTTGCGGTACTGGTCGTTGGAGAAGAACTGCAGCGAACAGGCCTCGCCCCGCAGCTGGTCGGCCGCGTTGTGCAGGTAGGCCAGGTACTGGATCTCCGGGATCGGCAGCATGCCCAGGTTGGCCAGCCCCTGGGCCATGCCCAGGATCATGGTTTCATCCAGCAGCGTGTTGAACACCCGGCGCGGCCCGAATGCCTTGAGCAGGCCCTTGCTGACCGTGTACACCCCGCCCTTCTGCGCCACGTCCTCGCCGAACAGCAGGGTCGAGGGATACTTGGCCATCAGCTCGTGCAGGCCCTGGTTGATCTGGATCGCCAGGTGCCGTGGCGGCAGCCGCTCGGGCAGCTGGGCCTCGCTGCCGAAGGCGGCCAGGCGCGCGGCCGGATCGGCCACCCGGGTGGCCTCGGCCTGCACCGCCGCCGGCGAGTACGGGGCCAGCGGCGCCACGATCTGCGCCAGGGCCTCGAGCTTGGGCCGGCGGTCGGCTTCCTCGGCGGCGGCAAAGCAGCGCGCGCGCATCGCCTCGTAGCGCTGCAGGAGCTCGGCAGGCCCCAGCCAGCCTGATTCCAGTGCGATCTGCGCCGAGCGCAGCAGCGGGTCGGCCGCCTCGGCCGCGCACAGCTCGGGCAGCGGCCGCCATTCGATCTCGAAGTCGGTACCCGCATGCCCCATCAACCGGGTCGTGCGCAGGTGCAGGAAGGTCGGCCGCCGCGTCTGCCGGCAATGCGCCAGCGCGCGTTGCACCTGGGCATGCCCGGCGGCCAGGTCCAGGCCATCGGCAAAGAAGTAGTCCAGGCCCGGGCGCTGGCTGAAGTTCTGCGCGATCCAGCCATCGGGCGTCTTGACCGAAATGCCGATGCCGTTGTCCTCGCAGACGAACAGCACCGGCGCCGGCAGCCGCTGGTAGGCCGCCCACGCCGCGGTGTTGAACGCGGTCTGCGCCGCGGCATGGTTGGAGGAGGCATCACCGAAGGAGCAGATCACCACGCTGTCGGCGGGGATCGGCAACGCGTGGCCGATCCGTCGCGCGCTTTCGATGGCCATCGCCGTGCCCAGCGCCTTGGGCAGGTGCGAGGCGATGGTCGAGGTCTGCGGCAGCACCCACAGTGGCTTGCTTCCCCAGACCTTGTGGCGGCCGCCACTGGCCGGGTCATCGCAACTGGCGGCAAAGGACAGCGCCGCATCCAGCACCGGGTCCATCCCCGGCAACTGGCGGAAGCGCTCGGCCATGAACGCGCCGGAGCGATAGTGCAGGAATGCCGGGTCGGTATGCCGGGCCAGCCGCGCCACCAGCGCATTGCCCTCGTGGCCGGACGAACCAATGGTGTAGAAGACCTTGTTCTGCACACGCAGCACGCGCGCCATCAGGTCCAGGTGGCGGCTGACCAGCTGCGATTGAAACAGTGCGTCAAAGCCCTGCGCGTCCAGCGTGCTGCCCGGGAGGATGGGCGCATCGGGTGCGGGGCAAGGCGCTGCCTCCCCCTGCCACTGCTGCACGAACGCGATGAAATTGGCGTCGCAGATCTCGGCCCGGTTCAGGCCTTTCATGCGTGCGGGAATCGGATCGGGAACCACGGCAAACATCCATCAGCCTCCGTGACGCGCGGCCAAAGCGACCACGCCCGGAGTCTGGCTGCAACCTGCGCTGGTTGCCAAGCGCGGGTGCAGCATGGCCTAGCCGGCGCGGCGGGCGCGCCACTGCGCGCGCGACTGGCCCCAGATCTCCAGCGGTTTGCCGTCGTGCGGAGGCGGCAGTTCGCCCATCCGCAGCAGCGTGCTGCCGAGTTTGCGCGCCACTGCCTTGGAGCCGGTGTTGGCCGCATCGATGGAGTGGATGACCTCGTCCCAGCCCAGCGTGTCGAAGGCCCAGTCCATGCTGGCCACCGCCGCCTCGGTCGCATAGCCCCGGCCCCAGCTTTCGCGGCGGATGCTCCACCCCACCTCGGTGCCGGGCCAGTCCAACGGCTGCCACGGGCCCATCCGACCGACCCACGCGCCGCTGCTTTTCTCGATCACCGAGAACATCGAAAAGCCATACAGATGCCAGCTGCCGACCAGGCAGCTGAAGCTGCGCCAGGCCTGTGACGGCGCCTGCACCCCGCCCAGGTGCTGCATGACCTCCGGGTCGGTGCAGAAACGCAGGAACGGCTCGAAATCCTCCACCCGTGGCGGGCGCAGGATCAGGCGGTCGGTTTCCAGTTGCAGGTCGAAGATGTCCATGGGAATGGCCGTATAAGACACAGGCCCGGATCATCCCAGAAGTCGGGGCAGCGCGCTGTGGGCGCCCCGCAAAACGCAGCAGGCCGGGCATGCCGGCCTGCTGCTCGCACGATCGATCCGCGCGGAGTTACTGCTTGTTCGAATCCAGCGCGGCGGTCTGGGTCACCAGCTGGCCGTCCACCACCGGCAGGCGGTCGCTGCTCGGCTTGTTGTCCATCTTGACGGTCTTTTCCACGCCATCGTAGCGGTAGGTCACGTTGTACCCGGTGACCGCGTTGCTGGTGCCCATCGCAATGCGGTTGCCGGGCTTGCTGGCCATGCGCATGGTGCCGGTGGTGCCGTCTTCGTTGCGGTAGGTGACGTTGTAGCCGGTCACCTTGGTCGACTCGGAGGTGGCCGTTTCGGTGTGGCACTGGCGCTCGGTGCGGTTGACCACGCGGCCGCCGACATGGCGCTTGTCCACCTGGTTGCCGATCAGGCCACCGGCCACGGCACCGGCCGCGGTCGCGGCCTTGCGGCCGTTGCCGCCGCCGACCTGGTTGCCCAGCAGCCCACCGATGACCGCGCCGGCCACGGTGCCGCCGACGTTGCCGTCGCGCTCGGGCAGGCGTTCCTGCACGACCACGTCCTGGCAGACTTCATGCGGGGTCTGGGTGGTGGCGGTTTCGCGCACCGGCTCGGTGCCGATCACGGTGGCGTAGGCCTTTTCCTTGCGGGTCAGCGGATCGACCTTGACGATGTCGGCGTATTCCAGCTTGCCGGCCTTGTCCTGCAGGGCCAGTGCGTCGGTGCGCGCACCGTCGTCGGCCAGCGGGGTGGTGTCCAGGGTCGGCCGGGTCTGCGTCGCGCCCACCGGATCCGGTGCGGGCGAGCCACTCTTCATGAAAGCAGCGGTGGCGATGCCGCCGACGAGCAGCGCGCCAGCGGCGACCAAGGCAGTGGTGGTGGTACTTTTCATAACCGGCTCCCTGCGGACCATCCGCAACGTTCTTGAGCGAATTCCAGCATGCGCCGCCTGAACGGAATCTCCACAGTGCGTGCACGCTGCGCTTACCCATTCAGGTTCTGTGGCGGCAGGGCCCGTGGTAGCGTTTACAGCATCTGTCGAGGAGAGCGTCATGGCCAATCCCCTGCTGCTGCCGGTGCTGGAATGGGCGCGCCGGTTGCGCTACCCCACCCTGTTCAAGCTCACCGCGGGCCTGTTCGCGTTGACCCTGTTCATCCCCGATCCGGTGCCGTTCGTGGATGAAATCCTGCTCGGCCTGGGCACGCTGCTGCTGGCCAACTGGAAGAACCGCAGCGCCGCGCTGCCGCCGGCCCTGCCCGGCAAGCGCCGCGCGTGACCCTGGTCGACAGCCACTGCCACCTGGATGCGAGCGCGTTCGATGCCGATCGTTCCGACGTGATCGCGCGCGCCCGCGCGGCGGGCGTGCAGGTGCAGGTGGTGCCTGCGGTGACTGCGGCCAGCTGGCCCACGCTGCGCCAGACCTGCCGGAGCGCCGAGGGCCTGTACCCGGCCTACGGGCTGCACCCGATGTTCCTGGAGGCGCACCGGCCTGAACATCTGGACGAACTGCGCGGCTGGATCGAGCGCGAACGCCCGTGCGCGGTGGGCGAATGCGGTCTGGATTTCTTCGTGGCGGGGCTGGATGCAGAGCTGCAGCAGCAGTACTTCATGGGGCAGCTGCGGATTGCGCGTGAATTCGAGCTGCCGGTGATCGTGCATGCACGTCGTGCGGTGGATGCGGTGATTGCCGCGATCAAACAGGTCGGCGGCCTGCGCGGCGTGGTGCACAGCTTCCCGGGCAGCCCCGAGCAGGCCGCGCAGCTGCACAAGCTCGGGTTCCTGCTGGGGCTGGGCGGCCCGCTGACTTACGACCGCGCCCAGCGCCTGCAGCGGCTGGTGGCAACAATGCCGCTGGAGCAACTGCTGCTGGAGACCGACGCGCCCGACCAGCCCGACGCGGGGATCCGCGGCGAGCGCAACGAACCCTCAAGGCTGCCGGTGATCCTGGACACCGTGGCGCGGCTCCGCGGCCAGCCGGCCGAGGACATCGCAGCGCAGACAACGGCGAATGCGACGCGGCTGTTCGGCCTGCCATGACAGCGCCGCACAACGACACACGCACACCGACCCTCCCCACCCGGTAGAGCCGACCGTTGGTCGGCTGCTGTGGGTGGTGCCGACCGTTGGTCGGCTGCGTCAGGTAATGCCGGCCGCTGGCCGGCTCCCGGAAAACCGGCCCCTCAAACCCGGCAACCCAATGCTGGGCTGCAAGGCGATCGGTGAGGTGGGTGGGCAGCGCCGGGTGTGTCGGCAGCTGACCAATGCTCAGCGCTACGCGGGGGTGGCGCTCTTTTTGGGCTTCATGAGCATGTCCAGCGCCTTGCCGACGGCGGCGAAGGCGAAAGCGCCGGTGATGTGGGTCGCCGCGCCGAGGCCGGCGCCACAGTCCAGCTTGAGTGCCGCGTCGGCACCCAGGTTCGGGCGGATGCCGCACACGCTGCCGTCGGCCTGCGGGTACTTCACGTTTTCCAGCGAATACACCGCCGGCACCCCGAAATAGCGCGAGGCGTTCTTGGGGAAGTTGAAGTCGCTGCGCAGCTTCTTGCGGATCAGCGCAAGCATCGCATCGTGCTCGGTGCGCGACACATCGCGGATGCGGACCAGCGTAGGATCGGTGCGCCCGCCGGCCGCACCGACCGTGAGGATCGGCAACTTGCGCCGCCGGCACCAGGCGATGGTCTCCACCTTCACCCGGAAGCTGTCGCAGGCATCGATCACCAGATCGAAATCGCGGTCCAGCAGCTCCACCATGTTGGACACGGTCAGGAACGAGGCGATCGCCTCGACCTGGATATCCGGGTTGATCGCACGGCAGCGCTCGGCCATCGCCTCGGCCTTGTTGCGTCCGTACTGCCCGGCCAGCGCCGGCAACTGGCGGTTGGTGTTGGACACGCAGATGTCGTCGGCATCGATCAGGGTCAGATGCCCCACCGCCGTGCGTGCCAGTGCCTCGACCACCCACGAGCCGACCCCGCCCATGCCGACCACCGCCACCCGGCGGCGCGACAGCTGGTCCACGGTACCCACCCCATACAGCCGGTCGATGCCGGCAAATCGTTCGCGCAAGACGTCGTTCATCGGCCGATTTTACCCTCCGGCCGCGCAGCCGGTACGCACCACCCACGGGACGCACCGTAAGATCGAGCGCAGCCACCTTCCAGGACGCCAGCGCATGAACATGCCTACCCCGCCCCGTCGCCATTCGAGCGCCCACCGCTACCTGCTGGTCGGGGTACTGGGCCTGGTGGTCGGGCTGATCGCCACGGTGATGGTGGCGCGTGCGATCCAGGCGCGCCAGGACCCGTTCCCGGATGCCCTCATGCAGGTGATGAACCGCCAGGTGCAGTTGCTGCACGATGCCCAGGCCCAGAACCGCTGCAGCCTGGCCGACAGCGTGCCGCGGCTGCAGACCCTGCGCTCGTTGTCCAACGATGTGGACCTGGCCTTCCCTGGCCTGAAGGACAGCCAAGGCTTCCGGCAGCATGCCAGCGCCCTGCGCGCCACCCTCAACCAGGCGCTGGCCGCGCCCCCGACCGACTGCACCGGCATGGGCGAGCTGGTACAGAAGATCCAGCAGGACTGCCAAGCCTGCCACCAGGACTTCCGCTGATTCATCTGCCAGCCACGCTGGAGGCGACAGATTGGCGCGCTGTTCACGTAACAGAGGACAGGATCTGCGGCATGCGCCCCAGACGCATTCGACCGACCACCCCTCTGGCCAGGAGAACCACCATGAAGATCCAGCTCATCGCCGCCGCCGCCGTCGCCACCGTCGCGCTGGCCGGCTGCGCGACCACCTCGCCCGGCTACGGCAGCAGCGGTTACAACAACGGCTATGGCAACAACAGCGGTTACAACAATGGTCGCTGCGCCGATTGCGGCATCGTCACCCGCATCAACCAGGTCGCCTCCGGGCGCACCGCACCGTCGGCCACCGGTGCCATCCTCGGCGGCATCGTCGGTGCCGTGGCCGGCCATGAAATCTCCGACCACACCGGCGGCAGCAAGGGCAACCAGAACATCGCCGCAGCCGCAGGCGCGGTGGGTGGTGCGCTGGCCGGCAACCAGATCCAGAAGAACGTGACCAGCGACACCTTCGACATCACCGTGCGCATGGACGATGGCCGCACCGTGGTGGTCAACCAGCGCGACCTCGGCGGCATCCGCGAGAACACCTACGTGCGCGTGGTCAACGGCAAGGTGATCCTGCGCTGATCGCGCCTGGCACCAGCGCCGCATGAAAAAAGGGCCCGCTTGCGCGGGCCCTTTTCGTGTTGCGTGCATGCAGGCATGCGGTGTGCGCTTAGAGCGGCTTCACCTTGTCGGCCTGCAGGCCCTTCTGGCCGGTGACCACTTCGAACTCAACCGCTTGACCTTCCTTGAGGCTCTTGAAGCCCTGGGATTCGATCGCACGGAAGTGCACGAACACATCTTCGCCGCTTTCACGGCTGATGAACCCAAAACCCTTCGCGTCGTTGAACCACTTGACGGTGCCCTTCTCAGCCATCTTAGCTACTCCCTAACTGTCTTGTTGTTGGATACGCCGGTACAGGCGGCTGACAGCAAGGGGGAAGCGAGGTGCAACGATGCAGCGGATCCGGAAGATCTACCATCATCAGGCCACGATCCACGGTGACCTTGCCAAGCTCAGCGTCTGCAACTTAACCCGGGCAAAACGAAAAATCAACTGGCAAATACTTACGGATGTCAACCCTGTTTCCTATACCATACGGTACAGCATGGACTATTCATTCATCTTCTATCTGCTAGCCCTCATGCTGGTGCTGATCGGCATCGCCGGCGTGGTGCTGCCGGCCCTGCCCGGGATCCCGCTGGTGTTCGCCGGTCTGCTGGTGGCCGCGTGGGCCGATGGCTTCGTCCATGTGGGCTGGCTGCCACTGACCCTGCTGGGCCTGATCACCCTGCTCTCCTTTGCGGTGGACATCCTGGCCACGGTGGTCGGCGCGCAGCGCGTCGGGGCCAGCCGCAAGGCGCTCTGGGGGACTTTCGTGGGCAGCATCGCCGGGCTGTTCTTCATGCCGATCGGGCTGCTGGCCGGTCCGCTGCTGGGGGCACTGGCCGGGGAGTACTGGCACACCCGCGAACTGGGGCGGTCGACCAAGGTCGGCCTGGCCACCTGGCTGGGCATCCTGCTCGGGGTCGCGCTGAAGATGGCACTGGTGGTGGCCATGCTGGGGCTCTTCGCCTTTGCCTGGCTGATCTGAGCCCGCGCTTTTCACGCCCTGCGCACGGCCCTGCCCGGCATAAACGCCGGGGGGAGCCGCACATGGTCGGCTGGCACGATCCAGGCGCAGCGGCCACACTGTCACGCCCCCCCATTCATTCTTGCCACCTGGCCTGATTTCATGACCCTCCTGCGCCCCCGCTCCGCATTGTTCACCGCCCTGGCCCTGGCCAGCCCCAGCCTGCCGCTGGCGGCACAGGAAGCCGACCCGACGCCGGCCTCGCCGGAAGCGTGCGCACTGGTCGATACCGACGCGGCGCGGCTGGCCTGCTATGACAAGCTGTTCGGCCATACCCGCGGGGTCACCGTGGCCGCCGATGCCGCCGCCACCGCCGCCCAGCAGGCGCGCCGCGAGGAACGCCAGGCCGCGCGCACGGCCGAGGCCGATGCCCCGGCAACCCAGCGCGCCAGACAGCGCCTGGGCGAACTGTTCAAGAGCGACGGCCACGAGGTCGCACTGGCCAATGCCGGCAAGGGCTCGCTGCTGGACAGCCGCTGGGAGCTGGCCCAGGACTCCAAGCTGGGCGCCTTCCAGTTGCGTGCCTACAAGCCGGTGTACCTGCTGCCCGCGTTCTGGACCAGCGACAAGAACCAGACCCCGCAGTCGCCCAACCCCGCCAACACTGTCACCACCCCGCAGCAGCTGGACAGCAACGAGCTGAAGTTCCAGCTCAGCTTCAAGACCAAGGTGGTTGAGAACCTGTTCGGCGACAACGGCGACATCTGGGCCGGTTACACCCAGAGCTCGCGGTGGCAGGCCTACAACGCGGACAACTCGCGCCCGTTCCGCGAGACCAACTACGAACCCGAAATGATGCTGCTGTTCCGCAACGGCTATTCGATCGGCGGCTGGCGCGGGCGGATGAGCGGGATCGGCGTCAACCACATGTCCAATGGCCGCGCCGATCCGTTGTCGCGCAGCTGGAACCGGGTGATCGCCACCATCGGCCTGGACCGCGAGAACTGGGCGTTGGTGTTGCGCCCGTGGTACCGCCTGCCCGAAGACCGCAAGGACGACAACAACCCGGACATCGAGGATTACATGGGCCGTGGCGATGCCACCCTCACCTGGAACCGCAACGGGCATGAGGTCTCGCTGATGGCGCGCCATTCGCTGCGTGGTGGCGACCGCTCGCACGGCGCGCTGCAGCTGGACTACGGCTTCCCGATCAGCAACCTGCTGCGCGGGCACGTGCAGGTCTTCGATGGCTACGGCGAGAGCATGATCGACTACAACCACAAGGCGACCTACATCGGCCTGGGCGTGTCGCTGCTGGAGTGGTACTGATGACGGTGACGATCTGGCACAACCCGCGCTGCAGCAACTCGCGCGGGGCCCTGGAACTGCTGCGCGGACGCGGCATCGAGCCGACCGTGATCGAGTACCTCAAGGACCCGCCCGACCGCGCCACGCTGCAGGCGCTGGTGGCGGCGATGGGCAGCGGCGCGCGCGCCCTGCTGCGTGAGAAGGAATCGGCCTATGCGGCGCTGGGCCTGGACGATGCGACGCTGCAGGATGCCGCATTGATCCAGGCCATGCTCGAGCATCCGGCGCTGATCAATCGCCCGATCGTGCGCACGCCGCTGGGCGTGCGCCTGTGCCGGCCGCCGGAGGCGGTGCTGGAAATCCTGCCGGCCTGACCGACGTTTCAGTAAGTGTCGCCGTCGCTGCCGCAGGCAGCGCCCCGGGCTCAACGCCAGTCGGTGATGCCCTCGCGGCGATACACTTCGATGAAGGCCGGGCGGGCCTTGAGGCGATCGGCATAGGCCTTGAGCACCGGCCAGGTATCGCCCGGGGTGGGCATGTTGCGCGACCAGCGCAGCAGCATCACCAGCATGAAATCGACCACGCTCAGCTGCTCCCCCAGCAGGTACGGGCCACCGGCCTGCAGGTGATCGGCCAGCCGCTGCCAGGCGCCTTCGAGGCGCTCGCGCGCGTGCTGCCGGATGGCCTCGACGTTGTCCGGCCCGGCCATTTCATGCGCGTAGAACCAGGCGCGGTAAGCCGGCTGCACGGTGTTGGCGCACCAGAACATCCACCGGTAGGCGTCGGCGCGCGCCGCACTGCCCACGGCGGGCAACAGGCCCGCGTGCGGATGCAGGTCGGCCAGATGCAGCGCGATCGCCGCCGCTTCAGTCAACACCTGGCCGTCGATCACCAGCGTGGGCACCACGCCGGCCGGATTGAGCGCAAGGTAGTCGGCCGATTTCTGCTGCCGGGTCTCAAAATCGAGCAGGATCAACGCGTGTTCGATGCCCAGTTCGATCAACAGCCAGTGCACCACCAGCGATGCGGTACTGGAGGAGCCATACAGGGTCGTGGGCATGCGGGTCACCGGTCAGGGGAAGCGCCTGATTATGCGCCGACGAGGGCCACCGGCGATGGTTACAGATGCGCGGCCCCGGCGTGCGCCACTGTGGCTGTTGGCCGCACGGCTGCAGGCCTAGCATGCGCGGCATCTTCTCCGCCTGGAGCGCGGCATGCCCGATCCATCCCACCTGCTGGCCTTTGCCCTGATTTCGCTCGGCATGGTACTGACGCCGGGCCCCAACATGATCTACCTGGTATCGCGCTCGATCTGCCAGGGGCGCGCGGCCGGGCTGCTGTCGTTGTGCGGCATCGCGCTCGGCTTCCTGGTGTACCTGCTGTGCGCGGCGCTGGGCATCACCGCCCTGCTGATGGCCGTGCCGCACGCCTACGACGCACTGCGCATCGCCGGTGCGCTGTACCTGTTGCTGCTGGCCTGGCAGGCCCTGCGCCCGGGCGGGCGCTCACCGTTCCAGCTGCGCGATCTGCCGGCCGACAGCCCGCGCCGCCTGTTCGCGATGGGCCTGTTCACCGCCCTGCTCAACCCGAAGATCGCAGTGATGTACCTGTCGCTGCTGCCACAGTTCATCCAGCCGCACGGGCATGGCAGCGTCATGGCGCAGTCGGTGGCGCTGGGGCTGGTGCAGATTGCCACCAGCCTGAGCGTGAATGCGTTGATCGTGCTCGGCGCTGGCGGCATTGCGGCCTTCCTGGCGCGGCGCCCGCGCTGGCAGGCGCTGCAGCGCGCGTTGATGGGCACGGTGCTGGGTGCGCTTGCGGTGCGGATGCTGGTGGACGTGCGTCGGTGAGGGCGCGTGGACCGGCACCGGCCAGGCCGCCGCGGCACAGCGCAGGCGGCGACGAAAAACGGCGCCTTCCGGCGCCGTTTTTCCTGTCTGCGCGCCGGCCCGGGGCCGGCACCGGCAGCGGTCAGGCCACCACCACCGGAATCTTGCCGATCCGGGCCTGCCACTCGCGCGGGCCGGTGGTGTGCACCGATTCGCCGGTGGAATCCACTGCCACGGTCACCGGCATGTCCTGCACGGTGAATTCGTAGATCGCTTCCATGCCCAGGTCGGCGAAGCCGACCACCTTGGCCGCCTTGATCGCCTTGGACACCAGGTAGGCCGAACCGCCGACCGCCATCAGGTAGGCCGATTTGTTGTCGCGGATCGCCTCGATCGCCGCCGGACCGCGCTCGGCCTTGCCGACCATGCCCAGCAGGCCGGTCTGCTCGAGCACCTGGCGGGTGAACTTGTCCATGCGGGTGGCGGTGGTCGGGCCGGCCGGGCCCACCACTTCATCGCGCACCGGATCGACCGGGCCGACGTAGTAGATGAAGCGGCCCTTGAGGTCCACCGGCAGCGGCTCGCCCTTGTTGAGCATGTCCACCATGCGCTTGTGCGCGGCATCGCGGCCGGTCAGCAGCTTGCCGTTGAGCAGCAGGGTCTGGCCCGGCTTCCAGCTGGCCACGTCTTCGGGGGTGATCGTGTCGAGGTCGACGCGGGTGCCCTTGGAGGCGTCATAGGTGATCTGCGGCCAGTCTTCCAGCGACGGCGGATCGAGCATCACCGGGCCGCTGCCGTCCAGGGTGAAGTGCGCATGGCGGGTGGCCGCGCAGTTGGGGATCATCGCCACCGGCAGGTTGGCCGCGTGGGTCGGGAAGTCCTTGACCTTGATGTCCAGCACCGTGGTCAGCCCGCCCAGGCCCTGCGCGCCGATGCCCAGCGCGTTGACCTTGTCGAACAGCTCCAGGCGCAGCTCTTCGGCACGGTTGGAGGCGCCGCGCGCCTTGAGCTCGTTGATGTCGATCGGCTCCATCAGCGATTCCTTGGCCAGCAGCATCGCCTTCTCGGCGGTGCCACCGATGCCGATGCCGAGCATGCCCGGCGGGCACCAGCCGGCGCCCATGGTCGGCACGGTCTTGAGCACCCAGTCCACGATGGAGTCGGACGGGTTGAGCATGGCGAACTTGCTCTTGGCTTCCGAACCGCCTCCCTTGGCCGCGACGATCACCTCCACGGTGTCACCCGGGACGACCTTGACGTTGACCACGCCCGGCGTGTTGTCCCTGGTGTTGATGCGCTTGCCGGCCGGGTCGGCCAGCACCGAGGCGCGCAGCTTGTTGTCCGGGTAGTTGTAGGCGCGGCGCACGCCTTCGTTGGCCATGTCTTCCACGCCCATGGTGGCATCGTCCCAGCGGACGTTCATGCCGATTTCCAGGAACACGGTGACGATGCCGGTGTCCTGGCAGATCGGGCGGTGGCCTTCGGCGCACATCCGCGAATTGATCAGGATCTGGGCCATCGCCTCCTTGGCGGCCGGCGATTCCTCGCGCTCGTAGGCGGCGGCAAGGCTCTTGATGTAATCGACCGGGTGGTAGTACGAGATGTACTGCAGCGCGTCGGCGATGGACTGGATGAGGTCTTCCTGCTTGATCGATGTCACGTAGTGCTCGCTTGCTGGAGGCTGGCGGGGGTTCAGCCCATCATTTTACCCCCCTTCGGCCCCGGCGTGGCCCCGTGCCGGGGCGGGCCGAATACTGGCACAGTGGGCTCCCGCCCCTTCTGTCACAGCCGCCGCCCTGGCGGCGTCCTCCCGGCATGGACACCACCGACACCTTCCAGACCCACCGCCCCCGCCTGTTCGCCCTGGCCTACCGCCTGCTGGGCAGCCGCAGCGACGCCGAGGACGTTGTCCAGGACGCCTGGCTGCGCTGGCAAGGCGCGGACATCGCCAGCATCCGCGATCCGGAGGGCTGGCTGGTGACCGCCACCACCCGGCTCGGACTGGACCGCCTGCGCGCCCGGCGCAACGCCCCCATCGCGTATGTGGGGCCGTGGCTGCCTGAACCGCTGGAGATCGCCCTGGATCCGGATCCGCTGCACGACCCGGCGCAGCGCCATGCGCGCGCCGATGAGGTTTCGCTGGCGTTCCTGGCCCTGCTCGAGCAGCTCGGGCCGGACGAACGCGCCGCCTTCCTGCTCAAGGAGGTGTTCGATTACGACTACCCCGAAATCGCCCCGCTGCTCGACCACAGCCAGGCCAACTGCCGCCAGCTGGTCCATCGCGCGCGGCAGCGCCTGCAGGCCGGCAAGCCGCGCTTCCAGGTCAGCGCCGGGCAGCACCGCGACCTGCTGACCCGTTTCATGGACGCCTCCCAGCGCGGCGACCAGGCGGCCATCCTGTCCTTGCTGCATGCCAATGCGGAGATGGTGTCCGATGGCGGCGGCCGGGTCACCGCCGCGATCCGGCCCCTGCTCGGCGCCGAACGCATTGCCCAGCTGTACTGGGCGATCGCGCGGCGCAACGGGGCGCACCCGGCCCGGATCGGCGCCGTCAACGGCGAGCCGGCGATCCTGCGCTTCCAGGGCGACCAGCTGCACTCGGTCACCCTGGTCAGCGTCGATGGCGACCGCATCGCGCGGGTCCTGAGCGTGCTCAATCCGGAAAAACTCTCCGCCCTTGTCACAGCGCGCGACGCCGGTGCGTCCTCCTGGTGAAGACGGCCAACGGGGCCGTCATGGAGTCCACCATGTCCGCATCTCCCCGCGTTCCCTATTTCCGCCTGGCCAACGAGGCCATCAAGGGCCTGCTGGCCACCAGCAAGGCCGTGCATGACAGTTCGATCGATCCCACGTTGATGGAGCTGGTGTTCCTGCGCGTGTCGCAGATCAATGGCTGCGGCTACTGCATGGACATGCACGGCACCGCATTGCGCAAGGGCGGCATCGAACCGCGCAAGCTGGACACGCTGCCGGCCTGGCACGAAAGCCGTTTCTTCGACGCCCGCGAAGGCGCCGCACTGGGCTGGGCCGAAGCACTGACCCGGCTGCCCGACGGCGCCCCCTCCGACGCGGCCTTCGATGCATTGGCACCGCATTTCGATGAAAAAGGCATCAGCGACCTGAGCGTCGGCGTGGCGGTGATCAATGCCTGGAACCGGCTGGGCGCGGGCTTGTTGCCGCCGCTGCCGTAAAGGTCGGGTAGTGCCGGCCGCTGGCCGGCTCCGCACGGTGCTGGATGCAACCTGGAGCCGGCCAGCGGCCGGCACTACCGGGCTGCGGTGCACCGGCCCTACCGTGCTGCGGGGCGTACGCGTCGGCACTATGCGCATGCGCTGAATTCATGCACCAACCACGGTCACGGCGCGCACAATGGCGGCCATGCCTGCTTCCCCCGCTGCCGGTGCGCCCGGCCAGAAGAACCCCAGCCTGCGCGAACGCTTCCAGGCGATGCGCAACCTGCCCCCCTTCCTGCGCCAGGTCTGGCAGACCAGCCCCGCCCTGGCCAGTGCCAGCCTCGGGCTGCGCCTGATCCGCGCACTGCTGCCGGTGGCCATGCTCTACGTGGGCAAGCTGATCATCGATGCGGCACTGCACCTGAGCCAGCACGAGGCCGGCTTCCCGCCGTTTGGCCAGGCCCTCTCCAGCGGCCTGCTCAATCCCCTGCTGGGCCTGCTGGCCCTCGAGTTCGGCCTGGCGATCGTCTCGGACCTGCTGGGCCGCGCGGTGAACTATGCCGACAGCCTGCTCTCCGAGCTGTTCACCAACGTCACCAGCGTGCGGCTGATGGAACACGCCGCCGAGCTGGACCTGGAGGACTTCGAAGATCCGGACCTGCAGGACAAGCTGGACCGCGCGCGGCGCCAGACCATGGGCCGGATGAACCTGATGAGCCAGTTGTTCGGCCAAGTGCAGGACGCCATCACCGTGGCCAGCCTGGCGGTGGGCCTGCTGGTGTACGCGCCCTGGCTGATCCTGCTGTTGGCAGTGGCGCTGGTGCCGGCCTTCATCGGCGAATCGCATTTCAACGCGGCCGGTTACTCGCTCAACTTCCAGTGGACGCCCGAGCGCCGCCAGCTGGACTACCTGCGCCAGATCGGGGCCAGCGTGGAAACCGCCAAGGAGGTGAAGATCTTCAACCTCCATCGGTTCCTGATCGAGCGCTACAAGTTCCTGGCCGACAAGTTCTTCCACGCCAACCGCGCGCTGGCGCGCAAGCGGGCATTCTGGGGCACGCTGCTGGCCGCGCTCGGCACGCTGGGCTACTACACCGCCTATGCGTACATCGCCTGGCGCACCGTGCGCGGCGATTTCTCGATCGGTGATCTCACCTTCCTGGCCGGCAGCTTCCTGCGCCTGCGCCAATTGCTGGAAGGCCTGCTGATCGGCTTCTCGCAGGTGGCCGGGCAGGCGTTGTACCTGGACGACCTGTTCTCGTTCTTCCAGATCCAGCCGGAGATCCATTCGCGTACCGACGCGGTGGCGATCCCGCAGCCGATCCGCCAGGGCTTTGTGTTCGACAACGTCGGCTTCCGCTATCCCGATGCCGAGCGCTGGGCGGTCCGCCGCCTGGATTTCGAACTGCGTGCCGGCGAGGTGCTGGCGCTGGTCGGCGAAAACGGCGCCGGCAAGACCACCCTGGTCAAGCTGCTGGCACGCCTGTACGACCCCGACGAGGGCCGCATCCTGCTCGATGGGCGCGACCTGCGCGACTACGACCTGGACGACCTGCGCGCCAACATGGGGGTGATCTTCCAGGACTTCGTGCGCTACAACCTGAGCGCCGGCGAAAACATCGGGGTCGGCCTGGTCGAGGCGATGACCGATGACGCGCGTATCCGCGATGCGGCACGGCGCGGCATGGCCGACGAGGTCATCAACGCCCTGCCCAATGGCTATGAGCAGCTGATCGGGCGCCGCTTCAAGCAGGGCGTGGACCTGTCCGGCGGGCAGTGGCAGAAGATCGCCATTGCCCGGGCCTACATGCGCGATGCGCAGGTCATGATCCTGGACGAGCCCACCGCCGCGCTGGATGCGCGCAGCGAGTTCGAGGTGTTCCAGCGCTTCAAGGAGCTGTCCGACAACCGCACTGCGGTGTTGATCTCCCACCGCTTCTCCTCGGTGCGCATGGCCGACCGTATCCTGGTCCTGGCCGACGGCCGGATCGAGGCCAGCGGCACCCACGGCGAACTGATCGCACAAGGCGGCCGCTATGCCGAATTGTTCGAGCTGCAGGCCGCCGGGTACCGCTGAAACCCCCGATCCACAAGGCTTCCCGGCCAGTCAATGAGAATTTATCTCATTTGAGATAAACTGGGCGGGACAACTCAGATCAGACCCCCACCCCCATGTCTTCCGCTTTCGGCGCCGAAACGGTGCTTGAGGTCCGTCACTGGACCGACGCCTACTTCAGCTTCACCACGACCCGCGACAGCGGCTTCCGCTTCGAGAACGGCCAGTTCGTGATGATCGGCCTGGAGACCGAGACGCGCCCGCTGCTGCGCGCGTACTCCATTGCCAGTGCCAACTGGGAAGAGAACCTGGAGTTCTTCAGCATCAAGGTCCAGGACGGCCCGCTGACCTCGCGCCTGCAGCACATCCAGCCGGGCGACAAGGTGCTGGTCGGCAAGAAGCCCACCGGTACCCTGCTGATCAGCGACCTGCACCCGGGCAAGCACCTGTACCTGCTGGGCACCGGCACCGGCCTGGCGCCGTGGCTGTCGGTGATCAAGGACCCGGAAACCTACGAACGCTTCGACAAGGTGATCCTCACCCACGGCGTGCGTTACGAAAAGGACCTGGCCTACCGCGAGTTGTTCGAGAAGGAACTGCGCGAGCACGAATTCCTCGGCGAGATGATCGGCGACAAGCTGCTGTATTACCCGGCCGTCACCCGTGAGGCGTTCCCCAACCAGGGCCGGCTGACCTCGCTGATGGAAAGCGGCGAAATGCAGAAGACCCTGGGCCTGCCGCCGCTGGACCCGGAGAACGACCGCGCCATGATCTGCGGCAGCCCGCAGATGCTGGCCGACCTGCGCACCGTGCTGGACAGCCGTGGCTTCCAGACCTCGCCGCGCATCGGCACCCCGGGCCATTACGTGTTCGAGCGCGCCTTCGTCGAGAAGTAACCCGGCCACCGCCGGCGCGTACGTCCCGCAGCGCCATGCCATGCGTGGCCGCGTCCCCATCCATGGCGTTCAGGGAGCCGGCCCGTGGCCGGCGCTACCGGGCCAGTGCGGCCTGGATGTCACCGCGCAGCGATGCGGGCTTGTCGGTGGGCGCGTAGCGCTGCAGTACCTGGCCGTCGCGGCCGATCAGGAACTTGCTGAAGTTCCACTTGATCCCACGCGTGCCCAGCAGCCCGGACTTTTCCGCCTTGAGCCACTGCCACAGCGGGTGGGCACCCTCGCCGTTGACCTCGATCTTCTCCGACAGCGGGAAATCCACCGCGTAGGTCAGCGAACAGAACGCGCGGATCTCCTCGGCGTCGCCCGGCTCCTGGTGGCCGAACTGGTCGCAGGGGAAGCCGATCACCACCAGCCCCTGCGGCCCGAACTCGCGCCACAGTGCCTCCAGCCCCTCGTACTGCGGGGTGAACCCGCACTTGCTGGCCACGTTGACCAGCAGCAGGACCTGGTCGTGGTACTGCTCCAGGGCCTGGGGCTCGCCGGCGAGGTCGACGTAGGAAAAATCGAAGGCAGTGGTCATGGCGAGGGCTCCGGCGGTAGAGGCGCATCTTAGCGCCGAGGCCCGGCAGACCGGGTCAAGGGGTCTCGGCGGTACGCCAGCGCGCGGGCAACATGCCTTTCGACACAAGCCCGGCGCCATCACCGCAGGTTACCCTCGGGCACTTGTCTGACCGGAGAATTCCCCTTGACCACCCGTCTTGCCCTTGCCGTCGCCGTGACCCTCGGCCTTGCCCTGCCCGCTTACTCCGCTGTTGCCGCCGCCCCCGCGGCCGCCGCCCAGCAGGCCAACCCGTTCTTCGCCGACAGCCCGCTGCCGCTGCACTACCCGCAGTTCGACAAGATCAAGGACAGCGACTTCGCCCCGGCCTTCGACGCCGGCATGGCGCAGCAGCTGAAGGAAGTGGACGCGATCGCCAACAACAAGGCCAAGCCGACCTTCGACAACACCCTCATCGCCCTGGAAAAGAGCGGTGACACCCTGGACCGCGCCACCACCGTGTTCTTCAGCCTGGTCGGTGCCGACACCAACGACGCGCGCAAGAAGCTGCAGGCCGACTACTCGGCCAGGTTCGCCGCGCACAGCGACGCCATCGCCCTCAACGGCAAGCTGTTCGCCCGCATCCAGGCCCTGTACGACACCCGCACCCAGCTCGGCCTCGACGCCGAAGGCGTGCGCCTGGTCGAGAAGTACTACGACAGCTACGTCCGCGCGGGCGCCAAGCTCAACGAGGCGGACAAGACCAAGCTCAAGGCGATGAACGCCGAGCTGGCCAACCTGGGCACCAAGTTCAGCCAGAACGTGCAGAACGAAGTGAACGCCTCGGCCGTGGTCGTGGACGACGTCAAGCAGCTCGACGGACTGTCCGAGGAGCAGATCGCCGCTGCCGCCGAAGCGGCCAAGGCCCGCAAGCTGGACGGCAAGTACGTCATCGCGCTGCTCAACACCACCGGCCAGCCGCCGCTGACCAACCTGCGCAACCGCGCGCTGCGCCAGAAGATCTACGAAGCCTCGATCACCCGCGGCAGCCGCGGCGGTGAGTTCGACAACACCGCGCTGGTCTCGCGCATCATGCAGCTGCGCGCCGACAAGGCCAAGCTGATGGGCTTTGCCAACTTCGCCGCCTACAACCTGACCAACCAGACCGCCAAGACCCCCGAAGCGGTCAACGCCATGCTCGGCCAGCTCGCCCCGGCCGCCGTCGCCAACGCCAAGCGCGAAGCCGCCGACCTGCAGGCGATGATCGACAAGGAACAGAAGGCCGCCGGCAAGCCGACCTTCCAGCTGGAAGCGTGGGACTGGGCCTTCTACAGCGAGAAGGTGCGCCAGGCCAAGTACAACTTCGACGAATCCCAGCTCAAGCCGTATTTCGAGCTGAAGAACGTACTGGAAAACGGCGTGTTCTTCGCCGCCAACCAGGAATACGGCCTGACCTTCAAGCAGCGCACCGACCTGCCGGTCTACCACGAGGACGTCACCGTCTATGACGTGTTCGACGCCGACGGCAGCCAGCTGGCGATCTTCATCTTCGACCCCTACGCACGCGCCTCCAAGCGCGGCGGTGCGTGGATGAACGCGTACGTGTCGCAGTCCGCGCTGACCGGCTTCAAGCCGGTGGTGGCCAACCACCTCAACATCCCCAAGCCGCCGGCCGGCCAGCCCTCGCTGCTGACCTGGGATGAAGTGACCACCACCTTCCACGAGTTCGGCCACGCCCTGCACGGCATGTTCTCCAACGTGAAGTACCCGTACTTCTCCGGCACCGCCGTACCGCGCGACTTCGTCGAGTTCCCTTCGCAGGTCAATGAAATGTGGTCGGACAACCCGGCCATCCTGAAGAACTACGCCAAGCACTACCAGAACGGCACCGCCATGCCCCAGGCACTGCTGGACAAGGTGATCGCCGCGGCCAAGTTCAACCAGGGCTTTGCCACCACCGAGTACCTCGGTGCGGCCATGCTGGACCAGCGCTGGCACCAGATCGGTCCGGACCAGGTCCCGGCCGCCAAGGATGTGATGGCCTTCGAACGCGCCGCGCTGGAGAAGGACGGCATCTACTACGCGCCGGTCCCGCCGCGCTACAAGACCCCGTACTTCAGCCACATCATGGGCGGCTACTCGGCCGGCTACTACGCCTACATCTGGTCGGAGGTGCTGGATGCCAACACCCAGAAGTGGTTCCGCGAGAACGGCGGCCTGAGCCGCAAGAACGGCGACCATTTCCGCCAGACCCTGCTGTCCAAGGGCGGCAGCGTGGATGCGATGGAACTGTTCCGCACCTTCGCCGGTCATGAGCCGCAGATCGAGCCGCTGCTGGAGAAGCGTGGCCTGACCTCCGGTGACAGCAAGAAGTAAGCATCGGCTGCAGCGATGCGCTGTTCCATGGAGGCCGCCCGGGAAACCGGGCGGCCTTTTTTGTGGCCGCGCATCGACCGTTCGACACTGCCGCCCGTATCTGGCGCGAGCGCCGCTGGAAAGGCATGATGAGGCCAGCTTCTTCAACCCCAGGGAACGGATATGAACCTTCAGCGCATCAAGGTGCTTCTTGCCAGCAGCCTGCTTGCATTGGCCCTCACCCCCATGGCGTCGGCACAGACGCGCGACACCACCGCGATGCTGCAGGAATCGGTCGCCAAGGCCGTGGCCTGCCGCGGCGAGTTTGGCAACGACTGGGACCAGGTGGTGCGCGAAGCGCTGGACTCGCTGGAAAGTCACCTGCTGGAGCAGGACCCGGACATGTCCAAAGTGGATCTGGACGTGGTCTATACCGAGGCCCTGGAAGGGGGCAAGACGATGCCGATGACGCAGGAACTGCGGGCCTACTGCCAGCAGGCGATGGCAGCGGGCGGTTGAGTGGGTGGCAGGCGGGCTGCAAGGCATGCCTTCCCTGCCCGTGGGCGCGCGTGAATTTTCAGCGTAGCGGCTCGAGCCCGGCTCGGCCCAGGCCTGTTCGATGGTCAGCCTGCACGCTTCGGTGTGCGGCCTCAGCTGCGCCGAGCGCAGGGATCTGATCGCTGTCTGCGGCGAATGCAGGGAGACGCGCTGGCGCTCGCTGCCGCAGGTCATTGCCGCGTGTGTGGGTTGGCTGCGCTCCGCCACGCATGGCGTGGCACTACGCGGAGATACGCCAGAGATTGGCTACCCTCCGCCACGCATGGCGTGGCGCTGCGCGGAGACGCCCGGGAGGCGGACCGGTGGCTGTTGCCTCAGCGCGGTGCGATATACCCGCCGGGTACGCCGTTGGGCGACAGCACCAGCTGCCACAGCTGCGCGTGGCGGCAGCGGAAGCTGGCCATCGAGGCGGCCAGGTAGAAACGCCACATGCGCTTGAAGCGTTCGTCGTAGCGCTGCGGGTCCAGCTGCGGCCACGCGTTTTCCACGTTCAACCGCCACGCCTGCAGGGTGCGGTCGTAGTCCGGGCCGAAGCTGTGCCAGTCCTCCAGCACGAACAGGCCTTCGTACGCGGCGGTGATCTGCGCGGCCGAGGGCAACATCGAATTGGGGAAGATGTAGCGCGCGATCCACGGGTCGGTGCGGTGCCGGGAGATATTGCTGCCGATCGAATGCAGCAGGAACAGCCCATGCGGATGCAGGCAGCGCCGCGCCATGTCGAAGTAGCCGCGGTAGTTCTTGTCGCCGACGTGTTCGAACATGCCCACCGAGAAGATCGCATCGAAGGTCTCGTCGACGTCGTGGTAATCCTGCAGGCGGATCTCGATGGGCAGGCCAGCGCACAACTGGCGTGCGTAGTCGGCCTGCTCCTGCGAGATGGTGATGCCCACCCCGGACACGCCATAGCGCTCGGCCGCGAACTTCAGCGCCTCGCCCCAGCCGCAGCCGATATCCAGTACGTGCTGACCGGGGCGCAAGCCGAGCTTGCGGCAGATCAGGTCGAGCTTGGCCTCCTGCGCCGCGTCCAGGTCCAACGCGTCGCGCCAGTAGCCACAACTGTAGACCAGGCGCTGGCCGAGCATGGCCTGGTACAGGTCGTTGCCCAGGTCGTAATGGCGCCGCCCCACCTCCAGGCTGCCGCTGCCGGCCTGCAGGTTGAACAGGCGCGCCTTGAGCGCGTCGGCCAGTTCGCGCCAGCCGTGCACGCGCTCGTCGAGGTGGGCCTGCATCAGCTGGTGCAGAAAGCCATCCAGCGAAGCGGCGTCCCACTGGCCGTCCATGTAGCTCTCGCCCAGGCCGAGCGAGCCGTGGGCCATGACCCGCGTATAGAACTGCGGGTCATGCACGTGGAGGTCGTGGGGCTGGTCACCGTCGACGGTGATGCCCGCCTCGTGCAGCAACAGCGTCACTCGTCGTTGCAGTCCCGCGTCCACACCGCCTCCGTCGATCAGCCCTGGGCGAACAACCCCGCGTAGGCCGCGCCGACATGCGGTGCCAGCACGCTGGCCGGCACATCCACGGTCTGCGTGCCATCCGAATACGGCCCGACCTGGTACGGCGGGAACACGAAGCGTACCGCGCTGATCTTGCCGTCGGTACCGGTCAGCGGCTGGAACTGGGTGAAGTTGTCGGCGCTGGGCTCGGTGCCGTCGGCGATCATCCGGCTGGCACTGCGCAGCGACTCCTGCAACTGGCCCGGGTCCATGTCTTCACTGCTCAGACGGGTGGCCACGCGCTCGCGAAGCTGGTCGCCGATGTAGTCGCTGATCGCCTTCCAGCCCTTGGCGTCGGCCACCAGCTTGTCGGCGGTCAGCATCTGCTGCTGTTCGGGCAGCCAGACGAAACGGGCCACCAGCGGCTCGCCGTGGGCGCCGCCGGTATAGCGGCTGCCATCGGCGCTGACCACCACCAGCTGCGGGGTCTCCAGCACCTTCTCAAAGCTCAGCGACAGCTCGTAGGGCATGCTCGGCTTGTCGTTGCCGAGGCCGTCGACGGCCTGCTGCAACTCGCTGCGGGCCGCGGTGGCGTACTCCGACAGCGCCTTGGCCAGGCCCGGGTAACGCGCCAGGTCGGCCGGGTAGCTGATGCCGACTACCGCCTGCGGGGTGTTCTCGATCACATCGCGCAATTCCACCGGCGCCGTGCTGGCCGCCGGGGCCTCGATGTTGGTCGGCTGCGCGGCCGTCCCGGTGGCCGGTGCCGCCGCGCTGTCATCGGCGTCGCGCTTGCAGCCGGCCAGCACCACCACGCCCACGGCCAAAGCCAACGCGCTGGCGCGCAGCGCGCGACGGTTTACTACGCTGTTCATTGCAATCCCCTTGTTGAAACCGCTCATCATGATCGTTCGTCCCTGAAACAGCACCCGCCACATTCAACCGGCGAGCAGGTCATCGTATTCCTGGTGCCGCTGCATGAACGCCTCGGCGTAGGCGCAGGCCGGCACCACCTTGTATTTGTGCTCGCGCGCGTAGCGCAGCGCCACCTTGGTCAGCTCCCCTGCAATTCCCCGGCCAGCGATGGGGTCGGGCACTTCGGTGTGGGTGATGACCATGCGCCTGCGCTTGATCTGGTAATCCAGCAGCGCCAGGTAGCCCTGGACCCGGGCCTGGAAGCGGTGGTTGGCCACATCGTGCTCCACCTCGTACGCCAATCCGGGCGGGGTGACCGATGCCATGGGCGATGTCTCCTGCGGCGACTGACGCGATAGTGCGCAGCGTAGCGCCATGATCGCGTGAAGCCTGAACAGGGGCAAGCAGCGACGCTGGGCGTCACTTTCGGACCTCGCCCCCCCCGACCGCCCGGACCTTTGCCCAACGGGTCGCCGCCGCGCCGGGCCAGCACTGGATCGGCACGGGGCATCGGTGGGCGCGCCGCTAAAGTCGCGCGCGTTCAAGCCGATATCGGTAACGGACAGGGCGTGAAAGCTGGCACGAGTTTTGCGACACCTGCCTGCCCGAATCCGTTCTACAAGGAGGTCCACATGGACAACGCACCCGCCTCCCCGGCCCCGGCCGATGCCGACAGCTCCCTGCTCGAAGGCCTGTTCCAGCTGGCCGTGAACGGCCAGACCAACGGCTGGGAGTTCGACCAGATCGACAATGAGGTGTATGCCCGCCTGCTCAGCGCCTACGGCGCGGACGGCAAGAAGGCCGCGTAAGCGGCCTGCAGGTCACGATCAACGATCGTGACCACACCGGGGCGGCATTCCCCCGGCACAGGCGTGCGGACCAACGGCCGTGACCTGCCGTCGGCTGCCGGTGACCCCGGTCCCGGCAGGTACCGACCGTTGGTCGGTACCCGACGCTGCCACTCAGCCCAACGGGCGGAAGCTGGGGTTGCTCAGCTCGCGCAGGAAGTGATCGAAAATCGCCGGGCGCATCGCCAGCATGAAGATCACCCCGAACGCGGCACCGGCCAGGTGCGCGCTGTGGTTGATGCGGTCGCCACCGCGGCGGTCCATCCAGATGCTGTAGCCGACGTAGAACGCGGCATAGACAATCGCCGGCGCCGGGATGAAGAACACGAAAATCACGCTCCACGGGCTGAGCAGGATGAAGGCGAACAGCACCGCCGACACCGCACCGGACGCACCCAGGCTGAGGTAATTGGGGTTCTTCTGGTTCTTCAGGTAGCTGGGCAGGATCGACACCACCAACGCGGCGAGATAGAACGCCGGATAGGTGAGGTAGCTGCCGGTCAGATTGACCATCACCGATTCGATCTGGCCGCCGAAGAAGAACAGCGTGATCATGTTGAACGCCAGGTGCGCCAGGTCGGCGTGGATGAACCCGTAGGTCACCAGGCGGTCGTATTGGCGATGGCGGTCCACCGCCGGCGGCCACAGGATCAGGCGGTCGCCGAGTTTGCGGTTCTTGAACGCCATCCACGACACGATGACGGTGATGGCGATCAGCAGCAGGTTGACGGGGGTCATGTCAGGGCTCAGGCCGTACGGTAGTTGTCGACCATACGATAGCGCCTGGCATACCAACCAAAGGCCAACGCCGCCACGAAGGCGAACCCGGCAAAGAAGAACATCAGGAACGCCGCCTCGCTCAGGCCGGTGCTGGCGATCTTGTGGGTCACCGTCTCATTGCGCACGGCCGCATTGGACAGCAGCACCCACAGGTTGCCGATGGTGGTGGTCAGGTTCCAGAAGCTCATCACCACCCCCTTCATGGCCTGCGGGGCCTGGCTGTAGGCGAATTCCAGCCCGGTGGCCGAAACCAGCACCTCGCCGAAGGTCAGCAGCGCATACGGCAGCATCTGCCAGAAGATGGACATGACATTGCCGCCATCCATCATCACCTGGATGCTGCCGACCACGATCCAGGCCAGGCCACTGAAGGCGATGCCGGCGGTCATGCGGCGCAGCGCGGTCGGCTCGAAGCCGAAGCGGCGCAGCGCCGGGTACAGCACCAGGTTGTTGAACGGGATCAGGATCATCACCAGCAGCGGGTTCAGTGCCTGCATCTGCGAGGCGGTGAACCACGACGGCATGGCCATCTGCTGGCCCTGCAGCACCCAGGTGGAGGCCTTCTGGTCAAACAGCGAGAAGAACGGCGTGGTCAGGGCGAAGATCACCAGCACGCGCAGCACCGAACGCACGCCCTCCACGGCCTCGGCCGGGTGCACCGCACGGGCGCGGTCGAGCTGGAGCCAGGTGCCGCCGCCGATGCCGGCCAGCAGCAGGACCAGGGCAATGCACAGGCAGATCACGATGCCCAGACTGCCGACCAGCCCCATCGAGGCCACCGCCAGCACCGCGCCGAGGATGGCCAGGGTGCGGCCGGGGCGCCCCTTGCCCGGCACCTGTGCGGTGAGCGCGGTGCGCACCACGTTGCCGAACGAATGCGGGTCCTTGGGCGGCAGCGGCACCAGCACGTAGCGCTTGCGGCCCAGCCAGAACACGAAGGTGGCCACGAACATCAGGATGCCGGGGATGCCGAACGCCCACTGCGGGCCCAGGTTCTTCAGCGCCAGCGGAATCAGCAGCGAGGCGAACAGCGAGCCGAAGTTGATGATCCAGTAGAAGGCGTCGAATACCACCTTGGCCAGGTGCTTGTTGCTCTGGTCGAACTGGTCGCCCATGAACGAGGCCACCAGCGGCTTGATCCCCCCGGCACCCAGGGCGATCAGGCCCAGGCCGAGGAAGAAGCCCTCGCGACTGTTCTCGAACACCGCCAGGCAGGCGTGGCCGGCGCAGTAGATCAGGCTGAACCACAGAATGGTGTGGTACTTGCCGAAGAACTTGTCGGCCAGCCAGCCGCCGAGCAGCGGGAAGAAATACACGCCGATCATGAAGCTGTGCATGATGTCCTTGGCCTCGCCCGCGCGGCCTTCGGCGGTGATCTCCTGCAGCAGCAGCGAGGTAATCAGGAACTGCACCAGGATGTTGCGCATCCCATAGAAGCTGAACCGCTCGCAGGCCTCGTTGCCAATGATGTACGGAATCTGGCGCGGCATCTTTCCCTTGCCTGCGCTGGCGGCTGCGATCGTGCTCATCCTATGGGGCTGTCCTGCGAATACGAAAGGGCGCGAGCTTACCGGAAGCCCCCCACCGGCGCACGCTGCGGCCCTACGTGACAGCAGACGGCGAACATGGCAGGCGATCGCGGCAGATCGCAGCGGAAGTCACGGAGCGTCGACGGACAAAGCGTAAACTTATCGTTATGCGCATGATCTCCACTGCTGTTACAGGACGTTGCCCCGGCTGGCTGCTGCTGTTGCTGCTGGCCACCACGGTGGCCCCGGTCCATGCGCGTCAGGCCGAGGCCGGGCCGCGCCTGCTCAAGGTAGCCACGCTGGAACTGCCGACCCTGGACGAGGGCCAGTGGGAACAGCGCCGCGACCAGGTGCTGCAGATGCTGGAGGCGCTGCAGCCGGATGTGATCGCGGTGCAGCGGGTGCTGCAGGCGCAGGGCCGCAACCCGGCCTGCTGGCTGGCCACGCGAATGCGCTACAGCTGTGATTTCGTCACCGCCGACCCGCCCAGCCAGGCCCTGCGCCACGGCAGTGCCATGCTGACCCGGCTGCCGGTGAGCGAGGACGGGGTGACCCTGCTGCATCCACCCGGCCAGTTCAGCGCCGCCGGCATGCTGCGGGTGAAGCTGCAGGAGGAACTGGTCAACATCTACGTGGCGCGTCTGCGCCCGGAACCGGATGAGCCGGCGGTACGCCGCCACCAGACCGGCGACCTGATGACCTGGATTGGTGCCACGGCCGAAGGCCTGCCTTCGTTGATCGCCGGCGACTTTTCGGCCGATACCGCCGAACTGGTGAGCAGCGCGCCCGGCTTCCAGCCGGCGCGGCGCAACCCGGGCGAGCGCGTGGACCCGCCGTCGGTGGCCGGCAGTGCGCGTGGACACGGGCTGGACGTGCTGTTCCAGGTCAAGCATTTCGATGGCATCGGCCAGCAGGCGCTGAAGCTGCCGGCCGCCGAGAACGGCGAAGCGGACAAGGGCGCGCTGCGGTTGGGGGTGATGGCGACCCTGCGGCTGCAGTCACCGACGCCGGCCAGCGCGCCCTGATCGCCGCCACGCCTCACCACCCGGGCCCGCGAAACGACGACGGCCAGGCATCGCTGCCTGGCCGTCGGTCACTCTACCCGGTGGGATCGCTCAGGCGATCGCGGCCTGGTAGCGACGCTCGACTTCGTTCCAGTCGACCACGTTGAAGAACGCGCCGATGTATTCCGGGCGACGGTTCTGGTACTTCAGGTAGTACGCGTGTTCCCACACGTCCAGCGCCAGGATCGGGGTGTTGCCGTCCATCAGCGGGCTATCCTGGTTGGCGCTGCTTTCCACCACCACCTTCTTGTCCGGGGTCACGCTCAGCCAGGCCCAGCCGCTGCCGAAGCGGGTCAGCGCGGCCTTGGTGAAGGCTTCCTTGAACTTCTCGAAGCCGCCCAGCTGCGATTCGATCGCCTTGCCGACATCGCCGACCGGGGCGCCGCCGCCGTTGGGCGACATCACCGTCCAGAACAGGCTGTGGTTGGCGTGGCCGCCACCGTTGTTGCGCACCGGGCCCTGCAGGTTTTCCGGCAGCGACTTGGTCTTCTTGACCAGTTCCTCGACCGGCAGGTCGGCGTACTCGGTGCCTTCCAGCGCAGCGTTGACGTTGTTGATGTAGGTCTGGTGGTGCTTGGTGTGATGGATTTCCATCGTGGCCGCGTCGATATGCGGCTCAAGGGCGTCGTAGGCGTAGGACAGCTTGGGGAGGGTATAGGCCATGTGGTTCTCCTGGTAGCTCACTCACCCGGCGAAGACCGGGCGTTGCGCTGACGATGATGGGGATGGCCGACAAGCTTACCAAGCCCTGCGTAAAGGAAACCGCGTCCCATCCATGCACGCGTGCAGGCGATGTGAGCCGTTGGTGACGGCCACGTTGCCGTGCATCGGGCGTTGTTGGGCTGCGCCTCATCGCCGCATGCGCCGTTGACGCTACAGTAGGGGCATCTCCCCTGCCCCTCATGCCCATGCGCAAGCCCTTGCTGTTGCTGGTCGCCATCGTGCTGCTGATCGGCGGCCTGGCCGCGATCAAGCTCGCCCAGCGCCCGCCGCCGCCCCAGTTCGCGCCGTCGCTGACCGGCGCCGCGCCCGCCCCCACGCCCGTGTCGGACAGCGGTGGCAGTGCGGACCGGCCGGCACTGCCACCGTTCCTGCCCGAACAGGCGCGCCAGACCATCGCCTTGATCCAGCGCGGCGGTCCGTTCCCGCACCGCCAGGACGGCAGCGTGTTCGGCAACCGCGAACAACGCCTGCCGCCGCGTCCGCGCGGCTACTACCGCGAGTACACCGTGGACACGCCCGGCGCAGGCAACCGTGGCGCGCGCCGCATCGTGACCGGCGGTACCCCGCCCACCGGCTGGTTCTATACCGACGACCACTACGAAACCTTCCGCAGTTTTGACGTACCACCGGCCGGGAGCTGGAAATGAACCATGATGGATTCGAGATGGGCCTGCACGACATCAACAATGCCGGCGTGTACGCGATCGGCAACGGCGACGTCGGCCCGCTGTCGGCGGCGATGCGCGACGCGGGCCTGCGCGTGGTGCAGATCGACCTGGACGGCTGCCAGGACAAACGCACGCTGCTGATGCGGCTGGCCGCGCGGCTGGACTTCCCGACCGGCTTCGGTGGCAACTGGGACGCGCTGACCGACAACCTGCGCGACCTGGCCTGGCTGCCGGCCAACGGCTATGCCCTGTTCTTCAACGATGCCGACGCGCTGCGCGCGCAGGCCGGCGCCGACTTCGATACATTGCTGGACGTCCTCGACGAAGCCAGCGGCTTCTGGAGCGGGAGCAACGTGCCGTTCTGGGCGTTCGTGGCCCTGCAGGACGCCGACGTGGACGCGGACGAAGACACCGCGGCGCCATGACTCCGCATCCAGGTAGAGCCACGCCATGCGTGGCTGCCAGGCCCCCACCACCCACCCGGTAGAGCCACGCCATGCGTGGCCGTGACGCGCCGTCACGCCGGACCCGGGGGCAGCCACCCATGGGGTGGCTCTACCCGCCGATGAGGCTGCGCCTCATCGGCTGCCGTTGTCTTCCTGCAGCTCTTTCTTGAACGGAATGTCCGGCGGTGGCCGCGCCACGGCCGGCTGGTCCTGCATGTTCGGGTCGCTCAGGCCGCAGCCGCCGCCGAACTGCAGGATCGACACCACGCAGGAAATGGACGAGCTGGTGCCCGGGATCGGGATCTCCACCGCCTTGATGCCCTTGCGGACCCATTCGGCCAGCAGCGATTCGTTGGGCGCCCAGTACTTGTCGAACGACGTCGGGGTGTAGTCGTAGGGCGGGCGCTTGAGCCAGGTGCCCGATTGGGCGATGCGCTCCTTGGTCCAGCCATCCTTGTCCCCGCCGGGCGCGCCGCGCTCGGCAGCGCCCTTGCCGTCCTGGCCGGCCACGCGCACGCTGCCGTCGGCATTGAACAGGCTGCCGCCCTGCGTGCCGGTGGCGGCCACGGCACGGCCGTTGAGGTCGGCGTCCTGCGGATGGTTGGCCGCGCCCCAGTCATCGCCACGCCGGGGCGAGGCCCAGTCGCCGGGGTTGGCCGCCGGCCGCGCCGCCGACGCGGCACTGCTGCGCGCGGTCGCGGTGCCCGGGGCGGTCGCGGTGCCGGGTGCGGTGGTCGTCGCGGTGCTCGCCGTGGCTGTGGCCGTCGGCGTCGTCGGGGTCGAGCGCGCGGCCGGGGTGGGCACACTGCGTTCGCGTACCGCCATGTCCGGTGCGCGCGTGGCCACGCTGACCTCGCGCTGCGGCACGCTGGCCATCGCCACCGAAGGCGCGGTGACCGGCTGGATCTCGCGCTCGCGCACCTGCATCTCGCGCTGCGGCAAGGCAACCTCCACCCGCGGACCGGGCACGGCCACCGACGGTGCCGGTGCCTGCACCAGGCTGACCTCACGCTCGCGCACGGCCACCTGCGGCGTGCGCAGTCGCGGGTCGGCCGGGCGCGGCACCCGGGTGCCGGGCTGCGGCGTCGGCGCATCGACCACGGTGACCGCGCGCTCGACCACCGGGATGTCCTGCACCTCGCGCGGCACCACACTCACTTCGGTGCGCGGCATGCGCGTGGGTGGCACCACGAAATCGGTGGTCGGCTGGGCCACCTCGGTGACCTGCAGTGGCTGCTCCACCGCCGGGGTGGCCGGGCTGGGCGGTGCCGGCTGCGGTTCGCTGACCCGCGCCGGCGCCTCCGGCGGCTGTGGCGCGGTCGCGGCGGTCGCGGCGGCGCTCGGGCGGCTGCCCGTCGGCGCGGGCGGACTCGGCTCGGCAGCCATGGCAGCGGCAGCGGCAGCGGCAGCGGCGGCGGCGTCCGGCGTGGGCTGCCCGCCGCCGTCTTCCTGCGGCGTACCTCGCCCAACCAACGCGACCTGGATCCGACCACTCTCCCCGCCCTGCTCCGGCTCGGCCGGCGGACGGATCAATGCCACCCACAGCAGCAGCGCCGCAAACATCACATGCAGCAGCAGGCTGAGCGTGGCCGAGGTCCAGCGCATCCAGCGCTGGTCGCGCGGGGCCGGCTCCCAGCCCTGCCACAGCAGGCGCCGGAACGACTGCAGGGTACCCAACGGCGGCTGCCGTCCCGGCGCGCCGGGCAAGGGCCGCTGGATCAGCACGCCGATGATCTGGCCGGCGCGGACCGGGGGCGGCAGCGGGGTCAGCGCGCGCAGCCACAGGCCCCACCCGTAGGGCAGGCCCGTGGTTTTCTCAAGGATGCGTTTGTCTGGCTGGCGTGCCAGCAGCCAATCGAGGATGTCGTCAGCCCGGCGCAGTGGCACGCAGCGCGATCAGGCGGCGGTGCCGCGCGGGATGTACGGCGCGTTGCCACTGTCGTGGTCGGTCGCGTCGCGTACCGCGGTGATGCCCGGCACCCGCCCCATCAGGGTCTTCTCGATGCCCTGCTTGAGGGTCACATCCGCCATGCCGCAGCCCTGGCAGCCGCCACCAAAACGCAGCAGCACCACGCCATCGGCGGACACTTCCTGCACGGCCACCTTGCCGCCGTGCGAGGCCAGCTGCGGGTTGACTTCATTTTCCACCACCCAGCGCACCCGCTCGACCAGCGAGTTGGACTCGCCCGGGGCTTCGCCCTTGATCTTGGGTGCCTTGATGGTCAGCTGCTGGCTGCCGGTGGCGTTGCTGACGATGTCGATCTCCGCCCCGTCCAGCCAGCCCACGCTGGGCGCGTCGACGAACAGGGTGAAGCCATCGCAGTCCACGGCCCACTCATCGCCCAGCAACTGGCTGGGTTCGGCGAACTCAAGCCGGGCATCGGCGCGCGGGGTGCCCGCATCGACGGCGCTCAGGCGCACGCCCATGCCGGGCACGGCCTCACGCTCGATCAGCTTGCGGAAATAGGTCTGGGCAGTGTCGGATATCTGGATCATCGGGCTATTCTAGCCAATCACATGTTATGCGCTCATTCGGTTTATACACCGACCGGCGCATCGTTCAGGCATCTTGCAACACGAAAGGGAGTGGAGGATTTCATGGCCGACCTGATTCCGCTGGCACAGGCGCACTGCGTGCCGCGCAAAGGCAGCGACCACAAGCTGGGCGAGGCCCGCGTGGCCGAGCTGCTGGCGCAGATCCCGGGCTGGGAGCTGGCCGAGCAGGGCCAGGCGCTGACCCGCACCTTCCGCTTCCCGGACTACCACCGCACCATGGCCTTCGTGAACGCCCTGGCCTGGGTGGCCCATCGCGAGGACCACCACCCCGACCTGGGGGTGCATTACGACCGCGCGGTGGTGCGCTTTTCCACCCATGACGTGGGCGGCCTGAGCGAAAACGACTTCATCTGTGCAGCCAAGGCTTCGGCCCTGACGGAGTGATCCCATGAAACTGCAGACCCTTGTGTTGTCCAGCATCGCCGTTGCCGCCCTTGCCGGCTGCAACAAGCCGGCCGAGCCCGCCACCCCGGCGGTCGCGCCGACCGAGGTGGCCGCGGTGAAGACCCCGCCGCCGCAGTACCCGATCGAACTGGCCTGCCAGGGCATTGGCGGCACCAGCACCCTGAAGGTGGTGATCGCCGCCACCGGCACGCCCAGCCAGGTGGCCCAGGTGACCAGCAGCGGCAATGCCCAGCTCGACGAGCAGGCCAGGAAGGCGGTGGAGGGCTGGGAGTTCAAGGCGGCCACCCGCAATGGCCAGACCGTGCCGACCACGATCCAGGTGCCGGTCAGCTTCAACCCGCCCCAGCCCAAGCCCGACGAATGCTTCGCCGTGGAAGAGCGGCTGCGCCGGGGCGGCTGAACCGCCCCGCTCCCCTGAGGTCAGCCGCAGCCAGCCTCCCTCCAGCGCGCCCCGAGCGGGGCGCGCTGCATTGTTACAAGGACGCTGTGGCACATGCTTGAAATCACCTCTGAAAATGTCTGGGTCGCGCTCGGCGTGACCCTGGCCGCCGGCCTGGCAACGGGCATCGGCAGCCTGATGGTGCTGTTTTCGCGCCGCCCCAACCCACGCCTGCTGGCGTTCGGGCTGGCCTTTGCCGGTGGCGCGATGGTGTTCGTGTCGCTGACCGAGATCCTCAACAAGGCGATCGATTCGTTCAGCCAGGCCTACGATGCCCGGCTGGGGTTTGCCTACGGCACCGCGGCGTTCCTGGCCGGGGTGCTGCTGATCGTGGTGATCGACCACCTGATCCCCAACCCGCACGAAAGCCTGGACAAGCAGGACCCGCTGTTCCGCGACAACAACAAGGCCTACATCAAGCGCGTGGGACTGCTGACCGCGATCGCGATCACCGCGCACAACTTCCCGGAGGGCCTGGCGACCTTCTTTGCCACGCTGGAAAGCCCGTCGGTGGGCATGCCGCTGGCCTTCGCGATCGCCATCCACAACATTCCCGAAGGCATCGCGATCGCGGTGCCGGTGTACTTCGCCACGCAGAACAAGTGGTATGCCTTCGGCGCCAGCCTGCTGTCGGGCCTGGCCGAGCCGGTCGGGGCGGCGATCGGCTACTTCGCCCTGTCGGGCATGCTCAACCACGCCACCTTCGGCTGGGTGTTCGGGCTGATCTCCGGGGTGATGGTGTTCCTGGCCCTGGACGAACTGCTGCCGGCCGCCAAGCGCTACGCCAAGGGCCACGAGACCGTGTACGGCCTGGTGGCGGGCATGGGCAGCCTGGCGATCAGCCTGGTGCTGTTCAAATGGTGACGCACCGCCGGTCGTGCCGGCCGCTGGCCGGCGCGACCGGGCGGTCGCAGGTCACTTCAGCCGGTTCAGCACCTCCACCAGCTCCTCGGCCAGCGGGGCGTTGATCAGGTACGGGGTCTTGCCCGCGTCCAGCGCGAACTCCAGCGAGGCGGCATGCAGGAACAGGCGCTTGAGCCCGATCTGCTCGCGCAGGCGCTTGTTCACGTCCGCGTCGCCGTACTTGTCATCGCCGGCCACCGGGTGCCCCAGGTGCTGGGCGTGGACCCGGATCTGGTGGGTGCGCCCGGTCTCGATCCGCACCTCGCAGTAGGAATGGCCGCCCTTGCGCTCGAGCACCTTGAAGTGGCTGATCGACGCCTTGCCGATCGGGTTGACCTGGACGTGGCGCTCGCCGCCCTGGCGCAGGCCCACGTGCAGCGGGGCGTCCACGGTCATGGTGCCGTCGGGCATGCGGCCCACCAGCAGGGTCAGGTAACGCTTGCGGATGCCGGCGCCGTGGTCTTCACGCAGCAGGGCCTGCAGCTCGCTCAGTGCCGAGCGCTTCTTGGCCACGATCAGCAGCCCGGACGTGTCGCGGTCCAGCCGGTGCACCAGCTCCAGGGTCTTGCCCGGGCGCAGCGCGCGCAGGGTCTCGATGGCGCCGAAGCTGATCCCGCTGCCGCCGTGGCTGGCCACGCCCGACGGCTTGTTCAGGGCCAGCAACCGCTCGTCCTCGAACACGATGGCCTCCTCCAGCCGCTTCATGAACGCGGCGGGCGGACCGGCCTTGTCTCCCTCTTCGGTGAGACGGACCGGCGGCACCCGCACCTCGTCGCCGCCCTCGAGCTTCCGCTCGGCCTTGGCGCGGCCGCCGTTGACCCGGACCTGGCCGCTGCGCACCAGCTTGTAGATCAGGCTGCGCGGTGCACCCTTGAGCTGGCCGAGCAGGAAGTTGTCCAGGCGTTGCCCGGCGCGATCGTCCGGGACAGTGATGATACGTACGCTGGTCATGGCTTCAGCGGCTTTGGGGGTGGGCTCGGTAACGGTCATTGGCCTTTTATTCTGTTACACTCGGCGGGCGAGATAAGGGATTGATTTCGTTGGAAGTTGCTCTGGGCCAGAAGCCCGACTTCCCGCGATTCCGGCACAGTGCGCAGCCACCGCCCCCGGGGCGGCCATGTTAGCGGCTCACCGGCGGTCCCGGCCATCGCCGGATGCCTGACAAGCGTCTGTGCTGAAAAAACATGTCCCTGTGGCGCTCCAGCCTGGCTGACAGCTGCCTCCGGCCCGTTACACCCAAACCAAAACAAATGAAGCGCTCCCGCGGCCTGCCGTGGTGTCGTAGCGCTGGAAACCCAAGTTGCCCTCCCCGCGCCTGCGCGATGGGCGACGAAGCGTGACCAGAAGCGAAACCCCATGGCGTTCCGCGCGGTAGCAGCGCGCGAGGAACGCAAGAATGAAGCGAATGCTGATCAATGCCACGCAGGCTGAAGAGCTGCGGGTAGCCATCGTGGATGGCCAGACGCTGTACGACATCGACATCGAACAGCCGTCCAAGGAACAGAAGAAGTCGAACATCTACAAGGGCCGCATCACGCGCCTTGAACCTTCGCTGGAAGCGGCCTTCGTCGAATACGGGGCCGACCGCCACGGCTTCCTGCCGCTCAAGGAAATCTCCCGCGATTACTTCCAGGCTGGCGTCGACCCGAACAAGGCCGGCATCCGCGAGCTGCTGCGCGAGGGCCAGGAAGTGGTCGTCCAGGTGGACAAGGAAGAGCGTGGCAACAAGGGCGCGGCCCTGACCACGTTCATCTCCCTGGCCGGCCGTTACATGGTGCTGATGCCCAACTCGCCCACCGCCGGTGGCGTGTCGCGTCGCATCGAAGGCGAAGACCGCGCCGCGCTGAAGGAAGCGCTGGACAAGCTGAACATCCCCGACGACATGGGCGTGATCATCCGCACCGCCGGCGTCGGCCGCGATGCCGAAGAGCTGCAGTGGGACCTGGACTACCTGTTGCAGGTCTGGAAGGCGATCGCCGAAGCGGCGCTGACCAAGCCGGCCGCGTTCCTGATCTACCAGGAATCGCGCCTGATCGTGCGCGCCCTGCGCGACTACCTGCGCGCCGACGTGGGCGAGATCCTGGTCGATACCGAAGAGCTGTATGAGACCGCCCGCGAATTCATGCAGCAGGTGATGCCGCAGACCCTGCGCAAGCTCAAGCATTACAAGGACGACATCCCGCTGTTCAACCGCTTCCAGATCGAATCGCAGATCGAAGGCGCATATGAACGCAACGTCCGCCTGCCCTCCGGTGGCTCGATCGTGGTCGACCAGACCGAGGCGCTGACCGCCATCGACGTCAACTCCTCGCGCGCCACCAAGGGCAGCGACATCGAGGACACCGCCTTCCAGACCAACCTGGAAGCGGCCGAGGAAGTGGCCCGCCAGTTGCGCCTGCGCGACCTGGGCGGCCTGGTGGTCATCGATTTCATCGACATGGCCTCCAACAAGCACCAGCGTGAAGTCGAGAACCGCCTGCAGAACGCGCTCAAGTACGACCGTGCGCGCGTGCAGCTGGGCCGCATCTCGCGCTTTGGCCTGATGGAAATGAGCCGCCAGCGCCTGCGTCCGAGCCTGGGTGAATCCAGCCAGATCGTGTGCCCGCGGTGCGACGGCCACGGCCGCATGCGCAGCGTGGAATCGCTGTCGCTGTCGATCATCCGCGTGGCCGAAGAGCATGCGATGAAGGAAAACACCGGGCAGGTGCTGGTCCAGGCGCCGGTGGAGATCGCCAACTACCTGCTCAACGAGAAGCGCAGCGCGCTGCGCGAGATCGAGCAGCGCCACGACGCGCCGATCGTGATCGTCGCCGACGAGCAGCTGCACACCCCGCACTACGAAGTGACCCGCCTGCGCGAGAACGAGCTGGGCGAGGAAAGCGGCAAGCCGAGCTACCAGCGCGGCACCCCGCGCAAGCTGCCGGTGCACGCCCTGACCAAGGCCCAGCTGAACATCCCGGTCGCCCCGGTGGTGACCCAGGTCAAGCACAGCCAGCCGGCCCCGGTGCGCGAAGCGCCGGAACCGGAGGTGGCCCCGGCCCCGGTGGCCGCCCCGGCGCCGGTCGCTGCCCCGGCAGCCACCGGCGTGGTCGGTTGGCTCAAGCGCATCTTCGGTGGCGAGCCGGCCCCGGCTGCCGCGCCGCAGCCGAGCGCCCGCCCGGCCCAGGATGGCAACCGCAACAACCGCAACAAGGACCGCAACAAGGATCGCAACGGTCGTCGCGATGAGCGTGGCGAGCGTGGCGGCAACGGTCAGGGCCAGCCCCAGGGCCGTGGCAAGGACCGCGGTGAGCGTGGCGAACGTGGCGGCAAGAACGAGCGCCGCGACGAGCGTCGCCAGGACGTGGCCGCACCGGTGGCCGGCAATGCCGCGCAGGTGCAGGCACCGGGCCAGGGCAAGCCGCGCGGTGAGCAGCAGCCCAAGGCGCCGCGCAACGAGCAGCAGCCCAAGCTGAAGCAGAAGCAGAACCCGCCGCAGGGCAAGCCGCTGCAGGCCGACGGCGACAAGCCGGTCGCCAATGACAGGCCCGCCCGCCAGCCGCAGGCCGACGCACCCAAGCCGGTCCATCCCGCCGCACCGGTGGCCGATGCCGCCGTGCTGGCCGCCGCTGCGGTGACCGTGGCCGACGCCGCCGTGCCGGCAGCGCCGGGCCAGGACGGCCATGCCGCGACTGCCCCGGTCGGCAGCGACGACGCCGCCCAGGTCACCCTCGACGGTGGCGAACAGGGCGAAGCCCCGGGCAACGCCGAAGACGCCAATGGCGAAGGCGGCTCGCGCCGTCGTCGCGGTCGTCGCGGTGGTCGTCGCCGTCGTCGCGGCAATGGCGAGCAGACCGCCGGCAGCGATGGCCTGAACGATGACGGTGGCCTGGATGACGAGTCCGACGACCAGGACGGCGACCAGGACGGTGCTGATGCCGCCCAGGCCGAGCGTCCGCTGGCCAACAACGGCCAGCCGCAGCCGGAGTTCGAGTTCGACGACGAAGCCGCCAGCGCCCCGGCAGCCGCACCGGCTCCGGTCCAGGCCCCGCGCCCGGCGCCGGTGGCCGCTGTCGCCGCCGCCGCCCCGCTGGCGGTGGTCAGCAGCCCGGTGGTGACCGCCGGCCACGCCGAGGCCAGCCCGGCCCCGGAAGCGGCCGCACCGTCCTACACCGACCGCGTGCCGTTCGTGGAATCCCCGACCCCGGCCCCGGCCGTGGTCGCGGCGCCGAAGGCGGTCGAGGCTGCCCCGGTGGTTGAGACCCCGAAGGCTGTCGAGGCTGCCCCGGCGGTTGAAGCGCCCAAGGCCGTCGAGGCTGCCCCGGCGGTTGAAGCCCCGAAGGCCGTCGAAGCCGCCCCGGTGGTCGAAGCGCCGAAGGCTGTCGAAGCCGCCCCGGTGGTCGAAGCGCCGAAGGCCGTCGAAGCCGCCCCGGTGGTTGAAACCCCGAAGGCCGTCGAAGCCGCCCCGGTGGTCGAAACCCCGAAGGCCGTCGAAGCCGCCCCGGTGGTTGAAGCGCCGAAGGCCGTCGAAGCCGCCCCCGCTGCCATCGATGCAGGCCAGCCGGCCCACCCGGTGCAGTCGAGCATGCTCGACGCGGTCGATCCGACCCCGGCCGCGCCGGAAAAGCCCGCCGCGGCTCCGGTGGCCCGTGTCGACGCTGCACCGGTGGTGCAGAACGGCCAACTGTTTGGCAGCGTGGCCAGCGAGGCCCCGGCCAGCACCGACGCCGCCGCACAGGCCGCGCAGGCCGAAGCCCGCGAGGACATCCCCACCGATGTCGCGCAGGCCGATGAAGACGGCAAGCAGGATCAGGAAAAGAACGACAAGGCCTGATCCGGCCTGCATCACGTAACACCAGACAGCGGCCTTCGGGCCGCTGTCTGCGTTTGCGGTCCGGGAGGGCCTGGACCCGCACCGGGCTGTGGCATGCGCGGCGCATGACGCCACGCCAGCGGCGCCTGCCCGGCAGTGCGATGCTGTTGCTGCTTCGGGCTTGCCAGCCACCCCCTGCGCCGCTCAGTGAAGCGGCCATCGCGGTGCGCGATGCCGCGCCAGGGGAGCTGTTCGCCGCGGCCCCGTCGAAGTACTGGCACCGCCGCCCTACCCGTTCTCCACCGCTTGCGAGCGGCATCACGGCGCCACGAAGCGGGCGCGGTGATCGCGGTAGCGGGTCGCATGGCATCGGGCGCAGGCGGGTGCTGCGCCATCGGCGGCACGTGGCGCACGCGCGATCGCCAGCGCTGGGGGAGGATCAGCGAACAGGCCATTGCGTCGCGGCAGGTACCCGCGTTGGTCGGTACGCATGCACGGCGAAGGCGCAGCCGCGCGTGGCGTGGTTCTCCCCCCCGTTCAGGGCGTGGTGGCGGCCGGGCTGCCCGGACTGGGCGCGAACTGCAGCCGCGTCCATACACCGTAGTGGTCCGAGGCCCAGCGGCCTTCGGCGTAGGGCTGGTCGAACAGGATCTTCGCTTCGCGTGCGAGCAGGCGGTCCTGCTGGAAGAAGATGTGGTCGATGCGCGAGGGAGCCTGGTAGTAGTGCCGGTTGAGCGTGCTCACCTGGGCCAGTTCGTTGTTGACGTGCACGCTGCCGAAGCTGTCGCCGTAGTGGTTGCGCAGCGCGCTGAGGTCGCCGGCATCCACCAGCGCGTTGAAGTCCCCGGCAATCACCACCGGGTCGTTACCGGCGGTACCGGCAATGAACTTCAACAGGTCGGCCACCTGCTCGCCGCGGATGCGGCTGCCACTGTCGTCCGCGCGTTCGTTGAGGTGGGTGGCATACACATTGACCGGCTGGCCGTCCACGTCGATGCGCAGGTGCGCCACGGTGCGGTAGTCGCCCAGCGGCGCCAGCAGGTGGTCGTTGCGCGCCAGCACCGGGCGCCGGGTCAGCAGCGCATTGCCATAGCGTTTGAAGCGGCCCGGCGGATCAGTGGAAACGAACTGGTAGTCGTAGCCGAGCCTGCGTGCCAGCCAGGCCGCCTGGTTGCGCACGTGCGGCTTCTGGATCACTTCCTGCAGGGCGATCGCGTCCGGGCGCAGTGCCTGCAGTTCGCGCAGGATCACCTTGCGCCGCGCCGGCCAGTCTTCGCGGTCGTGATGCAGGTTGAAGGTGACCATGCTCATGCCCGGGGTGGTGCTGGCCGCAGCGGACGACGGCGCCGGCGGGGCGGCCACCGTCGAGGGCGCGGTCGCGTGCGCGGCGCCGGTGAGCAGGCCTGCCAGCAGCACGGCGTGGACAAAGGCGCGGCGCACGCGCGCAGGGGCCGACACGTGCACCATTACTGTGCCTTGCGCTCGGCGCGGCGTATCGCCGAAGGCACCTCGATCTCGACCGTGGCCGGCACCTGGGTGATGCGCAGCTCGCCGTTGATCCAGTGCGCCGGTTCACCATTGACCCGCGTGTCGCCCGGGTCGCCACTGTAGGGCCACGGCAGGATCACCCCGCCGTGCGGCGGCACCAGCCCGGCCGAGACCTCCAACAACAGCTGCTTGTCGCTGCGGCTCAGCGCGTAGGTGAGCTGCCCGTTGGGCGTGCGCAGGCCCTTGATCGCCACGCCCTTGCCTTCCAGCCAGCGGCTGGGCACGCCGGCGGCCAGCACCAGGCTGTCATCGACGTCGCGGTTGTAGGCGAACATGTCCAGTGCCGAGCGTACGAAGTCCGAGGCCACCCAGGCATGCGGCAGGTCGCCGACGAAGAACGGCTTGCGCGGCGTGTGCGAGACCACTTCGGCCCACTGGTTCCAGGCCTGCGGCGCACGATCCTTGAAGAAGAACTCGGTGGCCTGCCAGGCGCGGTCGCGCCAGCCGAGGCGGACGAACGCGGCCACGTTGCGCCATTCGTAGGGAGTGTAGTCCTTCCATTCGCGCTTGCCGTCGCGACGTTCCTCGAACTGCTTCCAGTAGCGCTCGAAGGTGTTGTCCAGGTACGGCTGCGGCAGGCGGCCCTGCTCGCCGCCCGGGGCCAGCGCGATGGTGGTGGAGGTGGCGTCGAAATCACCCAGCTCGGCGGCGCCGGGCAGGTAATCGATCTTGTGCAGCTGCATGGCCGCGTGCAGCGAGGCCTGCAGGTCGTCACGGAACTGGTCGCGCGACTCGCTGATCTGCAAGGCGTCGACCTTGCCCAGGGTGCCGGCGATGACCGCGGCATCCTTGTAGCCACGCAATGCCCAGAAGTTGTCCCAGTACGAGTGCATCGGCTTGGCCGAATAGCCCTCGTGGCTGATCGAGACCGGCATCATCCCGTAGAAGGCCGGATTGCGCGCGCGGTTCTCCTCGGTGCGCTCGCTCAGCCGCAGGCGTTCCATGTAGCCATAGGCGCCCTGCACGTGCGGCCACATCTGCTCCAGGAAGGTGTTGTCGCCGGTATAGCGCCAGTACTCGGCGATGTTGAAGATCAACTCGCCGTGGCTGTCGTTCTCCGGAACCGGATCGCTGCCGCGCGGGTCCACGCAGCAGGGCACCTTGCCGTTCTCGAACTGGTGCGGGGCGTACCAGCTGACATACTCGCGCACCGCGTCGCTGCGGCCCATGCGCAGCAGGCCCTCGGAAATCATCGCCCCGTCGCGGATCCAGCTGCGCGAGTAGGACCGCGTGCCGGGCTGGATGCTCGGCCCGATGCGCGAGATCAGCATGTGCGCCAGCGCAGTGCGCAGGGTGTCGGCCAGCGGCTTGCCGGCGGCGGGCACCTGCAGGGTCACCTGGTCCAGCTTGGTGCGCCACATCGAGGCCACGGCCTGCTGGGCCTTGGCCGCGTCGAAGTCACTGGGCATCGTCCAGGCACCGGTCTGCGGCAGCACCACGGCAATCTCGCGGCTCTGGCCCGGCTCCAGCGTCCAGCGGTACAGCAGCGCGCCGGAGGCCAGGCCGGTCGGGTCCCGCACTTCGGTGGTGGCGGGCAGCTTGCCGCTGGCCAGGTGCACGACCTCCAGCTTGCCGTCGAAAGTGGTGGCAAAGGTGGCATCGGGCGCCTGCGCCGGGTACAGGCGCGCAGTGCCGTTGACCTCGACATCGGTGGCGTCCACCGACAGGTTGTCGATGCGGCTGAAGCCACCGACGGTATTGAGGAACTGCGTGGGCGGGTTGACCTGCCACGGGCGCACGGCCAGGGCCAGGGTGTACTGGTGGGCGACCTTGTCCGGGTTGCGCAGGGTGTAGCGGCCGACCAGCTGGGCCTTGTCCGGGCTGCCCTGGACGAAGCCGGTCACGGTCAATGCGGCCTTGTCATGGCGCCAGTCCACGCTGGCGATCGGCAGGTAGTCGTCCTGCAGCGACTGGGTGCTGGCCACGTCGGCCCAGCTCAGCAGCTTCTTGCCGTCCACCACGACGAACGGCTCGACGCTGAAGCTGGCCTTGGCCACTTCCAGCGCGCCATCCTCGCCGATCAGTGCCTGCTCGCGTCCGCCATCCAGGCCCAGCAGGGTCCAGTACGGCTGCTCGCCACTGAACCCGCGTGGCACCGAGCCGCGCGGCAGGTCGGCGCCGACCGAGCGGATGAAATCATTGGGGGTAGCGGCAAAGTCCAGCGGTTTGAGCGAAATGTCACGGATGCCGTAGCGCCAGCTCGGGCCGCCCTTGAGGTCAAAGCGCAGATAGCGCGCCTCGGTATCGGGCAGCGCCAGCCAGTCGCGGTCGCCACCGCCTCCGACCACTTCGCGCACTTCCTTCCAGCTGCGTCCGTCCTGGGAGGTGCGCACCACGTAGCGGGTGGCCTCCAGGCCGGGCAGCCACTGGATCACCGCACCGCCGAACTCGCGCACCTTGTGCAGGTCCAGGCTGATGGTCTGGTCGGCCACGCCACCGCTGATCCAGACCGTGTCCGGCTTGCCATCGGCAATGCGGCTCTGCAGGGCGGTGGCGGTATCGGCGATCACCGACGGGGTCAGCGCCGAGGTATCCATCGGCGGCAGCCCCTGCAGGGTGAGGCGGTCGAAACAGACCGTGCCCTTGCCACCGACCTTGCTGTAGATCGTGAACTCCACCGCCGCGCTGCGGCTGAGCGTTGTTTCCTTGCCCGGGCCCCAGGCCTTGTCGATCTGGCGGGCGCGGTACTGCACCGTGCTCCACGCCTTGGGGAAGGTGTAGCCGGGCCGGTTGACCCACCACACGTTGTCGCCGCTGGCATCGATCAGCTTGAACTGCAGGTCGTTGGCCGGCGAATCGCCGCGCAGCTGCAGGCCGAACTGGTAATTGGCCGGGTACTCGATGCCCAGCTCGCGGCGGATGCCGACATAGCCGGAGACGTCGTGGAAATCGTAGTCCAGGCACAGCGCGCGCCCACCACCACTGCCGACCACGCTGCGCAGCGAACCGCTGACCTGGTCGGAGACCACCAGCTTCCAGGGCGCCATGTCGTCGAAGCTGTCCAGCACCTTCGGTGCCGGCAACGGGGCCGGCGCGGCGGCCGGGGCCGCCATCGACCACAACAGCCCAAGACCCAGACCCACCGCGACGACGGCATGTTTCACCCTTTGACACTCCCCAGCAGCAGACCTTGGATGTAGTAACGCTGCAATGCCAGGAACAGCAGCAGCACCGGAACCACCGTGACCACCGCGCCGGCCATCATCATTTCCACGTCCATGATGTGTTCGCGCGACAAGGTGGCCAGGGCGACCGGCAAAGTGTAGTGCTCCTGGTCGGTCAGCACGATCAGCGGCCACATGAAATCGTTCCAGGCGCCCATGAAGGTGAAGATCGACAGCGTCACCAGCACCGGCTTGAGCATGGGCAGCACGATCTGGAAGAAGATCCGCATCTCCCCTGCCCCGTCGATGCGCGCCGCCTCGAGCAGTTCATCGGGGATCGAGCGCGCGTACTGGCGCACCAGGAAGATCCCGAACACGCTGGCCAGCGCCGGCACCACCACCCCGCCGAAGCTGTTGACCAGGCCCAGCTGCTTCATCAGCAGGAACAGCGGCAGCATCGCCACCTGCGCCGGGATCACCAGCGCGGCCAGCAGCACCTGGAAGATGCGCTCGCGGCCGACGAAACGCAGCTTGGCGAACGCATAGCCGGCCATGGTGTTGAGCAGCAGCGAGCCCAGCGTGATCGCCAGCGACACGCCCAGGCTGTTGACGAAGTTGTTGGCCATGCCGGTGCGGGCGAACAACTCGTGGTAGTTGGCCGTGGTCACCGAGGACGGCAGCAGCGGCGGCGGGAAGTGCGCCGCCTCGCCGGTGGGCATGAACGATACCGACAGCATCCATAGCAGCGGCGCCAGGCTGACCAGGGCCAGCACCGACAGACCCCCGTTGACCCACCATGCATGCCAGCGCGACTGGCCGATTTCACGACTCATACCAACTGCCTCTTGCGGCCGAAACGCAGCATGACGCTGGTCACCGCCAGGATGATCAGGAACAGCAGGAACGCCACCGCGGAGGCGCGCCCCAGGTTCCACCACTTGAAGCCTTCCTCGAACATGAAGTACAGCACGCTCACGGTGCTCTGCAGCGGGTCGCCGCGGGTCATGACGTAGGGTTCTGCGAACAGCTGGAAGTAGCCGGACACGGTGATCACGCCCACCACCAGCAGCACCGGGCCGAGCATCGGCAGGGTGATGTGCAGGAACTGCTTCCAGCGCGAGGCGCCGTCGATGCGCGCGGCCTCGTACAGGTCATGCGGGATCGCCTGCAGGCCGGCCAGGAAGATCACCATGTTGTAGCCGAAGTTCTTCCACACCGCGAACAGCATGATGGTCGGCATGGCCCAGTTGGGGTCGCCGAGCCAGTCGATCGGGTTGATCCCCAAGTGGCCCAGGCCGTAGTTCACCAGGCCGTAGCTGGTGTGGAACAGGTAGCGCCAGATCACCGCCACCGCCACCAGCGTGGTCACCACCGGGGCAAACAGCGCGGTGCGGAACAGCGCCTTGAAGCGCGCGGCCGGGGCGTTGAGCAGGATCGCCGCGCCCAGCGACACCGCAATGGACATCGGCACGCCGACCACCACGAAGTAGGTGGTGTTCCACAGCGACTTCCAGAACATCGGGGTCTGCAGCAGGTCGATGTAGTTGCCCAGCCCGACAAAGCGCAGGTTGCCGCCATCGGCCAGCGCATAGAGGTCGAAGTCGGTGATGCTCAGCGCCAGCGCCGAGAACACCGGCAGGCCGAAGAACACGCCGATCACCAGGATGGCCGGGCCGGCGAACAACCAGCCGGCAAGCGAACGCTGCTTCATCGTACCGCTCCCGTGGCCACCGCACTGGAGTGCACGCCACTGCCGGCCGCCTTCTCCTGCGCATCGCGCTCATGCATCCAACGGCGCTTGGCGAGGACCTTGTCCACGCGCTTGTCCAGTTCCTTCACTGCCACATCCTGGTCGAGTCCACCACGCACCACCTGTTCGGTGACGATCCGCATTTCCTGCACGATCCGCTCCCATTCCAGCACCTTGGGGGTCGGCTTGACCCGTTCGAGCTGGTCGCGGAACGGCTGGGCCAGCGGATCGTTGGCCAGCGAGGGGTAGTCCCAGGTGCTGCGCCGCGGCGGCAGGTCGCCGATGATGGAATGGAAACGCTCCTGGATCGCCGGACGCGACAGGAACTCGATCAGTTTCCACGAGGCCTGCTTCTGCTGCGAGGAGCGGAAGATCACCAGGCTGGTCCCCCCGGCGATGCCTGCGCCCGGACCATCCGGGCCCGGCAGTGCGGCGGTGCCCCACTTGCCTTCCAGCTCCTTGGGCTGGAGCTTCTTGAACTCGCGGATGTTCCACGGGCCGGACAGGTAGAACACGTTGAAGCCGCGGAAGAACTCGTCCCAGACGTTGGAGATCTGGGTCTCGGACATGCGCGGGGCCCAGCCCTGGGCGAACATGTTTTCGTAGAAGCCCAGGGTCTTGCGGAAGCCGGGGCTGCTGAAGTTGCCGCGGGTGTCGTGGTCGCGCAGCAACGGATCGGGCTGCTGCAGGGCGAAGGACAGCTGCTGCTCGAACTCGTTGATCGGCATCAGCACCGCATAGCGCTTGGGCCCCTGCATCTTCTTGATGGCGGCCATCATCTGGTTCCACTCGTCCCAGGTGCGTGGCGGGTGGTCGTATCCGGCCTTTGCGAGCAGGTCCTTGCGGTAGTAGAGCAGCCGCGTATCGACATACCACGGCACGCCGACCAGCTCGTCATGCACGACGTTGGTGTCCCAGATGCCCTGGAAGTAATCGGCCGGGTCCACCACCTTGGACTGCGCCACGTAGGGCTGCAGCGGCACCAGGGTGTTGAGCTCGGCGAACTCGGGGATCCAGGTGTTGCCGAGCTGGCAGACATCGGGCAGCCCATCGGCGGCGAACGCGGTGAGCAGCTTCTCGTGCGCGGCCGTCCACGGGATGTTCTGCACATCGACATGGATGCCGGGGTTCTCCGCCTCGAACTCCTTGATCAGGTCGGTGACCACCTCGGCCTCGCGGCCCATCGCCCAGAACCGCACGGTGACGCCTTCCGGTTCTTTGCGGCAGGCACTCAACAACAGGCTGCTGGCCAGCAGCAGCAACAGACTCAACCCCAGCTTCGGGCGCGACGACAATGGCACTGCTTACTTCCCCTGCTGCTGGTTACGGTTGGTGTTGGAGCTGTTCTTCTGTTCCTGGGCGGCTGCCGCGCGCGATTCGGCGATGCCGACCGAGCGCGCCGAGGCGGCCTTTTCATCTTTCTGCAGTTCCATCGGCTGGTCCTCGCCTTCGGGGGTCAGCCAGCCACCGCTGAACCCGGCCCGTTCCAGGCCCTTGCGGATGTGCGCGTTCTTCTTCATCACATCCCAGACGAAATCGTTCCGGTAGTTGGCGATCATGGTCAGGATCGGCCCCTGGTCGATGCCGATGTAGTCGCTGGCCACCCAGCCACGATCGGGCACCATCCGGCCGGTCTTGATCGGAATGTCGTAGTTGAAGCTGGGATTGAACGAATCCAGGAAGCCGTAGCTGGAGTAGATGTAGTCGCCATAGCGCTTGTGCATTTCCAGCGTGGCCGGGATCACTTCTTCCGGGGCGAACACCACCGAGGCGATCGCCGCGGTCGGGGCGATCGTGCCGTCGTCGAAGTTCTCGCGCAGGCCGGCGCCGCGCGAGGAGTAATGGCGGAACTGGCGCTGTTCACCGCGGTATTCCTGGGTGGTGTTCTGGGGCCCGTCGCTGGCGGTCAGGCCCCACACGTTCTCGCCGTAATCCTTCCAGTTCATCGGGTTGGCGATGGCGTACTCGCGCTGGGCCAGCGCGGCCGAACGGCTGTTGAGGAAATAGGTGCTGCCGCGCTCGCGCATGTAGGCATCCTGGATGTCGCGGAAGTCCACCCACACGTGCGTGTACTGATGACCAAACAGCGGTCCGAAGGACAGGTATTCCTGGCCCTGGTAGACGCCCCAGTCGTTGTCGTAGGTGCGCGTCCACACCGTCCAGGCGTCCGGGCTGACCGGGTGGGTGGGCGAGCCGAGCGCGAGGATGTAGACCATCATCGCCTCGTTGTAGCCCATCCAGTCGTGGTCGATGAAGCCGCTCTCGGGGAACCAGCCCATCGAGATCAGCGGCGCCCGCTGCTGCAGCCACGGCCAGTCCACGCGCTTGTACAGGGTGTCGGCGATCTCGCGGATTTCCTTTTCGCGGGCATCGTCACCGGTGTAGTAGGACTGGGCAAACAGCACGCCCATCATCAGCAGCGCGGTATCCACCGAGGACAGTTCCACCCAGCTGTCGTAGCGGGCGCCCTGCTGCATGTCCAGGAAGTGGTAGTAGAAGCCCTTGTAACCGCCCTTGCCGGTGCGCTGCGGCCCCATCGGCAGGTCACGGAAGAATTTCAGGGTGAGCAGCGTGCGGTCCACCGCCTGGGTACGGCTGACCCAGCCGTTCTCCACGCCGATCGGATAGGCGGTCAGCGCGTAGCCGACCGAGGCGATGCTGGCGAACGGGCGCGACGGATAGCGGTCCGGGCTGAGCCCGTTGACCTCGTTGGTGGTGTCCCAGAAGAACTGGAAGGTGCGGCGCTCGATGTCGTCAAACAGCGGCGGCAGCTCCGGCTTCATCGGCCGCGGCGGTGCGTCGGCTTCGACCAGGATCACCGGCGGCTTGGGCTTTTCCGGCTTGTCCGGCGCCTGCTTCTGGCAACCGGCGATGGCCACGGACAGCAACGCCAGCGACACCATCCGAGATGCATTCATCGACCACCACCTTTTGCGCATGTTCGTGCTGGAGAGCATAGCCTCAACCAAGCTGAAATCGTTTACAGATCACGATCCAAAAAAATCCGCCGGGGCGGATGCCGTTCTACGACCGCACACGCGCTTGCCCATCCATGGACGGCAAGCGCCTGTGCAGTCCGCCGGTCGGCCTGGGCCGGCCGGCGGTGCTGCCCCGGCAACGCCTGCGAGGGCGTTGCCGGGTGATGCGGTCATCAGAAGCGGAAGCCGACTTCCGCCTTGACCTGGCGCGGGGTACCGACGATGTCGCCGGTCTCGTTGTAGCTGGCCAGCAACTTGCCGTTGGACTTGGTGTAGTTGTAGTTGGAGAAGTTGTCGAAGTTGAAGACGTTGATGATGTCGATACGCGCGTACAGCTCGGTATCGCCCGGCATCTTGAACGTTTTGGTGGCCTGCAGGTCGACCGAGCGGTAGCCGAAGATCTTGCCACCGATCAGGAACTTGCCGTTGCCGTTGGGCACGGCTGCGCCCGGGGTCGGCAGGTCGAAACCAGTCGACTGGGTGACCGGGTACCAGTCGTTCACCGCGGTCGGGGTGGCCAGGGTGACCTTGCCGCCGAAGGTGATGCCCCAGAAGCCCGCGTACGAACCGGTGACCACCAGGCGGTGGCGCGGCGCGCCGTTGGAGCGGATGGTCGGGTAGTCGCCGATCAGGCCGCGGTCGAAGGCGTACTTCTCATTGATGTCGCGGTTGTGGCGCGCGGTGGTCCAGGTGTAGGCGATCGAGGAGCCCCAGCCGCTTTCCTGGGTGAACGGCTTCTGCGCCGACAGCAGCACCTGCGTTGCGCGGGTCTTGATGCCCTGCTGGCCGATGATCAGGCTGCCGAAGCCCGGCACGTTGCAGCTCCAGGCCTGGCTCAGGCCTGGGTCGGTGCCGCCGCACAGGCGCGGGTCATCGAAGAACTGGCCGGTCGGGTAACGGTTGCCCAGGGTGAAGGCGAAGCCGTCATAGCTCAGCGTACGGGAGATGGTGGCATCGGTCAGCCAGTCGCCGACCTGGTTGCTCATGCCCAGGCTGAACTGGTCGGAGTACGGCACCTTCAGGTTGTTGTTGAGCAGGTCCACTTCCAGGCCGGCGTTGCTGGTGGCGCCCACCAGGCTCTGCAGGTTGCCGATGCCGTTGAGCAGGTTCGGGTTCCAGTCATAGCAGGCGGCCTGGCCATTGAGGCAACTGCCGGTGGCCGGGTTGCGGAAGTAGATGGTCGGCTGCGGCAGGGCCAGCTTGGTGGTTTCCAGCTGCAGGTTGTCGAACAGGTCGCGATCGTAGGAACGACCGGCGCCACCGTGGATCACGTGCTGCTCGTCGGCGTTGATGTCATACGAGAAGCCCAGGCGCGGCTGCCAGGCATCCTTGAACGCCTTGCGGTTGTGGCCGTTGCTGATGTAGTTGCTGATGTCCAGCCCGCCCAGCGCCAGCGTATCGGCGAAGGTCTGGCCAGCGGCAGCGCGCGGGTCCTGCGAGTAGATCGCATCGACCACGGCCTGCGGGGTCACGAAGTCCAGGTAGGCCGGGGTCTTTTCGTAGTCCCAGCGCAGGCCGATGTTCAGCTGCAGGTGGTCGTTGACCTGCCAGTCGTCCTGGATGAACAGGCCGATCTGCTTGGACTTCGAACGCACTTCGCCGGACACGCCCGACACGCCGTTCACCGGCTTGACGAACTGCGCCTTGTACGGGATGTCGGACGGGAAGTCCGCATCGCCCAGCGAGTAGGTGAACTGCGGATTGATCTGCGCCGCATCGGAGGCGTACAGGTCGATCTGCTTGTACTTGGCGCCCATCTTGATGGTGTGGTCGCCGGCCCACTGGATGCCATCCAGGGTCAGGTTGTCTTCAATCGCCCAGCCCTTCTGGCCCTTCACCTGCGAATCCAGTGCCGAGGCGCCACCGATCTTCACCAGGGTGCGGTCTTCGGTGCCGTCCGGCGCGGTGTAGATGAAGCCGTTGCCCAGGGTCAGCGGGGTCGGGTTGTTGAAGGAATCTTCATGGGTGAGCATCATTTCGTTGTAGTAACGCTCACCGCTGTGGTTCCAGCGCAGCGCGTAACGACGGTCGGTGTTGACCACTTCACGGCCGGCTTCCGGCGCGGTCTGGCCACTGAACTGCTGCTGGGTCTCGTCGCGGTCCTGGAAGCTCAGTTCGATGCGATCGTTGTCGGTCGGCTCGAAGTCGATCTTGGCGAAGATCAGGTCCTGCTGGAACGGCTGGCTGGCCGGGCCGAGGCCGGCGGCGGCGTCTGCCGGCAGCAGGCCGACGCGGTTGGTGACCGAGCCTTCCGGGGCGATGGTGACCGGCAGGTCGAAGCGCTTGGCTTCATAGGTCACGAAGAAGTGGGCCTTGTCCTGGATGATCGGGCCACCCAATGCAAAACCGTACTCCTTCTCGGCCGACGCTTCTTTGGTCTGGCCCGCCTGGCGCTCGGCCGGGGTCTTGGCGCGCATGTCTTCGTTGGTGTAACGGTAGAAGGTTTCACCCTTGAACTCGTTGGTACCGGACTTGGTCGCCGCAGTCACCGCCGCGCTGGAGACCTGGCCGTACTCGGCCTTGTAGTTGCCGCTGATGACCTTGTATTCACCGATGGCCAGCTGCGGGAACGGGTTGCCGGCGCTGCCGGACTGGCCGGCCACGCCGCCGCCCTTGACGTAGCTCTTCTGGCCCACGCCGTCGATGTAGACGTTGGTGCCGTCGGCATTGGTGGCGCCGCCGCGCAGCGAGGTGTTGCCCTTGGCATCGCGGGTGAAGATCATGCCCGGCACCGCGTCGGCGAACTCCAGGAAGTTGCGCGACACCTGCGGGGTGGTCTGGATCTGCTGCAGGCTGACCGTCTTGCCCACTTCGGACGTACGCACTTCCTGCAACAGGGTCGGGGCGACCACGTTGACCGTGTCCAGGTTGGTGGCGTTGGCGGTGCTGCCGTTGGCCGGCGCGCCGCTGAAGTTCAGGGTCGCGGTCGAGGCCACGGTGACCGTCACCTTCTGGGTCTGGCCGTTGGCCACCACGTCATAGGTGCCCGGATCCAGGCCCATCAGCGAGTAGCTGCCGTCTGCGCGGGTGGTGGCGCGGCGCACGGTGCCGCTGGCCAGGTTGGTCGCGGTCACTTCGGTGCCGGCCTCGGCCTGGGCGACCTGGCCGCGCAGCGAAGAGGTGGCCGACTGCGCCATCACGCTCGGGGCGGCGCCCAGCATCAGGCAGGTGACCAATGCGCTCGTCAGCAGGCTGCGCGCCGGCGTGCGATTGCGGTGATTGGAATACGTCATGTGAATCTCCGGGTGGTGGTGGCCGTCGTTGCGGCCCCTGTCGTTTTATTTATTGCGTTGTTTTAAGGCGTCACGACCAACGGTCGTGACCTACGGCTCGTTTCTGGGCTTGCTTGAATCACGCACGATCAGGCGCGGCACAAGCGTCTGCTTGTCACCGGCCGCTTCCGTGTTGTTGCCGTCCATCAACTGCAACAGACGCGTCATCGCCTTATCGCCGAGCTCGGCGATACTCACCTGCATCGTGGTCAACGACGGGTGAACGAAACGCGCCAGCGGAATGTCATCGAAGCCCGCCAGGGCGACATCGGCCGGGACCCGCACGCCTGCCTGCGCGAACGCATACAGGCAGCCCAGCGCCATCATGTCGTTGGCGGCGAACACCGCATCGGGCAGCGCACCGGCTGCCAGCAACTCCTGTCCGGCGCGATGGCCGGAGGCTTCGTCAAAGTCACCGGGCAACTCGATGCCTGCCGCATCGGCACCGAACGCGGCCAGCGCGTCGCGGAACCCGCGCAGGCGCTCGCGCGCATCGAAGTTGAGGTCCGGGCCGGAAATGAAGGCGATGCGGCGATGGCCGACATCGAGCAGATGGCGGGTCATGGCCATCGCCCCGGCATGGTCATCGATGCTCAGCACCGGATGATCCTGCTCGGGCAGGTAGGTATTGATCAGGACCGTGGGCAGCGCCTGCGGCAGGTTGTCGGTCAGGAAGCCCGGGCTTTCGGCATAGGGCGAGAGCACCAGCAGGCCATCGACGCGACCACGCATCGCCCGCAGGGCCGCGCCCTGCTGCTCCTGGTCACCGTGGTAGCTGGACACCAGCAGATGCTGGCGGCGATCGCGGGCGACCGCGTCGATGCCGCGCATCAACTCGGAGAAGAACTCGCCGTACAGGTCCGGCAGGACCACGCCAATGGTGTTGGTGCGCCGGCTGCTCAGGCTGCGCGCGGCCGCATGCGGGGTGTAGCGCAGGCGCGCGGCCACCTCCAGCACCAGCTTGCGCACCGGTTCGGCGACATTTTCATGCCCATTGAGCGCACGCGACACCGTGGCCACGGAGACCCGGGCTTCGCGGGCTACATCTTTGATTGTGATGGCTGCCTTGTTCACTTCGCCGCCCTCCACGGCTTAGAGATCTGGGGCTTGGCGCGGAATGTAAGCGTTTTCAATCCTGAATGTAAACACTACGTTAGGCCAATGTCGTACAGCGGTAACGCAAAGCTGTCCTTGGCGGGCCCGTTCGGGACTCGCCAGGACAAGGCAGGACAAGGGTTTCAGCGGTTTTTGGCTGGCGCTTCGGCGCGGATGGACAGCGCGTGGATATCGGTGTCCATCATGCTGCCCAGGGCGGCATACACCGCCCGGTGGCGCGCAAGTGGCAGCTTGCCTTCGAAGGCCGCGCTGACCACATGGACGTTGAAATGGCCGCGACCATCGCGCGCGCCTTCATGCCCGGCATGCCGATGGCTGTCGTCCTCCACCTCCAGCAGTTCCGGGTCCAGCGCCTGCTGCAGGGCCGCGCGGATGCGCTCGACCCGGTTCACGGCAGGACCTTGCGGAACGGACGCACCTGCACGCGGGTGTAGACCCCGGCGGCCACGTAGGGGTCGGCATCGGCCCAGGCCTGGGCCAGGGCGAGCGAGTCGAAGGCGGCGATCACCACGCTGCCGCTGAACCCGGCCGGGCCCGGGTCTTCGCTGTCGATCGCCGGGCACGGGCCGGCCAGCAGCAGCCGGCCTTCGTCGCGCAGGGCGGTCAAGCGGTCCAGGTGCGCGCCGCGCACCGCCATCCGGGCTGCCAGCACATCGGCACCGTCATAGCCTTCAATCACATACCACACAGGCAACTCCCAAGGCTCAGCTAAACGAACCGGGCGATTCTAGCCCGCCTCGCTGGACACTGCCGGCCTGAACCCGTACTCTTGGGTCCATTGCACGTGGCTGGACGCAGCAGCCCCGTCGGCAGAGGCTTCACCGCCACCCGACGACCGACCCGCTGCCCCACACCAGTACACGTAGACGACCTCCCCGTAGTTCTGTCGCTGCCCATCGCGGCGCGCCTTGCTGTTTGATGTGTGGAACCACGCCGACGCAGGCGTGTCATTGCCCGCCCTGGTACCGCCCGGATCGCTCCGGCCGCGGGCACGGCGCGGCGACCGGTCCGTTGCAATACTGACGTCAACTAGATGACTTCCGAACTCGCGCTCGACGCGAACCCGCAAACCCGGCCGACCGCCCCACAGCAGCAGGAGATGCCGCTGGCCGTGGTGCATGGTCAACCGGTCCTGCAGATCCCGCAGGACCTGTACATCCCGCCGGATGCGCTGGAAGTCATCCTGGATGCCTTCGAAGGTCCGCTGGACCTGCTGCTGTACCTGATCCGCCGGCAGAACCTGGACATCCTGGACATCCCGGTGGCCGAGATCACCCGCCAGTACGTCGAGTACATCAACGTCATGCAGGAGCTGCGCTTCGAACTGGCGGCCGAGTACCTGGTGATGGCGGCGATCCTGGCCGAAGTGAAGTCGCGGATGCTGCTGCCGCGCCCGCCCAGTACCGAGGGCGAAGAAGCCGATCCGCGCGCCGAGCTGGTGCGCCGGCTGCAGGAGTACGAACGTTTCAAGCAGGCCGCCGAAGATATCGACAGCCTGCCCCGCCAGGACCGCGACACCAGCCTGGCCCATGCCTTCGTGCCCGACCGGGCTGCGGTGAAGCTGCCGCCGCCGGTGGATCTGAAGGAAATGCTGATGGCGCTGCACGACGTGCTCAAGCGCGCCGAACTGTTCACCGGCCACGCGATCAAGCGCGAGGCCCTGAGCGTGCGCCAGCGCATGGGCGATGTGCTGGGGCGCCTGGAGGACGGCCGGTTCTACCGGTTCGAAACACTGTTCACCGCCGAAGAAGGCAAGCTGGGGGTGCTGGTGACCTTCCTGGCCTTGCTGGAACTGGCCAAGGAACAGCTGCTGGACATCGTCCAGGAAGCACCGCTGGCGCCGATCTACGTCAAGTCCCTGGCTGCCGGCAACACCAATGAACCGCTGCAGTTCAACAGCGAGTTCGACGACAACGACGCCGCCAACGAATCCGACTGAGCACTGCCCACGCATGGATCAACCGCTGATCAACCGCATCGTCGAAGGCGCGCTGCTGGCATCCAGCCAGCCGCTGACCCTGGCGCAGCTGCAGGGCCTGTTCCCCGAAGAGGAACCGGCACCGCCGGGCAGCATCGAACGCGCACTGGAACTGCTGCGCGAGGGCTGTGCCCAGCGCGGGGTGGAACTGGTGGAGGTGGCCTCCGGTTTCCGCTTCCAGGTCACCAGCGAGGTGCATGGCTACATCACCCGGCTGTGGACCGAACGCAAGACCCGCTATACCCGCGCCACCCTGGAAACGTTGGCGCTGATCGCCTACCGCCAGCCGATCACCCGTGGCGAGATCGAGCAGGTGCGCGGCGTGGCGGTGAGCAGCAACATCATCCAGGCACTGGAAGAGCGCGAATGGATCCGCGTCATCGGCCACCGCGACGTGCCTGGCAAGCCGGCGCTGTTTGGCACCACCAAGGGCTTCCTGGATTACTTCGGGCTCAAGCGCCTGGACGAACTGCCGCCGCTGTCGGAACTGCGCGACCTGGGTGAACTGGAGCCGCAGCTGCCGCTGGACCGCGACGGCCAGCCGGCCGGTCGCCTGGCGGCCGGCGCGGCCACGCCGGAGGGCGAGCCGGACAGCGACGCGGCCAACGACGACGACGCCCCGGCCCCGGCCGACGCGGCCGATCCGGTGGAGCCTGGTGCCGCCCGGCTGGCCGCGCGCGTGGCGCTGGCCTCGGCGCGGCTGGCGGAGCACCCCGCAGATGCGGACAATAGCGAGGCCGCCGCAGACGCGGACCGCACCGACACCCCATCCCATGCGCCGTTGTCGCTCCGCGACGACGACGCTGATACGACCGCCAGCGATGGCGAACCCGATACCGCGCCGGGCGAGCGCGCGGCGCCCCAGAACGAAACCGAAGACAACGCCGTCGCGACGACGACCGTGGCTGTTGACGAAGCCGATCCCGAACCAGAGGCCGACGCATCCGTTGCCGGCCGGAGCCAAGTAAATGAGTGACACCCCCCGCAAGCCGTCTTTGAACAAGCTTTCGCTCAAGCGCGAAACCGCCACCGACCAGCCCAAGCTGGAAGAACGCCTGCACAAGGTGCTGGCCCAGGCCGGGCTCGGCTCGCGCCGCGCGCTGGAGCAGCGCATCGCCGATGGCCTGGTCAAGGTCAACGGTGAAGTGGCGCAGACCGGCCAGTCGATCAAGAGCGGCGACAAGGTCGAGCTGGACGGCCGCGGCTTCGTGGCCACCGCGCTGACCGAAACCTCGCGCGTGCTGGCCTACAACAAGCCCGAAGGCGAAGTAACCACCCGCGAAGACCCCGAAGGTCGCCCGACCGTGTTCGAAGCGCTGCCTGCCCTCAAGGGCGCGCGCTGGATCGCGATCGGCCGCCTGGACATCAACACCACCGGCCTGCTGCTGGCAACCACCGACGGTGAGCTGGCCAACGCGATGATGCACCCCTCCTATGAGGTGGAACGCGAGTACGTGGTGCGCGTGCGCGCCCCGGAAGGCGAAGAGAAGGTGCCCGACACCATCGTCGACCGCCTCGCCCGCGGCGTGGCGCTGGAAGACGGCCCGGCCAAGTTCGACGAGATCGAACGCATCGGCGGCACCGATTCGCACGACTGGTTCCGCGTGGTGGTCAAGGAAGGCCGCAACCGCGAAGTGCGCCGCCTGTGGGAATCGCAGGGCTGCCAGGTCAGCCGCCTCAAGCGCACCCGCTACGGCAAGGTCACCCTGCCCCGCGAGCTGCTGCGCGGCCAGTCGGTGGAGCTGCCGGCCAAGCAGGTTGAAGCCCTGCGCGCCGAACTGAAGCTGGAAGAAGGCGCGCCCTCGGCGCTGACCCTGCAGCCGGTGATCGGCCAGCGCCGCGCCGCCAAGACCACCGTGCGCGTGTCGCGCGAGGGTGGCCGTGGCAACGCCTACGTCAACGGCCACAACCAGGCCGATGAAGGCCGCGAGCTGCGTCGTTTCGACAACGTGCGCGAAGAGCGCGGCCGCGGTCGCGGCGGCAAGGGTGGCGGCTTCAAGGGTGGCCTGACGGTCAGCGGCGAAGCGGCGGCCAAGCAGTCGCAGCGCCCGTTCAAGACCCGTCCGGACAAGGGCAACCGCGCCCTGCCGGAAGGCAACCCGGCCGCGTTCCGCAGCTGGTACGTGCCCGATGGCGTCAGCACCGGCCCGAGCAACCACCGCAACGCCGGCCCGGGCGCCGCCCGTGGCCCGGGTGCGCGCGGTCCGGGTGCCGGCGCAGGTGCCGGTGGCCAGGGCCGTCCGTACGGCAAGCCGAAGGGTCCCGGCGGCGCAGGCGGCCCGGGTCGCGGCAGCTACGGCGGCGGCGCTGAAGGCCGTGGCGGCTACGGCGGCGGCGGTTACGGCGGCGACAACCGCGGTGGCGAAAGCCGGGGCGGTTACGGCGGCCAGGGTCGTCCGGCCGGCGCCGGCGCCGGTGGCAACCGCGGCGGCCAGGGGGGCCAGGGCGCGTCCCGCCACCCGTACGGTCACCCGGGCAATGCCCCGAGCTTCCCGTCCGACCACGCCAACCCGGGCGCCAGCCCGTACGGCAGCGCGCGTCCGGCGGGCAACCGCGGTCCGGGTGGTCCGGGTGGTCATCGTGGCCCGGGTGGTCCCGGCGCACGTGGTCCCGGTGCCAATGCGCGCGGCCCGGGGGGTCCCGGCGGCAATCGCGGTCCGGGTGGCCCGGGTGGCAACCGTGGCCCGGGCGGTCCCGGTGCTCGTGGTCCCGGCGGCCCGGGCGGTCGCCCCGGCGGCAGCCGCGGTCCGGGCGGCGGCGGCCACCGTGGCGGCGGCCCGCGCGGCGGCTGATCGCTGATACGCCGAGATCAAAAAACCCCGGCGTCGGCCGGGGTTTTTTGTTGGGCCGGTTGCGCGTCATCGCGCACAGATCCGGTAGAGCCACCCCATGGGTGGCTGCACGTAACGCCAGCCAGATGTGGGGCAGCCACCCACGGGGTGGCTCTACCCTCAGCGCCGCTCGATCGTGAACTTGCCCAGGCCCACGCCCAGGTCCCAGCCCTTGCCGGTGCCGGCCAGGGCCAGCGAGACATCGCCCTTGGTCATCACCTGCGCGTTGCTGGATTTGTCCGCGCCGGCATGCGCTTCCACCGAGGCATACGAACCGATCAGGTCGTTGAGCGAGTAGGCACCGGAGAACTTGCCCTTGCCGTCGACGATCTTGGACTTGCCCACGGTCAGCCCGCCGCCCTTGACGGTGATCTTGACCGGGATGCGCGCACCGTTGTCGCAGCTGATGGTGCCGGTACCGGAGGCGGTCTTGTACAGCACCGACCAGCCGGCCAGGTTGTAGTGCAGCTCGCAATCGATGTTGCCGGCGGCCTGCGCGGCCGGGACCGCGGAGACAGCCGCCAATGCGATCAATGCCAGGGAGAACTTCTTCATGCAATCGGCTCGTACTCAGTGGGAACGAGGCGAATCTAGCAGTGGGTGCGTGTGGCCCGGATGAGGCCACGCGCGCCCATCAGGCGACCGTTCAGCCAGCGTCGACCGGGCCGTCCAGGGTGAACGCATCGGCATCGAGCATCGCCGGGAAGCGCGCACGGTGCGCGGCCAGGGCGGCGGCGGAAAGGGTGCTGGTGACCACCTGCTCCACCTCGCGCACTTCCACCTGCGGCTGGCCGAGGAAGTCGATCACCGCACTGTCGCCGGCGTAGTGCAGGTCGTTGCCATCCACGCCGACCCGATTGACCGCGGCCACGTAGCACAGGTTCTCGATGGCCCGCGCACGCAGCAGCGTGCGCCACGGGTAGGCACGGGCCGAGGGCCAGTTGGCGACGAAGATCTGCAGATCGAAATCCAGCTCGCCGGGGCGCTCCACGTCGAAGCGGTTACGGCAGAACACCGGGAAACGCAGGTCGTAGCAGACCTGCGGATTGATCCGCCAGCCCTTCCATTCCACGCTCAGGCGCGCGTTGCCGGCGGCGTAGCGCAGGTGCTCGTTGCCATACCGGAACAGGTGGCGCTTGTCGTAGTGCTGCAGCTCGCCATCGGGCGTGGCCCACAACAGCCGGTTGTACACGCCCTGCCCCACCCGCAGCTGCACGCTGCCGGTGACCGCCGCGCCCAGCCGCGCGGCCTGCGCGCGGATCCAGGCCACGGTCGGGCCGTCCATGCCCTCGGCCTTGTCGATGGCTTCATTGGAGAAGCCACTGGTGAAGGTTTCCGGCAGGATCACCAGGTCGGTCTGTCCGGCCAGCGGCGCCAGCAGCGCAGCGTAGTGGTCGCGGTTGCCGGCCGGATCGTGCCAGCGGGTATCGCCCTGGACCAGGGAGACGCGCAGGTCACCGCGTTCGATGGGGGCGCCCATCACAGCACCTGCAGGCGTTCGATCGCCGCATCCAGGGTGGCCTCGTTCTTGGCAAAGCACAGCCGCACCAGGCGCTGGCCTACCGGCGCGGTCTCGTAGAACGGCGACAGCGGAATCGCCGCCACGCCCTTTTCGATGGTCAGCCACTTCACGAATTCGTGGTCGGGCAGATCGCTGATCGCCGAGTAGTCCACCAGCTGGAAGTAACCGCCCGGCACCGGCAGCGGGGTCAGGCGGGTGCTCAGCAGCTGCTCGCGGAAGCGGTCGCGCTTGGCCTGGTAGAACGCGCCCAGCTCGAGGTGGTGCCCGGGCTCGTCACGGATCATCGCGGCAAAGCCGTACTGGGCCGGGCCGAAGCTGGTGAAGGTGTTGTACTGGTGCACCTTGCGGAACTCGGCGCTCATCGCCGGCGGTGCGATCGCATAGCCGATCTTCCAGCCGGTGCAGTGGTAGGTCTTGCCGAAGCTGGAGATCACGAACGCGCGCTCGCGCAGCTCGGGATAGCGCAGCGCCGATTCGTGGCGGCGGCCGTCGTAGATGATGTGCTCGTACACCTCATCGGAGATCAGGTAGATGCCGGTGCCGCGCAGTACGTCGGCCAGCGCCTGCATGTCCTCGGCGGTGAGCATCGCCCCGGACGGATTGTGCGGGGTGTTGACCATCAGCAGGCGGGTGGCCGGGGTGATCGCCGCACGCACGCGGTCCCAGTCCACCGCGAAGGTCTGCGGGTCCAGCGGCACGTGCACCGCGCGTGCGCCGGCCAGCTCGATGGCCGGCTCGTAGCAGTCGTAGGCCGGGTCGAGCACGATCACGTCCTCGCCCGGGCGCACCACGGCGTGGATGGCGTTGAAGATCGCCTCGGTGGCGCCGCTGGTCACGGTGATTTCCGTATCCGGGTCCACCTGCGCGCCGTACAGATCCAGCGACTTCTGCGCGATGGCCTGGCGCAGCGGTGCCACCCCGGTCATCGGCGGGTACTGGTTCAGCCCGCCCTGCATGGCCTTGATGGTTTCATCCAGCAGCCGCTGCGGCGCGGAAAAATCCGGAAACCCCTGGCCCAGGTTCACGGCGCCATGCTCGGCTGCCAGCTGGGACATCACGGTGAAAATGGTGGTGCCCACCTTGGGCAGCTTGGTTTGCGGTTGCATCGGCCGGAAAGAAGAACGGGGGAAACCCCAGTGTACGCAACCTGACGACAGGTACCCACCGTTGGCAGGTCCGGCCCCTTCCGGCGCGGGGATCTTCTCGTCGCCGGACGCCCGGCCGGGCGCTGCCGCCGCGCCCGGCCACCGATACAATGTCCGTCCTTCCCGCCGCAAAGACCGCCCCTTGAACGCTCCTCCGTTGCTGGCCGCACAGGGCCTTGCCTTCAGTCGCAACGATGAGCCGGTGTTTGGCCCGCTCGATTTCCATATCGATGCCGGGGAAGCCCTGCTGGTACAGGGCGACAACGGCGCCGGCAAGACCACCCTGCTGCGGGTGCTGGCCGGCCTGCTGCGCGCCGACGCCGGGCAGGTCCACATCGACGGACGCCCTGCCGCGCACAAGGAGCGGTCGCAGTTCGTGGCCTATCTCAGCCACCTGCCGGCGCTGAAGGCCGATCTGGACACGCTGGAGAACCTCCATTTCCTGTGCGGCCTGCATGGGCGCCGCGCCCGCCAGATGCCGGGCAATGCGCTGGCCATCGTCGGCCTGGCCGGTTACGAAGACACCCTGGTGCGGCAGCTCTCGGCCGGGCAGAAGCGCCGGCTGGCGCTGGCCCGGGTGTGGCTGTCGCCGGCGCCGCTGTGGCTGCTCGACGAGCCCTACGCCAACCTCGACCTGGAGGGGATCAACCTGGTCAACCGGATGATTTCCGCGCATCTGCGCAGCGGCGGCGCGGCGCTGGTCACCACCCACGGTGCCTATGCGGCGCCGCCGGTGCAGACCCGGCTGCTCAGCCTGGGAGCGGTGGCATGATCGCGCCGGGAACCGAACCGGGCCTGTGGCAGACCGCGCGCGCCCTGGCCACGCGCGACCTGCGCCTGCTGTGGCGGCGTCGCGGCGATGCGCTGCAGCCGGTGCTGTTCGCGGTGCTGGTGGTGGTGCTGTTTGCGCTGGCCCAGGGCCGCGAGCCACAGCTGATGGCGCAGGTTGCCGCGGCGGTGCTGTGGCTGGCGGTGCTGCTGGCCGGCCAGCTTGCGCTGGATTCGCTGTTCCGCAGCGATGCCGAGGACGGCACGCTGGAACAGTGGCTGCTGGCCCCGGTGCCGCTGGCCTGGCTGGTGCTGGTGCGGGTGCTGCTGCACTGGGCCACCACCGCCCTGCCGCTGATCCTGGTGACCCCGTTGCTGGCGGAAATGCTGCATCTGCCGCATGACCAACTACCGATCCTGCTGGCATCGTTGCTGCTGGGAACACCGGTCCTGAGCCTGATCGGCGGCGTGGTTGCCGCGCTGACCGTGAGCATCCGGCGCTCTGGTATTCTCGTGGCGTTGCTGGCGTTGCCGCTGTATGTACCGGTGCTGGTGTTCGGTGCAGGCAGCGTGGCGGCGGCCTCGCGCGGACAGGATCCGGTGGCGGCCCTGCTGCTGCTGGGTGCCGGGCTGGTGGTGGCGCTGGTGCTTGCACCGTTGGCCACCGCCGCGGCGATCCGGATCTCGCTGAGTTGAGTCATCGTTGTCTGCACCACCGTTTCGAGCGTCATCGTTCAACAAGCCGCTCCACGTCCGTTGAATCGTCGCCCTTCGTTGGATAGCTACCGCTGCATGCACACTATCGTCCGCTGGTTCCACCAACTCGCCTCGCCGCCCACCTTCGATCGCTTCGCCGCGCGCTGGTCGCGCGTGTTCTACGTGGCCGCGCTGCCGGTGCTGCTGGTCGGGATCTGGCAGGGGCTGTGGGTGGTGCCGGCCGAGCAGAGCCAGAACGATGCCTTCCGGATCATCTACATCCACGTGCCCAGCGCGTGGATGAGCCTGTTCGTGTTCGCATTGATGGCCTTCTATTCGGTCATCGCCCTGGTATGGCGGATCAAGATCTGCGAAATCCTGGCGATGGCCTGCGCCCCGATGGGCGCCGGCTTCACCCTGATCACCCTGCTCACCGGCAGCATCTGGGGCAAGGGCACCTGGGGCGGCTGGTGGGATTGGGATCCGCGCCTGACCAGCGAGCTGATCCTGCTGTTCCTCTACCTGGGCGTGATCGGCCTGTACCACGCCATCGAAGACCGTCGCAGTGCCGCGCGGGCGGCCGGCCTGCTGGCCATCGTCGGGGTGGGCCTGCTGCCGGTGATCCGCTATTCGGTGGACTGGTTCGGCGGCCTGCACCAGCGCCAGTCGGTCAACGTGTTCGGCACCAATGCCGTGCGCCCGGAGCTGATCGCCCCGCTCTGGTGGATGGTGGTCGCCACCAAACTCTGGTTCGTCGGCTCGCTGCTGGCCAAGGCACGCGCCGACAACCTCACCCGTGAAGCCGGCAAGGCCTGGGTTGGCGAGCGCTTCGGCGGCGTCGACGCGCCTGCCACCGAGGAGCTGCCGCGATGACCCACGTGCCCTTCCTCATCGCCGCCTACGCGGTGTTCGTGCTGGTGCTGGGCAGCGATGCGCTGGGTTCGTGGCTGCGGGTGCGCCGCGCGCGCCAGCAGGCCCTGCGCCGCCAGCAACGCCGGCAGGCGCGCGCCACGCCCACGCCCACCACCGCGCTGGGCACGGAGCTGAGTCGATGACGCCGGGGCAGCGTCGCCGCCTGGTCTGGGTGCTGGTGCTGCTGCTGGCCTCGGGCCTGGCCACCACGCTGGTGGCCTTCGCCTTGCAGCGCAATATCGCCTACCTGTACACGCCGGCCGAAGTGCTGCGCGGCGATGTGGATCCGCACGCGCGGTTCCGCCTGGGCGGGATGGTGGTCAAGGGGTCGTTCCAGCGCGCGGAGGGCTCGCTGGAGGCGCAGTTCGTGGTCACCGATGGCGATGCCACGCTGCCGGTGAGCACCACGCGGATCCTGCCGGACATGTTCCGCGAAGGCACGGCGGTGGTCGCCATGGGCCGCCTGCAGGACGGTCGTTTCATCGCCGATGAAGTACTGGCCAAGCACGATGAAAACTACATTCCCAAGGAAGTGGCCGACAAGATGGGCCAGGCCCACACCAAGCACGATGTGCCGGTGACAGCACCGGAGGCGCGCTGAGTGTTGCCCGAACTGGGGCAGATCCTGCTGGTGACTGCCCTGCTGATGGCAGTGCTGCAGGCGGTGCTGCCCTTGTGGGGCGCCCAGCGTGGCCGCCAGGCATGGATGGCGGTGGCACGCCCGGCCGCGTTCGCGCAGTTGGCGCTGCTGCTGGGTGCCTTCGGCGTCCTCACCGCGGCCTTCGTCACCCAGGATTTTTCGGTGCGCTACGTTGCCGAAAACTCCAACTCGCTGCTGCCGCTGGCCTACCGCTACTCGGCGGTGTGGGGCGCGCACGAAGGCTCGCTGCTGCTGTGGGCGCTGGTGCTGGCCCTGTGGAATGGCGCGGTGGCGCTGTGGTCGCGGCGGCTACCGATGGAAGTGCTGGCGCGGGTGCTCGGCGTGCTGGGCATCATCGGCATCGGCTTCCTCGCCTTCCTGATCTTCACCTCCAACCCGTTCGCGCGCTTGCTGCCGGCACCGCTGGAAGGCCATGACCTCAACCCGCTGCTGCAGGACCCCGGGCTGATCATCCACCCGCCGATGCTGTACCTGGGCTACGTGGGCTTTGCGGTGCCGTTCGCCTTCGCCATTGCCGCGCTGCTCGATGGCCGCGTGGATGCCCGTTGGCTGCGCTGGACCCGGCCGTGGACCAACGTGGCCTGGGGCTTCCTCACCCTGGGCATCGCGCTGGGCAGCTGGTGGGCTTACTACGAGCTCGGCTGGGGCGGCTGGTGGTTCTGGGACCCGGTGGAGAACGCCAGCTTCATGCCATGGCTGGCCGGTGCGGCGTTGATCCATTCGCAGGCGGTCACGGAAAAACGCGGCAGCTTCGCCAGCTGGACGCTGCTGCTGGCCATCGCCGCATTCGCCCTGTCGCTGCTGGGCACCTTCCTGGTCCGCTCCGGCGTGCTCACCAGCGTGCATTCGTTTGCCGCCGATCCCTCGCGCGGCACCTTCATCCTGATCTTCCTGGCCCTGGTGATCGGTGGCGCGCTGCTGCTGTATGCGCTGCGCGCCGGCGCGCTGGGCAACGACGATCCGCGCCGCGGCTTCATGCCCACCTCGCGCGAGACGCTGCTGCTGGCCAACAACCTGCTGTTGGCCGCCGCCTGCGCGATGGTGCTGCTGGGCACCTTGTACCCGCTGCTGGCCGATGCGCTGGGGCTGGGCAAGGTCTCGGTGGGGCCGCCCTACTTCGGCACCCTGTTCCTGCTGCTGATGGCGCCGCTGGTGGCGCTGCTGCCGTTCGGGCCGCTGGTCAACTGGCAGCGCGACCAGGCGTCGCGCGCGCTGGCGATGCTGGCGCCGTGGGCCGTACTGGCGCTGCTGCTGGGTGCCATCGCCTGGTGGATGGCACCGCAGGGCGCGCTGAAGGCCGCCGCCGGGGTGACCGCCGCGGCCTGGGTCGCCTTGGGTACCGCGCGCTTTGTGTGGACCCGCCTGCGTGGCAACGGCCGTTTCAATGCCGAGATGGTCGGCATGCTGCTGGCCCATGGCGGGGTGGCGGTGTTCCTGGCCGGCGCGCTGCTGGTGGAAGCGCTGAACGTGCAGCGCGAAGTGGCCCTGTCGCCGGGGCAGACGCTGCAGGTGGCCGGCTATGCGCTGCGTTTCGAGGGCGTGGACCACCAGCAGGGCCCCAACTACAGCGCCGACCGCGGCCATGTGCGGGTGCTGCGCGCTGGCCGCGAGGTGGCCCTGCTGCACCCTGAAAAGCGCGCCTATGCCAGCGGCGGCCAGATGATGACCGAGGCCGGCATCCATGCCCGCCTCAATGGCGATGTGTACGTGGCGCTGGGCGAGCCGCTGGGCAACAATGCCTGGGCGGTGCGCGTGCACGTCAAACCGTTCGTCCGCTGGATCTGGCTGGGCGCACTGCTGATGGCCCTGGGCGGTTTCGTCACCGCCGCCGACCGTCGTTTCCGTCGTCCCTGAGTCCTGGAGTTCCCCGTGTCCGATCCGCGTCCCGCTTCCCGCCCCCTGCCGCCCGTGGCCATCGTCATCGGCGTGCTGTTCTTCTTCGGGCTGTTGGGGCTGATGGTGTACGGGGTGATGAAGTCCGGCGCGCCCGACCGCGACGTGCTGCCGTCGGCGCTGATCGGCAAGCCGGCACCGGCCTTCACCCTGCCGGTGCTGCACGACCCCGCCATCAAGGTCAGCAGCAACGAACTGCGCGGCGCGCCGTACGTGCTCAACGTGTGGGGCAGCTGGTGCGCGGCCTGCCGCGAGGAACATCCGATCCTGACCCGCTTTGCCGAGACCAAGCGCGTGCGCGTGATCGGCTACAACTGGAAGGATGAACCGGCCGACGCGCTGCGCTGGCTGGAGCAGCTGGGCAATCCGTTCGTGCTGGTCCTGCGCGACATCGAAGGCCGCACCGCGATCGACTGGGGCGTGACCGCCGCGCCGGAGACCTTCCTGGTCGATGCCAGCGGCGTGGTGCGCTGGAAGTACAGCGGCGCGCTGAGCCAGCGGGTGATCGATACCCAGCTGATCCCGGAACTGGAAAAGGTGGAGCGTGCCAATGCCGATGCCCAGAACCGTCTTCCGGCCGCGCCCTGACCTGCGCGCGTGGCTGCGCGGCGGCCTGCTGCTGGCCGCCCTGCTGCTGCCCTGGGTGGCACTGGCCCAGGCGGTCTCCGACCCGACCCCGCTGCACTACCGCAACGCCGCCGAGGAGGCGCGCTTCCACGCGCTCGCCGCCGAGCTGCGCTGCGTGCAGTGCCAGAACCAGTCACTGGCCGATTCCAACGCGCAGATCGCCCACGACCTGCGCCGTGAAGTGCTCACCCTGATGCAGCAGGGCCACGACGACGCGCAGATCAAGCAGTTCCTGGTCGACCGCTACGGCGACTTCGTGCTGTATCGGCCGGCGATGGACGCACGCAACAGCGTGCTCTGGTTCGGCCCCCTGGCAGTGCTGCTGATCGGCGCCGGCGTGCTGGTGTGGGTGGTGCGCCGCCGCGGCCGCCAACTGCAGCCGATGGACAACAGCGAGGAGCGCTGGTGAACGGATCGTGGTTGCCGACCCTGGCCGCCGTGGCCGCTGCCGCCGTCGCCCTGGTCGTGCTGTGGCCGCTGCGCGCCGCTGGCCGGCGCGTGCCCTTCATCGTGATGGTGGTGGCCGTGGGCGTGGCCGGTGCCGCGCTGTATTACCTGGTGGGTACGCCAGGGGCCGCCACGCCGACCGCGCGGACCGACGAACCGGCCACCCTGCGCGATGGCGTGGTGGAGCTGCAGCAGGCGCTGGAGCGCGACCCGCAACGCGCCGACGGCTGGGCCCTGCTGGGCCGCTCGCAACAGGCACTGGGCAACCTGGCCGAGGCCAACACGGCCTATGCACGTGCGCTGCAGCTGGCACCGGACGAGCCGGAGGTGCTGGTGGAGGCCGCGCAGGCACGCGCGCAGGCCGACCCGGAACGGCGCTTTGACGATACCGCGCTGCAATGGCTGCGGCATGCCCAGCAGGTAGCGCCCGGCAGCGAGCGTGCCGGCTGGCTGATCGGCATCGCGTTGCGCCAGCGCGGCCAGGACGCCGAGGCCGCCGCCACCTGGGAGGCCCTGCTGCCCAGACTCGAACCCGGCGCGGCGCAGGCGCTGCGCGAACAGATCCGCATCGCACGCGACAAGGCCGGCCTGCCCCCCGCTTCCGCAGCGCCGGTGGCAGCGCCCGCCAGCGCACTCACGGTCACGGTCGCGCTGGATCCGGCGTTCGCTGCGCGCGCACGCCTGCGCGGGGATGCCAGCATCTTCGTGATTGTCCGCGTCCCCGGCGGCCCGCCGATGCCGGTCGCCGTCGAGAAACACCGGCTGGCCGACCTGCCGCTGCGGGTCACGCTGGACGACGCCGACAGCCCGATGCCTACCCAGCCATTGTCGGCGCTGAAGGAGGTGGAGGTGTTCGCGCGGCTGTCCGCCTCCGGCCAGGCCAACCGGCAGCAGGGCGACATCGATTCGCCCGCGGTCCGCGTGCGGCTGCCGCACGCCGAACCGGTGCCCCTGTGGATCGGCGGACCATGAGCCCGCCCGGCACGATGCAGCGTGCCGCCACTGGCACGGCACGTTGACCGGACCCGGCTAAAATGCGCGCATGACTGAATTCATTCCCCCCGGTACGCGCTACCACGCCCTGCCCTCGCCGTTCCCGTTCAAGCGCGGTGGCCAGCTGCTGGGCGCGCACGTGGCCTATGAAACCTGGGGCAGGCTGGACGCGCAGGCCAGCAACGCGGTCCTGATCGTCACCGGCCTGTCGCCCGATGCCCACGCCGCCGCCAACCCCGACAATCCGGCCGCGGGCTGGTGGGAAGGCATGCTCGGCCCGGGCAAGGCGATCGATACCGATCGCTGGTTCGTGATCTGCGTGAACTCGCTGGGTAGTTGCAAGGGCTCCACCGGCCCGGCCACGATCGACCCGGCCAGCGGCGACCTGTACCGGCTGCAGTTTCCGGAGCTGTCGATCGAAGACGGCGCCCGCGCCGCGGTCGAGGTGGTGCGCGCGCTGGGCGTGGCGCAGCTGGCCTGCGTGATCGGCAACTCGATGGGCGGCATGACCGCACTGGCGCTGCTGCTGCTGCACCCGGGCATCGCGCGCAGCCACATCAACATTTCCGGCAGTGCGCAGGCGTTGCCGTTCTCGATCGCGATCCGCTCGCTGCAGCGCGAAGCGATCCGGCTGGACCCCAAGTGGGATGCCGGCCGCTACAGCGAAGACAGCTATCCCGAATCGGGCATGCGCATGGCGCGCAAGCTGGGGGTGATCACCTATCGCTCGGCACTGGAATGGGACGGCCGCTTCGGCCGCGTGCGGCTGGATTCGGACCAGGCCGACGATGATCCGTTCGGGCTGGAATTCCAGGTGGAGAGCTATCTGGAAGGCCACGCCCGCCGCTTCGTGCGCTTCTTCGACCCCAACTGCTATCTGTACCTGAGCCGCTCGATGGACTGGTTCGACCTGGCCGAGTACGCTGACGGCGACGTGCTGGCCGGGCTGGCCGGGATCCAGGTGGACAAGGCGCTGGCGATCGGCGCCAACACCGACATCCTGTTCCCGGTGCAGCAGCAACAACAGATCGCCGACGGCCTGCGCGCCGGCGGCGCCGACGCCCGCTTCATCGGCCTGGATTCACCGCAGGGGCACGACGCGTTCCTGGTCGACTTCGCGCGGTTCGGACCGGCGGTGGGCCACTTCCTTTCCGCCCTCTAGGGACAGGCATGCGACTGCAGGGAAAGCTCAGCGAATGGGACGACGCGCGCGGCTTCGGCTTCGTGCAGCCCAATGGCGGGGGGGAGCGCTGTTTCGTGCACATCCGTGCCTTTGCGGCGCGCGATCGCCGACCGTCACTCGGCGACGTCATCACCTATGTGATCGAGCGCGACGCGCAGGGACGCCGCAATGCGGCCCAGGTGCGCTTTGCGCTGCAGCGCGGCGCGGCGCGCCACGCCCCGTCCGCCGAGCGTAGCGGGCGCGACGTGTTGCCGCGCAAGACCTTGGCCGTGCTCTTCCTGGCCGGCCTGGCAGGCCTGACGGCGTGGATGCACTGGCCGGCATGGGTGCCGGCAACGTACCTGGGCTTCAGCGGCGTCGCCTTCCTGTGCTACTGGCACGACAAAGCCGCTGCCCAGGCCGGCCGCCGACGCACCCCGGAAAAGACCCTGCAGCTGTTCGCCCTGCTCGGCGGCTGGCCGGGCGCCCTGCTGGCGCAGTCGCTGCTGCGCCACAAGAACCGCAAGGCATCCTTCCAGACCGTGTTCTGGCTGGCAGTGGCGATCAACCTCGCCGGACTCGCCTGGCTGCTCCACCAAATCTCCCCGTAGATCCACGCCACGCGTGGATGAAGCGCCCGATCAACCAGTCCCGTAGATCCACGCCACGCGTGGATGAAGCGCCCGATCAACCAGCCTCGTAGATCCACGCCACGCGTGGATGAAGCGCCCGATCAACCAGCCCGTAGATCCACGCCACGCGTGGATGAAGCGCCCGATCAACCAGCCCCGTAGATCCACGCCACGCGTGGATGAAGCGCCCGATCAACCAGCCCGTAGATCCACGCCACGCGTGGATGAAGCGCCCGATCAACCAGCCCCGTAGATCCACGCCACGCGTGGATGAAGCGCCCGATCAACCAGCCCGTAGATCCACGCCATGCGTGGATGAAGCGCCTGATCAACCAGCCCGTAGATCCACGCCATGCGTGGATGAAGCCTCCCCCGTACATCCACAGCCCACACCGCTGCAGCGCCCCCGCTCAACACCCGGTACCGCGCCCGGCCCACGCCGCCGTCGCCCGCCCCAAGGCCGCCCCGACGCGCCTTCTATTGCCGGCCCCTGCGCCAGTACCTATGATCCGATCCACGCCTGCCCCGGGGAGGGGCGGGCGACCGGTATCGATTCAGACCTGCGACGCTGCCCGACCGCGCCGCGCCCTCTGCACGCACGCAATGGATGGGGATCATCGATGTTGAAGTGGACAGGGATGCCGCTGCTCGTGCTGCTCGCCGGTTGCACCACGCAGATGTATGCCGGCAAGGAACGGCCGCCGGCCGAGGTGGCCAAGGTCTATTCGCGGCAGAACATCGGGATCCGCTACCTCGCCCTGGACGGCAGGCCGCTGGGCCAGTCCACCGCGTCCCTGCAGCGCATGACGGTGCTGCCGGGACGACACCAGTTCGAGGTCAGCATCAGCGACGCGGCCCGGCATGGCACCCATGCCGATGTCCGCAACACCATCGCGTATTTCACGCTTGCGTTGGAGGTCCACGCCGGCTACGCCTACCAGTTGGACGTGCCGGTCGATCTGTCAGCCGTCATTCCCCGCGAGCTGTGCTTCCTCGGCGAGCCGCACGACGCGCCAGGCAGCAAGGTCAACCGCACCGGCGAAATCAGGACCATGAGCCCGGCCGCACCACGCGTGGCCTGCGCCGGTGCCTATCGCGTGACCCGCCCGGGTGCCTGGTCCAACGCGCACATTTCAGACTGACCCCTCTCCCTTCGAGGCATCAACATGTTCAGATCACTGCTGTTGGCCCTGGTGACCGCCGCCGTGCTGTGCGGCTGCCTGCTGCATACCGTGCTCGAGCCCTACGCCTATGGCCAGAAGGTACCGGCGCCGGCGAACCAGGTAGCCACGGTATGGGGTGAGGCGGACCGGACCCGAATGAGCTTCCTGAAAGTTGACGGGAAGGGCCTGCCGTCGCGCAACTTCAACGGCGTGCCCATGGCGCTGACCCTGCTCCCCGGCCGCTACACCCTGGAGATCCTGTACGCATCGGAGGATTTCCGCACCGCGCAGGTCGAGTTGCCGGTGAAGCTCGAAGCGGGCCACACCTACGTGGTGGAGCATCGGATCGTCGGCTCTGACGTGCAGTTGGCGCTGCGCGACCTGGGGACGGCGGTGACCTGTCGCTATGAACGGTATTCCAACATGCCGGCAGGCTACGCCACGCGGCCGTGCGAGCGTCGCAAGGGCTGAACCGCACCGCGCGACACCACCACGCCAGAGCCACCCACAGGAGCGTCTCGAGACATGGATCCCAGCAGAACGTCGGCCTTTCGCTCACCGATGCAGCGCCTGTTGCCGGGCCTGCTGCTGGCGGCACTCACCGGTGGCGCATTCGCCGCGCCGCCGCCACCGCCGCCGCCTCCCCCGCCCCCCGCGCCGGGCGCTCCTCCGCAACGTGGGCAGTACCTGGCGCCGCGCTACCCGGCGGAGTCCGCCGATGCCCGCGAGTCGGGGACCGTTGTCCTGATCCTGGACGTGACCGCCGATGGCAGCGTCACCCGGGTGGAACTGGAGACGTCCAGCGGGTTTCCGAAGCTGGACGCGGCCGCCACGGAAGCGGCTGCCCGCTGGCACTTCACTCCCCCGCAGGTGGCCGGCAAGCCGGTCGGCGGCAGGGTCCGGGTTCCGGTCAACTTCGCGCTGGACTGAGCGTAGCCAACCGCCGCCTGGCGTCCCGCGCCAGCGGCACGCACAGCGCCAACCGGCGGCATTGCCCGCCTTTCGCGTGCGGAGACCGGCTAGGGGGCCACATTCGCCCCGAGCTTGGTGGACGGAGACAGTTCCGGGGCCACCACGGCAAGGTCGTAGCCGCGGATGAGATCGCGCCACTCAGGCGTCAGGGCTTGCATATCCTTGCTGCGCAGACGGCGCAGATCGACCAGGACCCAGTCGCCCGCTGCCGTGCCCGCCGGGCGCGCCGACATCACATCCTTGCGCCAGTCGCTGTCCTTGTCGGTGGTCGCATCGAACGTGTACACCTTCATCGGCCGACCGACCCCGTTGTATCCGGCGCCCTCGCCTTTGGCGCCGACCACGATCAGGTTCAGCGATTTCACATCCTGTCCGTCGGCAAGTTCAGCGACGAAATTTCCCACGTCGCGCTGGCCCAGTGGGTTGTAGCCCTTGTAGAGATGCAGGGCGCCGAACTTCATCAGCACGCGCGCCTGCGGCGCCTCGGCGAAATGGGCCGCGAGGGTCCGCTTCATCAGCCGCGCCCTGCGCCCGTTCGGATCGCCACGACCCGACTGCGAGGCCTGATAGATGGCGCGTGTTTCGCGCAGGGCGGCGAACAGCGCCTTCGCGCGGTCGCCACCGTCCTTGTCGATCGCCGTCCCCGCCGCATCCAGCGTCGCCTCGTCGGCCTTCAACAGATACAGGTCCATGGGCGAGCCCGAGGCAAGCGCGGCCTTCACCGCCGTCTGCTCCTGCTGGGCCAAGGCCTCGATCTGGGCACGGGCGAGCGGCCCTGGGCCGGACGCCAGCATCTGCTCGAACAGATAGCCGCTCACCCCGAGGAACTCCTGATCCAGCCCCCACAACGTGAAGTCCGGCCCGGCGACAGCGGCACAATCGGCCACCGTCTGACCTTCGGCGCGGCTGTTGAGGAACGCCATGACGTCGGGATAGGCGGTCAGGAACGCTGAAATCTGCTGTTCCCGGTCCGGCGCCCTCATCCGGGCGTTGACGGCGCGGGCGGCCTCCGGCCCGGTCTCGACCACCATGGCGGTCAGGCCGCCGGGCGCCATCAGCCGACAGACGTTGCTGGTGAAGGCAGGGATTTCGCGCGAAAAATGGCTCTCGCCGATGAGGACGTACCGGCTGGCGCCGACCGCCTCGGACAGGATGGCCGCGCCCGGACCCGAGAAGCCGTCCGGACGGACGGTCAGCGGCGACCCTGCCTGCGCCAGGCGATCAGCGAAGGTGAGAGGTGCAACAGTTTCCGCATGCGCGGAAGCCACGCACAGGCATGCGAGCGACAGTGCCGCCCCGATCGACTTCAGACGCATTTCGCTTATCCCCTTGGATGAATCGGCTTTACGGATATCGCTGAAAAACCGCGAGTCAGATCGCGGGCACAGCCCCTGCACTGCATGGAACCGGTGCTATACGCTCTGCACAGCACGTCCAGGCACCCCCATGGACGAACTGCCGGCCAGTGTAGAGCAGGCACTCGCGGTTTTTCCACAGCCCCGGGTTCGTGTCCGCCGCGTGCGCCTGCCGAGCGTCATCCATTGAAATGGCTACCTCGAACACGCCCTTGTCCCCTGGACAGGAATCCATGCGAAGTCGGGTGCACCCAGGCGACCGCCGTTGTCTCCAACGCCTCCGCTCAGCGTGGAAGCGCTACGCCGACGGCCGCCTTGTTTTCAGAATCGCCCGCCAGTGGCAGCACCTCGTTTACCAGTGTCAGCAAGACCTTGCCTGGCTCCTCCATCAGCATTTCATGCGCCGCGTCCTCGAACCAGACCAGGCGCTTGTGCGGCGCATCGAGTCGGGCGAACCACTCGGCGGCAAGCTGGGAGGAGACGTTGATGTCGTGCCTTCCCAGCAACAGGACAACCGGGACGCCCAGGTCATCCAGCGACGCCATGGAGTGGTCCAGGACGGCGGGCATCAGCCGCGCCACCGAGACATCCTGCGCCTTCCAGACGTTGATGACGTCTTGATCGGTGTAGTCCGGTGACAGCGCGATCGCCGCGGCCTCAAAACCGGCATCTGGACGATTGAATGCGGCGCCGCCGAACGCATTGACCCACTTGCGCTGCAGGAAAAGGTCCGGAAGTGGAACGACCGCTTCGCCTTCAGCGTACGGCGCGATCGACGCAAGCTCCTTCACTGCGTCGGCATTGCCGCGCTCACGCGCCTTCTGCATGGCCCAGGCCCATCCGCGGCGTTCGCTCTCTCGCATATCCACGACCTGCCCCGCCCCGACGTAGGCGTGCAGCCACTCCGGGTGGCGACGGGCTACATCCAGGCCCAGCAGGCTGCCCCAGCTATGGCCCAGCAGAAACAGCTTGTCCTGCCTGGTTTCTGACCTTACCCATCCGATCACGGCATCGATGTCCTCGCGCATCTGACCGACGGTGAGCGTATCGACGATGGCCGGATCATACGATTTCCCAGCACCGCGCTGATCCCACTGAACCACCGTGAAGTATTCGTCCCATCCTTGCGCGAAGTACCAGGACGTCGGCATCGCCACCCATCCCGGCCCTCCATGGACCACAAGGAGAACCGGATTGGCAGGGTTGCGGCTGCGTATCGAGATCCACTGCGTCGACCCGTTTATGTCGACCGGTTCCAATCGCTCGATCCCATGGGGCGTTACGATCTGCCGCAGCCCGGCGATTATCCGGGTGGCTTCAGCACGGTTTTTCGGCCTCACATCCTCTTCGGCCTGAACGTCCGCAGAAACACACAGGAAATACAGCAGCAGGACTAAACCAAATGGCAAAGAACGCGACACAGGATTCTCCCAGAATGACGGCAGTCAGTTCCCATCCGTAGGCGTCACAGGCACAGGCAACACAGCATAGCGCATCGATTTCAACCGGCCACCGTTCTGCAGGTGACGCTTGGGCGGCGCTCTTTGAGCGTCCCGGGGTACTGCTCAACGTTCTGCGCACGCCTTGTGGCGACATGCATGAAGAGCCCGATGAGTTCAATTCCGGCGCCGCTTTCTGGTCGCTTGCAACCTGCCTGCACACTGGGCAGCAGCAGCTCCCTTTGCTGCCCGGGCGGCCAGTGCCGCGTTCACGTCCCAGAACAATGCAGCGTCCGCCGGTTTCCATGCGCGACAGGCCAGGATGCTGGATGAGCAGATCGACGGCTGACAATCCCTTTCTGCTCGATCAAGCACCCGACAACGAGGAAACATCGCCAATGCAATGGAAGTTCGACCAAGCCCCCAATGTCGCATGCATCACCTCCCAGGCGGTTCTGGACGGTCGCCCCGTACTGACGGCGACGCATTACAGCGACGATCATTCCTGGGCATTCCTGGACGGTGGCGAGGGGGATGAATCCACCACTCGTGTCGTCTCCATGGCCTCCATCCTGCAACGGCATCCCGACCTGGACGGTATTGCAGACCTCGCGCCGGGATCCACCGCGACGCGACAGGGCCCCGGCATGCCCTGGCACAGGGCGCCCCATGGGTAACTGCTTTTTTCACCGGGGCACCGACCCGCGCTGAAGCGCCAGGCAGGCGCGGATCTTCGCGCGGGGCGCCTGGCCGCCTCCCGAGGCAGCCAGTGGCTGTCTGCTAGAATGCGCGGCCCTGCCTCATGGATGGATGCATGGCTTGCCAGCGCCTCAAGCCCCTCCCGAAGAAAGATGTCGCGGCCCTGCGCGAGCGCTGGACGCCGGACCTGGTCCCGGAGCTTGCCAACCCGCGGCGCAAGAATGACTGGCGCGACAAGACCCTCGTCAACCGTCACTGGGCGCCATCCCCATTCGGGCTGACGGCCGATGGACGCCTGGATTACCGGGGGTTCCCTCACCGCGTTCCGCACTACCAGAACCTGCAATCGGTGGACCTCTCCTATCTGCAGCCCCAGCACGGACGTGCGTTTCTCTTGAACGCCATCATGACCGACTGCGACTTCACCGGTGCTGCATTGGGGGCGATTGAGGAATCGTTCGTTCGTTGCCGCTTCGATCTGGTCGCATTCAACCGGAACGTACTGAGCGGCGTGTTCCAGGCATGCAGTTTCGTGCAGGCAAAGCTGCTCGAATGTAGTTCGATGGCCACCTTCACCGAATGTGATTTCCGCGATGCCGATTTCTCGGGCACGGACGTCTCACGGGCGCGTTTCGTGCGCTGCAACTTCGATGGCGCCAACTGGAAGGGCGCCCAACTGCATAAAGCCACGTTTGTCGGGTGCCGCCCCAATGACGAGCAGCTGGCGGCGTGCCACAGCAACGAAGGGATCCGTTTCGAGGACGACAGTGGCCAGCAGGTGGACGTCACCGTGCCGCAGGCGGCGGAAGATCCGCTGCTGGCGTGGGGTGATCGTCTGACGGAGCGACTGGCGAAGCGACCGGCGAACCGTTCGTAGCCGCCGCCGCCCCCCGTCCGACCGCAGCGCTAGCCCAACCGCCCCTCGCGCAACCTGCAGCTCCGATGCACGATGCCCTCCGGCAGCACATCATGGGTAATCATCACCAGGCTGCGGTTGCCAAGTGCCGCCACCATGTCATGCAGCAACGCATGCGCGGTGTCCACATCGAGCCCTTCCGTCGGCTCATCCAGCAACAGAATCGGTGAACCGCGCAGCAGTGCCCGCGCCAACGCCAGCCGCCGCGCCTGCCCGGCCGACAGGGTGGCGCCATTCTCGCCGACCCACGCCGACAACCCGCCGATCTGCTCCGCCCAGCCCTGCAACCGCACGTCGGCCAGCACCTGCCACAACCGCGCATCGGTCGCCTGCGGGTCGCCCAGGCGCAGGTTGTCGGCCACGCTGCCGGCAAACACCGGGGCGTTCTGCGGCAGCCAGGCCACCTGCCGGTGCCAGTCGGCCTGGGCAAACTGGCGAATGTCGATCCCGCCATAGCGTACGTAGCCGGCGTCGGGGTCCCACAGGCGCAGCAGCAAGGAGGACAGCGTGGTTTTGCCACAGCCGCTGTCGCCCTGGATGGCGATGCGATCGCCCGGCCGCAGCTGCAACTGCAGCCCCTCCAGCAATGCTCTCTCCTGCCCCGGCCAGCGGAAGGCCACGTGTTCCACGCTGAGCGTGGCCGGCTCGCCGGGCAGCGGCACCGGGTCCAACGGCTCGGCAACGCCGGCCGGCTGGTCGACGATCTGCTCCAGCCGCACCGCCGCCACCCGTCCGGACAGCCACGACTGCCAGGCCAGGCCGATGGCCGCCCACAGCTCCAGCAGGGCCACGGTGAGGAACACCAGGCCGGCGGCCAGGGCCGCGTCAATCACGCCGCGCTCGAAGCCACGCAGTGCGACCCACAGCATCGCCACCAGCCCCGCGGCCGCGCACAGGCCATGCAGCGCATTGCCGCCGATCAGACGCCAGCGGCGGCGGCGATCGCGGGATCTGAGCTGCTTGGCCGCCACCAGCACGCGCTGGTTCCAGTGCTCGCGCGCCTGCAGGGCGGTGAGGTCGGCCGCGCCTTCCAGCCCTTCGAAAGCCTGCGCGCGCAGCTGCGCACGATGCAGCGCGCGGTCGCGCTCCTGGCCGCCGGCGCCGCGCACGGTCAGCCACGGCACGCCCACGCCGATCAACAGCGCCAGCACGCCCAGCACCCCCGCCGCCGGCAGGTAGATCATGCCGGCGGCAACCACGCCCACCAGCGAGATGCCACCCAGGGCCAGCAGCGGGCCGATGGCGCGCACCAGCAGGCCATCCACTTCACCGATGTCGGACATCAGCCGCGCCAGCAGTTCACCGGTGCGCACGCCGGCCAGGCGCGCCGGGGCCAGCGGCAGCGCGCGGCGGAAGAACCACACGCGCAGGTCGCGGGCGATGCGCAGGGTGACGTCGTGGCCCACCAGCTTTTCGAAATAGCGCGAGGCGATCCGCGCCATGGTCAGACCGCGGATGCCGGCCGAGGGCGAGAAGAAGTTGAAGCCACTGCCCAGTCCGGCCGCGCCGGCCAGCGCGGCGGCGGTAAGGAAACCACCGGACAGGCCCAGCAAGGCGCTGCCGGCCAGCAGGGTGGTCCACAGCAGCAGCACGGTCAGTATCAGACGACCGCGATGGCGGGCGAACACCTGCTGCAACGTATCGATGCGCGGCGCCGTCATGCCGGCACCTCCAGGGCGTGGCGGGTACCGTCGGCGGTCAGGGTCAGGCGGGTATCGGCCCAGGCCATCGCCACCTCGCTGTGGGTGGCGATGATCACGCTGCGGCCGCGCGCGAACGCGGCCAGCGTGCGCAGCAGGTCGGCCTCGGTGTCCGGGTCGAGGAAGGCGGTGGGCTCATCCAGCAACAGCAACTGCGGGTCGCGCAGCAACAGGCGCGCCAGGCCGATGCGGCGCGCTTGCCCACCGGACAGGCCGAAGCCGCGCTCGCCGATAACCGTGTCCAGCCCCGCCGGCAAGGCGGCAGCGAAGCGCATCACCTGGGCCGCCTCGGCCACCGCACGCAGGTGGGCATCGGTGGCGCCGGGATCGGCCAGGCGCAGGTTGTCGGCGATGCTGCCGTGGAACAGGTACGGGCGCTGCCCTGCGTAGCCGACCTCAAGCCCGGGGCGCAGCACGATGCTGCCCGACTGCGGCGGCAGCCAGCCGGCCAGTGCCTCCAGCAGCGTGCTCTTGCCACTGCCGCTGGGGCCGACCAGCGCCAGGCGCTGGCCAGGCTCGATCTGGAACGACAGGCCCTGGATCACGTCGTGCTGCGCGCCCAGCGGGCGCACGACCAGGTCGCGCACCTGCACCGGCGGAGCATGCTGTTCCAGCAGCTCGGGCGCTCGCGCCAGCGCGGCCGGCAGCTCGCCGGCGTCATCGGCCCCGGGCAGCGCGCCGAGCAGGCGCTCCACCTCGGCGGCGGCGGCCAGCGCGTTGGCGCGGTCATGGTAGTGCGCGGCCAGACGCCGCAGCGGCGCGTAGAACTCCGGGGCCAGCAGCAGGCAGAACATGCCCACGCCCAGCGTCGGCACCTGTGCATGCAACGACATCAGGCCCAGGTAGCTCAGCCCGAAATACAGCGCCACCATCGCCACGCTGACCGAGGCGAAGAACTCGAGCACGGTGGAGGACAGGAACGCGATGCGCAGCACTTTCATGGTGCGCTCGCGCACGCCTTCGGCCGCGGCGGCCACGCCCTCCAGCTCGGCCTCGCCGCGCCCGTACAGGCGCAGCAGGCCCAGGCCCTTGATCCGATCGGCGAAATGACCACTCATGCGGGCCAGTTCGCCCAGCTGCGCGCGGCCGGCCGCTTCTGCGCCCCAGCCCACCAGCATCATGAAGAACGGCACCAGCGGTGCGGTGAACACCAGGATCAGCGCCACCACCCAGTCGGTCCAGGCCACCGCCAGCGCGATCAGCAGCGGCACCACCACTACTTCGATGCGGACCGGCTGGTAACCGGCGTAATAATTCTCGATTGCATCTGCATGGGCCAGCATCAGCTCGCCCAGCTCACCGGTACGCTGCTGGCGCAGCCACAGCGGGCCGCGTCCAAGCAGGCGCCGGTACACGCGCTCGCGCAGTGCCAGCCGCGCGGCATCGGCCACATCGCCGGCGGCGGCCTGGGTGGCGCTGCCCAGCAGCGCGCGCACGGCAAGCACCGCCAGCAGGCCCAACAGCACCGGGATGGCGTCGGCCAGGGGCCGCTGCTGCACCAGCACGGCCTGGATCACCCAGGCAATGGCGGCGGCCTGCCCGATCAGCAACGCCCCGGAGGCGCTGATGCACAGCGCCGCCAGCCGCTGGCGCCCGCGCGCGGCTACGCCCAGCCCGCCCAGCCACTGCAGGCGGCGACGGCGCAGCGCGGTGGTTTCATCAACAGTGACGTCGGGGGGTATGCTCAAGGCAGATCACGCAGGGACACAGGGAGGTTTCCGTCGATTGTAGTGGGTGCCGGCAGGGCCCCCGTGCGGCAAGCGGTCGCAGCCTGCCCGGATCGCATACGATTCCTTCGCCTGACCGTTTGTACATTGATCTGAATCAAGGCTGTTTGAAGTTGCTGGTCACAGAATTCATCCCGTAGACCCCCTTCCCGCCACCTAAAACGGCAAAACCCAACGAGGTAGCCAGGCCATGATTGATCAGACAGTCGTAGAACTGTCGCGGCTGCAATTCGCTCTGACCGCGATGTACCACTTCCTTTTCGTTCCCCTAACGCTCGGCCTGTCGTTCATGGTGGCCATCATGGAGAGCGTCTACGTCATGACCCGCAAACAGGTCTGGCGGCAGATGACCCTGTTCTGGGGCACCCTGTTCGGCATCAACTTCGCCATCGGCGTGGCCACCGGCCTGGTGATGGAGTTCCAGTTCGGCATGAACTGGTCCTACTACAGCCACTATGTCGGCGACATCTTCGGTGCGCCGCTGGCCATCGAAGGGCTGATGGCGTTCTTCCTGGAAGCGACCTTCATCGGCCTGTTCTTCTTCGGCTGGAAGCGCCTGAGCGCGGTCAAGCACCTCACCGTGACCTGGCTGATGGCGCTGGGCACCAACCTGTCGGCGGTGTGGATCCTGATCGCCAATGGCTGGATGCAGAACCCGACCGGTGCGGTGTTCAACCCGGAAACGATGCGCATGGAAGTGGTGGACTTCGCCGCGGTGCTGTTCAACCCGGTGGCGCAGGCCAAGTTCGTGCATACCGTCAGTGCCGGCTACGTGACCGGTGCCGTCTTCGTGATGTCCATCAGCGCGCTGTACCTGCTGCGTGGCAAGTACAAGGACATGGCCCGCCGCTCCTTCGCGGTGGCCGCCGCGTTCGGCCTGCTGTCCTCGCTGTCGGTGGTGGTGCTGGGTGACGAGAGCGGTTACGCCGCCAGCGAGCACCAGAAGATGAAGCTGGCCGCGATCGAAGCGATGTGGGAAACCGAGCGTGCCCCGGCCGACTTCACCGCCTTCGGCATCCCCAACCAGACCACCCACACCAATGATTACGCGATCAAGATCCCGTACCTGATGGGGCTGATCGCCACCCGTTCGCTGGACCAGCCGATCCCCGGCATCCTGGAACTGGTGGGCCGCGCCGAGAACCGCATCCGCGGCGGCCAGCTCGCTTACGGTGCGCTGGAGCGCGTGCGCAAGGACAAGAACGACCTCGAAGCGCGTGAGATGTTCGACCGCCACTGGCAGGACCTGGGCCATGGGCTGCTGCTCAAGCGTTACCGCGAGGACATCCTCAACGCCACCCCGGAAGAAATCTCCAAGGCGGCGATGGATACCGTGCCGCGCGTGGCCCCGCTGTTCTGGACCTTCCGCATCATGGCCGGTCTGGGCTTCTACCTGATCGCCTTCTTCGCACTGGCCTTCTACTTCTCCTGCCGCCACAACTTCCAGGACAAGCGCTGGTTCCTCAAGCTGGCCGTGTGGTCGCTGCCGGCGCCGTGGATCGCGATCGAGTGCGGCTGGTTCGTGGCCGAGTACGGTCGCCAGCCGTGGGCGGTGGATGGCGTGCTGCCCACCTTCTACGCCGCATCGGGCCTGGCCCTGCACGAGATCCTGACCACCCTGGCGGTGTTCACCGCGCTGTACACGGTGCTGCTGGTGATCGAGATCAAGCTGATGCTCAAGGCAATCGGCAAGGGCCCGGAAGAGATCCTGCCCACGCTGCAGGCCGACATCCGCCCCGTTTCCCCCATTGCCGCCGCCCCCGGCCAAGCCTGAGGCAGGAGAATCCAGATGGACTTCATTGCACTTGATTACACCACGCTCCGCGTGATCTGGTGGCTGCTGCTCGGCATCCTGCTGGTTGGCTGGGCCGTCATGGACGGGTTCGACCTGGGCGTTGGCACCCTGCTGCCGTTCGTGGCCAGGACCGACGAGGAACGCCGGCTGGTGATCAACACCGTCGGCCCGGTCTGGGAAGGCAACCAGGTATGGCTGGTGCTGGGGGGCGGCGCGATCTTCGCCGCGTGGCCGCCGCTGTACGCGGTGAGCTTCTCCGGCTTCTACCTGGCCGTGTTCCTGATGCTGTTCGGGCTGATCCTGCGCCCGGTCGCCTTCAAGTACCGCAGCAAGATGCCCGGCACGCGCTGGCGCCAGAACTGGGACCGGGCGCTGTTTGTCGGCGGCCTGTTGCCGGCACTGATCGCAGGCGTGGCGGTGGGCAACGTGCTGGTGGGCGTGCCGTTCCACTTCGATGACAGCATGCGCATCTTCTACACCGGCACCCTGCTCGGCCTGCTCAACCCGTTCGCCCTGGTGGCGGGTCTGGTCAGCGTGGCGATGGTGGTGTCGCACGGTGCGGCGATGCTGGTGCTCAAGACCGACGGCCCGGTGGCCGAGCGTTCGGCCCGGTATGGCAGCGTGGCTGCACTGGCGAGCTTCGTGTTGTTTGCCGCCGCCGGTGCCTGGGTGGCCTTCGGCCTGCCCGGCTACCAGATCACCTCGCAGGTGGTCACCGACGGCCCGACCAACCCGCTGTTGAAGACCGTTGAACTGGGCAGCGTCGCCGGCGGCTGGCTGCGCAACTACAGCAGCATGCCCGCCACCGTGGTGTTCCCGCTGCTCGGGCTGCTGGGTGCCCTGGCCAGTGCGGTGCTGCTGCGTGCCCGCCGTGGCGGCCTGGCGTTCATCGCCTCGGGCGCCTCGATCGCCGGCATCATCCTCACCGTCGGCTTTGCGATCTTCCCGTTCCTGCTGCCCTCCTCCAGCCAGCCGATCTCCAGCCTGACCGTCTGGGACAGCTCGTCCAGCCACCTCACGCTGTGGATCATGCTGATCGCCACGGCCATCTTCCTGCCCATCATCCTGGCCTACACCACCTGGGTGTACCGCGTGCTGAAGGGCAAGACGACCGCCGAGGAAATGGGCGACAACCCCAACGCGTATTGATCCCCCCGGTGCCGGCCAGCGGCCGGCACCCACCCCGCACATAGGAGATTGACCATGTGGTATTTCGCCTGGATCCTCGGCGCCGGCCTGGCCTCGGTCGTGGCCATCCTCAACGGCATGTGGTTCGAAGCCCGCGAAACCAGCCGGCTGGACGACGAGCAGCGTTGAAACTGTAAAAAAGGGTTGCCGATACGGCCTTCACACCGTATTCTTGGCGGCTCCTTCGGGGTGTAGCTCAGTCTGGTAGAGCGCTACGTTCGGGACGTAGAGGTCGCAGGTTCGAATCCTGTCTCCCCGACCACTTCTGGTGGTCGCATCGAAGCCTGGAAACACGATTTCCAGGCTTTTGTGTCTAAGGCCGTGGTGACACGGCACCGAAGGTGAATGAAACATCCCCCTTGCCGCCGAATGCGGGGATGGCTACAATAGGCGGCTCCTTACGGGGTGTAGCTCAGTCTGGTAGAGCGCTACGTTCGGGACGTAGAGGTCGCAGGTTCGAATCCTGTCTCCCCGACCACTTCTGGTGGTCAGTATCAGATTCACGTTGAAAGGCTCGAAAGTTCTTGATGTTGAAGACTTTCGGGCCTTTTTCCGTTTGGGGGGCGTGCGTCGACAGGCACCGCTCTACCCATGCCCTGCCCCCCGCGTCGAACAACCCGAACCGGCGCGAAAACAAATCGGGCGCCGGTTGCGTGCCCTGGTGGGGGGGTTGGGGGCAATCGATGACGTGGCTCAACGCGTACGCTGCACAACCAAAGAAGGTGGCGTTCCTTGAACGCGAGGATCTGGCGCACGTCGACTGTCCGATGCCAGCGCCGCCCCGACCCGGGGCCAGGCCAACACCGCGATGTCCACGAGCGCAGGTTCTCCGCCTACCGAACGCTGCGCATGAAAAGCGGCAGGTGGACGCATGGGAGGGCATGATTGCATCAGGCATGCGTTCCAAGCGGCTCGGCCCGCGTGGCTGAACAACAGACCGGCTCACATGGGAGTGAACAGGGTGATCAGACAAGCACCGGCAAGCATCCGTCATGCTCCCGCCCCCGCAATACTCCGCACTCAAACGCTTGCAATGCTCTGCATCGCGATGGCTTCCTGCTCCCACACGCCTTCTGCGACGCCCACGTCCATGCCCGAGGCACCCGTCTCAACGAGCGCCGCTTCTACATTGACGCCCGATACTGTTTCCATGCATCCGCACTTGTCACCCGAAGACGTCGGACGCCGCTTTCTGCGCATGGTCGACAGCCTCACGTCATTCGATGCGCTGTCGGAGAGCCGGATACTTGAGAACATGCGACTGCCGATTACCCACTCCGACCCGAAGATCGGAGGTTACATGTCGGCGCAGATTCCCGACTCCAGCTGGCGGTACAGCTTCAGCTATCGAATGGATCCAGCGCACGCACGCTACACGAACGCAACACTGGAATTCAGCAATGACAGGGATGATGGGGCCGCAATGACACCCGTATGCCGCCTTGATTTCGACGCGTATGTAATGGCACTGGAAGAGGCCGGCTTCGCGGAAGTGCAGGGTTCGGCAGAGTACCAATCCCCCATGCCGCACCCCCTCCTCCATCCCGGGACCGGCGAGATCATTCAGCACGAGGAGCGAAGGCATTTTCGAATCCCAACCTACCTCTATTCCCGAGGGGATGTTGGCGTGGTGATCCGCCAGCGCCGCGAAGCCGACGCGCCGGAAGCCAGTCTCCACCATGGTTGCGTGGAGTCGATCAGCGTAGGCAAAGGGTTGAGCCATGACAGGCCCGAATGCTCCACTCCTGGCTGCCCTTGACCACCTAGCAGCGCAACCGGCGGTTACGCCGGCCCCAGACGCCCACTTACACGCAGCAAGCGGCTTGGCGATTCCATTCATGCACCGCAGGTACAATGCCTGCCTTCGGGATGCGCGCGCCCTGCCCCATCCTTGCCATTGAATCCACGCTGCCACCGGCCCTGCGCCGGCGGCGGCGTTTCCGCACATCCGCCCCCCGGTGTTGCGCCACCTGCACGAGATCCACGCCCATGACATCACCCGATCCCCATGCCTCGTCCCTGCTGCGCGGACGCGTGCTGGCGTTCGCCGCCATCCTGCTGGCTGCGCTGAACCTGCGCACCGCGGTTACCTCGGTGACCCCGCTGCTGGACCTGCTCGGCACCACCTTCGGCTTCGGCACCACGATGACCGGCGTGCTCGGCATGCTGCCCACGGCCTCGTTCGCGCTGTTCGGCGTCACCACGCCGATGGTGGCCCGTCGCATCGGGCTGGAACGCACCGCGCTGCTTGCCATGGGCCTGGCCACCGTGGGCCTGCTGCTGCGCTCGATGGCCGGCGGCATCGGCAGCCTGCTGTTCGGGTCGATCGTGGCGCTGGCCGGCATGGGCATCGGCAACGTGGTGGTACCGCCGCTGGTGAAGCGCTACTTCGCCAACCGCGTCGGCACCGTAAGCACGCTGTACATCACCGTGCTGCAGGTCGGCACGATGATGCCTGCCCTGCTCGCCGTACCCCTGGCCGAAAGCGCTGGCTGGCGTGTGTCGCTCGGCATCTGGTCGATCCTGGCGCTGGCCGCCGCGCTGCCGTGGATGATGCTGGCCCGGCGCCGCCCGCACCCGGACCCGCTGGACACCGCCGCCGATCCGGCCGCGCAGCCGCACGGCAAGGTCTGGCGCACGCCGCTGGGCTGGGGCATGACGCTGATGTTCGGCATGACCTCGCTGATGACCTACTCGATGTTCACCTGGCTGCCGCGGATCGTGGTGGAAGCCGGTGCCAGCCCGGGCTTCGGCGGCATCATGGTGGCCATCTTCGCCGCCTGCGGCCTGCTGCCGTCGCTGACCATGCCAGCGCTGGCCGTGCGCCTGCGCAACCCGTTCCCGCTGGTGCTGATCGGTTTTTCCGCGTTCCTGATCGCGTTCGCCGGGCTGCTGTTCGCGCCGATGAAGGCGCCGTGGCTGTGGGCGATCCTGCTCGGCATCGGTCCGTCCACCTTCCCGCTGGCGCTGACCCTGATCAACCTGCGCACCCGCACCCCGGCCGGCTCGGCGGCGCTGTCCGGTTTCATGCAGGGCGTGGGCTATGCCTTCAGCTGCCTGGGGCCGTTCCTGTTTGGCTGGCTGCACGAAATCAGCGGCGCGTGGTACCTGCCGTTCGGGTTCCTGGTGTTCTGCGCGCTGGTGCTGCTGACCGCCTCCTGGGTGGCCTGCAAGCCGCAGAAGCTGGAAGACCAGTGGTGATGTGACCGGCCGTAGTGCCGGCCAACGGCCGGCCCTGCCGCCTTTACGCCCGGGTCTGGCCTTCGCCGCGCACCACGAAACGCTCCACCGTGAGTGCCTCCAGGCCCATCGGGCCGTAGGCGTGCAGGCGCGTGGTGGAGATCCCGATCTCCGCGCCGAGGCCGAGCTCACCGCCATCGGAGAAGCGCGAGGACGCGTTGACCATCACCACCGCCGAGCGCAGCGCGTGCACGAAACGTTCGGCTGCCTGCGGGTCGTCGGTGGCGATCACTTCGGTGTGGTCCGAGCTGTACTGCTGGATGTGCGCCAGCGCCTGCTCCAGGTCGTCGACCACGCGCACGGCGATGACCAGGTCCAGGTACTCGGCGGCGTAATCCTCGTCGGTGGCCGGCTGCGCCCCGGTGAGCCACCGGCGCGCACGGTCATCGGCGCGCAGCTGCACGCCGCGCGCGCGCAGTGCCGTGTCGGCCAGCGGCAGGAAGCTGGCCGCGATGTCGGCGTGCACCAGCAGCGTCTCCAGCGAGTTGCAGGCCGAGGGACGGCTGCATTTGCCGTCCACCAGCAATGCCACGGCGCGTTCGACCTGCGCAGCGCGATCCACGTACAGGTGGCACACGCCCTTGTAGTGCTTGATCACCGGCACGCGCGCATGCTCGACCACGAAGCGGATCAGGCCCTCGCCGCCGCGCGGGATCGCCAGGTCCACCAGGTCGTTGAGCTGCAGCAGTTCCAGCATGGTCTCGCGGCGCAGGTCTTCGACCAGGGTCAACGCGGCATCGGCCACGCCGGCCTCGCGCAGTGCGCGCTTGAGTGCGGCGGCGATGGCGGTATTGGAGTGGATCGCCTCCGAACCGCCGCGCAGGATCACCGCGTTGCCTGCCTTGATACACAGCGCGGCAGCATCGGCGGTCACGTTCGGGCGCGCCTCGTAGATCATCGCGATCACGCCCAGTGGCACGCGTACCTTCTGCACGCGGATGCCGTTGGGACGCACGTCGTCGCGGGTGACCACGCCGACCGGATCGGGCAGCGAAGCCACCTCGCGCAGGGCCGCGGCGATGCCGGCCAGGCGCCCGGGGTCCAGCGCGAGGCGATCCAGCATCGCGGTGCCGACGCCCTTCTCGCTCGCGGCGGCGAGGTCGCGCGCGTTGGCGGCAAGGATCACATCGGCATCGGTCTCCAACGCGGCGGCCATGGCCTCCAGCAGTGCCGCCTTGGCGGTGGAGGACAGCTGCGCCAGTTGCCGGGCTGCGGCGCGGCAGGCCAGCGCCTGGGCGCGGATGTCGGAGGGGGAGCTGGCGACCATCTCAATATCCTCGAGAAAAACGGGGTACAGCCATGCCATGCGTGGCTGCGGGATGTCCAACCGGGCCGGCCTGCGTAGCCACGCAGGGCGTCGCACAACACGCCAGGGCATCGATCACAGCAGCACCAGATCGTCGCGATGGATCACATTGCCACCGTAGTTGTAACCGAGCACGGCCTCGATGTCGCGCGAGTGGCGGCCGGCAATGCGGCGGATGTCGCTGGCCGAGTACTGGCTCACGCCACGGGCCAGCCGCACCTGGCCACCGGCATCGCACAGGCGCACTTCGACCATGTCGCCGCGGCGGAAGTCCCCGTCGGCGCCGCGCACGCCGCCGGGCAGCAGCGAGGCGCCCTTGTCGCGCAGCGCGGTTGCCGCGCCGTCGTCGACCAGGATCGCGCCCGGCTCCAGCGGTGCATGCCGCAGCCAGTACTTGCGCGCGGCCACCCGGGTCTGCCCGGCATGGATGCGCGTGCCGAACAGCCGGCCCTGCGCCAGTGCACGCACCACCTCGCTGTCGCGGCCGTTGAACAGGCAGGTATCGATACCGACGCGGCCGGCCTTGGCCGCCGCCTCCAGCTTGGTATGCATGCCGCCGGTGCCCGCACCGCTGCCGGCGCCACCGGCCATCGCCAGCACCTCACTGGTGAGTTCGGGCACGTCGTGGATCGGGCGCGCCTGCGGATCACGGCGCGGGTCGGCGCTGTACAGGCCGTCGATGTCGGTGGCGATGAACAGCACGTCGGCATCGATCAGCGCGGCGACCGTGGCGGCGAGGTTGTCGTTGTCGCCCAGCTTGAGCTCGTCCACCGACACGGTGTCGTTTTCGTTCACCACCGGCAGCGCGCCCAGGCGCAGCAGCTCATTGAGGGTGGCGCGCGCATTGAGGTAGCGACGGCGATTGCGCAAGTCGTCGTGGGTCAGCAGCACCTGCGCCACCGGGCGCTCGAAGAAGCGCTGCCACAGTCCGATCAGCTGCGCCTGGCCCAGCGCGGCCAGGGCCTGGCGGGCCGCCATCGCCGCGCCGGCTTCCAGCGCGCGCGGCACGATCGCACGGCCGGCGGCCACCGCGCCGGAGGACACGATCACCACCTCGCGCCCGGCCAGCAGGTTGGCCGAGACGAACTGGGCCAGGCCCAGTGCATGCCGCGGCGACAGCCCGCCGCCGTCGGCGGCCAGCAGGCTGCTGCCGACCTTGAGCACGGCACGCTTCCACGGCGGCAGGGTCTGTTCGGGAAACGGCGAGTGCACGGTGGGGCTCATCACGGGTGCATGCCTCAGCGGGTGGCCCATTCGTGGATGCTGGCGGTGGCACTGCCGTGCACCAGCAGCGGATCGGTGTCCACCAGCGCCTGCGCGGCGGCCAGGTCGGCCACGTCCTGCAGCACATAGGCGCCCCCGCTCTTGTCGGTGAAGCCGCCCGTCAGCAGCAGCTGGCCGCGCGCGCGCACGTCATCGAGGAAGCGTGCGTGCTCGGCGCCGACCTCGTCGCGGAACGCCGGGGTGCGGGTGACCAGTACCAGGTAGCAGATGTTCATCGGGTGTCCCTTCGGGTTGCCGGGCAGCGCCGGGCAGTACAGTTGCAAAAACGGCGACCTTGCGGTCGCCGTCGTGATCACACCAGCGCGGCCCAGCGGGCGCGCAGTTCGTCCAGCCGCAGGTCGGCGGCCGCACCGGGCGACACGCGCGCGGCCAGGCTGCCTTCGGGTGTACGCCCCTGCCCTGCGCTGTCGGCCCCGGCTGCAGCGGCCTTGTAGGCCTCGCGAAACGGAACGCCGGCCACGGCCGCTTCAACCGCCACGTCGGTGGCATACATGCCCGAATCGATCGCCGCGCGCAGCTTGTCGTCGCGCCATTCCAGGTTGGCCAGCAACGCCGGCAGCAGTTCCAGTGCGGCCAGGCCACGACCGAAGCCGTGGAAGATGGCGCCCTTGCTGCTCTGCAGGTCGCGGTGGTAGCCCGACGGCAGCGACAGCAGCTGCTCGATCTCGGTACGGGCGGCGGCCACGCTGGCGTGGGTGGCGCGCATCAGTTCGATCACGTCCGGGTTGCGCTTGTTGGGCATGATCGAGCTGCCGGTGGTGTACTGCGCCGGCAGCGCCACGAAGCCGAACTCGCCGCTGGTGAACAGCGACAGGTCCCAGGCGATCCGGCGCAGGTCCAGGGTGGCCCCGCCCAGCGCTTCCAGCGCAGCCAGTTCGAACTTGCCACGCGAGAGCTGCGCGTAGATCGGCGACACCTGCATGCGCGCAAAGCCCAGCGCGGCGGTGGTGTGGGCACGGTCCAGCGGCAGGTTCACGCCGTAACCGGCCGCGGTCCCCAGCGGGTTGGCGTCGATCAGCGCGAAGGTGTCGTGGGCACGGATGGCGTTGTCGATGAAGGCCTCGGCCCAGCCGGCCCACCACATGCCCGCCGAGGACACCACGGCGCGCTGGATGTGGGTGTAGCCCGGCACCGGCAGGTCCTTCTCGGCCTCGGCGCGGTCCAGCGCCACCTTGGCGATCTCGCGGCTCAGGCCGGCCACGTGCAGCAGCTTGTCCTTCAGCCACAGCCGGGTGGCCACCAGGATCTGGTCGTTGCGGCTGCGCCCGGTGTGGATCTTGCGGCCGGCATCGCCCAGACGCTCGGTCAGGCGCGCTTCGATCGCCGAATGGCAATCCTCGAAGCGCTCATCGAGCACGAACGCGCCACTGCGGAAATCGGCGCCCAGCACGTCCAGCTCGCGCAGCAGGCCGTCCAGTTCGTCGCCGGACAGGATGCCGATGTGCTGCAGGCCCTGCGCGTGCGCCTTGCTCGCGGCCACGTCATACAGGAAGAACGCGCGATCCAGAATCACGTCGTCGCCGGCCAGGAAGGTCTGGATCCTGGCGTCCACCGCCACGCCGGGCTTCTGCCACAGAAGGTCTGCCATGTCTTGCTCCGTTGGCGGATCACTCCGCCGGGTTGTGCGCGCACCGCTTCGGATGCGCGACGGAATGGGGGAATTCAGTGCGGGATCGAGGCCAGCTCGACCAGGCCCAGGGCCAGGTTGAGGTTCTGCATGGCCTGGGTGGCCGCACCCTTGAGCAGGTTGTCCAGGGTCGCCACCACCACCACGCGCTTGCCACCGGGGGCGACGTCGAAAGCGCCGATCTGCACGCCATGACGGCCGGCGATGCGGCTCACCCACGGGGCCTCGTCGAGTACCTGGACCAGCGCTTCGTTGGCGTAGTACTTCTGGTACAGCGCGATGACGTCCTCGCGCTTGACCACGGTGTTGAGCCACAGGTTCACCGTCATGGTGATGCCGCGGAAATGCGGGGCCACGTGCGGCATGAATTCCACCGGCACGCGCAGGTGCGCGGTGACCTCACGCTCGTGCACGTGGTTGGTGAGCGCGTACGGCATCAGGTTGTCACGCAGCAGCTCGGGGTTGTTCTTGTCCGAGGGCGTGGTGCCGGCACCGGAGTACCCCGATACGCCAAAGCACTGCGGCGGGCCGGCCAGCTGCTGCAGCAACGGGCTGATCGCCAGCTGCATCGCGGTGGCGTAGCAGCCGGGGTTGCTGATGTGCTTCTGGCCCAGGTAGTCGCCGCGGGTAAGCTCGGGCAGGCCGTAGTACCAGCTGGGCTCGAAACGATGGTCGGCCGACAGGTCCACGATGACCGTGTCCGGCGCTGCCGCCTCCAGGGCGGTGACGAAGGCGGCCGACAGGCCGTTGGGCAGGGCCAGGATCACCGCATCCACTCCCTTGGCCGCCACGGCATCGGCATCGAGGTTCTCGAACTCCAGCTCGCCGCGCCAGTCGGCATGGTGGTCGGACACGCGCTGGCCGGCCAGCTCGCGCGAGGACACGAACCCCAGCTGCAGGTTCGGGTGCGCGGCAATCAGCTTGATCAGCTCGGCGCCGGTATGGCCGCGGGCGCCGACGATGCCGACGGTGTAGAGGGGAGAGCTGCTCATGCGTGTGCGTCCAGGCGGTGCTGCAGGTGGCGTTTGACGCCCTGCCACTCCGCATCGATGATGGAGAAGATCACGGTGTCGCGCGGGGTGCCGTCGGCATGGCGCTTGTGGTTGCGCAGCACGCCATCCTGCTTGGCGCCCAGGCGCGCGATCGCGGTGCGCGAGGTGAAGTTGAACCAGCTGGTCTCGAACACCACGCTCAGGCAGCCCAGGCGCTCGAAGGCATGGGTCAGCAGCATCAGCTTGGTTTCGGTGTTGATGCCGGTGCGCTGGGCGCGCTCGCCATACCAGGTGTAGCCGATGCTCAGCCGCGGCACGTCTTCTTCCAGCCCGTAGTAGCGGGTGGTGCCGACGATCTCATCGGCCGCGTCGAGCACCACGAACGGCAACACTTTGCCTTCGGCCTGGGCCTGCAGCGCGGCCTGCACGTAGCCGGTCATGGTCTTGGCGCTGGGCACCTGGGTATACCAGAGGCTGGACAGCGTGCCGTCGCCGAGCGCGCCGCGCAGACCGTCGATGTGCGCCATCTGCAGCGGCTCGAGCCGGGCATGGGTGCCGGCCAGCGTGGGCACCTTGGTCCAATCGGCGTGATTCATCGGGTTCAGCCCTCCAGGCTCGGGGTGCGCTGGGCGCAGTGTTCAACGTAGGTACGGATCCGCTCGAAGCCATCGGCGCCGAACCAGAACACCTTCCAGGTGCCCTGCTTGTAGCAGCCATCGGATTCGGCGTAGTAGAAATGGTTGATCGGGTTGCCGTTGCGCGAGCGCCAGAACAGCTGCGGGGTTTCCTCCAGCATCACGTTCCACACCGCGCGACCCAGGCCTTCGCCCTGCGCGTCGTCGAGCACCGCGAACTTGTCCAGGTAGACGCCTTCGGCCTCGTCGGTGAGGATCACCGCGGCGCGGTAGTTCTCGCTGACGTAGGCGCGCAGCAGCCGGGTCTTCTGGAAGTAGTCCGGCACCAGGGTGCGGCCGAAGCTGGACTCGATCAGGCCCTTCAGGCGCGGCAGGTCCAGTTCGTCCCAGGCGGTGGCGCGCAGCACCTTCTCGCCCTTGCGCACCAGCGTGCCCGAGCCCTTGTGGGTGAACAGTTCCTTGGCCAGATCGGCGGGCCGGGTGATGGACACCGAGGACTCCAGCGGCAGCCGGTCCAGCAGGTCCTTGATCTGTTCGATCTTGACCTTCATGCCACCGTGGATCCACGGCTGGGCGATCAGGTGGTCGTACTCGGTGGACAGGTTGATCGAGTCGATCACCTTGCCCTCTTCGTCAAGCAGGCCGCCGGTGCCGGTGAGGAAGATGATCTTGTACGGCTGCAGTTCCTGCACCAGTTCGTTGGCGGCGAAATCGGCATTGACGTTGAGGATCTGCCCGCAGCGGGTTTCGCCCAGGCTGGTGATCACCGGGATCGAGCCGGCGCGCAGGCTGGCCTCGATCGGGGCCAGGTTGACCTTCCTGACCTCACCGACCAGGCCGTAGGTGGCCTGGTCCAGGTACTCGGCTTCGAACACGCCGCCGGTGATCGAGGTGGCGCGCGCACCGTTCTGCTGCAGCGCCTCGACCAGCTGCAGGTTGGAGGCCTGGAACACCCGGCGCACGATCGCCAGCCCTTCCGGCGAGGTCACGCGCAGGCCGTTGACGGTTTGCTTGACGATGCCCGCCGCCGACAGCTCGGCATCCAGCTGCGGGCCGGCGCCGTGCAGCACGATCGGGGTGAGCCCCACTTCCTGCAGGAACGACAGCGAGGAGGTCAGCGCCTCCAGATCATCGCGCAGCACCGCGCCGCCGACCTTGACCACGGCGAAGCGTTTGGCGTCCACCTGCGAGAAACGCTTGAGGTACTGGCTGATCTCCTTCGCGCTGGCCATGCTCGAAAGCAGGCGCACGATGGTCTGACGGGTCTGGCGGTGGGGCTGGAGGGAAGAAGGCATTTCAGTATCGTCACAAGCGGCCGCAGCCGCGATGGAAGGTCCGTCAGGGGTGGCCCGCGACGGCGTCATGGAATCAGGCGCCCTGGGCAATGATGCGGTGCACGGCGTCGGCGTAGCGCTGCAGCTGCTCCAGCGTCACGAACTCGTCGGCGGTGTGGGCCTGGGCGATGTCGCCCGGGCCGTAGACCAGCGTGGTGTAACCACCGGCGGAAAACAGCGAGGCCTCGGTCCAGAAGTCCACCGCGTTGCCGATCGGGATCTCCAGCGCATCGGCCACGTCACGCGCGGCCAGGCGGCGGTTTTCGGCCTCGGCGATGTCACCGGCCGGGAAACTCGGACCACGGAAGGTCTCGGTGAACACCGCGGCCTCCGGCTCGGCGAACCCGGCAAAGGTGGCCAGCAGCGCATCGATATCCATCGACGGCAGCGGTCGGAAGCCGAAACGCAGCTCGGCGGCCGGGGCGATCATGTTGGCCTTGATCCCACCTTCCACGCGCCCGATGTTGAAACGCAGGCCGGTCAGCCCGCCAAAGCGTGCATGTGACAACGACTGGACATGGTCCAGCGCGCGGTTGCCCCAACGCATCGCCTGGTGCAGCGCGCTGGCGGCGGCATCCTGCTTGCCCGAAGCATGCCCGGCCCGGCCCTTGAACTGCATCAGCACCGAGCTGATGCCACGGTGCGCGAGCACCGCTTCGCTCAT
>RCUK01000091.1_pt1 | contig 109328 bp, 74 predicted proteins | sample 2166381 | NCBI WGS metagenome assembly RCUK01 (sample SAMN09932809, study PRJNA488358) | compost metagenome | isolation source: compost soil in an enriched community | place: Germany: Experimental Botanical Garden | reverse complement strand
TGCACAGCGACGGCCTGCACACGCGCTGGGACCTGGAACAGTATCCGGGCCTGGCGCAATGCCACCCCAGCCTCGTCGCCGCCGTGCTGTACCGCGATTTTGCGCGCGGGCGCGACGACGTCACGGTGGTGGTGCTGCGCGAACATGAGGAATGCCAGGCCGTCACCGCGGAAAGGAGCGAAACAACATGACGCAACGCATATTGACGGCCCATATCGGCAGCGAACTCGATGTGGTGGGCGCACGCCAGCGCGCGCGGCAGATCGCCGCCCTGTGCGGCTTCGGCGTGCAGGACCAGGTGCGCATCGCCACGGCCGTGTCGGAACTGGCGCGCAACGTCTATAACTACGCCGGCAGCGGCAAGGTGCATTTTGCCATCGATGGCCAGACGGCGCCACAGGTGCTCAGCATCCGCATCGAGGACCAGGGCCCCGGCATCGCGCAGCTCGACAAGATATTGGCCGGCACCTACCGCTCGCCCACGGGCATGGGCCTGGGCATCCTGGGCGCCCAGCGCCTGATGGACCGCTGCCATATCCACAGCGCGCCCGGCGAAGGCACGCAGATCACGCTGCACAAACTGTTCCCGCGCGACGCGCGCCTGCTCGACGGGAGCATGATCGGCACGCTGTCCGGCAGCCTGCAGGCGCTGCCCTCGGATATCACGCTGTCCGAAGTGCAGCAGCAGAACCGCGAGCTTTTGACCACCCTGGCCGAACTGAAGACGCGCCAGGACGACCTGCTGCAGCTGACGCGCGAACTGGAAGACACCAACCGCGGCGTGGTGGCGCTGTTCGCGGAACTCGACGAAAAAGCCGACCACCTGCGCCGCGCCGACCAGATGAAATCGCGCTTCCTGTCGAACATGAGCCATGAATTCCGCACCCCGCTCAGCTCCATCCGCGCCCTGTCCAAGCTGCTGCTCGACCGCATCGACGGCGAGCTGTCCGAGGAACAGGAAAAGCAGGTGATGTTCATCCTGCAAAGCGCCGTCAGCCTGAGCGACCTGGTGAACGACCTGCTGGACCTGGCCAAGATCGAGGCGGGCAAGGTCGACGTGCACGCCAACAGCTTCCAGGTGGCCGACCTGTTCAGCGCCCTGCGCGGCATGCTGCGCCCGCTGCTGGTGTCCGATACCCTCACCCTGACCTTCATCGACCCCGACCCGGCGCTGCACATCCACACGGATGAAGGCAAGCTGTCGCAAATCCTGCGCAATTTCATCTCCAACGCTCTGAAATTTACCGAGGCCGGCGCCATCGTCGTCAGCGCCACGCCCTTGCCGGAGCAGGACGCCATCCGCTTTTCCGTCTCCGACACGGGCCTGGGCATCGATGCCGAAGACGTGCAGCTGATCTTCGAGGAATTCAGCCAGGTGGAAAACCACATGCAGCGCAAGGTCAAGGGCACGGGCCTGGGCCTGCCCCTGTGCCGCAACCTGGCCACCCTGCTCAATGGCACGGTGTCCGTGGAAAGCACGCCGGGCCGTGGTTCGCTGTTTTCCGTCGTCCTGCCCACCAGCTACCATGCGCCCGAAGGCAGCCTGCCGCCATGCGCGCCGGCCAACGACAATGGCAACGACCAGCGCGTCGCCGTGCTGGTAGTGGAAGACAATCCGCCCGTGCGCCTGCTGTATGAAAAATTTTTGGCCGGCAGCGAATTTCGCGTCGTTCCCGCGCGCAGCGTGCGCGAGGCGCAGGAGCGCTGGGAACAGCAGCGCCCCGCCGCCGTCATCCTCGACATTCTGCTGCACGGCGAAACGGCCTGGCACTGGCTGGCCGAGCTGAAAAACGACCCGCTGCGGCGCCAGGTGCCCGTCATCGTCGCCACCGAGATCGACGATGTGCGCAAGGGCCTGGCCCTGGGCGCCGAGGCCTACTACATCAAGCCGCTGTCGCGCCAGCAATTGCTGGCGACCCTGCGCGCGCTGATCGGCAACACACATCACCGGCAGGAGCCGGCTCCGCCGCAAGGCACAACCACATGGGACAATGCGCATGCTACCGGATAACAACAGCGATGCTCTGATCCTGAACGTCGATGACAGCGACGGCGCACGCTACGCCAAATCGCGCATCCTCAAACGCGCCGGCTTCAAGGTCATCGAAGCGTCGAACGGCGGCGACGCGCTGCTGCGCGCCCGCCAGGACCGCCCCAACCTGATCCTCCTCGACGTCAAGCTGCCCGACATCAACGGCCTGGAAGTGTGCCGCCAACTGAAGGGCGGCGCCGAGACGAACACCATCCTGGTGCTGCAGACGTCCGCTTCCTGCATCGGCACGGCCGACAAGATCCGCGCCCTCGACGGCGGCGCCGACAATTACCTGGTCGAGCCGATCGAGGCCGATGAACTGATCGCCAACGTCAAGGCGCTGCTGCGCCTGGGAAGAGTCGAGCGCGCGCTGCGCGACGTGGACCGCCGCAAGGATGAATTCCTGGCCACCCTGGCGCACGAATTGCGCAACCCGCTGGGCCCCATCCGCACGGCGCTGGCCCTGCTGTGCAAGCTCGACCCCGTCGTGCCGGCCGTGCAGGACAACGCGCGCCGCACCATCGGGCGGCACACCGACCATCTGGTGCGCCTGGTCGACGACCTGCTCGACGTGTCGCGCATCTCGCAGGGCAAAATCTCGCTGCAATGGGAAAGCGTGAGCCTGGCCAGCGTCATCCGCAGCGCGCTGGAAACGAGCTCGCACAGCGTCGAAGCGCGCGGCCATGCGCTGGACGTGAACCTGCCCAAGGAAGAACTGTGGGTCTGCGGCGACGCCGTGCGCCTGTCGCAGATCGTCGCCAACCTGCTGCTCAACGCGGCCAAGTTCACGGCGCCGGGCGGGCGCATCGCCATCACCGCCGTGCGCGAAGGCGACAACGTGCGCATCCGCCTCAGCGACAACGGCATCGGCATCGCCGCCGCCAGCATCGACAGCATCTTCGGCCTGTTCGAGCAGAGCGGCCACTCGCCCGACCGGGTGCAGGACGGCCTGGGCATCGGCCTGTCGCTGGTGCGCAATCTGGTGACCTTGCACGGCGGCCAGGTCAGCGTGCACAGCCCCGGCGTGGGACTGGGCAGCACCTTCGAAGTCATCCTGCCGCTCGACGCCAACCTGCCGCAGCCGGCCGCGCCAGTGCCGGAAGCGGCCGCCGGCGGCAGCCAGCGCATCCTCGTCGTCGACGACAACTGCGATGCGGCCGACACCCTGGCCGAATTGCTGGAAATGTACGGCCACACGGTGCGCACAGCCTACACGGGCACGCAGGCGACCGAGCGCACCCTGGAATTCAAGCCCGACATCGTCTTTCTCGACATCGGCCTGCCCGACATGAGCGGCTACGACGTGGCCGTCAAAATGCGCCAGCTGCCGATACCGCAGCAGTTCCTGCTCGTGGCGCTGACCGGCTATGGCCAGGAACACGACCGGCAGGCGGCCCTGGCATCGGGTTTCAATGAACACTTCGCCAAGCCTGTCGATTTCGGCAAGCTGGCCATGCTGGGACTGCATATCGCACCGTGAGCGCGGTGGCGGCTGCGTGTTGCCAGGGCGTCCGCTATAATCGGCGGCCGCCTCACCACTGGAATCACGCCATGAAAACCCGCACGCCGCTGCTGCGCATCACCATGATACTGGGCGCCCTGCACGCCCTGCTGGGCTGGCTGCTGCTGCCTGCCCTGCCTGTCGGCCTGGCCGGCTGGCTGCTGGGCGGCGCCGTCTTGCTGGCCTCGACCATGCTCATGCCGATGACCATCTTCGCCCGCGCCGTTACCAACGATGCGCGCCTGGCCGACCGTTTGAGCTGGGTTGGCTCGCTGTGCATGGGCTTTTTTTCCTCGCTGTTCGTGCTCACCGTGCTGCGCGAGCTGCTGATGCTGATTCCCGCTGCCCGCCCACACGCGCAGGCGTCCGCCGTGGCCGTCCTCGTTCTGGCCCTGCTGGCCACCGCCGTCGGCTACCTCAACGCCCGCCGTGTGGCGCGCGTGCGCGAGGTCGACGTGCCCATCGCCGGCCTGCCCGCTGCCTTGCAGGGCTTGACCATCGTGCAACTAAGCGACATCCACGTGGGCGCCACCATCAAGCGCGCCTATGTGGAAGCCATCGTCGCGCGCGCCAACGACCTGCAAGCAGACATCATCGCCATCACGGGCGACGTGGTCGACGGCACGGTGGCGCAACTGGGCAGCCATACGGCACCGCTGGGCGAGCTGCGCGCGCGCCACGGCGTCTTCCTCGTCACGGGCAACCACGAATACTATTCGGGCGCCGCACCGTGGGTGGCGGAGTTCCGCCGCCTGGGCTTGCGCGTGCTGATGAACGAACATGCGGTCCTCGAACACGACGGCGCCCGCATGGCCCTGGCCGGAGTCACCGATTTCAACGCGGCCAGTTTCGACCCGGCCCAGAAAAGCGACCCGCAAGCGGCCATCGCCGGCGCACCCGCCGATATCCCCCGCATCCTGCTGGCACACCAGCCGCGCAGCGCGCCCGAAGCCGAAGCGGCCGCCTACGACCTGCAACTGTCGGGCCACACGCACGGCGGACAATTCTGGCCCTGGAATCTGTTCGTGCCGCTGCAGCAGCCGTATGTAGCGGGCCTGCACCGGCAAGGCCGCTTGTGGATTTATGTGAGCCGCGGCACCGGTTACTGGGGGCCGCCGAAACGCATCGGCGCGCCGGCGGAAATCACGAGACTGAGGCTGGTGGCGGCGTAGAACCTAGTCCGCCCAGCTGGCCATCCACGCCGCGAAACGCGCCACCACGGCCGGCGGATTCAAGCGTTCCATCGCGCCTTCCACCTGCTCGCTGTCGCTGACCTCGAACAGCAGCACGAATTCGTCGCGCTGCGCGCCCGCGCCAAAACAGCCTTCGGCATCGAGCTGCGCCAGCGCCGCGATGCAGGCGTCGAACACGCCGGTACGGAAGGTGGTGAAATCGACGTCGAACGGCAAATCGCGGTGCGCCTGCAGCAGCAATCGGTAGGCGCTGTCGAAATACGCGACCCCGTCCTCAAACGCCCATTCCGCCGGATTCCACAACATCTCTTCACCGTACTCCGAGGCGGCCAGCGCTTCGCGGCTGTTGGCCGCCGGGCCGATGGTCATGGCGCTGTCGTCGCTGACGAGTGCGTAAGCGTCGATGTGCTGATCGGGATGCGCACGGCGCACGGCAGCGAAAGCCCGGCGTGCGGCATCCGCCACCAGGGTGTGCAGCAGCGCGAAATCAAAGACGGCCGGGTCGATGAGCATGGCGCGCGCCAGGGTATGGCCACCGGCGACAGCCACATCGCAATGGGACAGATAGGCGGCCTGCGCTTCGGCTAAGCTCGCATACTGCGTGCGCGTCTCCTCGCCCCAGGTCATGGCCGCGCCGCTGGCCGTCCACACGGTGGCGCCGAAGACGCGCACTTCCTGGAAGCGGGCCGGCTGGTCATGGTCAAAGGTATAAAACAGGCTGTAATTGTCAGGCATACGATTTTTCATCGGTTAATCGGGCCGCATCTGCGCGGCGAAATCGCGCTGGCGGAACTGCTCCAGCAAAAAATCGACGAACACGCGCGTCTTTGCGGGCAGCAGCTTCTTGCTCGGATAGTACACGGACAAGGGGCCGGAATCGGCATGCCAGCCGGGCAGCAGCCGGACCAGGGCGCCGCTGCGCAAATGGGCCAGCGCATGCGGCATGGGCAGCAGCGCCACGCCAACGCCGAGAATAGCCGCCTGCGCCATCGCTTCCGGATCGTCGAAGATGGCGCGCGGACGGTATTCGGCCACGCCTTCGCCGCCCACGCCGTCGCGCAGTATCCAGCTGCGCAATCTGCCGCTGCCGGCCGAGCGGCGCGCCACGCCATCGAATTGGGCCAGATCCGAAGGATGCACGGGCATGGTTTTGCCCCGCATGAAGGCGGGCGACGCCGTGGCGACGATGTGGGCGTGGCCCAGTTCGCGCGCCACCACGCCCGGCGTCAATTCGATGCCGCCGCCGATGGCCACGTCAAAACCTTCGCCGATCAAGTCCACTTGCCGGTTGTCGAAATGGCAGTCGGGGATGACACCTGGATAGCGGGCGATGAAGTCGCCCAGCAGGGGCACCACGTAGCTGCGCCCGAACGACGGCGCCATGCTGATTTTCAGTATGCCGGCCGGCTGGCCGCCCTCCTCGGCCACGCCGGCGATCGCCTCACGCAAGGTGGACAGGGCGCCGCCTATCTGCTGCAGGAAGCGTTCGCCCCCTTCCGTCAGGGTCAAACGGCGCGTGCTGCGCTGGAACAGCCGCAACCCCAGGCTCGCTTCCAGCCGCGCCACGTTCTTGCTGACGGCCGCCGGCGTCAGCCCCAGGCGGCGCGCGGCGGCCGAAAAGCTGCCCAGCTCGGCAGACAACACGAACGATTGCAAGTGATTGAGGGCTTCCATGCCCCTATTTTACCCGCTCATTTGATACTCAAGGTTGAAAGTGATTGTAGCGATTCATGGCTAGCGCGGCAGGAATGAAAGGCAGATACTGAATTCCTCGACTCCCCACTCAGAAAGCTCATCATGCAAACCCAAGCCACCACCAGCACCTCCCTGCCACTGCAAGACAAGATCGCGTTCGTGACGGGCGGCTCGCGCGGCATCGGCGCCGCCATCGTGCGCCGCCTTGCCAGCCAGGGCGCCAACGTCGTCTTCACCTATCAAAGTTCCGCCGCCGAAGCGCAGGCGCTGGCCGCCAAAGTGGAAGCGGCCGGCGGCAAGGCCTTGGGCGTGCAGGCCGATGCGGCCGACGCCACCGCCCTGACGGCCGCCATCGCCAAGGTGGCGGCGCAGTTTGGCCGTGTCGACATCCTCGTCAACAATGCGGGCGTGTTCCTGCCCGGCACCATCGACGACTTTTCGCTGGAAGACTTCGACAAGACCTTGAACGTCAACGTGCGCGCCGTCTTCGTCGCCATCAAGGCGGCCGTGGCGCACATGCCGACGGGCGGGCGCATCATCAACATCGGCAGCACGAATGCGCACCGCATGCCGTTCGGCGGCGCGGCCGCCTACGCCATGAGCAAATCGGCGCTGAGCGGCCTGACGCAAGGCCTGTCGCGCGACCTGGGCCCGCGCGGCATCACCATCAACAACGTGGAACCAGGTCCTGTCGCCACGGACATGAATCCGCCGACGGGCGACTTTGCCGACCTGATGCACGGCCTGATGGCCCTGCCCCGCCACGGCACGGCCGATGAAATCGCCGGCATGGTCGCCTATCTGGCCAGCGCCGAGGCGGCGTTCGTCACGGGCGCCGGGCTGAAGATCGATGGCGGTTTTGCCGCCTGATCGAGTCCGAACATCAGCGAACGGTGCGCCGCCACGCCAGCCATGGCGCCATCGGCCACCGCGAACGCCACGCTGCCCGCCATGCGGCCCGCGTCACCGCAGCAAAAGACGCCGGGCACGCTGCTGGCCTTTTGCTCGTCGCTGCGCACGAACGGTCCCATGGGTCCCTCTTCCAGCGCGCAGCCCAATTCACCGGCCAGGGGACTGGCCAGGCGGGTGCGGGTCGCCACGAACAGGCCGGCCATCGCATGGCGGCTGCCGTCAGCCGTGACCACGTCGGCCACGCCGTCGATCCGTGCCACGGGCGTGCGCACCAGCTTGACGCCGCGCGCCTCCAGTTGCGCCAGCTGCGCCGCATCAGGCTCGAACGCGCCATTGAGGAAAAAAGTGACCGTGCCCCAGTCGGGCAGCATCAAGGCATGGTGCATGGACAAGGGGCCGGTGGCCAGTACGCCGATGGCGCCCTGCTCCAGTTCATAGCCGTGGCAGTACGGGCAGTGAAAGACGCTGCCGCCCCAGCGCTCGGCCAGGCCGTCGACGGGCGGCAGTTCGTCGATCACGCCGGTGGCCAGCACGAGGCGGCGGCCGTGCACGACATGGCCATCCGCCAGGGTCACGCCGAAGCCATCGCCATCGCCGCTGGCGGCCGCCTGCACGGCCATGCCATCCAGCCAGGTGACGGTGGCATACGCCATCAGCTGCGCCTTGCCCTCGGCCGCGATGGCGGCCGTGCCGCTGCCGTCCTGGGTCAGGAAACCGTGGGAATGGCTGGCGTAGCGGTTGCGGCGCTGGCCGCCGTCGATCACCAGCACGCGGCGGCGGGCGCGCGCCAGTTGCGTGGCGGCGGACAGGCCCGCGTAGCTGCCGCCGATGATGATGGCATCGAACGGGATGCCAGGCGATTCAGGAATGTGCATGCGGTGCTCCTTTGTGTGTGGCGTATTGTTGGCTGAAACGGTTGGCCAGGTCGGCCAGGGTGACGGCGCCAAGGCGCCGGATCAGCAGCGCCTCGGCTTCGTCGAAGGCGCCGGCCAGCGACTGGTTGACCACCTGCTCGACCAGGCAGCCCGGCTGATCGACGCGGTTGCCCATGGCGAAGATGGTGGGCGAACCCACGGCCATGTAGATGTCTTGCAGGGTCACCTTGTGCAGGTCGCAGACGATGCGCCAGCCGCCGCCATGGCCCTTGTCCGACGCCACGTAGCCGCGCTCGCGCAAGCCGGCCATCACGCGCCGCACCAGCACGGGGTTGGTGTCCAGGTAAGCGGAGAGTTCCTCGGACGTCATCGGGCGTCCCGCATGGGCCATGTGCAGCAGCACATGGAGGATCGATGATAGTTTGCTGTCGCGTCTCATGTAACTAATGATAGTACATAATCCCCGCAGATGCAAACCAGTTGCAAACTCCTGCATAAAAAAGGGCCAGACTTTTCAGTCTGGCCCCAGCCTTTGCTTCAGGGTGTCTTTTACGCCGCGGATGTTTCCTTGCGCCTGCGACCCCGCCACCACAGCAGCAAAGCCAGCAGTACCAGCACGCCGACGATGATGCCCGCGCGGGCAAGGCCGATCAGGTTCGACGGTGCGCCGCCGTTGCGCAAGGTCGTCACCTGCTCCGCCGTCACCTTGATGGCGGGATTGCCGTACATCCGCTGCACGTAATTGCCGAGGGTGACGATCTGCTCGTCCGACAGGGTCTGGCGAAACGCGGGCATCAGGTGGCCGGCATGACTACCCTTGCCATCCTGGCGCTCCACGCCATCGAGGATCGCCATCACGAGGTTGTTGCTGTTGCTGCGGCCCGTCGCCGAGTTGTGGAACAGGGGTGGCAAGCCGCCGTCGAAACTGCCCTCGCCCTTCGCCTGGTGGCAGCTGGCGCACTGCGCATCGTACAGCTGCGCACCCGACATCGTGTTCAGGTTTTGCGGCAGCGGCACGCCGCGGATGCTGCTCAACTCGTCGCCAGCCTTGCCCCATTGCGTCACCGGTTTCACGTCCGCCTTGTCGCGGATGGCGGGCACGCTCTTGATGTAGTGCGCGATGGCGTTCAAGTCCGCATCGCTCAGGTGCTTCAGGCTATGGTCGATGGCTTCGGCCATCGGTCCGGCCGCCTGCCCCCGGTGCGCGGCGCGGCCCGTGCGCAGGTAGCCGGCCAGGTCTTGCTGGCTCCAGCTGCCGATGCCGCTGTTGACGTCCGACGTGATGTTCGGCGCATACCACGTACCCAGATCGGCGCCGCCCAGCTCCTTCGACAGCTGCTCGGCCATCAGCGCATTGCGCGGCGTGTGGCACGTGGTGCAGTGGGCCAGGCCTTGCGCCAGGTAGGCGCCGCGGTTCCATTCCATGCTTTTCGACGCATCGGCCACGAACGGTTTTTTATCGAGGAAGAGCAGATTCCAGCCCGCCATCGACAGGCGGATATTGAACGGGAACGGCAAGTCCGTCTGCTTCGCCGGCGCCGTGTCCACCGCCGCCACGCCATGCATGAAGTAGGCGTACAGGGCGGCCGTGTCGTCATCCGTTACCTTGGCGTAGGCCGTATAGGGCATGGCCGGGTACAGGTGTGCGCCATCGGCCCGCACGCCATGGCGCACGGCGGCGGAAAACTGCGCCAGCGTGTAGTTGCCGATGCCATGCGTTGTCGACGGCGTGATGTTGGTAGCGACGATGGGGCCCAGCGGTGTGGCCAGGGCCAGGCCGCCCGCCATCGGCTTGCCGCCAGGCACGCTGTGGCAGGCGATGCAGTCACCGGCCGTGGCCAGGTAGCGGCCACGTTCGATCGATTGCACGTCCGCGCCCGGCGCTTGCGCCGCCAGCACGGGCAAGGCCAGGGACAGCACGGCGGCGCCGGCCGCCAGTCTGAAGATCGCCATCATGCCGTGCCTCCCTGTTGTTCGTCGAGGATATGCTTGACGGTGCGCAGGGCCACGGCCAGGCCGTTTTCCGTCGAATTGCAGGTGCCGGACGTGGGCAGCACACCCGTGCTGCACAGGAACAGGTTGGCGTGGTCGAAGGTGCGGCCCCACTGGTCGCATACGGCCTTGGCCGGGTCGGAACCCATCGACAGGGTGCCGCAGATGTGCTGGTTGTTGGCGAACACGCCTTCCTTGCTGTGACGCAGGTTGGTGCCACCCATCAGCTTGGCGATGCGCTCGAAATCCTGCTTCGAACGCTCGTGGCCCCGCTTGGTGTACTCGTCGATCGCATAATGCGCCTGCGGCTTGGGAATGCCCATGGCATCTTTCTCGCTGCTGAGGGCGATGCGGTTTTCCCGGTTCGGCAGTACTTCCAGCACGTTTTTCAGGCTCATTTCACGGGCCGAGCGGAAACGCAGTTGCTGTTCGAATGCTTCGCCGAAGACGCCCTTGCCGATCAATTCCTTCGATGCGCCGTCGACTCTCGAAATGTTCGTGAAATCCAGGCGGTACGGCGAATGCTGGCTGCGGAAGTCGCCGTCGCGCATGGTGTTGATGGAATTGGGGCTTTGCGGGCCCCGGCCCAGCCACAGGTCTTCATCGGCGTCGAAGGTGATCGAGGTGCTCGGGTGGTCCATCAGGTTGCGGCCCACCATGTCGCTGCTGTTGGCCAGGCCGTTCGGGTATTTGTCCGAGGCGGAAACGAGCAGCAAGCGGGGGCTTTCGATGCCGTTGGCGGCCAGAATAAACGTCTTGGCCGTGACCCGGTGGCTCTTCTTGTCGACGTCGTAGTACAGGGCGGCCGTGATGCGGCCCTGCGCATCGTGTTCCAGCTTGTAGACGTTGGCGTTGCAGACGATCTTGACGCCGGCCGCTTCCGCCTGCACTGCGGCGATGCCGCCATGGTATTGCGCGTCGATGGGGCAGATCGGCTGGCAGCTGTTATTGCCGCAGCAGGCCGGACGGCCATCGTAGCTGACGCTGTTGCGCGCCACCGTGTTGCCAACCACCTTGAACGAGGAGTCGAGGCGCTCGCGGATGCGGCGCATGGCGTACGGCTCCGTCACGGAGTCCATCGGGAAGGCCTGCTTGCGCGGCGAACCCGTATTGTCGGCACCCGAGACGCCCATGATCTCTTCCGCTTCCTGGTAAAACGGTTCCAGGTCTTCATAGCTGATCGGCCAGTCGACGCCCACGCCATACAGGGTATGGATGCGGAAGTCGTTCGGCACGTTGCGCCACGCTTGCGCTGCCCAGTGCCACGAAGTGCCGCCGAACTGGCGGATGTATTCGGCCGGGTATGGATACGGGCCGGCCTGCACCAGGTAGCCGTTGTCCTTCGGCTGGTAGATCGGGTGCGGCGCCGTGGCCACCGATGGATATGGCGACATCCAGTCGCTGCGGCGCGTCGTGTTGCGGAAACGGGCGACGATTTCGCCGCGCGACACGCGCGGGCCCGCTTCCAGGATCAGCACCGAGGCGCCCGCCAGCGCGAGCTTGCGCGCGGCCAGGGAACCGATGATGCCGGAGCCGATCACGAGGTAATCGGCGGAGAGTTCTTCAGCCATGATGGCTCCTTAAATTGGTTTTCTGGCCCAGCTGCCGTAGGCGCCGTAGGAATACGTGGGAGGTTTGAGCACGTCGGCGACGACGGCCGCGTTCAAGGCCTGCTCGTAGGCGACGCAGACGGCCGCCTCGCCCGTGCCGACGATGCCCAGGTACCAGGCGCTGGCAATCTGGCGCGGCAAGGCCGCCAGCGGCGACTGGGCCGGATCGAGCGCGTCGAGCGCTTCCTGCAGGCCGGCAGTCTGCAAACCCTGCGCATTGATCAGCGCCAGCAGCGCACGCACCTTCGCGGGGAAGGCGGCGTCCTGCGCCACCAGCGCGTCATACAGGCGTGTGGCCAGCACCGGGTCGAGCACTTGCCGCCCGACGAGCATGGCCGACACGCCGAGGAAAGCGCCCTGCTCCGCATTGGCGACCGGTTCGGCCAGCGCCCAGGGAATCAGCGCCGCGGCCGACGCCGACAGCAGGCCGGCCAGCACCATGCGGCGGCCGGGATTCAGGGGGCCGCGGCCCTCCTTATTATGTGTAGCGTCCAATTGAAGCTCCCGTGAGTTCAGCAACCGTTCAGAAAGAATGCTTGAGACCGACCATCACCACCGTCTGCCCGCCGTTCGACGACGGCGTGCCGTTTTGCGAATCGCCGACCGAGGCGACGGCATTGACGATCGCGCCGCCCTGCCCCAGGGTCTGGCCGCGCGCCAGCTGGCGCGCTTCGATCAGGTAGATCGCCGTGCGCTTGGACAGCGCGTAATTCTGCTCGAACGACAACTGGCGGTAGCGCGCGCGGTCGGCGATGCCGTTGGCGTGGCTGGCGAAGGTGTCGCTGTAGCCGGCGGACAGGAACCACTGCGGCGTCAGCTGGTAGCTCGAGATCAGGCCGGCCGTATTGAAGATGGCCGTGTCGCGGAAGGCCGAGCGGCTGCCCGCCTGGTATTGCACGTTGCTGGCATTCGCGCCCACCATCCACTTGCCCATGGTGTAGCGCGCGCTGGCAGCGATGAACGTTATGCTTTCCGCCGAGGCGTAGCCCTGGTTGAGGGCCGAGATGCCGAAGCTGCCCGATGCGTTATCGCTCCAGCCGGCGCCGTTCTGCCCATTTTTCAGTTTCAGGTAGCCGAGCGCGAATTCGGCTGGCGACGTGCTGTACTTGACGGCGGCGCTGAAGCTGCTGCCCACGGCATTGCCGTCGGCCGCTTCGCCAAAGCCGTATTGCGCGCTGGCCTGCAAGCCGCGCCAGGCGGGCATGCTGTAGGTGATGGAATTGCTGATGCGCACGGTCGTGTCGAGGCCGTCGATGTCGCCCGGGTGGGCGCCGGTCGCGCCCGTCAAGACGTTGCTCGATGCCAGCGAACCCACGAGCAGGTAGTACGGCGTGTACTGGCGGCCCGCCGTCACGGTGCCGTAGGCTGTTGATTGCAAGCCCACATAGGCCTGGCGGTTGAACAGGACGCTGGCCGAACTTTGCGCGCCCGTATCGCTTTCAAAGCCGTTTTCCAGCAGGAACAGCGCCTTCAGGTCGCCGCCCAGGTCTTCCACGCCCTGGAAACCGATCTTGCTGGCGGACAAGCTGCCGCTGCGCATATAGGTATTCGACTTGCCGCCTTGGTTGCTCGCGTACGCGGTGGCCGCGTCGACCACGCCGTAGATGGTGACATTGCTCTGGGCGCAAACGTTTGCGCCGACGAGCGTGGAGACGGCGAGCGCCGCAGCGCGCATGCATGGTATGTTCATTTTTTTCTTGGCTTTCCTGTTTTATCTGGCGAAATACGGGCGTGGCGCCGCGTTGCAGTTCCCTCCCGCGAGAGGAGCGTCCGCTGTTCTTCTTGATCTGGATCAAGTGAAGCAAATTATACGCTTATTTACTCACATGTAAGTGATTGACTGTAAGGCTTGGTCTTATAGCAAATCCGGCAGGCGTGCGGGCGCACGCCCCGCAGCACGGGGAAATCACGGGGACAGGCATGGAGAAAGCAGCGGCGGCGCATGCTGAAAAACACGCGCCCGATGGCCGTACGGAAAGGGAAAGATGGGAGCGGGGTTGCCGCTCAGCGCAGGATGGCGGGCGCCACCGGCAGGGTTTCAAGGGCAATAAACGCTTCCAGGGCGCGACGCATGTCTTCAAACACCTGCTTGCCGTACGCCGCTTCCAGGTGGGCGTATTGCAGGTCGATCAGCTTACCCATTTGCATCAGCAAACTGGCGCCCGCCTCGGACAGGTGCACCTTGCGGCGGCGCTGGTCGCCTTCGAACTTGCTGCGTCCGATCAGGCCGATCTCTTCCATGCGCGCCAGGATGCCGCTCATGCTGGGGCTCGAAATCTGGCAGATCTCGCACAGCTCGCGCGGCTCCAGGGTCGGGCTTTCATTCAGCGCGCGCATGATGCGCCACTGCTGCTCCGTCACGCCGAAGTGATTGAGGATGGGGCGGAAATGCTGGAGCAGGCTGTCGCGGGCCTTCAGCAGCAGTTGCGGCATGTTCGGATAACGGATCGGTAGCTGCAAGTGGAACTCCTGGGTGGGCCAGCACAATGAGCGTCATTATACGACTGGCAAGAGGAGAATAGCGGCAAAATTCCCCTTCCCTGCCGCTCCCGTGCCATGGCGTCAGCTTTTGGCTTTTCTCTGCTCGGGGATGAAGTGTTCGCGCACGGCCTTGGCCAGCAAGTCTGGCGGCAGCAAGCCCTGCCCCAGCAGGAAGTTGTTGAACGCCAGGCGGTCGAATTTCTCGCCCAGCGCCAGCTCCGTTTCCGCGCGCAGCTGCAGGATCCGCGTGTAGCCATAGAAATAGCTGCTCGCCTGACCCGGCATGTTGAAGGTGTAGCGGTCCAGCTCCTGGCGCGCCATCGGTTTCGATAGCATCACTTCATCCGTCAGGATGCGCCCCGCTTCCTCGCGCGTGACCTGCCCCAGGTTCAGCATCGGGTCGAGCATGGCGCGCGCCGCGCGCAGCATGCGGAACTGCAGCGCGATGAACTGGCCCTCGGCCGGCTCGTACGGAATCATCTCCGCTTCCGCGTACAGCGCCCAGCCTTCCACGTTGACGCTGTTGAACGCGTACAGGCTGCGCGCCTGCGATACGCCCCGCTCCACCATGGCGCTGAACTGCAGCTCGTGGCCGGGGCGGCCCTCGTGCGCGCTCAGGGTCCAGGCGGCGCCCGCGAAATTGAAATCATCATACGCCTCGCCCTTGCCACTGGCGGCCGGATTGCTGACGGGGAGGACGAACTGGCCATGTTCTCCCGTATTGCCGATCAGCGGAGGCGGACGCATATGCGGCGCCGGCTGGGCCGCCGATTCGGCGGCGGACGCCAGGCGCATGGTCATGGCGCGCGCAGGAATATCGACCACGCGCTGCCGGGCGATGCGCTGTTCCAGCTGCGTATTGACGCTCTTGTAGTGCGCTTCGAGCTGCTCATTGGGAATCGAATCGCTTTTCAGCGCGCGCATCACCTGGCGGTAGTCCGTGCCGTCGACGCCCTTCAGCGCCAGCTTGGCCGCGACCACGGGCGCCAGCGCCTGCATGGCGGCGCGCGTTTCCAGGTAGGCCACTTGCGCCCGTTCGACCAGCGCGCGCGGCGCGATGTCGATGCCCACCTGTTTCAGGCGAAACGCATACAGCTCGGGCGCCATGCGGAAATCCGTGCGCGACAGGGGCAGCACCACTTGCTTTTCCCATGCCGCATACTCGTTCAGCTGCTGTTCCATGGCCGCCAGCGCAGCTTCGGCGCCGGTGATTTTCATGTCGGCGAACAGCTTGCGGATGCCGGCGATATACGTCGGCACGTTTTCCAGCGACTGCTCCACCTGCAGGCGCACGGGTCCCGCCAGGCCAGGCTGGCCGATTTTTTCCGTGAAACGCGCCTTGGCCTGCTGCGTAATCGGCGTGCTGCCCGGGAACTGGCCCACGTAGCGTTTCAGGCGCTCGAGCGCCTTGGCGCGGCGCGCGGCCGGGCGCTGCTCCTGCAGCAGGCTTTGCATGCTGCCAAAGACCATTTGCGGCACATCGACCCACGGCAGGGTGTATTTGGCTTCCAGCTGCGTGCCCATGATTTCCTGGTCGACGGCGCCGATCAGGATTTCCAGGTCCTGGCGTATGCGCTCGTCGCGTTCCAGTTCCAGCTTTTGCTGCAATTGCGCGCGCGCCTTCTGCATGGCCGCCACATGGCGCTCGGTGATGTTTGGCCCCAGGTCGGCGGCCAGGCCGTCGTACTGGGCCAGGCCCGTGTCGGAGGCGTCTTCGGGCGAGAACTGCGCCTGCGCCGCCAGCACGATGGCCGCGTTGCGGTTGCTCGCTTCAACCCAGGCCGATGAAGCGCCGGCAGTTGCAGGGGCGGCGGCCATGGCGGGCATGGTAAACGCGATGGAGAGTGCGGCTACCAGCACGGTCTTGCACAATTGCGGAGTGACGGACATCGGGGGATTCCTTCCTGAGGTGAGCGATGAGCGAAGCGGCGAGTATCGGCCAGCCCCGGGTAACTGTCAATTCAGCCCGTTCAGCGCGGGCAGGTTCCATGGCGTGACGATCTGGATGGCGGACAAGGGCAGCGCGTGCGCCAGGGCCGGCAGCGCGCCCTGCGCCCGCAGTATCTCTTGGCAGGCGCGGCGCATGTCCTGGCCCAGGTCATGGTGCAGCACGGCATGGATGGCGCCCGACTTGAGCAGCGCCACGTTGTCCGCATCGAGGTCGTGGCCGATGAAAACCTGGCAAGGCCGGCCCGCCTGTGCGAATGCCTGCACGATGGCGGCATTGCCGCCGCCGATCGAATACACGGCGGCGATGCCTGGATGCGTAGCCAGTGCTTCACGCACCAGCGCGCCCGTGGCGCCGTCGATGCCGTGGCCTTCGCTCACTTCGACGATGGATAAATGGCGGTGCCGTTCGCGCAGCGCGCGGCGAAAGCCGATCTCGCGCTCTTCCTCGCCATGAAAACGGTTGCTGCTCAGGGTCACCAGCACTTGCTGTTTCCTTGGCCGCTGGCCCGCGCCCAGCCACTGGCCGATCAGACACGCGGCCGTCTCGCCCGCCGCGCGGTTATCCATGCCCACGTAGCTGCGGCGCGCGGACGCTGGCAAGTCCGTCACCAGGGTCACCACGGGAATGCCGGCCGCCGCCAGCCGGCTCACCGCCTCGACCACCGGCGGCAAGTCCGGCGCCTTCAGCAGCACGCCGTGGCTGCCGTTCTTGCGGATGCGCTCCAGCTGGTCGACGATGCCCTCCACTTCCAGGGTTTCATGCAGGTGAAAGCGCGAGCGCAGCACGGCCGGATGCAGCGACGGCAGTTCCGCTTCCAGCGCGGCGCGCACGGCGTCCGTAAAGCGGCGCGGCGCCACCATCAGCATGTCGAGCATGAATTTTCTGCCGGCCAGGCCCACCTGCGTGCTTTGCCGCGCCAGTTCATCGAGCGCCTGCATCACGCGGCGCACGGTATTCGCGTGCACGCCCCCGCGCTGCTTGATCACGCGGTCGACGGTCGCCACGCTGACGCCGGCCTGCAGCGCCACGACCTTGACGGGAAACGGATGCGTCATGCCATGCCCATTCCATTGATGGTTTTTTGATGGATTTTCTGATGAAAAATGCGGATTTTCATCCCTATACTGATTCTACAACTTAAAACATCAGGAGACACCGCATGATCACCCAAGACGCCGCGCCGCCCGCCCCGTTCTGGCTGTCGCAGCAAGATTGCCGGCTCGATGATTTCATCCGCACCGTCAGCCAACGCACCACGCTGGCCGACTATCCGCACGCCGCTGCGGTGGAAGACAATATCCTCGTCTACGACTGCGACCAGGTGCGTGCGCTGGCCGCCAGTACTGCGTCGCTGCGCGCGCTGCAGGCAGAATGGGGGAAGGCGCTGATGGATGGCCCCGGCGTCATCGTGCTCCAACGCGCCGTCGACGACACGGCGACGCTGGAACAGGTGAGCAGCGTGTTTCGCGCGCTGATCGCCGAACAGCATGCTAGCGGCCAGGCGGGCGGCGACCATTTCGCCAAACCGGGCGCGAATGACCGCATCTGGAACGCCCAGCAAAAACTGTGTCTGCGCGCGCCCGAAGCGTTCGCGCGCTATTACGCCAATCCCGTGTTTGCGTGGATCGCCGAGGCCTGGCTCGGACCCGCCTACCAGATGACGGCGCAAGTCAACGTCGTCAACCCGGGCGGCGCCGCCCAGGCGCCGCACCGCGACTATCACCTGGGCTTCCAGAGCGCCACCGCCTGCGCCGCCTACCCGGCGCCCGTGCACCAGATGTCGGCCTTATTGACCTTGCAGGGTGCCGTCGCCCATTGCGACATGCCGGTCGAATCCGGTCCCACCCTGTACCTGCCGTATTCGCAGCGCTATCAGGCCGGTTTCCTCGCCTGGCAGCAGCCGCCCTTCCGCGATTATTTCGCCCGGCATTGCGTGCAACTGCCGCTGTCCCAAGGCGACGCCGTCTTCTTCAACCCCGCCCTGTTCCATGCGGCGGGCCATAACCGTTCGTCCGACATCCGCCGCATGGCGAATCTGCTGCAAGTGTCGTCGCCGTTCGGGCGCGCGATGGAAGCGCTGGACCGCCGTGCCATGAGCGCCGCGCTGTATCCGGCCCTGCAGACCTTGCGCGCGCAGGGCGTCCTGTCCGCCGACGGCATTGCTCACGCGATTGCCGCCTGCGCCGAAGGCTATGCCTTCCCCAGCAACCTGGACCGCGACCAGCCCATAGACGGCATGGCGCCGCCCACGCAGCAGCAGCTCATGCACGAAGCGCTGGCGCAAGACTGGCCCGCCGCCCGCTTCCTCGACGCACTGGACAGCCAGGCCTGGCGCCAGCAAGCCTGAATCCCCTACCGCGACAACCTCGGAGACTCCCTATGCAAGACATCAACATCGGCCTGATCGGCGCAGGCTACATGGGCAAGGCCCACACCATCGCCTACAAGGCCGTGCGCAGCATTTTTCCCACCGCCCTCAATCCCGTATGCGAATGCATCAGCACCAGCAGTGCGGAAGGCGCGGTCCGCAGCGCGCAGGAACTGGGCTGGAACCGCTCCACGAGCGACTGGCGCGCGCTGGTCAATGATCGCGCCATCGACGCCATCATCGTCGCCACGCCGCCGGCCACGCACAAGGACATCGTGCTGGCCGCGCTGGCCCTGGGCAAACCCGTGTTTTGCGAAAAACCGCTGGGCATGACGGCCGCCGAATCCCTGCTGCTGGCGCAGGCGGCGGAAGCGGCGGGCGTGGCCAACATGGTGGGCTACAACTACATCCGCACGCCGGCCAGCCAGCTGGCGCGGCAGATCATCGAATCGGGCGAAATCGGCGAGATCATCCACGTCGCCGCCGAACATGTGGAAGACTATCTGCACGACCCGCGCGCGCCTGCCTCGTGGCGCACGCGCGAAGCGACGGCAACGCGTGCCGGCGCGCTGGCCGACGTGGGTTCGCACCTGCTCAACCTGGCCCTGCGCCTGGGCGGCCCCGTCGACTCGCTGGTGGCGGACATGAATACCGTGCACGCGCAGCGGCAAGGGCCGGCTGGCTTGGAAGCGGTGGAGAATGACGACCAGGGAAATGTGATGCTGCGCTTTGCCAGCGGCGCGCTGGGCGCCCTGACCTTCAGCCGCGTGGCGGCCGGGCGCAAGATGGGTTACACCTACCGCATCACGGGGACGAAAGGCGCGCTCGCCTTCGACCAGGAAAACCAGAACGAATTATGGCTGTACAACGCCGGCCGCCCCGCGCAGCGCCAGGGTTTCCAGCGCCTGCTGATGGGCCCCGCCCACCCCGACTACCTGGCGTTCAGCCAGGGCGCCGGGCACGGCACCGGCTACAACGAGCAGATCGTCATCGAAGCGCGCGACTTTCTGCAGGCGATCGCCGGCGGCCAGCCGGTCTGGCCCACCTTCCGCGACGGCTACGAGGTGGACCGGCTGATAGCCGCCGCGCTGCGCTCCGCCAAAGAGCGCAGCTGGATTTCCCTGCGTTGAACGGCGTTTAGTAGGCCAAGCCGTAACCGAACTTGTACAGCGGACGGGCCGTGTCATACGGCACGTCCGATTTCTGCACTTGCACTTCGGCCATCGACGATGGCAGCTCGAAAGGCAGCTTGCCTTGCGGCTTGGCCTTGCCCGTCAGGACATCGAACAGCGCGCCGTCGCTGACGCCAAAGTTGGCGACGATGGCGCTGGCCTTGTCCTGCACGTTGCCGAGGATGGCCGGGCGGTCCAGGTACACGGTTACCACCGTCTTCGGCGCGTATTTGGCCGCGTTCTTGATCGCCTCGTAGTCGGCGTCGCCGTCGACATAGTTCAGGCGCCCTTCATGCTGCATGCTGCCGAAGATGTAGTTCGGGTGCAGGATTTCATACGGCGCGGCCACGCGCAGCAGGGCCACGTCCGCTTCCTGCGGCGTGGCGACCACCGTGTAGCCATATTGCTTGGCCACGGCCGCATCGATGCCGTACAGGTAGACCTTCTTGACGGTGGCCGCCAGCGGCAAGACCTTGTCCTTGTTTTCCAGCAGGACCAGCGAGCGGCGCTGCGCGTCCAGGCCAGCCTCGATGAAGTCCGCCTTGCCCACCGTGGTGGCCGCATTGGCCGCATCGACGAACGGATGCTCGAACAGGCCCTGCTTGAATTTCTGGATCAGGATGCGCCGCGCCGACGCGTTGATGCGCTCCTCCGTCAACTGGCCACGCTGCACGGCTTGCGTCAGGTACGGCGCTTCCGTCACGCCGCCAAACTGGTCCATCCCCGCCGTCACGGACTTCACGTAGCGCTCGGCCTTGGTGGCGTCTTCCATGCCCCACGGCGTGCCAAAGCCCATGAAGGAAGGCGCGACGCCAGGGGCCGTGCCGTTGCGGCAGTTGGCGTCGCAGTCGGAGGTGATGCCCCAGTCGGACAGGATCACGCCTTCGAAGCCGTATTTGCCGCGCAGCAGATCCGTCAGCATGGTCTTGCTGAAGCCGGCCGCCACCTGTTCCAGGGTGATGCCGTCGATCGTGATATTGCCGTCCGGCAGAGCATAGGTCGGCATGACGGAAGCCGCCTTGGCCGTGAAGGCGCCTTCGAACGGTTTCACGTGGTAGGCGAAGTTGTTGCCCGGGTAGGTCATGTAGCGGCCATAGTAATTGTGGCCGTCGTAACCCTCTTTCGTGGCGCCGTAGCCGACCCAGTGCTTGACGACGGCCACCACGCTGCCGTCATGCAAGCCCGTGTTCCCGTCCTGGAAGCCCTCGATATAGTGCTGCACCATGCGCTTGGCCAAGTCCGCGTCTTCGCCAAAGGTGCCGTTGATGCGCGACCAGCGCGGCTCGGTGGCCAGATCGGCCTGCGGCGACAGGGCCTGCGTGATGCCGACGGCCAGGTATTCCTGGCGCGCGATGTCGCCGAAGCGGCGCACCAGCGCATCGTCGCCGATGGCGGCCAGGCCCAGGGTTTCAGGCCATTGCGAAAAACCCTTGGTGCCGGCGCTGGCGCCCACCGTGTACTGGAAATGGTGGCGCGGGTCCGTGCTGATGGACACCGGGATGCCGTGGCGCGACGTTTCGCTCAGCGCTTGCACCTTGTTGTACTGGGCCGCCATGTTGGCCGAGTCGCCCGCCATGCGCGTAATGAAGGTGTTGACGTACTGCTTGACGATCAGGTCCTGCAGGGCCGTCAAATCGTACGCGCCGCCCTGGCCGATGCCGGTGGGGTCGGCCACGGTGGGCGCCGTGCCGTGCATCATCAGGCCCGCTTTTTCATCGAGGCTCATGTGCGATAGCAGATCGTCGGCGCGCACCTCGGCCGGCAGGCGCCAGTCTTCGTATCGATCGATCTTACCGTTGCGGTTCATATCCTTGAAGGCATAGCCGTCGACCTGGATCTGGCTGTAGGTGGTGGCGCCGAACACGGGCTGCTTGTATTCCACGCTGCCGTTATTGCCGCAGGCGGCCAGGGCAAGCGTGGCGACGCAGCCGGCGACCAGGCGGGCCATCGGTTTCAAAGTGCAATTCATCATTATCTCCAAGACTGTTTTTGTAGGTATCAAGGCGCGGCAGCAAGGCCGGCCGAAAACAATATAGCGTGAGAATGCGTGAGTTTCTTGACCGCGCAGCACGCGTTTTATACCCGCGAGAACAATTTTTGGTTAGATGGCACAACAACCAACAATCTCCTACAAAGTGCTAATATTTGTGAAAAATTACTACAACAAGCAGGATAAGCAGGAGACAGCCTTGCATAAACCCGACACGCGCACGGTTTCGAACCGGATCGCGCAGCAATGCGCGCGCGCCATGCAGGCCGATGGCCACGACCCCGCCGAGTTTTTTCAGCGCACGGGCATTACGCCGGCGCAGCTGGACGAGCCGGGCGGCCGCATCAACGCCGAGCGGCACCGCCGCATGACGGCCTACGCCCAGCAACTGCCGCAGCACCGCGGCTTGCTCGACCTCGACGTAACGCACTGGTTCGCGCATTACTCGGGCATCGCCCACGTCTGCTTCAACCGGCCCACCCTGCGCAGCGCGCTGCACGAGCTGCTGCACTTGCGGGGATTGATTGGCGAATTCGATTTCATGCTGATGAGCGAAAATGGCACGCGCATCGAGATCGAATACCTGTCCGAGTTCTGCCCGTCGGGCGGCGCCATGCAGGCGCTGGCCAATTTCCGCATGCTGTCGCTGGTGGCGCGCGCCTACGACGATGGCGCGCCCACCGCCTTTCGTGCCGGCTTCCAGGGCAAGGCGCCATGGTTCGCGCCGGCCATTTCCGAGTGCTTCGGCGCCGCCGTCGCTTTCGGCCAGGCGCGCAATACATTGACGTTCGACGCACCGGCGCTGGACCGGCCCTTCGCCCAGTTCAACGCCATGCTGGCGCCGCACGCGCTGCGGCACGCGCAGGGGCAATTGCAGCAGCTGCAGGGGGCGCAGCTGTTTTCGGCCCGCGTGGAGCAGGCCATCATTGATCTGCTGGGCCAGCAAGGCGCGGGCGACGCCGATAGCGCCTCGCTGCTGCCGGCCCTGTGCGACGGCCTGGCGATGAACCGCTGGACCCTGCAGCGCCAGCTGCAGCAGGAGCAGACCTCGTTCCGCGCACTGGAACTGCGCGCCAAGAGCCGCGAATCGCGCCGTTTGCTGCGCGAAACGAGCCTGAGCGTGGCGGAAATCGGCGACCGCCTGGGCTTTTCCTCGCAAAGCGCGTTCACCCGCTTCTTCAAGAACCAGTTCGAACTGCCGCCGGCACGCTACCGGCAGGATGCCGCCGGAGCCTAGACGTTCAGTTGCCGGTTCATGGCGACGATGTCGTCATGGCTGGCATGCGCGCCCAGCTTGGCGAACTGCGCCGGCATCCTGTCGCGTATCGCGGCCGCCTTGCCGGGAACCGCCGCAGCAAGCGCCCTGGCCATCGCGGGCGCCTCAAGGTCGCAGCAGTAGGCGGGGGTACAGGGCTGCTGGCGCCAGGACTGCGCCAGGGTGCCGCCATCGACCGCGTCAAATCCGGCCTGCTCCACCAAGGTCATCGCCGTCTGCACGGCCATCGGGTCGTCTCCGGCGACGGCAATGGCGAGGCGGCCCGGCGTGCCTGCAGGCTGGCCCAGCGCGGCCAGCGTATGCGCCAGCACATTGTTGAAGGCCTTGACCACCGGGCGCCCCAGCTGGGCTGACACCCAGATGCTTTCGGCCATGCCCGCATCGATCTGCGCAATCGCCGCGTCACGCATGCCAGGGTAATAATTACTGGTGTCGATCACGGTGACCTGCGGCGGCACGCCGTCGAACAGGCCGGCAGGCAGGCTGGCCATGGCCGGCAGCGGAATGGCCAGCACCACCACGTCCACGCCGTCGACGGCGCCATGCACATCGGCCGGCACCGCGCCGATGTCGTCGGCCACGCTTTGCACGCCTTTGACGCCGCCGGAATTGGCTACCTTCACCTCATGGCCGGCGGACAGCAGCTTGCGCGCCAGGGTTGCGCCGATATTTCCCGTTCCAATAATTCCTATCTTCATGTTCATGAGCTCCGTGTCGTTGATCGTCCAATGTGCTGTGATTTTAGGAGCCTTATGCAATAATGGGAAGTACCCACCAAAAAGTAAGTAACCCACATATCATGGCAGAACAACGGGAATGGAATTGTGGCGATCCGCAAAATCGCCGAGACTGGGCCGACGCCACCACCGAGACCTTGCGCGTACTCGAAGGCAAATGGAAGATCATCATCCTGTGTCAGCTGTTTGCGGCCAAGGCGCCGTTGCGCTTTTCCGACCTGGAGCGCCTGATTGAGGAAGTCAATCAGAAAATGCTGATCCAGCAGCTCAAGCAGCTGGAAAAGGACGGTATCGTCGTGCGCAAGGTCTATGCGCAGGTACCGCCCAGGGTGGAATATGCATTGAGCGAGATCGGCCATGCGCTGGGACCGTCGATGCAGGCACTGATCGAGTGGGCCGAACTGCGGCGCGCACGCCTGGCGCACGCCGCTGCCGATCCTGCCGCGCCAGATTAAACCTGCGGCGCCGCCCTTGCCTGCGGCCGTATCCGGAACCAGATCGCATACATGGCGGGCAAGAACACCAAAGTCAGCACCGTGCCGGCAAACGTGCCGCCGATCAGGGTATAGGCCAAGGTACCCCAGAAAACCGAATGGGTCAGCGGAATAAACGCCAGGATGGCCGCCAGCGCCGTGAGGATCACGGGACGCGCGCGCTGCACGGTCGCTTCCACCACGGCGTCGAACGGCGCCAGTCCGGCCGCCTCGTTCTGGTGGATCTGGCCGATCAGGATCAGGGTATTGCGCATCAAAATGCCCGACAGCGCGATCAGGCCGACCAGCGCATTGATGCCGAACGGCTGCTGGAACAGCAGCAAGGTAGGCACCACGCCGATCAGGCCCAATGGGCTGGTCAGGAATACCATCACCATCGCCGAGATCGAACGCACCTGCAGGATAATCATCAGCAAGGTCAATGCCAGCATGATGGGGAACAGCGGCAGCATGGCTTGCGTGGCCTTGGCCGATTCCTCGATGGAGCCGGCCTGCTCGATGCGGTAGCCGGCCGGCAGCTTGTCGATGACCGTTTGCAGCTGCGCCGTGATGGCGCCCGAGACGTCCGGCGGCTGCATGCCGTCGGCGATGTCGCCGCGTACGGTAATCGTCGGCTGGCGGTCGCGCCGGCGCATCACCGGCTCTTCCGAGCGCACCTCGACGCTGCCCACCTGTGACAGCGCGATGCGTTCGCCATTCGCGCCGGCCAGGGTCAGGTCGGCGATGCGCGCCGGGTCCAGCCGCACGTCGCCGGCCGCGCGCGCCACCACCTGCACCGTGCGGATATCTTCGCGCACGGCCGTGACGGGCACGCCGCTGAGCAGGAACTGCAGTTGCTGCGCCACCGCGGCCGACGTCAATCCCATCGCCTGCAAGCGCTCCTGCTGCAGGCGGAAATGCAGGGCCGGCGTGCGCGTGCCCCAGTCCGTGTTCACGGTACGCATCAAGGGGCTGGCCTGCATCACCTGCCGCACTTGGCCGGCGATGCCGCGCAACACCTCGGGATCGGGGCCGCTGACCCGGTAAGCGACGGGGAACGGCGAATACGGGCCGAACACCAGTTGCGTGACGCGCACCCTGGCCTCGGGCGCCAGCCCTGCGGCGACGGCGACGCGCAAGCGCTGCTTCAACGCGTCGCGCGCCTGCTGGCTGTCGGTGCGCACGACGATCTTGGCAAACGACGGGTCGGGCAATTCCGGTCCCATCGCCAGGTAAAAGCGCGGCGCGCCCTGGCCGACATAGGCCGTGACGATCTTCGCCTCGGGTTGGCGCGCCAGCCACGCTTCCACCTTGGCCGCCGCGCCGCTGGTCTGTCCGATCGCGCTGCCGTAGGGCAGTTGCACTTCGATCAGCACTTCAGGGCGGTCCGAAATCGGAAAAAACTGCTTCTTGACGACGGCCATGCCCAGCACGGCCAGCACGAACAGGCCGATCACGGTGCAGAACACCAGCCATTTGCGGGCGATCACGCGCCCCAGCAGCCGGCGAAAGCGGTGGTAGCGCGGCGTGTCGTACAGCGCATCATGGCCGCCGGCGACGTGTTTGAGTTCAGGCAGCAGCTTCACGCCCAGGTAGGGAGTAAACACCACCGCCACCACCCACGAAGCGATCAGGGCGATGCCGACGATCCAGAACATATTGCTCGTGTATTCGCCGGCGCTGGAACGCGCAAAGCCGTTCGGCATGAAGCCCACGGCCGTGACCAGGGTGCCGGCCAGCATGGGCGCGGCCGTGTGGCTCCAGGCATAGGCGGAGGCGGCGATGCGGCTATAGCCCTCTTCCATTTTCACGACCATCATTTCGATGGCAATGATCGCGTCGTCCACCAGCAGGCCCAGACCCAGGATCAATGAACCGAGGGTAATGCGGTCGAAGTTCTTGCCCGTCGCCGCCATCACGATGAACACCACGGCCAACGTCAATGGCACGGCAGCGGCCACCACGATGCCGACCCGCCAGCCCATGCTGATAAAACACACCAGCATCACCACCAGCAGCGCAGCGAGGAACTTGAGCATGAATTCGTCGACGGCCGCGCCGATATTGACTGCCTGGTCGGTGACCTTGGCCAAGCTCATACCCAGCGGCATGGCGGTGCCGATGGCCGTCACTTCCCCGTCCAGCGCCTTGCCCAGGTCTAGCCCGTTCCAGCCGTCGCGCATGACCACGCCCAAGAGCAGCGCGGGCTCGCCGCCATTGCGCACCATGAAACTGGCCGGGTCTTCCTGGCCACGGCGCACGGTGGCGATATCGGACAGGGCCAGGGTGCGCCCCTGCGCCGCCACGGGCGTATCGCGGATCTTTTGCAGCGCGTCGAGCGCGCCGTCGAGGCGGATGAATACCTGCGGTCCGCGCGTTTCAACGGAGCCGGCCGGGCTCAAGGCATTCTGGCCGTTCAGCGCGGCAAACACGTCCTGCGCCCGCACGCCCAGGGTGGCCAGGCGCTCCTGCGAAAACTCGACGTAGATGCGTTCGGCCTGCTCACCGATGATATTGACCTTTTTCACGCCCGGCACGTGCAGCAGCCGCTGGCGCAGGGTTTCCGCCTCGCGCACCAGCAGGCGCTGCGGCTCGCCCTTGGCCTTCAGCGCATACAGGGCAAAGGTGACGTCGGCGTATTCGTCATTGATCATGGGACCGATCACGCCGGCCGGCAAATTGGCCGCCTCGTCGCCGGCCTTCTTGCGCGCCTGGTAAAACTCGGCCTGCACCTGCTCGGGCGGCGTGCCGTCGAGCAGGGTCAGTGTGGTGAAGGCCAGGCCGGGCGTGGTGTAGGTCTCGGCCCGTTCATACCAGCGCAGCTCCTGCAGGCGCTTTTCGATCTTCTCGGCCACCTGGTCCTGCATTTCGCGCGCGCTGGCGCCGGGCCAGGCGGTGACGATGGTCATCACCTTGACCGTGAACGCAGGGTCTTCCGCGCGCCCCAGCTTGAAGAACGACAGCAGGCCGGCCAGCGAAATGAGGCAGATCAGGAACAGGGTGACGGAACGTTCGCGCACGGCCAGCGCGGACAGGTTGAAGCGGGCCGCGCTCATGGACGCGCTCCCGCGGCCGCGGCCGCTGGCGCCTGTTCGATCCTGACCTGCTCGCCCTGGTGCAGCAGATGGGCGCCCAGCGCGACGATGCGTTCGCCCGCCTTCAGGCCATCCACGTCGGCGCCATCCTCGTGCAGCCGCAGCAACCTGACGGGCCGCCAGCTCACTTGGGCCGGCGCACCGGCAATCACCCACACGCCCTGCCCCTTGCCCGCATCGTGCAGGGCCGCCAGCGGCACTTGCACGGTACCGCCGGCCGCTTGCGCGCCGGGCAGGCGCAAGGTGACGGTGGCGCCCAGCGGTGCGCTTGACAGCGCTGCATCGAGCACATAGCGCGCCTCGAAGGTGCGCGTTTGCCGGTCCGCCGTCTGCGACAGCTGGCGCAAGGTGGCCGGCACGCTGGCACCCGGCCTGCCGAACAGGGTGGCCTGGCCCGTGGAGCCGAGCGCTGGGCGCAAGGTTTCCGGCAGCTGGATCGCCGCTTCGCGCCGGCCGTCATGGGCCAGGCGCACCACCACCTGCCCGGCCGCGACCACCTGGCCCGGTTCGGCCAGGGTGTCCATCACGACGCCGTCGGCGTCGGCCAGCAGCACCGCGTACTGCAGCGCATTGCGCGCCACGCCGGCCTGGGCTTCGGACGCCTTGAGCTGGGCGCCGGCCGCGTCAGCCGCCGCCTTCACCTGGTCGTAGCTGGATGCCGAGATGGCGCCCGTGCCGCGCAAGTCGCGGTAGCGCGCTTCTTCATCCGCCGCCTGGCGCGCGCGGGCGAGGTCAGCCGTGACGGCGTCCTGCCGGGCCTGGAACAGCAGTTGCAAGTCGTCGGCGTCGAGGCGCATCAATGGCTGGCCACGGCGCACGGCCTGGCCGGCGTCGACCAGCCGTTCGCGCACCTTGCCGGCCACGCGAAAACCGAGATCGCTCTGCACGCGCGGCGCGACCACGCCCGTGAAGCTGCGCGTGCCCGCTTCGGCGCCATGCACCGTGACGGCGCGCACCAGCGGCGTGGCCGTGCGCGGATCGCCCTGCGCCTTGTCGGCACAGGCGCTCAAGGCCAGGGGTAAAGTGGAAATGACAACAGATGAAGCGAGGCGGCGCCAGCGCATAGGAATTCCATGAATGAGTGATCAGAGCGCTCATTCTGGTACCAGTGACCAATTAAGTCAATCGTCACTTATCATTGAGGCGGCTATGGCGACAAACTGCGCAACACCAGACTGGACAGCTGCACCACGGCCGTTTCGCTGCTGTCGACGCTGTGTTGCAGCAGCAAGGGATTGACGTAGGGGCGCATCACCAGGTAGATCGCGCTGGCCGTTTCGTCGAGCGGCGTCTTGCGTTCAAAGTCACCCGTCTTGCGCCCCTGCTGCAAGATATCCTGCAGCAGGGCGCCCATCGCCAGCTCGTAGGCCTGCACGGCCGGCCAGCGCTCGGTGGCGGCCGAAGCGGCGATGTCGTACAGCTTGCGGTCCTGGAAAAACAGCCGCAAGCTGGCCTCGACGCTGGCCCTGAACATGCGCCGCAGCTGCTCTGGCGGCCGCCCGGCCGCCGCGACAGCCGCCTTCACCTCGGTCTCGATCTGGTGCAGGCAGTTGCCGCAGATATGCTCGCCGATGGCTTGCTTCGATTCGAAGAACTTGTAGATATAGGCCTTGGAAAAGCCGATCGCCCTGGCCAGGTCGGAGACGGTCGTCTTTTCATAGCCGTAGCGGCTGAAGTAATCGGTGGCGGCGGCAACGATCTGGTCGCGCACGTCGTGGCCGGCGGGGCCGCGTGCTGGGCTTGGAGTGTCGGGTGTGGTGGAATTCATGGCGACAGCTTAACGCGCCGCGCCGGAATGCACAATAAGTGACCAATATGTATTATAGTCACACATTATTCTCATTTGAACAGGAAGACCACCATGCCACTGCCACGCCTGCGCCTCCCCTTTTTGCTGATCGCCGCCGGTCTGGCCGCCAGCGGCTGCACCGTCGGCAACGATTACCGCCGACCCGAACTGCCGCAAGCGGCCCAGTACCTGCACCAGGCGGCGCTCGGCGCGCGCCAGGACGCAGACTCTGCCGAACTGCGGCAGTGGTGGACGGCCTTCGGCGACCCGCGCCTGACCCGCCTGGTGACGGTGGCGCTGGCGCAAAACCTCGACCTGGCGCAAGCGCAGGCCAGGGTCAGCCAGGCGCGGGCGGCCATCGGTGCGGCCGACGCCGCGCTGCTGCCGTCGGCCAGCCTTGGCGGCCAGGCGGCGCGCGCCTACCAGTCCGTGCAAACGCCGCTGGGCCAGGTCTTGAACGCCACGCCAGGCTATGAACGCGCCGGCAGCGCGCGCGAATTGAACCTGCAAGCGTCGTGGGAACTCGACCTGTTTGGCGGCCTGCGCCGCGAACGCGAAGCGGCGCGCGCCGATTACGCAGCCAGCGAAGCGGGATGGGCCGCGACACGGCTGGCCGTGGCGGCGCAAACGGCCGACCTGTACCTGACGATCCAGGGACTGCAGGCGCGGCTCGAGCTGGCGCGCCGGCAGGTCGACACGGACGCGGCGCTGCTGGAACTGGCCACGCTGTTATATGACAAGGGATTGGCGAACGAGCCGGCGCTACGGCAGGCCGAAGCGTCGCTGGCGCAGGCGCGCGCCGTCGTGCCGGGCCTGGACACGGCGCGCGAAGTGGCGCTGCATGCGCTCGACGTGATGCTGGGCGCGGCGCCCGGCACCTATGGCGATGACATGGCCGCCGCCGGCGCGATGGCGCGCGCGCCGCGCATCACGGCCGGCGGCTCGCCGGGCGAACTGCTGCGGCGCCGGCCCGATCTGATCGCCGCCGAACGGCGCCTGGCCGCCGCCAGCGCGCGCACCGGCGCGGCCGTCGCCGAGTACTACCCGAAACTGAGCCTGGGCGCGCTGTTTGGCAGCGCCACGGCCGGCGGCACCCTGTTCGGCAGCGGTTCCAGCCAGGCCGCCGGCATGCTGGGCCTGCGCTGGCGCCTGTTCGATTTCGGCCGCATCGACGCCCAGATCGAAGCTTCCCGCGGCCAGGAAGCCGAACTGCTGGCGGCCTACCGGCTCGCCGCGCTGCATGCTGCCGAAGACGTGGAAAACGCCGGCTCGGCCCTGCTGCGCCACGAAGAACAGGCCGCATTGCTGGCGCAAGGCGTGCAATCGCTAGCGCGCGCCCGCGCCGCCTCGCTGGCCGCCTACGAGAAAGGCGCGGTCAGCCGTTTTGACGTGCTGCAGGCCGACTCCCGGCTGCTGCGTGCGGCGGACGCGCGCGAACAGGCGCAAACGGCGTCGGCGCGCGCTGCCGTCGCCACCTACCGGGCGCTGGGCGGCGGCTGGCAGACGCCGCAGGCGGGGACGGAGGCGGTGGCAGCCCGGTAAATGCGGATGGCGGCCATGCCATTATTGTTCCAACGCTGCCTGGCGCGGGCGGTGGAACAGCATTGCCTTTTGAGTAAGTTTTCCGCATACTCGTACGCCCTACCTTTTCATTGCCTTTGAACATGACCATCAGCCTGCGCGCCGTCACGGCCGACAATTTCGACATCATCAGCGAACTGCCCCTGCTGCCCCTGCTGCCCCAGCAGCGCGACTATCTGGCCAGCAACGACTATTCCATCGCGCAGGCCAGCTTTTACCCCGCCACCATGCATACGCGCGCCGTGTATTGCGCCGAGGAGGTGATCGGTTTCCTGATGTTCGTCTCACCCGATGCCGAAGATCCGCCCGGCCACTATCAGATCTGGCGCTTCATGGTCGACCACCGGCGCCAGGGACAAGGCCATGGGCGGGCCGCGCTCGCCCTGGCGCTGGCGGAAATCCGCGCCCGACCGGATGCGCGCAGCATTGAAATTTGCTACAAGCCGGGCAATGCCAACGCTCAAAAATTCTATGCCAGCATGGGCTTCGTGGAAAAAGGCCTGGATGCCGATGGCAACGACATGCTGGCCGTGATTCAGCTGGCCTGACGGTCTGGCGCCGCGTTCGCATCGGCCCTGGCATCGAACGCCAGCCGCGCCGCATCGATGGCGTCGCGGTGGCCATGCGCCCAGGCGCCCAGCGCGCTGATGGGTATCAGCAGCGAGCGGCCCAGGTCCGTCAAGGCGTAATCGACGCGTGGCGGCACGGTGGGAAACACGGTGCGCGTCACGAGGCCATCGCGCTCGAGCCCGCGCAGGGTCAACGTCAGCATGCGCTGCGAAATGCCGCCGATCAGGCGGCGCATTTCGTTGAAGCGCTTGGTGCCATTGCCCAGCAAGATCACCACCATCACGCTCCATTTGTCGCCCACGCGCGTGAGGATGTCCGTGATGGGGCGGCAGGAAGCGGCCACGCCCGCATGGCCGCCCTCGTCGCGCATGCGCCGTTCCAGCTCCGCCCCTTGCGCGGCGGCGTCGCCAATAGTCACATCCGTGTGCCCCAGTGTGGAAAAAGTGCCTTCTTGTGCGTTCATTTGATAGTCACTATATTTAACTCGGTTACAAAAACATACCACCCGATCATACCACCCAAGAAGGCCCATATGAACATCCTGCACATCGATTCCAGCGTCCTCGGCGCGCATTCCATCAGCCGCCAATTGTCCACCGCCATCGTGGCCCGCCTGCAAGCGGCCGCGCCTGGCGCCGCCGTCCAGTACCGCGACCTGGCCGCGCAACCGTTGCCGCAATTTACGGCCGCCCCCAGCGACGCCGACGGCGTGGCACTGGCCGGCGCGCTGGAGCAAGTGCTGGCCGCCGACGTCCTCGTCATCGGCGCGCCCATGTACAACTTCGCCATCCCCAGCCAGCTCAAGTCGTGGCTCGACGCGCTGGCCGTGCCGGGCAAAACCTTCCAGTATGGCGCCAATGGTCCCGAAGGTTTGCTGGGCAGCAAGCGCGTGATCATCGCCTCGACGCGCGGCGGCTACTACGGCGCCGACACGCCGATGGCCAGCCTCGAGCACCAGGAAAGCCATCTGCGCGCCTTCCTCGGTTTCCTCGGCATCACGCAGATCGAGATCGTGCGCGCCGAAGGCGTCAAGGTCAGCGACGCAGCCAGGGCGCAGGCATTGACGGGCGCTTTCGAGCAGATCGGCGCACTGCAAGCGGCCTGAGGAGTGCCGGCTGCGCCGCACGCCGTTGCGGCGCAGCCCCATGGTGGCCGGCCGGCAAGGAAGCGCCAGATGCGCTAAGCTGCGGAACCCCAACCACAAGGACCACCATGACCCTGATCATCGTCGCCACCATCGATGCCCAAGCCCAACATATCGACGCCGTGCGCGCCGCCCTGGAAGCCGTCGTAGCACCGAGCCGCGCGGAAAGCGCCTGCCTGCGCTACGAACTGCACCTCGACAACAAGATTCCCACGCGCTTCATCATGCTGGAAGAATGGACCGACAAGGCAGGCCACACGGCGCATGAAGCGACGCCGCACTTCAAGACGCTGGTCGCCGCCGTGGGCGACAAGGTCGTCAAGATCGACATCGCGGAATTGAGCAAGCTGAAGTAAGGCCGGCGCGGCGCGCTAGCGCGTGGCCGTATTAGAAAGTTGCCATCTATAATATGGCAACTTTTCTATATGGCCATCATGACTCCATTTTCCAAGATACAAGGCGCCCTTGCGGCCGCCGCCTTGACACTCTGCATCAGCGCGTCGGCGCAAGCTCCGCTTCCCCTGACCAAGCTCGTGGGCGAATACAATCTTGCCTCGTCGGCGACCGTGCCGGCCAGCACCTGGGGCTATTCCAAGGGACGCATTTTGGTCAAGCAACTCGATGAGCGGCATCTGATGATCGCCCTGTCCTGCGAGTGGAAACGCGAACCGAAAGCCGTCTGCGGCGATTATTTCTATGCCCAGCAGCGCGACGACGGCCTGTATCTGCAGGACATGAATACCTTCGCCATGCGCCTGTACTTCGATCCCGCCACGCGCAAGCTCACCATCATTTCGCGCGGCGCCGACGCGAAACAGAGCGTGCGGCACGACGTGTTCGCCGCCACCACCGCGCCGCTCACGGACCCCGCCCTCGTGCGGCGCATGAAGCGCGAACTGTCGAATGCCGACAGCAAGGAAAACCGGCGCGTGTTCGGCCCTTACACCAAGTGGGACTACCAGGAAAACCGCATCGAATTCCAGCGCCAGGACGTGACGGCGCCGTGATGGCGCGCCCGGTCGGGCTTGAGGCACGATACGGTCTGGCACGCAGTGAGCCCGGGGGACGGCAATGGGCCTAGCGTTTTTCAATTCCGATCATTTTTGGCGGCGATGGATCTTTTCTGCGCTCGCATACCAATACGCGCAATGCGACAGATAGCGACACGCCATTTGTGTGCAAGTATTTCGCTGCCACAGCGGTGCCAAGCATTTCCTGGAAGATAATCGCCACATCTATTTTTTGTGCTGTCAATGCATCGATCCGTCTGGGATGATCAAGCTCCAATTGCACGAGGCCACCGATGTAATTTTTATTTACCATATGAATTTATGTCGAGTATGGGACAAGCACCGTATCCTCCCGCTGCGGACTACCGCAATGCGGCAGGCCGCATTCATTGATCCTTTTCCAGTATCTTGCGTATCTCTGCCCTTACTCTGTGGATACGGCTTCGCACTGTTCCCATCGGGCATCCCATCCTTACTGCAATCTCGTCATAGCGCAGACCCTCATCCTCGCGCAACAATAATGTCTTTTTCAAGGGAGGCGGAAAATTGGCGATTAATCGAATAATTTCCATCCCCGTTTCCATTGCACTGCATATCTCTTCCGGATTATCTTCATCAACCAAGTCCAATACATCAACGGCATTATCTGCACCATCAATCAAATCGACCGAACTTAAATTAACTTCCCCACCGCCACAATAATGAGACTTTATACTGCGCATGGCCATTGAATATAACTTCGGATAAAACATCGAATGCCCACATCCTCTTTTAAACCATAGAAAGACATTGAGAAATATAAGCTGAACCATGTCATCAATATCTTCCTCGCGATGAATGGACTGACTTGCCAAATTTCTTATACGGATACGATATCTGATATACAGCGCATGAAATGCCGATGCAGCATTCACACAGTTAATTTCTAATGAGAAATTTTCATTTCCATCGGACATGCATCACTCACTGTAGCCCAAGTTGATCTCATATCCTAGCAGCAAGAATATATCCTCAAGCTAACACCAAAAAGAACATTGATTTATATCAATACATGCAATACAAGATATTTAATATTATAAAAAAATAAATATATGTTCCATCAAGAAATAATTAACTATGGAATGTTTTTTATGCACGTAAAAATAACACTGTTCCAGACTTAATTAAATCTATCGAAGTAATTAATGTTTCCATATGGAAATTTTATATTACTAGCTTATTGACGTGTTTACCTTCGTGCGCAAGGGTAAATTTTTATGTAGTAATATTGAAAAAAAATATTCAAAGCATTTTGGGTGAGCATTCCTGATGATAAAAAAAACAAGCACTTCATACGTCATCGAGTTTACGCAGCGAACGACGCGGGTACTACGGTCGCTCGATGTGGAGTCTGGACGAATGAAGATTGATATCAAAGACACGGCGATGCCGTTCGACACGCGGATAGTCGATGCCTGGGTCAGCATCGAAGACGGCATCCTGTGGCTGGAGCATGAAACGGGAGATGAGTATACGGTGAGAATCAGGCTTGCCACAGTGCTGCGCTGGTCACGTCAACCCAAATGGTAGCCAGGCTGCCGGCGCGACGCGGCACTTTTTGCCACCTTCTCTGCTACAGTTTCTGCATGCCACCGTGCTGAAAGCGGGGTCCGGCGCAATACCCTCCGAGCAGGTCGCGGGCCATATTGCCTGGCGTTACAGGGAATCGAGCCTGGCCAGCATCGTGGCCGCCTGCTGCCGGAAAGCCGCGATTGTCGCCTCGTCCATTTTCTCCAGCTGGCGATACGCCATGCCTATGCGGGGATTGCGTTCCAAGGTCTCCGCGTTGCGATGGAAAAAATCCCAGTACAGGGCATTGAAGGGACAGGCGCGCTCGCCGATGCGCGCCTTTTTATCGTAATGGCAGCCTTTGCAATAGTCGCTCATGCGGTCGATATACGCGGCGCTGGAGACATACGGCTTGGTGGCCAGCAGCCCGCCATCGGCGAACTGGCTCATGCCGACGGTGTTGGGCAGCTCCACCCACTCGAAGGCATCGATATAAATGCCCAGGTACCAGCCATGCACCTTGGCCGGATCGAGGCCGGCCAGCAGCGAGAAATTGCCGATCACCATCAGGCGCTGGATGTGATGTGCGTGCGCCTGTTCCAGCGACTGGGTAATCGCCTGCGACAGGCAATGCATCTTCGTCTTGCCATCCCAGAACCATGACGGCAGCGGGCGCGCATGGCCAAAGAAATTCTTCTCGGCATAGCCTGGCATCTGGGCCCAGTAAACACCGCGCACATATTCGCGCCATCCCAGGATCTGGCGTATAAAGCCCTCGACCGCAGCCAAGGGGGCATGGCCGGCGTGATAAGCCGCTTGTGCCCTGGCGACGACTTCGCGCGGATTGAGCATTTTCACGTTCAGCGCGAACGACAGCAGGGAATGAAACAAGCGCCACGCCTTGACGCTCATCGCATCCTGGAAGTCGCCAAAATGCGGCAAGGCCCGTTCGATGAAGGCGTCGAGCTGCTGCAGCGCCTCATCCCGGTTCAGCGCCCACGCCAGCCGGTCCGCACGCGGCGCGCCGAAGCTTTTCACGCCGGCCGTGACGATGCTTTCCCATAGCCGAGAATGGTCATGCACGGTGCGCGGGTCTTGCGGCTCGGCGGGCGTGCCGCGCCAGGGCTTGCGGTTATCGTGATCGAAGTTCCACTGCCCGCCGACGGGCTTTTTCGCATCCTCCATCAGCACTTGGTGCGTGCTGCGCATCTGGCGGTAGAAGAACTCCATCAGCCATTGCTTGCGTCCGGCGAAAATGTCGGCTGCCTCGTGGCGGGCCGTATAGAAATGGTCGCTGTCGACCATCCGCCATGGAATGCGCGAGCTTCGCCCTGCCTGGTAGAGCTGCTGGTCGAGGCGCCACTCGTCTGGCGCCTGGTATTCGAAGGCGCAAGCGTCATAGTCAAGAATCAGCGCTTCGATATTCTCCGGTATCGAGCGCGTACTTGCCACGTCGTCGATGGCGATGTAATGCACGGTGTGGCCGCGCTGGCGCAGCTGGCGCGCCAGCTCGCGCATGGCAGCGAAGATCGCCAGGATTTTCTGCGCATGGTGCAGCACATAATCGGTTTCCTGCCGCACTTCCATCAAGACATAGATGGTGGCGTCATCGACTTCGGTGAACCAGCGGTGCCGCACATTGAGCTGGTCACCGAGTATCAGACGCAGCGTGGGCTTCGGTGAGGTCATGGTCATTCTTTGCAATGGTTGCATTCGCCATGGCGGTGGCGCTTATCCCTGCGGCGCTGGCACCGGCTGCGGTACGGGAGCTGGCGCAGGATCAGGCTCCTGCACCGCCTTCCCATGCGACTCCTGCCCGCCATCGCCTTCGGCCGGCATGGCCAGCGGCGCCGGCGGCGCGCCCTCTTGCAGCAAATCTCCGGGCTCTTCCACCGGTTCGTCCTGTGGTTCCTCAACCGGCTCCACGTGGCGCAGCGGCGGTGGTGGCTTGCCGCCGGGGAAGATGGCGTCGCGCGACAGCTTGCCCGTGTCGAGCGCCGTCTTGAAGAAGTCGCCCACCACCAGCACGGCGTTGTGGCCGCCCTGGCCCCAGTAGTTGCTGCGCATGGTGACGCGCGCGTCATTGAAGCCGACCCAGGCGCCGCCCACCAGTTCCGGGTGCATCAGGATGAACCAGCCATCCGCATTGTTTTGCGTGGTGCCGCTCTTGCCGGCCACGTCGGAGCGGATACCGAAGCGGCTGCGGATGGCCGTGCCCGTGCCGCGGTCGATCACGCCGCGCATCATGTCCGTCAGGGTGGCGGCCGATTCGGCCTGCATGGCGCGCTTGGGCTTGTCTTCGCCGAAACGGGCGATGACCTTGCCTTCGCGGTCCGTGATGTGCGTGACGACAAACGGCAGGCGCGCCTCGCCCTGGGCCGCGATGCTGGCGTAGGCGTTGACCATTTCCAGCAAGGTGACGGGACTGGTGCCCAGCGCCAGCGACGGCACTTTTTCCAGCTTGCTGTCGCGGATGCCGAGCGCGCGCGCCAGTTTGATGATCGGCGGCAAGCCGACGTCCTGCATCACCTGCGCCGTGATGGTGTTTTTCGAATACACGAGGCCATCGCGCATGGTCATGTCGCGCCCCGTCGTGCCGCTCATGTCCGTCGGGCGCCATTTCGTGCCGTCGGCAGCCTTGATATCCATCACTTCATCGCGGTAGACGTGGTCAGGACTGAGACCCTTTTCCAGCGCCGCGCCATACACGATGGGTTTGAAGGTGGAACCGGGCTGGCGCGCCGCCTGCGATACGTGGTCGAACTGTTCGCGCGCAAAGCCGCGGCTGCCCACCCAGGCGCGCACGGCGCCCGTGGCCGGGTCCATGGCCGTAAAGCCCGCTTCCAGGCGCGTCTTCGACTTGCGCAGGGCTGCCATGAAGGCACGGTCGCCCTTCAGTTGCGCCAGCGCCGCCTCGGGCGTGTCGCCGGCGGCCGTCAGCTTGCGGTAGTCGCCCGACTCGCGCACGAAGGCATCGAGCAGGGCCGGGTGCGACTTCCAGAAATAATCGAAGGCCACACTGCCGCCCTGCATGCCCGCGTACATGCCCGTCGAGGTGGACGACGGCACGCCGGCGCGGCTCCATTCCACGTCGGCGATCGCCTGCAAGGCATTCGCCTGGCGCTCGACGGCACGCTCGGCCGCCTGCTGCAAATCGTAATCGAGCGTGGTATGCACCACGAGGGCATCGAGTTCCAGGTTGTAATCGTTTTCGTCAGCCCACTCGATCAGCCACTTGCGCACATAGGCCGTGAAATGGCTGTCCGATTGCGCCCGCTCGCTCTGGCGCTCGAAATGCAGGCGCAGCGGCCGCTTCACCAGCTGCTTGTAGCGCGCCTCGTCGATGACGTCGTGCTTGCGCATCTGCCCCAGCACCACGTTGCGGCGCTGCAGCGAGCGTTCTGGATTGCCGACAGGGTTGTAGTAATTCGTGCCCTTGAGCATGCCAACCAGGGTGGCGCTTTCCAGGATATCGAGGCGCGACGCGGGCTTGTCGAAATAGGTGCGGGCCGCCATCTCGATGCCGTAGGTGTTGTACAGGAAAGGCACCGTATTCAAATACGCTTCGAGGATTTCCGTCTTGCTGTAGGTGGCCTCGATCTTGAGGGCCGTGATCAGCTCCTTCAGCTTGCGGTTCAGGTTGCGCGAGCGACCGATTTCTTCGGGGAACATATTGCGCGCGAGCTGCTGCGTGATGGTGGAACCGCCCTGGGGGTTACCGCTCGCCGTGTGCAAGATGGCGCCCGCCGTGCGCGTGAAATCGACGCCGTGGTGGTCGTAGAAACGGTGGTCTTCCGTCGAGATCAGTGCGCTGATCACGTTCGGCGAAATCTGTTTTAACGTGACCCGTTCCTGCAAGCCCTGGTCGAAGCGGGCCAGTTCCTTGCCGTCGGCGCTGACCATGGTGCTCGGCGCGGCCGCGCGCGCCTGGCGCAAGTCGTGGATGCTCGGCGTCAAGGGAATCAGCAGCAGCATGTAGAAGGTCAGCAGCGCCAGCACGGCCAGGAAAGACCAAAGCCCCAGCACCAGCGCGCGCCGCACGGGCGGCAAGGTCATCAAGTGCGCGTGACCACGCCGGTACAGCGCCACCGCTCTCACCCACGCCGCACTTCCTACGCGCAATGCCTGCGCGCGCGTCCACGTCATTGCCTGCCTTGCTTTTTCCTGAAACTGCTCCATGCCTGATGCCATGCTTGTAACCTTGTCTGATGCCGGAATATCCGTTTCAGCAAGTATATAGGGCGGGCAACAAAGCGGGCCGGAATTTACGCCAGGCAAGCATCAAGGCGCGCCACAGTGACGCCGACATACGCGCCCACGCAGCGCGCATCATGCGTCGTAAATGGGTTTTCCAGTTGCAGCAAGCCACAATCGCAGATGACGGGGTCGACCTGGGTTACGACGCCCAGCGCCAGGTAGCGCCAGCCGTCAAGCCGGCGCAGGCCCTGCTCCCGGCCAGGATTGGCGCGGAAGATGGCGTCCCAGTCGTCCAGCTCGCTGGGCATGGGCCACAGTTCGAGCTGGACTTGCGTGCCGGCGGCCATCTGCCCGCCGCCGAACTCGTCCATCACGTGCAGGCGCTGGCCGCCCACTTCGATGACGGCTTCCAGGTACTCGCCTTCGGAAGCGATGAAAGTGGCGGCGACGATGCTGGCCGTCACTTTTGCGCCTGCTCCAGCAGCGCCGGCAATTCTTTCAGCATCGCTTCGCGCGTGCGCAGGCCTGCCGACTGCTCGCCCTTCTGCTCGTCCTGCACCAGGCGCGCGAAGACGATGCTGCGTTCGCCCTTGCTGGCCCAGCCCACGAACCAGCCATAGCCATGCGCTTCATCAAAGCTGCCGTCGGCCTTGCGCGGGAAAGCCGCGCCCGTCTTGCCATGCACTTGCCAGCCGTCCACATCGGCCAGGCGGGTCAGGCGCCGCGTCTGTTCCATGGCCTGTTTGGACACGGGCAACTGATCGTTGACCAGCTTGCGCAGGAAGCCCAGCTGCTCGAGCGGCGAAATCTTCAGCGAAGAGCTGATCCACGAGCGTTCCAGGCTATTGTCCTTGCCCTTGTCGCCCGACACGTCCGCATTGCCATAACGCAAAGCCTTGGCGTATTTCTGGAAGCGCTCGGCGCCCAGCGCCTGCGTGATCTGCTGCGAATACCAGACGACGGAATACTGCATCCAGCGCGACGGGTCCGTATCCTGGCGCCAGGCCTCGCCGCCCCAGTCCACATAGCCCTGGCGGTATGGCAGGCTGGGCTTGTGCTCGTCCTTGAGGAAACCGGCGTCATAGCCCATCAGGCTGAGCGCGATCTTGAACGTGGACGCGGGCGTGACTCTGTCGAGGCAATTACCCTCCTGCAGCAGGACCGTGCCCGTTTTGGCGTCGGCCATGGCTGTGCAGATGGTGGCGGCCTGGGCTTGCGTGGCGGCCAGTACGGCGCCTGTCAGGCCGAGGATGAACTGGAAGAATGCGCGATATTTCATGGGCCTCCGGGGTTGGGGGAGTAGGACAAAGCGAAATTGTACCGGGCAGCACGGCGCGATGCCAGCGCTGATAACATTGCCTTGACGCTAGCGCCCTGCCGCTGCGCCCGGCTGGCGCTCCCTCTTCAGCCGCTCCTCTTCCAGCTCGTCCATGCCCAGCTTTTCCTCGTCGATCAGCGCATGCTCGCGCCGTTCGCGTTCCACTTCTTCTTCCAGGCTGTCATCGTCGATTTCCCGTTCGATTTTCTCCGGCATGCTGTCTACCTCCACGGTGGTTGAGTGAAAAGCTCAGGCAAGCTTGCCCGCCTGCGCCACGGCATCGTGCGGATGCAGACTTTCCATATGCCGTACGGTAACACGCACCTGCGCATAATGTTGCGCCAGCGCCGCCTGCACGCGGCGGGCCGCGTCTTCCACATACATCAGATTAGCACCATTCAAGCGCGCGAACGCCTGCTCGTCCGCCCTTCTCACGGCAGTCTGCAGAGGCGGCGCCATATTTGCAAGTAGCTTGCATTAATATGATGCGATATTTTTCTTGACGCGCTAACACATGTCAGATAATGTTGACACATGAAAGACATAAACACACCACCGACGGGCGAACGCTTGCTGGCCATGCTGGCGGCGCTCGACAACCCGCACCGGCTGCGCATCATCGCGGCGCTGGCCAGCGGCGGGCGCAATTACATCAGCCAGCTGGCGCGCGACCTGGGCATCAGCCGTCCCCTGCTGCATTTGCACCTGCAAAAGCTGGAACACGCGGGACTGGTCACCAGCCAGCTGGAGCTGTCGCACGACGGCAAGGCCCTCAACTATTTCGAGGCCAGCCCATTTGAATTGCGGCTGACGCCGGCCAGCATCGCCGCGGCGGCATCCTCGCTCACTCCCAACCCGGATCAATCCTGAACTGTAGAGGTCATCATGTCTGAAAATATCTTTTTTGCCGCCTTCTTCTTCCCCTGCACGGCCGCCGTCATCATCTTCGCCCTCAAATACACGTCCGGCATCGTGCAGGCGCGCGCCAGGCTGGCGCAGGACGGCGCCTACCAGGAGCTGACCAAGTCGATGGCCGCCGCACAGGTGGAAACGGCAGCGTCGCTGGCCGCCTTGAGCGCATCCGTGGCGCAGATCCAGGCGCGCCTGGGCAGCCTGGAAACCATCCTCAAGGAAGTCGAATAAAGCCCTTCATCGCCCCCCCATGACCAGGAGACCGCACCATGAATACCGTATCGACCGCCCGTCTGTATGCGCTGCGCGCCATGTATCTGCTGGTCGTCCTGGGCCTCGGCAGCGTGCTGTGGCCCGGCATCGTCACGCCGCACGCGCCGTGGGAACTGATGCGCGGCACCGTGAACTGCATGCTGGCCGCGTTTTCATTGCTGTGTTTGCTGGGTTTGCGCTATCCGCTGCAGATGCTGCCCGTGTTGCTGTGGGAAGCGCTGTGGAAGACCCTGTGGCTGCTGCTCGTGCCGCTGCCGCAATGGCTGCACGGCGGGGTAGATCCCGCCACCATGCAATATGTGTTTGAAATATCGTTCGTCGTGCTCGTCTACCTGGCCATTCCGTGGCGCTACGTGCATGCCCAGTACGTACGCAAGCCAGGTACGCCATGGCGCCAGCTCAGGCAGCCTTGCGAAACGTCAAATTGATGCGCTGCGCGCCCAGCACCGGGTGTTCGCCCTCCTTCAGCGGCGCCACGCCGTGGAAGCGCAGGCGGTCGGCGCCGCCCCATACCACCACGTCGCCATGCAGCAGGCCGATGCGCGCCGCCTTGTCGGCCCGCTCGGCGCCGCCGAACAGGAAGGTGGCGGGTAAACCGAGCGAGACGGAAACGATGGGCGCGTTGAAATCGCATTCATCGCGGTCCTGGTGCAGGGCCATGCGTGCTCCGGGCGCATAGCGGTTGACCAGGCAGGCGTCGGGAACAAAGCCCGGATAGCCGGCGGCCAGCGCCGCCTCTTGCGCCAGGCGCAGGAATACGGGCGGCATGGGAGGCCAAGGCAAACCGCTGGCCGGATCGAGGCGCGCATAGCGGTAGCCGCGTCCATCCGTGACCCAGCCCAAGGGGCCGCAATTGCTCATGGCGACCGACATGCGCAAGCCGCCCGGCGTGGCCATGTGGCGCAGGGGGGCGGCCAGCACGATGGCGTCCAGCGCCGGCAGCACCTCGTCCAGATAAGTCAGCGCAAAACCGCGCAGCAGGATGGACGCGGACGAGCCCGGCACCAGCGGCGCGGGGCCGGCCGGGACTTGCTCTTCATCGGCGAACAGGGACAGGTTCATGTTGCCTATTTTAGCCGCGCCACACAAAAAGCGCGCGCGGCTGTGCCGTGGTGCGCTACAGTAGCGCTTCCAGCCACTACCGCCCTCTTTCACGATGGATCATTACGCCGATTTGCTGCAAACCCTGGCGCAACAGGAAGAATCCCTGCAATTCGAACGCTTCGACAACGATGCCGCGCTGGCGGTGGGCCTGTGGATCGTCGAAGAAGTGCGCAAGCGGGGCAAGGCCGTCACCGTCAACATCACGCGCAATGGCCAGGTGCTGTTCCACCACGCCATGACGGGCGCCACGGCCGACCAGGCGGACTGGATACGCCGCAAGAACAACACGGTGCAGCGCTTTTGCCGCAGCTCCTACTACATGGGCATCTCGTATAAAAGCCGGGGCAGCACCTTCGAAGACGTGAAATACCTCGATGACATCGAGTACGCGGGCCACGGCGGCGCTTTCCCCCTGCTGATACGCGGCGTGGGACTGGTCGGCACGGTAACCGTGTCCGGCCTGGCGCAGGCGGACGACCACGCGTTGGTGGTGGCCGCGCTGCAGGCGCAGCTGGAACGCTAGGTTTCCAGCGCCCGGCGCAAGGCGGCGCGCGCCAGCAGCCGCGTGGAGTCCAGGGTCGGCAGTGGCGAATTGGCGTCGCTGATGATCAGCGGGATTTCCGTGCAGCCGAGGATGACGGCGTCGCAGCCCTGCTCCCGCAAGCCGCCGATGATGGCCTGGAAGCGCGCCACGCTGGCTGGCTTGACCACGCCCGGCACCAGTTCTTCCATGATGATGCGGTTGATCTCGCTGCGTTCGTCCTCGCCGGGGCGCACGCAAGCGATGCCGCGCGCGGCCAGCTTGTCCGGATACACGGCGCTGTCGACCAGCCAGCGCGTGCCCGTCAAACCCACTTTCTTGAAACCACGCGCGGCCGCTTCGGCGGCCACGACGTCGGCGATATGCAGCCACGGCAGCGGCGAACGGGGCGCCATCAGCTCGAACGCCTGGTGGATGGTGTTGTCGGGGCAGATCAGGAACTCCGCGCCGGCCGCGTGCAGCTTGTGCGCCGACGCCAGCATCAGCTCGGCGACGCCGGCCAGGTCGCCCCCGTTCAAACAATCCACGTAGCGCGCCAGCGGCGGCGTGTGCATCGATACTTCCGGGTGTTCATACGCTCCCAGCGCATGTGCGCCCTCTTCGCAAATCGTGCGGTAGCACAGGGCCGCGCCTTCGGCCGAACAGCCGACGATGCCGATATGTTTGCTCATGCTCTTCCTCCTTGATTAAATGCGCTGGCCACCGTCAATGGGAATTTCCGCGCCCGTGATGTACGAGGCGCGCTCGCTGCACAGGAACTCCACCAAATCCGCCACTTCGGCCGTCGTGCCCAGGCGGCGCAGAGGGATTTGCGTGTCGACGATGTGCGAGGTGCCCGGCGACAGAATGGCCGTGTCGATCTCGCCCGGCGCGATGGCGTTGACGCGCACGTTCAGCGGCGCCATGTCGTTGGCCATTTCGCGCGTTAGCGACGCCAGCGCCGCCTTCGAACTGGCGTAGGCGGAACCGGCAAACGGGTGCACGCGGTAGCCGGCGATCGAGCACAGGTTTACGACGGAGCCGTGCGCGTTCGATAATTCCTGCGCAAAGCCGCGCGTCAGGGCCAGAGGCGCAAAGAAATTCGTGTTGTACATTTCCTGCCACGTCTGCATGTCGGTGGTCAGCGAATTGACGCGCGAGCCGCCCGGCCCTTTCGGCGACACGCCCGCATTGTTTACCAGCGCATGCAATTTGGAGTCGCCCAGCATGGGGCGCAGGGTGTCGACCATCTGCCCGATCTGGCTCAGGTCCGACAAATCCATGCACACATGCGTGTTGTGCTCCTGGCTGCGCGGGCAGCCGCCGGGAATCGGGCTGCGCGAGACGGTGATGACCCGCCAGCCCAGGCTGCGGAAGCGTTCCGCGACGGCGTGGCCGATGCCGCGGCTGGCGCCCGTGACGATGGCGGTTTTCTGTTCAGTCGTGTGATTCATGTTCGTCATGTTCTTCCTCGTCCTTTTCTTTCTGTGTTGCCCCGGCGTGCATGCGCTCCTGCCGCATCACATACGCGAGCATCTGCGTCCCGCCGTCGAGAATGTCCTGTTCGATCGCGCGCCGCGCGGCCGCGCCGTCGCGCTGGCGCAGCGCGCTGATGATGGCGTGGTGGTGGCCCACCCGCATGTCGGGCGAAAAGCTGGCGTAGCCGGCGGCGATCAGGGGCGCCGTCTGCATCCACAGATGGTCGACGAAGCGTTTCAATGTCGGCATGCCGGCCGCCTGCGCCAGGCCCAGATGAAACGCCTGGTTGCATTGCAGGGCCTCCGGCAAGTCGTGGCGCGCGATGGCCTCTTCGTTCGCCTGCAGCAGGCGCTCGAGGCCGGCCAGGGTGGCGTCGTCGATGCGCTGCGCCGCCTCGAACGCGCCCAAGCCTTCCAGCTCCAGGCGCAGCGCGCGGATTTCCAGGTAGCGCGCCACGCTGAGCACGGGCACGCGGAAGTCGCGCGGCGAGCGCAGCACCAGGGCTTCTTCCTGCACCAGTTGCAGCATGGCGTCGCGCACGGGCGTCACGCTCGTGCCCAGCTGCAGCGCCAGTTCGCGGATGCGCAGCCGGTCGTTGGGCTGGAAGCGCCCGGCCGCCAGCGCGTCGCGCAGCGTCGCATACACGGACTTGCCCAGATTGACGTGCACCAGGCTGTCCAGGGGATGATTCATAGTGGTTTTCAGATTCAAACAATTATGATGCATCATACATCAAGAGATAAAACAGTGTTTTTGCACGCGTGCGCCGCAGACAGGACGCAGCGCAAGCACGTACAATCAGCCGCCACCGTATCGAAAGGATTGCAATTGAACTGGGATTATCCGCACGCCCACACCCTGCCCGTCACGCCAGAACCTGGCGACATCGACGGCTTGCAGCACACGAACAACGCCGTCTACGTGCGCTGGTGCGAGCATATCGCCTGGCACCACTCGGCTACCCTGGGGCTGGACCTCGACGATTACCGGCGCCTGGACCGGGCCATGGCGATACGCCGCGGTGAATACGATTACCTGCTGCCGACGCGCGCCGGCGAAGCGCTGACCCTGGCCACCTGGCTGTGCGCCAGCGATGGCCGCTCCAGCATGGAACGGCGCTTCCAGCTGGTGCGCGACAGCGACGGCGCCACCGTCGTGCGCGGACGCTGGGACTTGATCTGCATCGAATTGAGCAGCGGCCGCGCGCGCCGCCTGCCGCCCGAGTTTTTGGCCGTGTACGAACCGGCCATCGTCGCGGCCGGCGCGCTGCGCGCAGACGACTAGGCCACCGTTTTGCGCGCCGTTCGGCGAAGATGCGGGGCTTTTCTTGCGCCCCCGCAGTGCAACATGCATTTCGCTCCTGCTTTGCCCATCCATGCTTTAGAATCAGCGACCTCAGCCCCGTAAAAACAGGATAAAACATATGACGGCAGTCGGGAATACCGAACCACAAGAGCTCAAGCGCGGCCTGAAAAGCCGCCACATCCAGCTCATCGCCCTGGGCGGCGCCATCGGCACCGGCCTGTTTCTGGGCATCGCGCAAACCATCAAGATGGCCGGACCTTCCGTGCTGCTCGGCTATGGCATCGCCGGCGTCATCGCCTTCATGATCATGCGCCAGCTGGGCGAGATGGTGGTCGACGAACCCGTCGCCGGCTCCTTCAGCTATTTCGCCGACAAATACTGCGGCCACCTGCCCGGCTTTTTGTCGGGCTGGAATTACTGGGTGCTGTATGTGCTCGTCAGCATGGCCGAACTGACGGCCGTCGGCATCTACGTGCAGTACTGGTGGCCGGGCGTGCCGACCTGGGTCTCGGCCCTCATCTTCTTTTGCGCCATCAACGCCATCAGCCTGCTCAATGTGAAGGCCTTCGGCGAGATGGAATTCTGGTTCGCCATCATCAAGGTGGTCGCCATCATCGGCATGATCGTCTTCGGCGCTTACCTGCTCGCTTCCGGCGACGCGGGCCCGCAGGCGTCGGTAGCGAACTTGTGGCAGCACGGCGGCTTCTTCCCGAATGGCTGGCAGGGGCTGGTGATGGCCATGGCCGTCATCATGTTCTCGTTCGGCGGCCTGGAACTGGTCGGCATCACGGCGGCCGAGGCGGATGACCCGAGCACGACGATCCCGCGCGCCACCAACCAGGCCATCTACCGCATCCTGATTTTCTATATCGGCGCGCTGGGCATTTTGCTGTCGCTGTACCCATGGCAAAACGTCGTCACCGGCGGCAGCCCGTTTGTCCTGATCTTCCATGCGCTCGACAGCAACCTGGTGGCCACGGCCCTGAACGTCGTGGTGCTGACGGCCGCCCTGTCCGTGTACAACAGCGGCGTGTACTGCAACACGCGCATGCTGTTCGGCCTGGCCAAGCAAGGCAATGCGCCGCGCGCGCTGCTGCACCTGAACCGCCGCGGCGTGCCGCTGGTGGCACTGGGCGTGTCCGCGCTGGCCACGGGCGCCTGCGTGGTGGTCAATTACTTCATGCCGGGCGAAGCGTTCGAAGTGCTGATGGGCCTCGTGGTCTCGGCGCTGATCATCAACTGGGCCATGATCAGCTGGATCCATTTGCGTTTCCGCGCGCAGAAGAAGGCCGAGGGCAAGACGACCCTGTTCCAGAGCCTGGGCTACCCGTTCACCAACTACCTGTGCCTGGTCTTCCTGGCCGGCATCCTCGTGATCATGTATTTGACGCCGGGCCTGCGCATCTCCGTCTACCTGATCCCCGTGTGGCTCGCCGCGCTGGGCATCGGCTACTGGATCAAGCAAAACAAGGCCAAGGCATAGGCTTGCGCAGTATTTTGCAATCGGCAAGCAAAAAGCCCGTCTTCGCAGACGGGCTTTTTGCATTCAGCGCGCGCCATTGCTAAGCGGCGGCGGCCCCGCCCTCGTCCGGCTGCACATCGGCTCGCCACATGCTGATGGTCTGGCCCGCATACGATTGCAGCAGGACGTCGTCGCTCAAGGTCAGCATCGCCTGCTGGCGCTGCTCCGCCTTTTTCTCGGGAGTCATGCCCAGCTCGCCCGTCTTGTACGGACCCAGCACAGGCAACAGGTCGCGCAGCACGGAATAGTTACCTGGCGTGGTCTTGTCCGATTCCAGCTTGCCCAGGAAATACTTCATGACATGCTCGGACTGGTTGCCCTCTTGCCGCAAGCTCGCCTTGACCATCTTGCCATCCTTGTAGGCCACCTGCGCGTCACTGCTGGCCGTATCTTCGATCTGGTGGTAGGTATAGTTCTGCGATTCCGTATTGTCCAGCAAGCGTAGCGGCACGCCAGGGACGAGCGTCTCATGGAAACTGGCGCTCAGCTTCGATTGCTGCTGCTGCCTGACCGAACGCTCATCCTGGCTGGCGCCGGCCTGCTGCGTCTTTTGCGACACGTCATAATTGAAGCCATCCTTTTCCGAACTGCGCATGGGATTGCTGAATTTCACGGTCTGCGACACGGAGGCGCTGAAATCGGCCAGCCCCGTCAGGATGGATTTGTCTTCGGCCGCCAGGCGCCACTTGCCCGTCTCGGGCGTGTCCGTGGCCACCTGCGGCGCGGCGGTATTGCTGTGCAAGGCTGTAAAGCTATCCTTGAGCATGGCCACCAGGCCTGCGTCGCCATGGCCGCGCGACGCCGCCTGGTCGAACTGCTTCATGTAGCTGCCCAGCGCCTTCGCCTGCTTTTCCTTGCTGCCCAGGGTATTGATCTGACTGGCATCGACCTTCAGCTCCAGGCTGCCGGCCTCGCCGCTGAAGCTGACCTTGCGCTGCGCGCCATCGGCCTGGAAGTCCAGGGTTTGAATACTTTCCGGCTCGCCGCGCACCTTGACTTCCGCATGCAGTTTCACCGAAGCCAGCTGCTGCTGGTCAAATTGCATCAAGCCTTCCAGCTTGATTTTCGGCGTACTTTGCCCCATGCCGTCGATGGCTTCCTGGAAGCCCTTCGCCAAGTCGCCCAGCGCGCTCGCTTCAGCGTCGCTGAGGTCGCCACTGGTCGTCATGCTCACGGCCAGCCCGTCCCCCTGGCTGTCGAGCGACAGCTTGACTTCCACGCCGCTGCTGGTCGTGATGCTGAGGGACACCCTGTCTTCGCCATTGCCATGCAGGCTGCCCGGCGCGATGCCGGACGCTCCATAGATATTCGGCGTGGTGCTTGGCGGCGGCTGCCGCATCGCCTGCGAGAAATTGTAGTTTCCCAGCTTGGCCTGTCCCAGCATTGCCGCGCCCAGGCCGCTGAAGCGGCCGCCAAACGCATACGACGAAAAACTCTTCGTCATCGCTTCGCTGACCTTGTCGCGCGTCGCGCTTTCCCACACCATCGGCGAAGGCACGAGAGACGACACGGCCGGCGGGCCGCCGAAAGCGACGATGGCGGAAGGGGTCGGCGCTGGCGATGAGGGCGTGTCCGCCCTGCTTGCCGTAGCGGCAGGCGCGCGGGACGGGCTTGGATTCCAGCTCGGGATCGGGGAGACGGAGGTCATGGTCGTTATGCCTTGCTAAACGAGTAGTGGTGTATGGGTGAGATATTCATAACTTTCAGTTTTTGATAACAATCAACCGTCAAGCTAGCCCACTTTCAGCCAGACGTGGGATACACGCCGCTTCAGGTGCCAGGCAGACACAGCTATAACGACGTGAAATGTGAAATCATGAGCACAATGTGGCATGAAAATTTTTCATTCTTGATACAAGTCACGCTCCGCCCCAGCGGCGGCGCCAGCGAGGGTGCAATTAGAACTGGTGTCGCAAGTAAATTCATACTGTTGCTCAAATGATGAAAGTGACTATGTGTGACTTTTCACCTACCAGCAATCTCTATGATCGCTGAGTGCTTCGTGATAAATCCGCATTTGCTTATTCGGAACAGGAAGCATGGCCTTAAGGAGGCAGTATGAAATTTATGAACTTAACCATAGCCAAGCGGCTCGGCCTGGGCTTTGGCCTGGTCGCCATGTTCCTGTTGCTGGTCATCACGCTGGGGCTGACCAGCATGCGGCAAATCCAGGGCCGCATGGACGAGACCACCAAGGTCAACAACGTCGAAACCAGCTTGGCCCAAAGCATGGATTTGACGGTCACCGAGCGGGCGCTGGCGCTGCGCAATCTGATTTTGCTCAAAGATGAGAAGGAAGTCCAGATCGAGGTCGCGCGCATCGCGGAGCAGGAAAAGAAATACACCGCCGCCCAGCAAAAGCTGGGGGCCATGTTCGCCAAGCGGGAAGGCACCTCGAGCGAAGAAAAAAGCCTGCTCGAACAAATCCGCATACAAAGCGAACTGGCGGCCCCCTTCATTCAGCGGGCCGCCGCGCTGGCGCTGGACCAGAAACAGGACGATGCCTACAAGCTGCTGCGCTATGAATTCCGCCCCGTGCAAAAGCGCTGGTGGGAATTGCTGCGCACCTTGATCGCCGTCGAGGAAAAGCAGAATAACGAGGCATCCAGCGTGGCCGAGGCGGCCTACAGCCAGGCCCGCCTGGTGATGCTGAGCATCGGCTCGCTGGCCCTGATCACCAGCCTGCTGGCCGCCGTGCTGATAACACGCAGCGTGACGCGCCAACTCGGTTGCGAGCCCGACGAAGCGGCGGCGATCGCCGGGCAGATTGCCAGCGGCAACTTGGCCGTGCCCATCCATACCCGCGCCGGCGATACGCACAGCCTGCTGTACGCCATGCAATCGATGCGCGACAGCCTGGCGCAGATCGTCCAGCAAGTTCACGCCAGCACCGAGACCATCGCCACGGCGGCAAGCCAGATCGCCATGGGCAACTTGGACTTGTCTTCGCGCACGGAACAGCAGGCCAGTACGCTGGAGCAAACCGCTTCATCCATGGAAGAACTCACCAGCACCGTGCGCATCAACACCGACCATGCGCGCCAGGCCAACGGGCTGGTCGAATCGGCCTCCGATGTCGCCACCAAGGGCGGCGCCGTGGTGGCGCAGGTGGTCGACACCATGGCGGCCATCGATGTCTCGGCGCGCAAGATCGTCGACATCATCGCCGTCATCGACGGCATCGCCTTTCAGACGAATATCCTGGCGCTGAACGCGGCGGTCGAGGCGGCCCGTGCCGGGGAACAGGGGCGCGGCTTTGCCGTGGTGGCCACCGAGGTGCGCAATCTGGCGCAGCGCTCGGCCGCCGCGGCCAAGGAAATCAAGGGCCTGATCGGCGACTCGGTCGACAAGGTCCAGGCCGGCAACCGGCTGGTCGAACAGGCAGGATCGACCATGCACGAGGTCGTCGCCAGCGTCAAGCGCGTCACCGGCATCATGTCTGAAATGATGTCCGCCAGCCAGGAACAATCAGCTGGCATCGAGCAAATCAATATGGCCGTGACGCAAATGGACAATGTGACGCAGCAAAATGCGGCACTGGTCGAAGAAGCCGCCGCCGCGGCGCAAGCGATGCAGGAACAGGTCAACAGCCTGAACGATGTGGTCAGCGTCTTCCGCGTGGGCAACATCGCTGGCGGCCGCGATGCGGGGCTGCGCGTGGTCAGCCGTCCTCCACCGCCGCTGGCGGTGCGGCGCGCGCCCGCCACGGCAAAGCCGGCCCGTCCGGCCATCGCCAAGCCCAGTGAAATCGAGTGGGAACAGTTTTGAGCCGGCAACGGGGGAGTGGCGCACGTGGGTAAACTGGAACAGATCGCCGCTGCGGGCGACGTGGTGGCGAAGCACATCTTCCCGCATGCAAGCCATATCGGCAAGGAACAACGGGGCCTGCTGACCGGCCAGCAAGGCGCGACGCTGTGGCTGACCGGCCTGAGCGGCGCAGGCAAGTCGACGCTGGCGTACGCGCTGGAAAGGCAGCTGCTGGCAGAGGGCCACCTGAGCTGCGTGCTCGACGGCGACAATATGCGGCACCACCTGAATGGAGACCTGGGTTTCTCTCCCCGCGATCGCCAGGAAAACATCCGCCGCAGCGCCGTCGTGGCCAGGCTGATGAACGATGCCGGCATGATGGTCATCTGCGCCTTCATCTCGCCGCTGCGCAGCGACCGCGAGATGGCGCGCCAGATCATCGGCAGCGACAATTTTATCGAAGCCTACATCAGCACGCCGAGCGCGCTATGCGAGGAACGCGACCCCAAGGGACTGTACAAAAAAGCGCGAGCCGGACTGATCCCTGCTTTTACCGGCGTCTCCGCGCCCTACGAGGCACCGCTGGCGCCGGCGCTGATGCTGGACACGGGCTTGCTGTCGCTGGAACAGGCCTGCGAACGGCTGTTCCAGCAACTGTGCCCGCGCTTCATCTGATGCCGCGCGGCTACCTTCTTGAGGAATGATGAGATGAGCAGCAACCACCATCCCGGCCACGGCGCGCGCCCGCGCCCCGTCATGATGATCCCCTTGCGCCGCTGCGGCAGCCATGCCCTGCGCCTGCGCCTGAACCTGTCGCAGCAGTTTTATTCACCGTATCCACTGCACCTGGTCGATATGATGCCGCTGCTGCCCCTGTACGGCGACTTGCGCGACGACCGCGCCTACTTTCGCCTGGTGGTCGATGTGGTGGGCCTGGCGGCGGCCAGCATGGTCAAGTGGCCGGGGATCGTCTTCGATCCGGTGGAAGTGTTCGAGTCGCTGCGCGGCCAGCCGCGCAGCATCCACCGCGTGGCATGGGAGCTGCTGCTGCGCGCGGGCGAACGCCGCCAGGCGCAGGTGGTGATGGACAAGTCGCTCGACAGCGTGCACTACGCCGACGACATCGTGCGGCTATATCCGGACATGCTGTTCCTGAACGTGGTGCGCGATCCGCGCGCGCAAGTGGCGTCGATGAACCGCGCCATCATCCACGATTTCGACACGCTGCTCAATGCCAGGACCTGGCTGGCCGCCCATGCGGCAGCCGACCATGTCGTGCAACGCTATCCCCGGCGCGTGCTGACGATACGCTATGAAGATTTCCTGTCGCGGCAACAAGAGACGCTGGAAACGGTATGTGACTTTCTCGGCATCGCCTTCCTGCCGCAAATGCTGGACGTGGCCGCGTCGGCGGAGGCGCGGCAAATCGCGCAGCTGTCATCGCTCTGGTCGGCCAACTGCTATGCGCCGATCGCGACCAACATCGACAAATTCAGGCGGCAACTGTCGGACGATGACATCAACCTCATCGAAACGCTCACCGGCCCGTATATGGACCGCTACGGCTACGCGCGCCTGAGCCGCGGCGACGTCAACATCACGCCGGCGCTGATCGAGCTGGCCGGCATGCGCTCGGCGCAAGGACGCGAACGCGCCTGGCACGCCCTGGAACAGGATAACTTCCGCGATTACGTGCTGCGCCGCTGCCGCGCCGACTATCTGGCCCAGCTGCATGCGCGGCTCAGCCAGGCCAGCGGCGCGCTGGGCAGCAGCACCATCGTCACGCTGGATCAACTCGACCAGGGCGCGTTTGTCGTCAGCGACTAAGCGCCTGGCCATCGCCTGCCCCAGGCTGCGCTCCTGCGTCTGAAGGCGACTTGTTGACCGGATAGCTCTCCTGCATCGACAAGCATCAGCTTGCCGCCGCTGCCGGCCCGGCAAGCCATGATCAATGCTCTTTGTTTTCTAAAAACAACAACTTCAATATCGGCCGGCAATGTCCACTAGAATGGTGGGCATATGAAACATATGATTAGCGCGCCGGTCGCCAGTTTCACCGATTTGCTGCTCGACGCCGTGTGCATGGTGGACGTGGACGGGCGCTTCGTCTTCGTCAGCGCCGCCTGCGAACGCATCTTCGGCTACACGCAGCAGGAAATGGTCGGCAAGCAGATGCTCGACCTGGTCGCTCCCGCCGACCGCGCCCGCACCCTGGCCGCCGCGCGTGCCATCATGGATGGCCATGCGCAGACGCATTTTGAAAACCGCTACCTGCGCAAGGATGGCAGCCTGGCGCACATCATGTGGACGGCCCGCTGGTCCGCCGCCGACCAGCTGCGCGTGGCGGTGGCGCGCGACATTACCCTGCTGAAACAGACGCAGGCAAAGCAAGCCGCGCTGTACGCCATTTCCGAAGCCATGCAGGCAACGCAAGACTTGCCCGCCCTGTTGCACCGTATCCAGCACATCATCGGCGAACACTTGCCCACGCGTAGCCTGACCTTGCTGCTGCATGACGAACACGGCGCCCAGCCTTTGATGACCTGCCATGCCGACGACAGCGCACCGCAGCCGACGTCTTCGCTGGCCAGCCTGCTGTGCGATGAAGTGCTGCGCAGCGGCCGCCCCCTGCTGCTGCAAGCGGGACAACTGGCCGGACTGCCGGCGGCGCTGCAAACGGCGGCCGGCGCCCAGTCCTCGTGCTGGCTTGCCGTACCGCTGTATTCGTCCATGGGCAGCATCGGCGCGCTGGCCTTGCAAGGCGGACAGGACGCCGTCATCGGCACCGAGCAAGATCAGGATCTGCTGCAGTTTGTCGCCAAGCAGCTTGCCACCGCCATCGAGCGCCGGCAGTTGCAGACGCAAATGCAGTTCATGGCCATGCACGATGAACTGACCCGCCTGCCGAACCGCCGCCTGTTCCACGACCGCCTGCACACGGCATTCGCGCGCGCGCACCGCCAGGAAGGCCGGCTGTCGCTGCTGTTCCTGGACTTGAACAACTTCAAGCGCGTCAACGACGACCACGGCCATGCCTGTGGCGACCTGCTGCTGCAAACGGTGGCGAACCGCCTGCGCGATTGCATGCGCGAAACCGACACCCTGGCCAGGATGGGCGGCGATGAATTCGTCGTGCTTCTGGAAAGCAATGTCACGCCGGCCGACGTCAAGCTGATCGAACAAAAGATCCACGCAGCCCTGGCCGCGCCGCTGCACCTGGGCAACGGACAGCAATTGCAGATCGCCGTCAGCATCGGCGTGGCCCACTATCCGGAAGACGGCGATACCATGCAGTTGCTGCTGCGCCATGCGGACCGGGCCATGTACGCGTCGAAGGTGCTGGCCGCCGCCTCGCGCTAGCGGATGCCGCTCCTGGCGACAGTGCCCCATGCTATACTTTCCCGCGATGCTGAGACTCTTCAAAACATGGCTGATCCTGCTGTTGATCACGGCGGTGCCGCTGCAAGCGGCCGCTGCGGGCGCCACGCGGCTGTGCGCGCCGCTCGCTGCCTCGCCTGCCGCCGCCATGACAGCCGCCTGCCAGCATCACGATGCGCAATCATCCACCGTCCCGGACAGCGCCAGCACGCCAGAAGACAGCAAGTCCCCTGCCAAGCCCCCCGCGTGCGGCGCCTGTTCCAGCTTTTGCCTGGGCGCGCTGATGCCGCCCTGTTTCCCCCTGCCTGCCGCCGTGCTCAACGGCGCGGAACACGCCGCCGTAGCCAATGCCACCCTGCTGACAGGATTCATTCCCGACGGCTTGCGCCGGCCGCCGCGACCGCTTTCCGCTTAAATTCCAAGCTCGTCCCAAGCAGGCCACCCAGGTGGCCACGATAGACCTACTTCGTCTGAAAGCAACACATGATCAAACATTTATTAGTGCGCGGCGCTTTCGCCGCCATGCTGGGCCTGCCCACGTTCGCCATGGCGGCCCTGCCCGTCATTGAAGTCTACAAGAGCGCCTCGTGCGGCTGCTGTTCCGCATGGATCAAGCACCTGGAAACGAACGGTTTTACGGTGCGGGCAAAAAATGTCGAGATGCCGGCGCAATACCGCAAGCTGGCCGGCATTCCCGACGCGCTCGGCTCCTGCCACACGGGCCTCGTCAACGGCTACGCCATCGAAGGCCATGTGCCGGCCAGCGAGATCAAGCAGCTGCTGCGCGAGAAACCCAAGGCGAAAGGCCTGGCCGTGCCGGCAATGCCGATGGGTTCGCCTGGCATGGAAGGACCGCGCAAGGACCCGTATGACGTCTTGCTGGTCAAGAGCAATGGCAGCACCGAGGTTTACAAACACTACAAATAGACACTGAGAAGAAATGAAAAACGCCGCCGGAATCGCTTCCGGCGGCGTTTTTTATCAGGCAGCAAAGAACCTGCCGCCTGTCAGGACTGCATCAGATGCTGTCCAATACCGCATTCAGGCTGGCGCTAGGACGCATGACCGCTTCCGTCTTCGCCGGATCTGGCAGGTAGTAGCCGCCGATATCCGTTTCCTTGCCTTGGACTGCTTTCAGCTCGGCAACGATCTTTTCTTCGTTGTCGGCCAGGGCTTTGGCCACTGGCGCAAAATGCGCTGCCAGTTCCGCATCGTCCTTCTGCGCTGCCAGAGCTTGCGCCCAGTACATGGCCAGGTAGAAATGGCTGCCGCGGTTGTCCAGTTCGCCGGTACGTGGCGATGGCGACTTGTTGTTGTCCAGCAGCTTGCCCGTGGCTTCATCGAGGGTTTTCGCGAGGATTTTGGCCTTCGCATTGCCCGTCTTGATGCCCATGTCTTCCAGCGACACGGCCAGGGCCAGGAACTCGCCCAGCGAATCCCAGCGCAGATGGTTTTCTTCCACCAGCTGCTTGACGTGCTTAGGAGCCGAACCGCCGGCGCCCGTTTCGTACATGCCGCCACCGGCCATCAAAGGCACGATCGACAGCATCTTGGCGGACGTACCCAGTTCCAGGATCGGGAACAGATCGGTCAGGTAGTCGCGCAGGATGTTGCCGGTCACCGAGATGGTGTCCAGGCCGCGGAAGGCGCGTTCCAGGGTGTAACGCATGGCGCGCGTTTGCGACATGATCTGGATGTCCAGGCCCTTGGTGTCGTGATCCTTCAGGTAAACCTGTACCTTCTTGATCACTTCGTTCTCGTGCGGACGGTAGGAATCGAGCCAGAACACGGCAGGCATGCCCGAGTTGCGCGCGCGCGTGACGGCCAGCTTGACCCAGTCGCGGATCGGTGCGTCCTTGACCTGGCACATGCGCCAGATATCGCCCTCTTCCACCGTTTGCGTCAGCAGCACTTCGCCCGTTTCCAGGTCGGTGATGTTGGCGGTGCCGCCTTCCGGCACTTCAAACGTCTTGTCGTGCGAACCGTATTCTTCCGCTTGTTGCGCCATCAGGCCCACGTTCGGCACGGTGCCCATGGTCTTCGGATCGAAGTTGCCATGCCATTTGCAGAAGCCGATCATTTCCTGGTAGATCCGTGCGAAAGTCGATTCCGGCATGACTGCCTTGACGTCTTTCGGACGGCCATCGGCGCCCCACATCTTGCCGCCGATACGGATCATGGCTGGCATCGACGCGTCGACGATGATGTCGTTCGGCGAATGGAAGTTGGTGATGCCCTTGGCCGAATCGACCATGGCCAGTTCCGGACGGTGGGCGTGGCAGGCGTGCAGGTCCTTGAGGATTTCATCCTTTTGCGACGCTGGCAGGGTGTCGATCTTGTCGTACAGGTTGCTCATGCCATTGTTGACATTCACGCCCAGCTTGTCGAACAACTCGGCGTGCTTGGCGAACGCGTCCTTGTAGAAAATACGCACGCAGTGGCCGAACACGATCGGGTGCGAGACCTTCATCATGGTAGCCTTGACGTGCAGCGAGAACATCACGCCCGTCTTGAATGCGTCGTCGATTTCCTTCTCGTAGAACTCCAGCAGCGCTTTCTTGCTCATGAACATGCTGTCGATGATTTCGCCCGCTTGCAGGGAAACCTTCGGTTTCAGCACGATGGTCTTGCCCGAGGCCGTGACCAGTTCCATCTTGACGTCGCGGGCCTTTTCCAGGGTCAGCGATTTTTCGCCATGGTAGAAGTCGCCATGGTGCATGTGCGACACGTGCGTTTGCGACGATTGGCTCCACTCGCCCATCGAGTGCGGGTGCTTGCGCGCATACTCTTTGACGGCCTTCGGTGCGCGGCGGTCGGAATTGCCTTCACGCAGGACCGGGTTGACGGAGCTGCCGATGCATTTGCCGTAACGGGCCTTCAAGGCTTTTTCTTCTTCCGTCTTCGCATCTTCCGGGTAGTCCGGCAGCTTGTAGCCACGGCCTTGCAATTCGCGCACGCAAGCGATCAGCTGGCCTTGGGAAGCGCTGATGTTTGGCAACTTGATGATGTTGGTGTCCGGATTCTGGGTCAATTTGCCCAGTTCAGCCAGGGTATTCGGGACTTTTTGCGCGTCCGTCAGGAATTCGGGGAATTCGGCCAGTACACGTGCCGCCACCGAAATATCGCTGGACACCACGTCCACGCCAGCCGGCGCGGTGAATTTTTTGATGATTGGCAGCAGGGAATACGTCGCGAGCAGCGGCGCCTCGTCAGTCAGCGTGTAGATGATTTTGGATTTTTGTGTTGCCATGTTCATTCCCTTGTATGCGGTGATGCCTGGTGGTTAACTTTCTTCATTCCAAACACAGGACGGTTAGCCTTGCTTTGGACGGCTAGTGTGCCGGCGGTGACGCCGTGCTTGCCCACCACGTATTTTAGACTGTCCTGCCGCTGTTTGTGTATCCGATGGCGTCGAATCTTATATAAGACAGCAAATATCTGAAGCAGACGGGAGAATATGGCGGTTTTCCGCATGGAAATAGATGCAAGCAGGCACGCAAGCCATGTATGCACCCATGGAAATAAATATGTAAACGGAAATATATTTGAGCAAATCGTCTCGCGCTCACTCGTTTTTGACGATCCCGCGCACGTTCGTCAACGCCAGGCAGACGTTCAGGATGATCAAGGCCCAGGCCCCGTCATGCCAGCCCCAGCAGACCCACAGCACATTGCTGAACAGGAAAACCCAGAAGCCGGCAAAGCGCCGCGCGGCCGCGCGCGACCCCACGAGCCAGGCCGCCAGCAGCGAAGCGGCCATGGCGGGCCATTGCAACAGTTCAATGAAGTCGGACATGGCGCCTCCCGTTTGCGGGGAGCGTAGCAACATTTCCCCGATATCAGCGCACGCTTGGTAGACGGCAACAACATTGATATTTATCAAATTGACAGCCCAAACCCTGGGCTACTGTCGGTGCCATCTTTGATCTGAAACAGAAACTCTGCTGCCAAGAATCGACCATTCCAGACACAACGCCAGTTTTCGCCAGGCTCTTCATTCCCCAGCTGATAACGCTCGCCAAGTGCCGTAACACGCAGCGTCCCCGTCCCTTGCATACACGTGCAGGGGGAACTTTTGCTAGCGATTTTGCAGCCTTTTGATTAATGAACGTTAAAAAGGAATTTCGTATGAGCACGTATTCTGACATTTGCATCGTTGGCGCCGGCATAGGCGGCTTGATTTGCGCCAGCCGCCTGATCGACGCCGCCGCCAGCAGGAAGCTGCGCATCCGGGTATTCGACCTGAATGCCACCGTGGGCGGCCGCATCCAGTCGCGGAAAATAGATGGCGAGGAAATCGCCGAACTCGGCGCCGCCCGCTATTCGCCGCAGCTGCACCCACATTTCCAGCAACTGATGCAGGGCAGCGGATTGCCGCATGCGGTCTACCCGTTCACTGAGGTCATCTCCCACGATAGCGTGCTGGACGAGCTGAAGGCGACGCTGGATGAGCTGAGCCCGAGGCTGGCAGAGCATCCGAACCTCTCCTTCCTCGATTTCGTCAGCCATTACCTGGGCGCCGCCAAGGCCAGCCACATCATCAAGGCGACCGGCTATGACGCCTTGCTGCTGCCGATGGTGTCGGCGGCCATGGCCTACGACATCATCAAGAAACACCCGGAAACGCAGCACTTCACGGAAAACGCCACCAACCAGTGGCACTATGCCACCGATGGCTACCATGCGCTGCTGTGCCAGTTGCAGCACCAGGCCCAGGTCGCCGGCGTCGAATTCCAGCTCGAACATCGCTTGCTGTCCGTTGAAAAATCGGGCGCCGACCATGTGCTCGCCTTCAGCCACCACGGCGACACGCAGATGCACCGCACACGTCATCTGGTGATGGCCATCCCGCCATCCGCCATGCCGCGCCTGAACCTGGATTTCCCGGCCGCATGGAGCCCGTTCCAGTACGACTCGCTGCCCCTCTTCAAGGGTTTCCTTACGTTCGACACGGCCTGGTGGGACGCGCTGGGGCTGACCGACAAGGTGCTGATGGCGGCCAATCCCCTGCGCAAGATCTACTTCAAGAGCGACAAGTATGTGCTGTTCTACACCGACAGCAAAAGCGCCAGCTACTGGCGCGACAGCCTGGAACTCGGTGAAGACGTGTATCTGGAGCGTGTCCGCAGCCACCTGGAAGAAGTCCTGCCGCTCGATGGCCAGCCGCTGCCGCAGATCAAGGCGCACTTCCACAAGTTCTGGCCGCATGGCGTCGAGTTTTGCGTGGAACCGGAAGCCGAACACCCGGCCGTCCTGCTGCACCGGGACGGCATCATTTCCTGCTCGGATGCCTATACCGGGCATTGCGGCTGGATGGAAGGCAGCCTGATCAGCGCCCAGCAAGCCAGCGGTCTGTTGCTGCAACGGCTAGCTCAACTGGACGAGGTCGCGGCCGCCAATGATACCTTCATCACTTCCTCGACCGAGCGCGCATGAGCCTACTTGACTTCCCCCGCCTGCATTTTCGGGGTTTTGCCCGCGCCAATGTGCCGACGGGGAATCGCAATACGCACGGCAACATCGATATCGCCACGAATGCGGTATCGATGGCGGGCGAGGCTGTCGACCTGAGCCGGCCGCCGTCCGAATTCCATGCGCACCTGAAACAGCTTGCCCCCCGCTTCAATGCAGAGGGCAAGCCCGATCCGGACGGCGTCTTCAGCCAGGCGGCAGGCTACAACTTTTGCGGCAATAATCATTTCTCGTGGGAAAACGCGCGGATCACGGGCGTCCAGCTTGGCGCTGGCGAGGTCGACACGCAGGATGCACTGGTGGGCGCCAGGCTGGGCCTGTGGGGCCACTACAACGAGTACCTGCGCACCACGTTCAACCGCGCCAGGTGGATCGACAACAACCCGGCACAGCCGGACACTACGCTGATCTACGCCGGCCAGTTCACCTTGAGCGACAAGCTGGCCACGCCCAACACGCCCACCTTGTTCACAGCCGATATCGCGCAGGCGCACTCGGTACGCTGGCTCGGCAGCGGCCATGTCACGGAACGCAGCGGGCATTTCCTGGACGAGGAATTCGCCCGCTCCAGGCTGTTCCAGTTTTCGGTGGCCAAGCAAGATCCGCATTTCCTGTTCAATGGGGATCTGCCGCTGCCGGCCAGCATGCAGGCCTTGCGGCAAGCCCTGGACGACGACGCGGTGCTGGGCCTGACGGTGCAATATGCGCTGTTCAATATGTCGACGCCGCTCAAACCCGATTCACCCGTGTTCTACGACTTGGCCGGCAGCATCGGCCTGTGGCGGCGCGACGAGCTGGCTACCTATCCGGCCGGCCGCCTGCTGCAGCCGCGCCAGGGCAGCCTGGGGCCGGTGCTGGTGAAAATGCATGCGGACCGCGTCGCGTTCAACATGCCGACCGCCATTCCCTTCACCACGCGCGACCCGCGCGCCGTCTCGGAACAGCATCCCACGCATGCCCTGGGCGACAAGCAGGCGCTCGGCGACCTGCTGCTGCAGGACGGCGCCGGCACCTTGCTGGCGCGGATACCCGAGCAGTTGTACCGCGACTACTGGCGCCATCACGGCGTCTTCGACGTGCCGCTGCAGCACGCTGGCGCGGCCACGGGTTCGCTCAGCCTGGGCAGCGCGCAGGTGCAGTGGGACGAAGCCGACTGGGTACTGCAATCGGACAGCAACCAGCTGTACCTGGAAGCGCCGAACCGCAACAAGCATGAGCAATTTCCGCAGACGATCACCGTGCAAAGCCGCTTCCGCGGCGAGCTGGCGGCGCCTGCGTCCCTGCCGGCGCAGGCCGAGGACGGCGCGCTGCTGGCCGTGGAGCAGCAGCCGTCGCCGCTCGGACATGGCTACACGGCGCTGACCCTGACGGGGCGCCAGCCGGGCGCGACCAGGATCGTGCTGGGAGCGGACAAGCATAAGCAATACCTCGGCATGCGCGTGCTGCCCGACGACTGGGACCTCGACGACGTACCGGCCGAACAGGTCGACTACGCCTTCCTCTACCGGCATGTGATGAGCTATTACGAGCTCGTGTATCCATTCATGTCGGACAAGGTCTTCAGCCTGGCGGACCAGTGCAAGTGCGAAACCTATTCGCGCCTGATGTGGCAGATGTGCGATCCGCAGAACCGCGACAAGAGCTACTACATGCCCAGCACCCGCGAACTGTCGCTGCCAAAGTCGCGCCTGTTCCTGAAATACCTGACGCAGGTCGAGGCAAAGGCCAAGGCGGCGGTGCCGGAAGCGGCGGTGCCGCCTGTCATCGGCAGCAAGGCCGAGCTGATCGAGGAACTGAAAAAGGCCATCGACCTGGAACTGTCGCTGATGCTGCAGTACCTGTATGCCGCGTATTCGATTCCCAACTATGCGCAGGGGGCGGCGCTGGTGCAGGCAGGCCGCTGGCTGCCGGCCGAGCTGGAGCTGGCCTGCGGCGCCGAAGACCGGCGCCGCAACAGCGGCACGCGCGGCGCGCTGCTGGAGATCGCCCATGAAGAAATGATTCACTATTTATTGGTCAACAATGTGTTGATGGCGCTAGGCGAACCGTTTTATAGCGGCACCCCGGTGCTGGGCCAGTTGGCGCGCAAGCGTTTCGGCCTGGACACGGAATTTGCGTTCGAACCATTTTCCGAACACGTGCTGGCCCGTTTCGTGCGTTTCGAATGGCCCGACTACATTCCCACGCCGGGCAAATCCATCGCCACCTTCTATATCGCGATCCGCCAGGCCGTTGCCGACTTGCCCGGCCTGTTCGAGACCGGCGGCGGCAAGCGCGGCGGCGAACACCATTTGTTCCTGAAAGAACTGACCAACCGCACCTATCCCGGCTACCAGCTGGAAGTGTCGGACCGTGACAGCGCGCTGTTTGCCATCGACTTCGTCACCGAACAGGGGGAAGGCGTGGCCGTCGATTCGCCGCATTTCGCCTCGTCGCACTTCCAGCGGTTGCGCGCCGTGGCCAGCAAGTTTTCAGCCTGCGACAAACCGTTCGAGCCGGCGCTGCCGGCGCTGAAGAATCCCGTGCTGGAAGCGCGTGCGGACTGCACCGTGGTAACCGACCGGAAGGCGCGCGCGCTGATGCAGCTGTATCAAGGCTGCTACGAACTGACCTTTTTGATGATGGCGCACCATTTCGCGCAGCGGCCGCTGGGCAGCCTGCGCCGCTCGCGCCTGATGAATGCGTCCATCGACATCATGACCGGCCTGTTGCGTCCCCTGTCGGCCGCCCTGATGAACATGCCGTCCGGCGTGCCCGGCCGCCATGCGGGACCGCCCGTGCCAGAGCCGGTCAGCAGCCTGATCAGCAGCGACTACAGCCTGGGCTGCAACATGCTGGCGCAGAAATGCCAGGCGCTGGCGCAGTACGCGCGCGGCCTTGAGAGCGATGTCATCGGCATGGCGCCGATAGAGATGTTGGAGTTTTTTAATCAGCAACTTACCGATTTATCTCGGGGAAAGATGTCAAGAGAGGCTTGAAATGCATAAAATCATTATCGTCGGCGGAGGCCTGGCAGGTAGCCTCAGCGCCATTTATCTGGCGCAACGGGGGCACGATGTCCACGTTATCGAAAAACGCGGCGATCCGTTGCTGGAGAATGCTGCAAACGCGGACCCGGTCAACTCGCGTGCCATCGGCGTGAGCATGACGGTACGCGGCATCAAGGCCGTCCTGGGAGCTGGCATCAGCAAGCAGGAGCTCGACCAGTGCGGCGAACCCATCGTCGGCATGGCATTTTGCGTGGGCGGCCGGCACCGCATACGCGAGCTGACCCCGCTCGAAGGCCTGTTTCCCCTGTCGCTGGACCGCACTGCCTTCCAGCGCCTGCTGAACCGGCATGCCGCCCTGCACGAAGTGAAGTATTACTTTGAGCATAAATGCCTGGATGTCGACCTGGAAAGAAAGATCGTGCTGATCCAGGGCCCGGACGGCGCCGTGCAGCAGCTGCATGGCGACCTGGTCATCGGCGCCGACGGCGCCCACTCGGCCGTGCGGCGCGCCATGCAAAGCGGCGTGCGCCGTTTCGAGTTCAAACAGAGTTACTTCCGCCACGGCTACAAGACGCTGGTCTTGCCGAACGCGGCGGATCTGGGTTTCCGGAAGGATTTACTGTATTTCTTCGGCATGGATTCCAAGGGCCTGTTTGCCGGCCGCGCGGCCACCATTCCGGACGGCAGCATCAGCTTCGCCCTGTGCCTGCCCTACACGGGCACGCCCAGCCTGGGCACGCTCAACCGCGAAGCCATGGCCGACTTCTTCAGCCGCTACTTCGGCAACCTGCCGCCGGACCGCCGCAAGGAGATGATCGACCAGTTCATGGCGCTGCCCAGCAACGACCTCATCAATGTCCGTTCCAGCACCTTCCACTACAAGGCCAATATCCTGCTGATCGGCGATGCGGCGCATGCCACCGCCCCCTTCCTCGGGCAAGGCATGAACATGGCGCTGGAAGACGTTCACGTCTTCGTTTCCCTGCTGGAAAAGCACGGCAATACCCTGGGCCCTGCCCTGTCCGAGTTCACGCAGCAGCGCAAGGTGCAGGCGGACGCCATGCAGGACATGGCCATCGCCAACTATGAAGCGCTGAGCAATCCGAATCTGATTTTCTTCCTGCAGACGCGCTACACGCGCTACATGCACAAGAAATTCCCCCGTGTTTATCCGCCAGACATGGCGGAGAAACTGTACTTCACATCGGTTCCTTACGATGAATTGCAGCAAATCCAGAAGAAACAAAACGTTTGGTACAAACTTGGAAGGGTAAATTAATGAACATTCTCGTTATCGGCGCAGGCCCCGCAGGACTGCTCTTCGCCAGTCAGATGAAACAAGCCCAGCCCGGCTGGAATATCAGCATCACGGAAAAAAATACCCCGGAAGAAGTGCTGGGCTGGGGCGCGGTGCTGCCGGGACGCCCGCCGCGCCATCCGGCCAATCCGCTCTCTTATCTGGAGCAGCCGGAACGGCTCAATCCGCAGTTCCTGGAAGAATTCAAGCTCGTGCACAACGACCAGCCCAACCTGATGAGCACCGGCGTTACCCTGTGCGGCGTGGGACGCCAGGCCCTGGTGCAGGCGCTGCGCGCCAAGTGCATGGCGGCCGGCATCGCGATCAGCTATGAAACGCCGCCGGCGCCCCGGGCGCAGCTGGAAGCCGAGTACGACCTGGTGGTGGTAGCGAATGGCGTCAATTACAAATCGCTGGAGTTGCCGCCAGCGCTGGTGCCGCACATCGATTTCGGCCGCAACAAATACATCTGGTACGGCACCACCCAGCTGTTCGACCAGATGAACCTGGTGTTCCGCAGCAATGAGCAAGGCATTTTCATCGGCCATGCCTACAAATACTCGGACACGATGAGCACCTTTATCGTTGAATGCAGCGAAGAGACGTACGCCAGGGCCGGCCTGGAAGCGCTGTCCGAGCGCGACGCCGCCGCATATATCGCCAAGACGTTCAAAGCCGAGCTCGGCGAACATGGGCTGCAGAGCCAACCGGGCCAGGGCTGGCGCAACTTCATGACCCTCAGCCGCGACCGGGCCTGCGACGGCAAGTTCGTCCTGCTCGGCGATGCGCTGCAATCGGGGCATTTTTCCATCGGCCATGGCACCACCATGGCGGTGGTGGCGGCCCTGCTGCTGGTCAAAATCCTCAATACCGAAGCTGGCACGGCTGCGGCCCTGGACAGCTTCAATGCCCGCGCCGTGCCTTTGATGCAATTGTTCAAGGACCACGCCAACGCCAGCCGTCTATGGTTTGAAACCGTAGGCGAGCGTATCGACCTGAGCAATGCAGAGCTGACCGACAGCTTCGACGCCCGCCGCAAGGACTTGCCATCGCTGCAGGAAGCGCTGATGGCCAGCCTTGGCTACGCGCTGGGCCGCTAGGGAGATACCATGCCGACACACGTCTCCCCGCCGCTGCTGCCGATGCAATGGAGCAGCGCCTATGTTTCCTACTGGACGCCGATGCAGGAGGACGACCAGATCACGTCCGGCTATTGCTGGTTCGACTATGCGCGCAACATCTGCCGCATTGATGGCCTGTTCAACCCCTGGCCGGAAAAGGAACATGGACACCTGCTGTGGATGTCGGAAATCGGCGACGCCAGGCGTGAACAAAGCCGCAAGCAGAAAGTGGCTTATGCACGGCAGGCGCAGGCAACTGGCGCACAGCTGCAGGGAACGGCGCTGGCCGACGAGGTGACGCCGTTTCAGGCGCTGTTCCTGCCGCAAGCGGTGCTGCTGGACGGCGGCGCCCGTCACGACGGCCGCCATAGCGTGCTGGGGCGGGAGGCGGATGCCTGGGTAGTCGAGCCAGCGGGCAAGCCGCCATCGGTGTTTTACCTGGAGGCCGGTGGCAACCGCCTGCTGCGCATGGTCACCGGCAACGACCCGCAGCACCGTTCGGTACGCGACTTTCCCAACCTGTCTGTCGGCGACATTCCGGACAGCATCTTTACGTCTTGCAACACCTGACCAGGGCATGGCGCGCGCCAGGGCCGCATGCGGCCGGCGCACGCGCCATCCCTGGCTAGTGTTTTTTGTTATTACTCTCGAAGGATATTGCTATGCCGCTGGTTGTTTACATTCTGGGGTTGACGATTTTTTCGTTAACCACCTCCGAATTCATGGTGGCGGGCATGATGCCGTCACTGGCCCTGGCCATGGACGAACCGGTGACACGGATCGGCTATCTGATCTCCCTCTACGCCATGGGCATGGTCATCGGCGGGCCGCTGAGCACCATCGTCCTGCTCAAGCTGCGCGTGCCGAACAAGCAGGGGCTGCTGTGGCTGCTGGGCTTTTATGTCCTGGCCCAATCCGTCGCCGCCTCCGCCACCAGCTATGACATCCTGGCCGTCGCGCGGGTGGTCACGGGCGTGGCCGCCGCCACCTGCTTTGGCCTGTCCCTGGCGATCTGCGCCGATATCGTCAGCCCCAACGCGCGCGGACGCGCCGCCGCCGTCGTGATCGGCGGCCTCATGCTCGCTTCGGTGGTGGGCGTGCCGGTCGCCACCCTCATCGACCAGCACCTGGGATGGCGCGCCAGCTTCTGGCTGGTGGTGCTGCTCGCGCTGATGTGCCTGGCGCTCATCACCGTGCTGGTGCCGCGCACCAAGCCATCCGAAGTCGTCAGCCTCGGCAATGAACTGGCAGAGTTCCGCAACCGCAATCTGTGGGCGGCGTATGCCAGCAGCGGCCTCATCATCGGCGCGATTTTCGCGGCGTTCAGCTACTTCGCGGCCATCCTGACGGAAGTTACCGGTTTTCCGGCCTCCGCTATCCCCTGGCTGCTGGGCGTCTATGGCGTCGCCAACGTGGTGGGCAATGGCGTGGTCGGCCGTTATGCGGACCGCTACACCACCGTCATCATGGTCTGGGGCATGGTCATCCTCAGTATCAGCCTGGCGCTGTTCGCCGTCTTTGCGCACGACAAGACCATCAGCGTTGCCCTGCTGGTCGTCACGGGCCTGGTCGGCATGTCGATGAATCCCGCCATCATCGCCCGCGTGATGAAAACCGCCCATCCGGGGCCGCTGGTCAACACCGTTCATACCTCGGTCATCAACATCGGCCTGGGCGCCGGCTCATGGCTCGGCGGCCTCGGCATCGCCGCCGGCTATGGCTTGCGCTCGCCGCTGTGGGTCGGTGTCGCGCTGGCAGTGCTTGGTCTCATCAGCTTGCTGCCTTACCTCGGGCACAAGTCGCGCGATTCGGTGCTGTCGCATTAGCGGCCGGCGAGGTGTCTTGACGGCCAGGCCCAATCCCGGCAAGATCATGGTGCTGGCTGACAAGCTGCCGGCAACAGCTACCCTCTAGCGCTGGAGCCACCACCATTGAGCCAGGAATATTCCACGGCGATGCGCGACCTACTTGCCGCGCGTGACGTCAGGCATGCCCGCACGCCGCCCGTCAGCGGACTGGCGCGGCAGCACTTCAGCGTCGCCAGCGAGCACAAGGAACTGCAGCTACTGGCCTGGCGCGATTATCTGGGCCGGTTCCTTGACCTCCAGGTAAGGCGCCAGCAGCTGGGCAATGGTTTTCACGCAGAACTCGACACGTACTTGCTGCCGGACATGGCATATCTGGATAGCCGCACGGACGCGGTTACCCAGCTGCGCAGCAATGAGCGCATCTCCACCGACAGCATGCGCGATTTCGTCTTTCACATCGCCGTGCAGGGCATTATCGAAACCAGCACGGCGCGCCCCAGCGCAAAAGCGCTGCAATACACGCCAGGCATACTGGCCCTGGACATGAACCAGCCGATGCGCATGGTGCGGCCGACGCGGGCGCATGTACTGGCCTTCTTCCTGCCCCGTGCCGCGGTCAGCGCGCACCTGCCCGACGCCGAAGCCATTCATGGCCGCATCGTCGGCTATACCACGCCACTGACGCGCATGCTGCCGGCTTACCTGAATATCCTATGCCAGCGCCTGCCAGCGCTGCCGGCAGACCAGCAAGAGCAGACGCTACGCACGTGCGCCCGGCTGATCATTGCCGCATTTGCCAAGCAGCAGCGCCTGGAAGAGCATGGGCGCGCTGTCGCCCGCGCCGCGCTGCAGGGACAGATCGAACACTATATCCAGGCGAACCTGCACGAGGAACACCTGACGCCGGACGGCGTGATGCGGACGTTTCCCGTCGCGCGCTCGACCATCTACCGCCTGTTTGAATCCCAGGGGGGCCTGGCCGCCTACATCCGCCATTGCCGCCTGCGCGACGCGGCACATGAACTGACCAGCATGCGCCATCTTGCCGTGACGCAGATCGGGCTGGGACTGGGCTTCAACAGCGCCTCCGATTTCTCACGCGCGTTCAGCCGCGCGTATGGCATGTCGCCGCGCGATTTTCGTGAACAATTCGGAAACAGTTCAGGCACAGTCCGGAATGATCTTTCCTCAAAATAATATTTTAAAAAAGTGAAACAGGGTGTCAAGTCGGCATGAACCGGGAATGGAGAATCAAGTTCCCTACCCGCCCGTGACAGCTGCGGGACCGGTTCCTACTCTCGACGGAGTTCTGCACCCATGCGTAACGACAACAACGATGCCACCTTCGCCCCCGCCCTGGCTCCGTACAATGAAAAGGCGAACGCCGCCATCGTCAAGGCGGTGCGCGCCAGGGACTGGACAAAGACGGCGGTGCGCTACGGTGAAATTTGTTTGACTTTGGCCAAGCCGGATGAGTTCACCGAAGTATGGAGCCAACTGGACCTGAGCACGTTCCCCCCCGACCTGAACAACATGCCGTGGATCGGCCTTTACCATTTCACGGGCAGCGGGCAGCGCGATGCGAATTGCCTGCCCGTCGGCGACATTGCGGTGTCCACCAGACTGGCTCCGCCGTATCAGCCGCCCCGGGCATCTCCCATGTTTTACCTGTCACCGTGCCCGGAAGCGCCGCCGTCCGCCCTGGGTCCCGCATTGGCGCATCCGACGGGGTTCCGTTTTCTGGTCAATGACAGAGGCTCCAAAAACCCCCGGGACATCTGCTATTGGCAGCCCATTGCGCCCGATGGCTATTACGCGCTTGGCATCTGCTTTAACGCCAGAGAACCGGACAGAAGCAAGTATTGGTGCGTGAGAAAAGACCTGTGCATTTCCGTCGACAAGATCCGCGTATGGCAAGAGCACGGATGGCACAGCAGCGGCAGCGTGGAAGCGCCGAAGGCGCGCCCGGACAAATGGAAGGATGTTCAGGATGGATACGTCCTTTTGTCTCCACTGGCGTATACCTATGGCAGCTTGCCGGCATTTTACTTGCGCCTGCCCATGGCCTGCCTCGACGTGGAGCCATTTGATTTTCCCGGCCCGCCACGGCCGGAGCTGGACCCGGCAATTGTGGTCAACCACAAGCTGAAGGCCGGCTTGAGCCCAGTCGTGATCGTCCCGTTTACCGCCATCCCCGGTGACGCCAGCAACGTACCCGACCAGCCATACACGTCACCCTTCTATTTCATCGCCGCCCAGCCGTATTACTTTTGCTACAACGTGTTATCGCCGACCGGGGGCGGCACCACGACGACAACCTACCGCGTCGGCGTGACCAAAGAAGAATCCACGACCTTCGAAAGGTCAACGTCGATCACCACGAATGTCGAGGTCGGTGCCGTGTTCGAAGGTCCCACCGCCTCGGCATCCCTTTCCATGACCAACACATTTTCATTAACGCAGCTGAGCGGCCGCACGGAAGAGACCAGCGTCGAATATTCGGAACAGCTGATCTTCAAGGAAACAGCGCGTGTATGGCAATGGCAATTGCTGACCGACCTGGTGGTGACGCGCTCGGATGGGACGCAGATCAGGCCCATCGCCTACCGGAATCAGGACCGCACCAACATTCCCCCGCCGGACAAGGCGAGCCCGCCAGAAGCCATGGAAAATTGAATCGCCGTTCTTTCCCAGCAGTACAACAGTGTGTTTGACATTTCTCATCCAACCAGGAGGTTTATATGAAACTGCAACGTCTGTTTTGCCTTGTCGCCTTGATCTCAGCCGTTTCCATGGCGGGTGCCGCCAAGCAGGAGAAGGAAACACCCAAGGAAAATGCGGCGGCCAGCCCGGCCACCACCAAGGCAGAGAAGGATGCCGCCGCGGACCAGCAAGGCCACGCCCCTTGCTGGTCCGCGCGGCAATGCAGCGGCAAATCCAGGCCCAATCTCACGCTTGAAGCGTGCAAGCGGGGCAGCTTCGGCAAGTCGTGGGGACTCGCTCCCGGTCCGGGCTGCAGGACTTTCTGATGGCGATACCTTGATCCTGCCCGCATGGCGCGGGCGTCAATAGCCCCGCCCGCACCGCCTGGCCGCTTGCGCGGCGGCGTGTTTCGGCTAGTGCTAGCTGATGACCGGCCTGGCACGTCCCGCCCGCGTCGCCAGCCAGCACAGGATGGCACCGCCGCACACCATCGCCGCGCCTTGCCAGAAGGCCAGTGACAGCGGCGTGCGCAGCAGCAGCGACGACAGCGCGGCGGACAGCACGGGAATGAAATACGAGGCGCCAGCCAGGATAGTGACGTTACCGTGAAGAATACCCACGTTCCACGCGGCGTAGCCAAAGCCCATGGCGCCGGCGGCCAGGACCAGATAGATGATGGCCTCGGCGGTGAATGCCATCTGGCCGCCCCCTTGCAGCAGGTACTTGGTCCACAAGCTGATGGAAACGAGGATGAAGAACAGGGTCACGCCGTTCTTGCCCTGCGCGAGGCGCGCCGTCACGGTGCAATACGCGGCCCAGATCAGCGCGCCCGCGAAGGCCAGGCCATAGCTGAGCGGGCTGCTCCGCACATTGGCCACGGTGCCGGTCACGTCAAAGCCCTGCTCGCCGCCCAGCACCCGGCAAATGCCGGCGACGGACAGCAGGAAACCCGGCACGATGAGGAAATTGCTCTTTTGCCCGTTGAACACGATAGCCGCGACAATGGTGAAGGTCGGCCACAGATAATTCACCATGCCCACCTCGATGGCCTGACGCGCCGTGCTGGCATAACCGATCGACAGCGCCAGGCACAGCTCATAGGTAACGAACAGCACGCTGCCCCAGACCAGATAGCGTCGCGGAAATTCGCTCAGCCTCGGATAACCCACGGACAACAGCAGGAACACTGACGCCACGCTGTACATCATCGCTGCCCCGCCCGTGGGACCCAGCAAGTCAGTGACAATGCGGATCAGCCCGATAATCGAGCTCCACAGCAGAATGGCGCCCAGTCCGGTCAGGGTGGCCTTGTTGATATTTTTCATGTGTATGTCATTCAGGTGAGGCAATCAAACGCCCGGCGGCACCAGCCAGGCGCCGGGCTTGCGAGACCATACACGGTGTCGTTCGCCAGGGCAATCAGCGGTGACAATTATTGAGATTTCATCAATTATTTGCGGATACTATATTCCAGTAACCAAACTTAAACAGGTGCATTCATGTCCGCTCCCAAGTTAGTGTCCGCCAGCCTCGCCGTCTTGTTCTGCGCCACCGCAGCCGCCGGCACGCCCGCCTACCAGCCCTTCCCCAAAGGCTATGGCTATCTGGAACCGGCAGAAACCCGCGCGCTGCAGACGGCCGTAAAGACAGGCGACAACGCCGTCGTGCGCGCGCACGGCTGGCGTCTGTGGGCCGGCATCATGCAGCCGGCCACCGGCCTGGACTGGCCAGTCTGGTACACCTGGCCCAACGGCACCGACGCGTTCGCCGACACCGCGGCGTTGAGCGGCACTGCGGCAGCCGCCACGGCGGACGTGAAGCCAGCCAAGCGCCGCATGGGCCGCCTGGGGGCGAGCACTTTGACTCCCGTCAACGTGCAAAACACGCCGTTTTACCGCATCCCGCAACAGGTCATCGCCGCGTATCCCGGCGCCATAGTCCGCACGACGGAAGGGGGAAAGACCAAAATCAGCATCCGCGACGGCATCCACTTCGCCTTCAACGGCGATATCATGATCGCGACGGAATCGCTGAGCAAGGAGGCGCTCGATTTCATACGCGACCCGAAACAGCCCGTCTACAAGCAAAGCACACTCGATGCCTTGTACAGCAAGGACGATCCAGCCAAGCGCGTGCACAATCTGAATGCGCCAGCCAGCTATGTCGTGACCAAGCACATGTATTGGCCCGTAAAAGCCCAGGGATTGACCGCATTGCCCGTGTGGCACGACGACTTCAGTGCCAAATATACCGGTTATGCGGGCTACGAAAAGTGGCGTACGGCCGTTGCCATCGACCCGGACGGCAAGCAGGTGGGCCAGATGGCCAAGGTCAGCTATCTGCACGGCCTGTACAAGCACGATACCACCACGCCATGGCCCGTCATCACCAAAGCTGCCAAGGTATACGGTTTGCAGGACTTCTACCACCACAAGGTGAGTGCGGCCGACTGGGCCAGCTTCGACGAAGCCGACAAGGCCATCATCAACGCCGCCAGCTACTGGCTGAACGGCCAGCCCTTCGGCGCCGGCGACTACCTGGTCACCGTCGCCATGCACATCAATACCAAGGAAATCCCAAGCTGGGGCCTGCAAAGCGTGTGGTGGTCGGACCGCCCCGACAGCATGCCGTATGCCGCCAACCGCCCGGCCGACCTCCAGGCCACGGGACCATGGAAACACTATCTGCTGACGGAAGCCTACGGCATCCCGGAAAAAGGCAACCCGGACCTGCTCCCCGTCGCCACCAACCCGTACATCGAACTGGTGACGCACCCGGTCGGCACCAGCTGCTACACCTGCCACGCCAACGCAGGCTGGCCCAGCAGCTTTAAAGCCATGACCCCGGGCGTCGCCAGCTATCAAAATCCGCAATGCCCGAACCTGCGCGCCTCGCTCAACCCCAAGAGCTCATGCCTGGCACCCTTCACCCTCACGGATTTCCAGTGGATCATCCCGGATCGGGCCGTGGGTAATTAACATACGCCGAGCAATTGCCGCAGCCCGGCTTGATGCCGGGAGGCGCATGCTGACGACTCAGGCTGCCGCCCTGAACAACTATCTTTAGCACATGCAAAACAAAAAAGGACTTGCAATTTCTCGCAAGTCCTTGATTCTGTGTGTATTCTTGGTGGGAAGTGCAAGTTTCGAATTAGAAACAAAGTAACCATAGATCACAATAGTCTACAACAGCGCAGGATGAAAATTTGTAACTTCTGGTATCTTTTGCGCTAAAGTGATCTGACGCCATTTTTCATTGCCCCAAGTTTTACCGAAAGTATCACAACCATATGTAGGTGAAAAAAGTAAAAAGACAGAGGTATTTTAACAATGGGCAGCACTTCCATTTCTGGCAGCGACTGCCCATATTTCTGGCCAGAATTAGTGCGCTTCAGAACGTCTCACAGACGTGGACATCGGCGAAACTTCAACAGAGCTTGATTTAATTCCCACTCGATTGTCAATGAAGTGGCTAAGCGCTTGATTTTTCGGTGCTTTTCAAACCATTCAGCAAGCGATACCCATCAAAATATCCTCATCATATCTGCACTTGGCAGCGAGTGTATTCACTCTTAGTCTGCGGATACCAGCAGCGCTCGCCAACAATCCGGCAGATCGTGAATGCGTCACCAGCAGGAACGATATGGGAAGTCCAGGCCGTCAGACTTGAGCCAACCGAAAACCGTTGCGCTCGTCGATCCGGACAAGGCTGTGAGCGCCGCACTGGCATGTGAGTGAGTTTGCCCATGTTTTCCTACTCGAAGTTAACCTTGTGCCAGCGATTCACGAAAGCCCCCTATGTCAGGATAGATGTCGCGTCACTTGCCGGCGCGCAAAGGCCTGCGAGATGCTCGATATCAGCCTGCGCACCTATCAACGCTGGACGCGGGAAGACGGCAATGGCAAGACGGACGGATGCAAAGGCTGCCGCTGCGCGGCGCCGGCCAACAAGCTCAGCGAAGACGAGCGGGGGCAGATTCTCACGCTCGCCAACAGCGCTGAGTTTGCCAGCAGTCCGCCTAGCCAGATCGTGCCGACGCTGGCGGGCCGGGGCGAGTACCTGGCGTCGGAGTCGACCATCTACCGGATATTGAAAGCCGAGCAGCAGCAACATCATCGGAGACGTGCCAAGAAACCGAGCACAAGGGCCGCGACGAGCCATTGCGCGACCGAAGCGAACCGTCTGTGGACATGGGACATCACCTGGCTGCCGGCAGGCGTGAAGGGGCTGTATTTTTACTGGTACATGGTGCTCGACATCTACAGTCGCAAAATCGTCGGACGTGAAGTCCATGCTGCCGAATCGGCCGAGCTGGCGTCGCAATTGCTGCGCAAGGCCAGCCTGGCCGAGGGTCTGGCGGGTCGCGCGGTTGTACTGCATTCGGATAACGGCAGCTCGATGAAAGGCGCGACGATGCTGGCGACGCTGGAAAAACTGGGCATCGTGCCGTCGTTCAGCCGGCCGCGGGTGAGCAACGACAATGCTTACGCAGAGTCCTTGTTCCGGACGTGTAAATACCGGCCGAACTACCCGGGCAAGCCGTTCGGCAGCATCGATGAGACGCGCGAATGGACACTGAAATTCGTGCAATGGTACAACCACCAGCACAAACACAGCGGCCTGAAATTCGTGACGCCGGCACAGCGCCACGATGGCCGAGATGCCGCGATCCTGCGGCACCGAGAGCACGTCTACGAGGCCGCGAAACAGCGGCGTCCGGCGCGATGGTCCGGCGCGACTCGGGACTGGGAATTGAAGGAGGAGGTCTGGGTGAATCCGGAGCGGAGTCAGCCAGAAGCACTAAAGCAAGCCGCATGACTTGACGCGACATCTTTGTTGACAACTACCGAGAATGCGAATCAAAGTCGAGTTTCGGCGCGAGAGAAGTGACACATTTCCTTTCCTTGCATCCCAGTTGAAACAATTGCTTTACAAATTCGGTAAGTCTTTGAAATTACTAACTAGTTTCAAATTTCCTGATTTTGAAAAGATAGATTGACACATTTACCCTCGCAAAAGTGACACTTTCGCTTTCCGCTACGTTATGCGCTGGCTGGAATGGGCCGTCCAGTTTGAGCGACACAGTGTCGCTCCGGAAAATTCCGCCGTTTGATCAACAACGCGCCAAAACCCCGCGTCGAAATGGGATCCGGCGCGGCGCTGGCTTCAGAACATTGCCTCGTACTGCAGACGCACAACGGCCTGGCGCGGCATATAAGATCTACGCTCGTTGAACGTGTTGCCGTCGTCGTATATCTGGGCGTCACGCCGTGTGCGGTGCAGCAGATCGTTGGCTGAAAAACGCCATTGACCTCCCAAGGCCGGCCATGCCACATATGTGTCGAGTTCGCGCAGAATGGCTACGCGGGTGGTCAATGCCGGTGTCCGTCGCGCGACATTGCCGTCGACCACATGCAAATTCAGACCTGCTGTAATGCCGGCATTGAAGCGCAGGTCGGCGCCGACGTTGGCGGTGAGCGGTGCTTGCGCTGCAAGCCGATTGTTTGGGCCCGGCAAAATATCGACGCGCGACCAGTTACGACCGACATTGACGCGCAGATCCGCTGAAGGCCACCCAGCGAGCGGTGGCGCTATAGGTATCTTGACGTCGAATTCGATGCCATGCATTTCCGCTCGGCCAGCGTTGATGGGGGCGCTAATCCATTTATCGTTCTCGATCCACAACTTTCGTAACACAACGTCGTGAATCTGGCGCGCATAACCGGACACGCTGAGCACACCATCGCGACTGAAATAAGATTCGTATGCCACATCGAGTCCCCAGGCCAGCTCGGGCCGCAAATCGGGGTTGCCCTGCATATCTGGATTGGTTGCACTGTTGTTGTTATTGGTGGGATAGCGACGCGGTACCAGGTCGAGCGCTTGTGGCGCTTTGTAGGTCCGGGATAATGCGGCACGCAGCTGGTCGCGTTCACGCCCGGGCAGTTTCCAGACGATCTGTGCGATCGGGCTCAGCACGCTCGATCGGGTCGAAGTGCCGACGAACTCGCTTCCCGTCGTACGGGTATTGAGCCCTTCCCAGCGCAGGCCAATATAGGCTTGCAGCCTCTCGCCCAACGTCCATTCGTCCTGTACGTAAGCGGCCGCGCGTCCGACAGTCGCGCTATAGTCCTGGTCGAGAGTGTAATATGGTTGCATTCGCGGTTCGCTGTCCTGCTGCAAGCGCGATTCGCTGCGTCGGGTTACCGCCGCATCCCATCCAAATGCAAAATCGTGATTGGCGACCAGCGGGGCAATATATTTGCCGCTGGTTGTCAGACGTCGCTCCCTGAAACCCTCGGCGACGGCACGGTCCAACCAGGGCACCCCTTGACTGTTGATCCCGTGGTACTCGAAGCCGCCATCCCTGTCGCTGACGTCGATGCCAGCTTTTAGAGTCAGCTGTCCTGCATTCGTGAATTTATGGTCCCAGCTCACATCGGACTTCGCCAGCCAGGCTTTGAACATATTGCGCCAGTGCGCCTCCGGCGAGGCGGTCGGCTCGCCCTGGAAAGTGCTTTCATATGAGTCACCCGACGCATAGGTGCGTGTGTTACTGAATATGCCTTGCCAGGAAAGTTTATCGCCATTCGCAATCGTTGTGTCGATGCGTGGCGTCAGGCTGGCGCGCCTCTGATCGATATCGACCGGTTGGTAAAAGTGGCGCAAGGAAAGACCGTCGGCATCGACCGAGCGCTCCTCGGTATAAGGCTCGTTGTGCACCCGAGAGCGCGAAACGTTGGCCACCACCGAATACGAGGTCTTGTCTTGCTGTGCCGACCATTGCACCGTGGCGGCTGGATTGCTTCGCTCCTGCAGGCGCTCGACACTCAGCTTGGCGGTGCGGCGTGGCGGACCGGACGCTTTTTTACGCAGGATGATGTTGACGGAGCCCGCTACCGATTGGGAGACGGTATCAGCTACGGCGCTCCGCAGAATCTCGATTCGTTCGATCAGGTCGGGCGGAATGCTGTCGATCGAAAAATTTCCAGGCGCAGGTTGGCCGTTGATCAGGATTTGCGTATAGCCGGCTCCCATTCCTCGCATGCGGATCTCGTTGCCGCTCACACTCAAGCCCGGTTGGCGTTTGAGCACGCCCAACAGCGAATTGTCGCCGAAGCGGTCCAAGTCGTCGCGCCCGACGACGATACGCCCAATGGCATCGTTGCGGCGCTGATCTGCAGCGCCCGGTCCCTTGATTTCAACGCGTTGAATGTCGGATTTTTGCTCGTCTTGCTGGGCGTGGGCGGCGCAGTGTATTGCAACTACTGGCAGACATAATATGGCTTGATATATACGTTCCATAACTTTCTTAGGCGATTATGCCCACAAAGACATAGGTCAAAAATTCGGTACGACTTTCCACTGGCGCTATTCAAGCGCGTAGACACTCGTGAAGCGGTTCGCCACGCCGGGCCTGCGGTGTTTCCCCAACGACGCTGCAATTCCTTTATTCTGCCCCTCCCCTGCTTGGTAAACAACTCATCACTGATTCAACCACGCCAGGAATGTCTACATACCGCCGCTTCCGGCACCATTGATTCAGCAATGCGCAGATCTTATGAAATTACATGCAATTACACAAGATCGTATATTCATAAAGCTCACGATCACGATCATCAACGCCCTGTCCCTAAGAGCACCTCGTTGTAAACAAGTATTTGGCGCGTTAGCCAGAACTCCTTTGGATGTCATAATCGCCTAAATTTTTAGGAAGTTTAGCCTTAAATCGTAGAATATGCCATTTCCGCATTGACAGCGTTGCTGGATCGACGTTATCCATGATTCTGTAACTTATTGATTTTTAATAAGAAAAATGTTTTTTTGACGAGACACCCCAAGAGAGCATCCAAAACCCGAAAAATTCTACCATATGATTTTATTCAATACTATTAATAAATTTTTCAATTAAAAATACACCAATTCTCACTTTGCGACGCCGATTGGAGCATGTCCATGGCTGCACCAACTCCACCTACTCATTCATCACCATTCTCATAGGGCGTAGTGAGTATTTTAATCGCTACATACATTTCGACGGCAATCCACCGATGAGTCGCCGAATCGCTCCACGGTTTGAGTGCCGACCATCGAAAATATATATCTTCCGTGACAATGCGTGAGAATTACTTAACGCTCTACCCTCAAAAAGGCAGCGCCGACGCTCCGCAGAGCGTTCCACATATATGTGCATATATACACTCCGTCCACAACGGCATACGAATAGCATATTCGTTTCACATTTTCTTCCTATTGCGCAATTTTTATGCGAAGATAATGTTTTCTATTATCCAACCTTTTATAAGAGGGAGATGGAGGTAGATATCACGTGGGGAAAATATGGAGAAGATATGCGCCGGGTTTCAAAATATTTATTGATTGGAACAGGTAGTGTGCTTGGCGTAGCGGTACTGGCTGCGGGAGCGTTCTACCTGAATCTGCTTGCCAGCCGTCCGCAACTCGACGGCGATATTGCCCTCGAAGGTTTGCACCAAAATGTGGCAATCAAGCGCGACAAGGATGGGGCGCCGTTAATCGAAGCGGCTGACTTAAACGACGCCATTTTCTCGATGGGTTTCCTGCATGCGCAGGAGCGCTATTTTCAAATGGACCTTATGAGGAAAAAGGCGGCAGGCGAACTGGCCGAGCTGTTCGGCGCTCGTGCAGTCGAAGCGGACAAACTTGTAAGAGTACACAGATTTCGCACCCGAGCTCGCGCCTTCGTCGATCAATTACCAGCAGACCAACGCACCGTATTGCGCCAGTATGTCGCCGGTGTGAATGCCGGCCTGCGCCAGTTGACTGCCCGGCCGTTCGAATACTCGTTGCTGCTCACCTCACCGACGGCTTGGAAGGAAGAGGACGTCCTGCTGGTGAACATGTCAATGTATTTGATGCTGCAAGCTCGCAATGAGCCGCATCCGGAATTGATTCGCCAGAAATTGATCGCCGAATACGATCTGGAATTCGCTAATTTCATGCAGCCGTCGAAATCGGAATGGGATTCGCCGATGGTGGGACAAGCCAGCGCGCCGGTGACCGCTGCCTTGCCTGCACTGCTGGGCAACCGCCCTGTGGTCGCAAGCGCTTCGCTGACCGACCACCTGGTTGCCGACGCGGCGCTCGGCCTGGGCCAGCCGAACGAGTCGATCATCGGCAGTAACAGCTGGGCTGTATCGGGGCGTAAAGGCAATGGCGGCCACGCCATTCTGGCGAACGACATGCATCTGCCGCTGCAACAGCCGAATACGTTCTACCGGATCAACATCAAGACAAAGGCCGTGGCCCAAACGATCGCGGGTGTCAGCATCCCGGGCTTGCCGATTCTGGTCGCCGGAAGCAACGGCAATATCGCTTGGGGCCTGACCAATAGCAGCGGGGACTGGAGCGATCTGGTGCGGATTCCGAAAGGCAAACTGGCGGCCAAGAGCAAGACCGTACATGAAATGATCGCCGTCAAAGGTGGAGCCGCCGTTCCGCTCGACGTGCAGGAAACCCCTTGGGGACCGGTGGTGTCGAGCGATGACCAGGCTTCTTATGCGATGAATTGGGTTGCGCATCATGCCGAGGGCAACAATCTGAGACTCTACGCCCTGATGGCCGAGCCGTCTCTTGACGGCGCGCTCAAGGTCGCCTCCCACGCAGGCATGGCGCACATGAACATTCTGGTCGCCGATACACGCGGGAACGCGGCCTGGACCATAGCCGGCCGTATTCCGCAACGCACCGGTTTTGCCGGGACCGAGCCGGTCGAGTGGGACAATGGTATTGGCTGGTCGGGCTGGCTCGATACGCCGGACTATCCGGTGCTGACGACGGCGGACCATGACTACCTGTGGACCGCGAACAATCGCATCCTCGACGGCGATGCCCAGAAAAAAATCGGGGAAGGATCGTCGTATGCCTTGGGCGTGCGGGCGATGCGCATTCAGCAGGTCCTGGCAGTGAGCAAGACAGTCAACGAAGCCGACATGCACACCTTGCAGCTCGACAACGTTTCGTTGCTCATGAAGCGCTGGCATGGCCTGATCACCCAGATCGTCGCCGGCATGCCGGCGTCGGGCGACAAGAAGATACTCGGCGAGACGCTTGCTCAGTGGAGTGGCCGCGCCACTGCCGATTCGGCCGCCTACCGCATCGTACGCCGCTTCCGTGACGAAGTCGCCGGTGACTTGATGACCGCAGCCCTCGGCAAGGTCCTCAAGAGCGACCCCAAGTTGCGTTGGGACATGTTTGCACACAACTGGGAACTGCCACTGTGGCAGATTGTTTCCCAGCGCCCAGCTAGCATGTTGCCCGCCGGATTTACTTCATGGGACGCCTACTTCCAAGATGCCCTGGTGCGCCGTGTCTATGATCCCTACAAGAAGCGTTTCGACGGTGCGCTGTCGAAGGCTGTGTGGGGTGAAGCAAACATGTCCGAGATCCGCCATCCGTTGAGCAAGGGTGTTCCCCTGCTTGGCTCGCTACTCGACATGCCCACCAAGCCGATGAATGGCGACAGCAATGTGGTGCTGGCTCAGTTCATGTCCTTTGGCCCGGCCATGCGCCTGGTGGTTGCACCCGGCCACGAACAGGATGGCATCCTGACCATGCCGGCGGGACAGGCGGGCAATCCGCTGACACCTTATTTCGGTAAGGGCCACGAAGAATGGCGACAGGGCAAAACCGTACCTCTGCTGACCGGCAAGCCGTATTATGTCCTGCGCCTTTCTCCCTTGAACAACCGTCCTTAAGTCATCCGACAGACACCAGCGTCCTGCCCAGCGGCAGGCGCTTGGTTCGTCCCGTCACGTCCAAGGCCAGCCCGAAAAGTCGATTCTATGACCGCACACCATACTGGTTTTCCCTTGTCGGCATCGCAAACGGCGATTTTTCTCGACCAGGCGATCCACAAAGCCACTCCCCTCTATAACATCGGCGGCTACGTGCTGCTGGCAGAAGATGTCGATATCGCCGCATTCACGGCGGCGTTCGAGCGCGAGAGCGATTCGCACGACGCGCTTCAACTGCGCTTCGGCCAGGTCGACGGCCAATTACGCCAGTGGGTGGAGCCCACCCCGCCGGTACTGCACCTGCTCGATGTCAGCGCCGAGCCAGCCCCGGCCGACGCGGCGCTGGCCTGGCTCGATCGTACTTTCCAGCACACTTTCCAACTGGACCGGGAGGCGCTGCAGATCTCCGCGCTGATCAAGATCGGTCCCCGCGAATCTTGGTATTGCTCTGTGGCCCATCATCTGGTCATCGACGGCTGGGGCTTCGGCCTATGGGTCAGGCGGCTGATGGCAAGCTACCTGGCCCAGACGCGGCGCGGCGACGCGCCGCAGCCACCGTCCATGACCTTCAGGCACAGTGTCTCAGAGCGCCTGGCCAGAGAACGCTCCGCGCCTCGCCGGCGCGAACAGCCGGCCGACGCCTTTCCCGCATCCGCCTCCGAACCCGTGTTCGAGGCGCGCGGTGCCGATGCGGGGCCGCAGCGAAGCGTGCGCGTGGTGCGCGATATTGCTCCGGCGCGCCTGGAAGCGCTAAACGGCTTCGCGCAGGAACACGGCTTCGAACTCCATCACCTGCTGCTCGCAGTCCTGTTTACCTACTTCTCCTCCCTCAAGCTGCGCGACAGCCTGGTGGTCGGCATTCCCTCGCACAACCGCCGCCGCGCCGAAAAAGACGTCGTCGGCAGCTACGTACGCGTCAGTCCTTGCCTGGTTTCGGCGCCCGTGGACAGCACCATCGTCGCCCTCATGGGCAGCGTCAAGCAGGCCATGTTGCGCAGCAGCAGGCAAGCCGCGGGAGGCCAAGCGGCGCCCGGCACCAGCGCGGGCGGCCCGCGTAGCGGACGGATGTTCGACATCCACTTCAATTACATGCGGCTCGACTATGAAACCGACAGCCCGCACCTGCAAACGGCGACCCGCTACCTGACCAACTGCTGGACCCAGACGCCGGTCTCGCTCAACGTATGCGACTTCGGCGACCACCAGCCGACCCAGCTTCAGCTCGACGTCAACGAGGCCTACTACAGCGAGTCCGATGCGGTCCGTATCCTGGACCGCATCGACGACCTAGCCCAACAATTCATGACGTCGCCGCAGCTTACGCTCGCCCAGGCGTCGTTGGTTCCCACCCACGAAAAGCGCCTGCTCGCCGAACTGGGCACGGCCATCCCCGGTCGGCAGGACATGGACATCGCGCGCCAGTTTGACAGCGTATGCGCGGGTGCGCCCGACGCGATCGCGCTGCGTACCGCCGAGGCGACGCTTAGCTATGGCCAGTTGCAGGACCGCGCGCGCCAGTTGGCGGCCTGGTTGCAGCAAAACATCGGCGACACCGGCGCGCCGCTGGCCATCGCCATGCGCGCATCGAGCGACGCCATCGTAGCGATGCTCGCGGCCCTGATGCTGCGTCGTCCGTATGTGCCGCTCGATGTCGCCTATCCGATGGAACGGCTCACGGCGATCGTCGTCGACGCCAACCCGGCGGCGATCCTGACCGACGCCGACGGCATTTCCGCCCTTGCGACCATGCAATGTGCGCTAATCAATCTTGACGATCCACGCACGCGCGCCGCCATCGCGTACACCGACACCGCGGCGTATCGTCCCGCGCCGCCGGTGCCGCGCTCGGCGCTAAATGCCATTCCGGCGTGGTTCATCTATACCTCCGGTTCGACCGGCACGCCGAAAGGTGTGGTCTTGCCGCAGTCCGCCATCCTACGGCTGGCGCTGGCGCCGAATTTCATGGCATTCGACGCCGCCACGGTCATGCTGCAGACGGCCAACCTAGCGTTCGACGCCGCCACGCTGGAAATCTGGTGCACCCTGCTCAACGGCGGCACCTTGGTCCTGCATGGCCAGCACCCGCTCGAACTGGACACGCTTACCCGCCTCATCGACGTGCATGGGGTGACGAGCCTCTGGCTCACCGCCGGCCTGGTGAATAAATGGGTGGCGCGCCTGAACCGCGTTCCGTCCAGCCTGAAGTATCTGCTCACCGGTGGCGACGTGGTGCCGCCGGCGGCGCACTACAAGCTGCAGCAGCTCGCGCCCGACGTCGTCTTCATCAACGGCTACGGGCCTACCGAAAACGGCGTGTTCAGTACTTGCTCGGTATTGACCGGCGCGGGCGACCCGCTGCGCACCCTGCCTATCGGGGTACCCGTCAATGGCTCCAACGTCCATGTAGTCGACGTCCACGGCCGCCTGCTACCCCTCGGGGAAGCGGGCGAGATATGGGTCGGCGGCGACGGCCTGGCGATCGGCTACCTGAACCAGCCGGCGCTGACGGCGGAGAAGTTCGTCCTCGCCCCCAGCGCCGATATCGCCGAGCGCGTCTACAAGACCGGCGACCGCGGGCGCTGGCGCCCCGATGGGCAGCTGGAGTACCTCGGACGCATCGACCAGCAGGTCAAGATCCGCGGCTTCCGGGTCGAACTCGCGGGCATCGAGAACTGTCTGTGCAGCCATCCGGACGTCGCGGAAGCGGCCGTGGTGGCGGTGGGCGACGGCGCCGCCGACAAGTACCTGCGGGCCTTCGTGCGCAGCCATGGCACCGTCCCCGACACGCTGCCGGCGCAGTTGATCGCCCACCTGCGCGGCGCCCTGCCCGACTACATGGTGCCGGCCCAAGTCTGCGTGCTCGAACAGATTCCGGTCAACGCCAATGGCAAGGTCGACCGCGCGCGATTGCGCGCCCTGCCGCCGCCGGCCGCGCCCGATCAGGTCGCCGCCAGCGCGACCGAGCACACCGTGTGGAAGCTGTGGCAGGCGGCGCTGCAGGTGCCAGTCGCCTCGGTGCATGCCGATTTCTATGAGTATGGAGGCCATTCGCTCGCCGCCATGCAGTTGCAGGCCGAGCTGAACGACCATTTCGGCACAGACATCGGGCTGGCCGACATCCTGCGCTTGCCGACCATCCGGCAGCAGGCGGAGTTGGTCGACCGCTGCCTGGGACAGGCGCAGGCGCATGCACTGCGCCGCTCCGGCGCGACGCGCGGACCCGGCGGCGAGGTGTCGATGTCGTTCGTCCAGCAGCAGATGTGGCTGAGCCACAAGCTGAGCGGCGGCAGCCACGAATACAACGTGCCCGGGGCCTACCTGGTGCAAGGCGCGCTCGACTGCGCGGCGCTGCAGGAAGCACTTCGCCGTATCATCAGGCGTCACCTGCCACTGAACTGCGTCGTCGTCGACCAGGGCGAACGCGCCGTACTGCGCCCGGCCAACCCGGGCGCCTTCGTGCTCGACGTGCGCGCGACGGTCGCGCTCGACGAGGCCACACGCGCGCTCCTCATGCGTGGCGAATGCCTGCGCTCGTTCGACCTCGAGCGCGAGCTGCCGATCCGCGCGACCCTGTTCACCTGCGCCGGCCAGCCCGACCTGTTGCTCATCACGTTCCATCATATCGCGGTCGATGGCTGGTCGCTGGTCAACTTCCAGACCGAGTTGGCGGCGCTGTACGGCGAACTGCGCGGCGGCAATCGGGCCGAGCTGCCGGAACTAGCGCTGAGCTACCATGATTTTGCGCTCGACCAGTGTGATCAGGCCAACGCCGATGTCACCGCGGCCGCAGTCTCTCACTGGCAGGCGCACCTGCATGGCGCGCCCGCAATGCACGAACTTCCGCTCGACAAGCCGCGGCCGGAAAAGATGAGTTTCCGCGGCCGCGTCTTGCGCGGCCGGCTCGACCACGCCGCCAGCGAGCGCCTGGCGCGGCTGGCGGCCCAGGAACGCGTCTCGCTGTTCACGCTGATGCAGGTCGCCTTCGCCGTTCTCGTTGGCGAGTATAGCCAGTGCCGCGACGTGCTGGTCGGTACACCGGTCAGCGGACGGCCTCACAAAGACCTGTATCCACTCATCGGCTGCTTCATCAACACGGTCGTCACGCGCACCGCGTACGAGCCGCCCGACACGCTGCAAGCGGTCCTCGCGCGCAGCGCGCGCCACTGGCAGGCCCATCTGGCCCACCATCAGGTTCCGTTTGCGCAGGTGCTCGGCGCGCTCGCCCCGGTCCAGTCGCGCAGCCTGAATCCGTTGTTCCAGCTGTGGTTCGTGCTGCACGGCGTAGAACCCGGCGAACTGTTCCTGGACGGCGTCGAACTGCAGCTGCAGCACGGCAGCGAAGCGAACACCAAGTTCGACCTGATGCTCTCGGCCATGCCGGGCGCGCAGGGCATGTTGCTCGAGTGGCAGTATGCCGACGATCTGTTCGACGCCGCGTCGATGGAGCGCATGCTCGGCGCCTATCTGGATCTGCTGCGCAGGTTGCCCGACCTGCTGTACGCGCCGGTTTGCGAACTGGCTGGTCTGCTGGCGATCACGGGCGCGGCCGCGGCCACCGCGCTGCACATGCCAGTTGCGTCGACTACGTCGGTGGCGCAGCGGGTGCTTGCCCAGGCTGCCAGCCACCCGCGCGCGCCCGCTCTCTGCGACGGCCGCGTGACGTTCGACTACGGCTTGCTTGCCGCGAAAGTGAGGCGCCTGGCGGCCGTCCTGAGCGAGTCTGGCGTCGAAGCCGGCCACAGCGTGGCCGTATGCGCCGACCGGACCATCGGTGGGGTCGTCGCGATCCTTGCGATCCAGGCGCTCGGCGCCGCCTACGTGCCGGTCGATCCCAAACTGCCGGCCGCCCGTCTCGACTTCGTGCTCGAGGACGCCGACGCGCGCATTCTGGTTTGTTATACGCATACCACGTCCCAGTTCGCCGCCGGCAAGACCGACATCGTCTTGCTCGACGGCGTCGCCAACGATGATTGGCTGGCCGATTACGACGATGCCGCCCTGCCCGAAGTGCCTGCAGGCGATCACGTCGCTTACCTGATCTATACGTCCGGCTCGAGCGGCTTTCCGAAAGGCGTGCGCGTCACCCGCGCCAACCTGGCCCACTACGTGACGGCAATGACGGCGCGCCACGGTTTCGGCGACTGCCGCCGCTATGCCATCAGTTCCGCCTTCCACACCGACCTGGGCAATACGACGCTTTACCTCGGCCTCTGGCATGGCGCGTGCCTGTATTTGATGGACAACGCGATCATGCTCGACGGCACCGCCGTTAGCCGCTATGTGCACGAGCACGCGATCGAGGTCATGAAGATCACACCGGGCCATTTCATGGCACTGTGCGACGACGGCGAATACCCGGCGCCGGTGCCGTCGCGCTTCCTCGTGTTTGGCGGCGAAGTGCTGCGCAAGGAAACCCTGGAGACCATCAAGCCGGCGTGCCTGGGGCGCGGCTGCACCGTGATCAACCATTACGGTCCTACGGAAACGACGATCGGCTGCCTGACCCAGGCGATCGACCTGCACGCCATTGACCATGTGGCGTCGCTGGGCCAGCCGCTGCCAGGCGTGTCGGCCCAGGTCCTGACCGACGGCCGGCCCGTGCCGCACGGCGCCTGGGGCCAACTGGTGATCGGTGGCCCGACCGTCAGCCTCGGCTACCAGAACCGCAAGGACCTCAACGACGGAGCATTTTTCTGCGCACCCGATGCCGCAGGCACGCCGGTACACTACTACCGCACCGGCGACCGGGTGCGCCTGAATGCGCGCGGCTTGTTCGAGTTCGGCGGCCGCTTCGACGATCAGGTCAAGATCCGCGGCTTCCGGATCGAACTGAGCGAAATCGACAGCAGTCTGCTGCGTCTGCCCGCTGTGAGCCACGCAATCACGTTGGTCCACCGCGACGACGCTGGCCAGGACTGCCTGGCCAGCTTCATGGTTGCACGCGGCCTTGCACCGGCCGATGCGACGGCAGCCCTGCGCACCACATTGCCGGATTACATGCTCCCGAAGACGATCGTCGTGCTCGCCGCTATGCCTCTGCTGGGCAATGGCAAGCCCGACCGGCGCGCCCTGCTTTCGCAACTCGCAGGCCAGCAGGCTCCGGCCTGCGTGCCGCCCGCAACCCCGACCGAAATAGTCGTGCACCGGATCATGCGCACGCTGCTCAAGGTCGATCAGTTGTCGGTCGAACAGAGATTCTTCGACGCCGGCGGCAACTCCCTGCTCGTGACCCGCCTGGCCAACGAACTGAACCAGCAATTGCAGCAACGCATCCCAGTTCACTTTTTGATGGAAAACCACTCCCCGCGCACACTTGCCGACCTGATCGATGCCCTGGCCATGGCCACGAGTTCGCATCAGACCGGCGAGGACGCTATCGAAATCGAAGTCTAAGGACCGCACATGAAATTGAGCAAGTACGCTTCCCCTACAGAAATGGCAGCCATTACCTATCCGATGACGCTGGACGGCATGAAGCTGACCGCTTGGGTAGCCGACCACCGCGCGCAACTGATGACCCGGATCGAAACCGATGGCGTGGTCCTGCTGCGCGGTATGAACGTCATCAGCAGCGGCCAGTTCGCCACCATCGCGGCCACGCTGTTCAGCGATGGCTTGCTGTCCTATACCAACCGCTCGACGCCGCGCACTGAACTGAAAGGCAGTGTCTATACCTCGACCGAGTACCCGAAGGAAGAAAGCATCCCTTTGCATAATGAGAATGCTTATTCGCACGAATGGCCGATGAAGATCGGATTCATGTGCCTGGTGGCGGCCGAACAGGGCGGCGCGACGCCGGTGGCCGACAGCCGCCGCGTGTACGAGCGCATTCCGGCATCGATCCGCGAAAAGTTCAAGCGCAAGGGTGTTCGCTACGTGCGTCACTACAGCAGCGTCGGCTTGCCATGGCAGGAAACCTTCCAGACCGAATCGCGCGAGGAAGTCAATGCTTACTGCGAACGCCACGGTATTGCCTACGAATGGATCTGCGACGATTTGCTGCGCACACAACAGAACTGCCCGGCCACGGCGGTACATCCGTTCACAGGTGCGAAGGTCTGGTTCAACCAGGCCCATCTTTTCCACGTATCGAGCCATACCGAGGACAACCGCCAGGCCTTACTGCAGACCTTCGGCGAAGGGCGCCTTCCGCGCCATGCCTACTACGGCGACGGCGAGGCCATCGAGGAGGAGGTGCTCGACACCATCCGCGCCATCTACGAGGAAGAAAAGATTGCCTTCCAATGGAAAAGCGGCGATCTAATGCTTCTCGACAACATGTTGTATTCCCATGGCCGCGATCCCTATGAGGGTTCACGCAAGGTGCTCGTCGCGATGGCCGAAGCCCGCACCTGGTCAGCCTGACACTCAACACACCCGCAATCGCTAGGAAAAGAAACAAATGCACATTCTCGAAGCTCTATCATATTGCCGCGCCAGGTCGGTCGAACTCAAGCTCGATGGCGACCGCTTGAAACTGGTCGGCAACAAGGCCGCCATCGACGACAAATTGCTGTCCTTGGTCAAGGAACACAAGGCCGGCCTGATCGAGCTGCTCCGGGCGGGGCGCGACGAGACCGCGAATGCGCAAGTGCAAGCGGTCGAGGCGGACCAACGCGACCAGTTGCAGCTTCCCTCCTTCAACCAGCAGCGCCTTTGGTTCATGCAGCAGCTGGCCGCCCACGAGGGCGGCAACGATGGCGCCTACAACGGCGGCATCGCGCTGGTCCTGCGCGGACGCCTCGAGCGCGTTGCGCTCGGCAGCGCGCTCGACACCCTGGTGCAGCGCCACGAAAGCCTACGGACCTCCTTCGCCGACGTCGACGGGCAACCCTGGCAGCAAGTGCGCACCGGCGTGCGCATGGAGTGCACCGATGTCGAGTGCGGCGCCGGCGACGACATCGAGGCGATGATGCGCGCAGCGGTGGCGGTCCCGTTCGACCTCGCAAACGACGCACTGATTCGCGCGACGTTGTATGCCGTCGAGCCCGCGCACCATGTGCTGCTGCTGGTGACCCATCACATTACCTCCGACGCCCGTTCGCAGGAAATCCTGTTCGCCGACTTCTGCAGCATCTACGATGCGCACGCCACCGGCCAGGCGTCCGCTCTGGAGACGCCGCCATACCAGTACCTTGACTATGCACGCTGGGAGCGCAAGCGCATGCAGGGCCCGTTCCTGGCCAACAAGCTGTCGCAGTGGCGCGACTATCTGCAAGGCGCGCCGCGCCTGCACTCCCTGCCCTACGACGGCGACCGGCTGGCCGCGACGCGCGCCGGCGTCGAGCGCCTTGAGTACGCGCTCGACGGCGCGCTGGTCGGCGCGCTTACGGAGCTGGCGAAGGCCGAGCATGCCACGCTGTTCGGCGTGATGGCCGCCCTCTATTCGATCCTGCTACACAAGCTCGGCAACGAGCCCGACGTGGTATTCGGCATGCCGGCAGCAAACCGTCCACGCGCCGAATTCGAGGCGGTAACGGGATATTTTTCGAATACAGTGGTGCTTCGCAACCGTCTGCCGCAGGATTACACCATCCGCCAGGCGATCGCCACAACCAAGGCCAACCTGGGCTTCGTGCTGACCCATCAGGATGTCCCCTTCGACATGCTGGTCGACGAACTCAAGGTCGAGCGCAATCTCGCATTCTCGCCGCTGTACCAGATTTGGTTCTCGATGCACGAAGGCCGCACCAACGCGTTCGCGCTGCACGACCTGGCGGCCGAAGTGCACGCCGTCGAACGCACCCAAGGCCGCTACGACTTGAAGCTCGATGTGGGGCACCAGGACGGACAGTTGCGCCTGAACTGGGAATATGACCGCGCATTGTTCGAGCCTTTCACCATCGCGCGCTTCGCGCAGCACTTTGATCGGCTGTTGCAGACGGCGTGCGACGCGCCCGACGTGCCGCTGTCGCACATCACGTTCGATACGATGCCGGTTGCGGCCGCCGACGCCGTTGCTGTCACCCTGCTGCCGTGCGCCTGGCGGCAGTCCGTCGAATGCCGCCCGGACGCCCCGGCGATCGGCGCCATGACTTTCGCCCGCGCAGACGAGCGCGCCGAGCGCCTGGCCGCGCTGCTGGCCGAGCTGGACGTGGGGCCGGACACGCGGGTCGGGATCTGCGCCGGCTGCGGCGCCGAGGCGCTCGTCGCCACTCTGGCGACGTGGAAGCTGGGCGCGCTGTGCGTGCCGCTCGCCGCCGCCACGCCTGAGCACAGCGCCGCGCTGCTGGCCGGCGCCGGCCTGCACCTTCTGCTGGCCAGTGCCGGCTGTGCCGATGGGTTCGAGCTGCACAACCTGGAACTGGTGCTGTTGCAAGGCATCGACGACGATCACTGGCTGGAAGACTATGCCGGCACCGTCGCAGGCGTGGTGCCAGCGCCGGACGCCGCTGCGGCCATGCTCCGCGCTACCGGTAGCGACGGACTGCTCGTGGCCTTCACGCACGGCCAGCTGGCGCACTACGCCAGCGCGCTCGCGCAACGCTACGCCCTACCGCCCGGCCTCGTGTACGGCTATGCACCGGTGGCGCGCATGGGCTACTTCAACACCATGCTGCTTCTCGCCCTGAACGGAGAAGGCTCGCTGCAACCCTTGTCGCACACCGCGGTCGATGTCATCGAAGCCACGCCGGCCCATTGCGATGTCCTGCGCGCCGGGCTCGAGGTGGCGCCGCGCGCCGTCCTGTTCCTGACCGGCCATGATCCGGCTGCCCCGTTGCCGGTACTCGGAAACTGCCGCGTCGTCGCACTCCACGGTCCGCTCGAGAGCGGCATCGCCTGTCTGGCGCACGATAGCCCGGCCCCCGGCCTCGGCCAGGCCATTGGCGGCGCCCGCCTGTTAGTCCTGCAGGGCGACGCTGCGGCGCCCGCCGGCGCATGGGGTGAACTGGTGGTTGCCGGCCCCGGCATTGCGGACGGGTACGGCGGGATGCCGTCGGCGCCCGGCCGCTTCGTCGTGCTGGACGGGCCGGCCGCGCCGACGCGTGCGGTTCGCACCGGCATGCGCGTACGGATCGACAATCACGGCCGGCTCGTCTTTGGCGGCCAGACCGAACGGCTGATGTGGCGTGGCTTCGATATCGATACGCGCAGGACCGAAAGCGCGTTGCGCGCGCTGCCAGATGTCACGGCCGCTGCGGTCGTGTTCGACCCGGCAGCCGGCGCCGACGGCGCCCTGGTCGCGTACGTGGTCGCCAGCGCGGCGTCTGAGCCGCTGATGCGGCAACTGCGCCAGCGTTTGCCGCACTATCTGCTGCCCCGGGCAGTGATCGCGCTTGCCGCACTGCCCATCCTGTCCGACGGCACGCTCGATCTGGCCGCCCTGCCGGCAGCCGAATCCGACCAGCCAGATGGCGCCACGGCGCCCAGCGCCACGGAAGCGGCGCTTCAGGCAATCTGGTCCGAATTGCTGGCGCGCCCGCAAGTGGCGCGCACCGACAATTTCTTCGATATCGGCGGCCACTCGCTGCTGGCCACGCGCATGCTCAACCGCGTGCGCAGCCGCATATGGTCCGGACTCTCGCTCGACACCATTTTCGCGCACCCGGTGATGGCCGACCTGGCATGCTGCATCGACGCGGCGCATGCCGAAGCCGCCGCCACCACGCTACCCGCGATCGAAGCGTTGCCGAGCGCCGCAAGCGCGCGCCTGTCGTGCGGCCAGCAGCAGATGTGGCTGATCGACCGGATCGAACAGGAAAGCTCGCATTACAACATGCTGGCCGCCTACCACCTGCGCGGCAGTCTCGACCATGCAGCACTGCTCGCCTGCCTCGATCAGCTTGGCCAGCGCCATGCGGCTCTGCGCACGCGCTTCACCGATACCGGGGGCGAAGTGCGACAGTACGCAGAATCGGCCTGGACACTCGACGCCCGGGTCGAGGACCTGCGCGCGACCGACGGCGCCGACCACGCGGCCCGGGTGCAACAACACATGCGCGAGGAAGCTGCCCACTGCTTCGATCTGAGTGCAGGCCGCTTACTGCGCGCCTCCCTGCTCCTGCTGGGCGAGGACGAAGCGTTGCTGGTGCTCAATATCCACCACATCGCCTGCGATGGATGGTCGATCGACGTGCTAATGCGCGAATTGCGTCAGTTGTACGCCGCCCGCAAGGCCGGCATGGTCGCCGCCCTGCCGCCCCTGCCGATCACCTACGGCGACTATGCCGAGTGGCAACGCGCCCTGATCGACAACGGCCAGATGGCGCACGCCGCCGCGTTCTGGCGTGAGCTGCTGGACGACGCGCCGCCCGTGCATGGCCTGATTCCCGACAAGGCGCGCCCGGCCGTCGCCGACCACGCCGGCGCCGAGATCATCACCCACCTGAGCGCCGCCCAGCGCGACGGTCTGCGGCGTCTGGCGCGCGAGACCGGCACCACGCTGTTCATCGGCCTGGAAAGTCTGTTCGCGCTGTTCATCGCACGTTTCTCGGCCAGCGAGGACGTGGTGATCGGCACGGCCGTGTCGGGCCGCGCCCACGGCGATACCGAGCCCGTCGTCGGGCTGTTCGCCAACCTGATCGCCCTGCGCCACCGCTTGGACTTCTCGCAACCGGTGCTAACCTACCTGACGCAATCGCACGCGCTAGTGAGCAGTGCCTTCGGCCAGCAGCACTACCCGTTCGAAATGCTCGTCGAGATGCTCAATCCGGAGCGCAGCTTGGCGCATCATCCGTTGCTCCAGATCGTGTTCGGTCTGAAGGAAGCTGAATCGAAGCGCATGAAACTGGCTGATGTCGAAGTCACGCGCGCTGAACGCGACCACGTCAAGTCGAAGTTCGACCTGATGCTCTCCGCAGTCGAGTCGGACGAGGGCATCCGTCTCGAGTGGCAATACGCAAGCGCACTGTTCGAAGCGGCCAGCATCGAGGCGATGGCAGACCAATTCACCGCCATGCTCGACGACCTGCTGGCCGAACCCGCCAAGGCGATCGGCGAGCTGAACCTGCTGGCCACGGCCGACCATGCCTTCTTCGAAGCATACGCGTACGGCCCGGACGCGGGCGACTGCGACGAGTCGCTATATGCCTGCTTCGCCGCTGAAGCCGAGCGCAACCCGGAGGCGATCGCCCTTGTCTCGGGTCCGCAGCGCGTCAGCTATGCCGAGCTCGACAGGGCCGCCGGCGACATCGCGGCGCGCCTTGCGGGCCTGGGTGTGACGTCATCAGACCGGGTAGCGGTGTACTTGCCGCGCGGAACTGACCTTATCGCCTGCTTGTTGGGCATCGTGCGTCTGGGCGCGGCCTATGTACCACTCGACGCCAACTATCCGGTGCAGCGCATCCTCGGCATTCTCGGCGCCAGCGGCGCGCGCCTACTGGTGGCGGACTGCAGTCTGCTGGCTCGCCTGTACGGCAGCCCGAGCGCCACCATCACGCTCGACGCCCTGCGCGCGGGGATGCCGGCTGCGTTCGCGCCGCCGCCGGCCGATCCGGAACGGCTCGCTTACCTGATGTACACCTCGGGCTCCACCGGCACGCCCAAGGGCGTGGCCATCCCGGCGCGTGCGATCCTCCGCCTGGTGCGGCGCGCCAACTACATGCCGCTCGACGCCGACACCGTCATGCTGCAACTGGCCACCGTCGGATTCGACGCCTCGACGCTGGAGATCTGGGGGCCGTTGCTCAATGGCGGCACGCTCGCCATCTATCCCGATGGTGTGCTCGACCTGATGGAACTGACCGCTTTCATCGAGCGTGAACGAGTCAACGCCATGTGGTTGACGACCGCGCTGTTCGAGCAGTGGGTCGAACAGCTCGACCGTCCGCTGCCGCGCTTGCGCCACGTGCTCACCGGCGGCCAGGTCGTTCCGCCGGCGATCGTGCGCCGCCTGTACGACAAGCTCGAGCAGGTCGCCATTATCAACGGCTATGGTCCTACCGAAAACACCACCTTTACGTCCTTTTATCCGATCGGCCGCGATTGGCCAGTCGGGCGCCCGATCCCGATCGGCCGCCCCGTGGCCGGCACCGATGTGCTCGTGCTCGACGCCCGCGGCCAACCGTTACCGGTCGGCGCGATCGGCGAACTGTGCGTGGCCGGCGCGGGCGTGGCGCTGGGCTACTGGAACGATCCGGCCCTGACGGCGGGGAAATTCGTGCGCGACCGCCGCAGCGGCCACCTGCTTTATCTAACGGGCGACCTGGTGCGTTGGCAGCGCGACGGCGTGCTGCAATACCTGGGGCGTGCCGACCAGCAAGTCAAGATCCGGGGCTACCGGATCGAGCTTGGCGAGATCGAACGCTGCCTGCTGGCAGTCGAGGGCGTCCGCGAAGCCTGCGTCGTGATACACGAAGAACGCGATCTGGTCGCCTATTTTAGCGCCGGCGCCACCGCCGCGCCGTTGCGCGCGGCCTTGCGCGACCGCGCGCAGGAGCAACTGCCGCGCTTCATGGTGCCGGTGGCCTTCGTCTCACTGGACGCAATGCCGGTGACGGCCAACGGCAAGATCGACAAGCGCGCACTGCCGGCGCCGGCGGCATCCGACTATAGCGCCCAGGCCTACGTCGCGCCCGAGGGCGACCTAGAGCAAGCTCTGGCCGCCGTCTGGTGCAAGGTCCTGAAGCGCGAGCAGATCGGCGCCGACGACAATTTCTTCGACCTCGGCGGCAACTCCCTGCTTGCGATCCGCATGTCGAGCGCGCTGCAAGCGGCCACCGGCCACTCGCTGCCGATCCGCCAGCTGTTCCAACTCGGCACCGTGCGCTCGCTGGCGCACTGGCTGGCGGCCCGGGAAACCGGTGCCGGCCCGGCCCCGATGACACGTGCCGACCGCGATGGCATCCTCGTCGCCTCGTATTCGCAGCAACGGCTCTGGTTCATTGACCGCATAGAAGGCCGCAGCAACCAGTACAATATGCCGGCCTGCTTCGATTTTGAAGGCGAACTCGACGTGCCGGCCTTGCAGTCGGCGGTCGACTTCCTAGTGCAGCGCCACGAGGTGCTGCGGACCAGTTATCGCGAATTCGACGGCGTCGCTACCCAAGTCATCGCGCCCGTCGTCGACAGCGCCATCGATTACCACGACCTGCGCGAGCTGCCGCCAACACAGCGCGCCGCCGCCGCCGCCGACCACCTGCAGGCGCAGGCGCGCGCGGATTTCGACCTGGCCTCCGGACCGGTGTTTCGGATCACCCTGGTGCGCATGGAAGCGTGCGTCTACCGGATGCTGTTCAACATGCACCACATCGCCTCCGACGGCTGGTCGGTCGGGGTGCTGGTCCGCGATCTGGCCGCGCTCTACCGCGCGGCGACCGGCGCCGCCGCCGAACTGGCGCCCTTGCCGGTCCAGTACGCCGACTACGCGCAATGGCAGCGCGCCCAACTGTCGCCCGAGCGCTACCCCGCACTGGCCGGCTACTGGCGCGCTCAGCTGCACCAATTGCCGCAACTACACGCTCTCCCCCTCGACTTCCCGCGGCCGGCGCGCATGACCACGCGCGGTGCCGTCATCCGTACCCGCGCGGAGCCTGCCCTGTCGCGCGCCCTGAACGCGTTGGCGCGGCGCCACGAGATGTCGCTGTTCATGCTGCTCCAGGCCAGCTACGCGCTGCTGCTGGCGCGCGTGAGCGGTGAAACCGAGGTCGTTGTCGGCACCCCAATCGCCGGACGCGACCGGCCGGAACTCGAAGGTCTGGTTGGCTGCTTCGTCAATACGGTCGTACTGAGAAACCGCATTGCGCCCGAGGCGACGGTCGAGCAGTATCTCGACGCCAGCCGCGCCATGGTGCTGGACGCCTTCGAACACCAGGACCTGCCATTCGACATGCTGGTCGAGGAACTCAACCCAGCCCGCAGCGCCAGCCATCTGCCGCTGTTCCAGCTCTGGTTCGTGCTGCAGAATATGGAGGTGGGCAAGCTCGATCTGCCCGGCCTTGCCATCAGTGAAGTCGCGCGTGACGAGGTCGCGGCGAAGTTCGATCTGATGCTCAGCGCCACAGAACGCGACGGTGCGATCGACTTCAACTGGGTCTACAATCGCGACCTGTTCGACGCCGACACCATCGACGCTTGGTCCGACAGCTTCGGGTTACTGCTCGATGCGCTGGCCGGCGGCGCCGATCATGCCGTCGCCGAACTGAACTTGGTCGGACAAGAGCAGCGCACGCGCCTGGCCGCCAACGCCTGTCCCGTCACGCTGCCGGCGCCGCGGCACACCATGCTGCGCCAGTTCCGCGACGCCGCGCTGCGCCACCCCGAGCGCACGGCGGTGCGCAGCAGCGAACATGTGCTCAGCTACAGCCAGCTGGCAAGCCGCGTCGAGCGCCTGGCGAGCTACCTGGCCGAGCAGGGCATCGCGCCGGGCGACCGGGTCGGCATCTGCTGCGCGCGTTCGGCCGAACAAGTCATCGCCGTGCTGGGCATCTGGCAGGCCGGCGCGGCCTACGTGCCGATCGACCCGCAGGCCCCGCTGGCGCGCCAGTCCTTCATCGTGGCCGATACCGGCGCCACCATCGTGCTCGGCACCCGCCAAACGCTCGAGCACTTCGACCTGCCGTCCATCGACCTGCTGTTCCTCGACGGTTCTGCCGCCGACGACCAGTGGCTGGCCGGCTATGGCGAGCAGCCCGACCTGTCGCGTCTCGACGGGCTCGCCTATGTCCTGTACACGTCGGGTACCAGCGGTCGCCCGAAAGGCGTCATGGTGCAGCACGACAGCCTGAGCCACCTGGGCCAGGCCCTGACGCTGATGCTGCGCGAAAACGGCATGTCCGAAACCTTACGCTGGGCCTGGAATGCGCCGCTCGTGTTCGACGCCTCGTTGCAGGCACTGGCCCAGCTCGGCGTGGGCGGCGAACTGCACATCTTGTCCGAACAGCTGCGCACCTCGCCGGCGCTACTGCTCGACTATATGCAGCTACACGCCATCGAACTGATCGACGGCACGCCGAGCCTGCTCGAACTCGTACTGCAGGAAGCGGCGCAGCGGCCGAACGCGTTGCCGCACATGCTGATCGGTGGAGAACCCATCAATGGTACGCTGTGGAACAACATCGCCGCCGCCATGGGGCGCAGTGGCCGGGTCGCCATCAATGTCTACGGCCCCACCGAAACTACTGTCGACGCCACATGGGCGCGCATCGACGCCGGCACCTCGCCGCACATCGGCCGGCCGCTGGCGAACGTGCAGGTCAAGGTGCTCGACGCCCAATTTCAGGAAGTGCCTCCCGGCGCCATCGGCGAATGCTGTATTGGCGGTCCGGGCGTGGCACGCGGCTACCTGAACCGGCCCGAGCTCGACGCCGACAAATTCATCACCCTGCCGGTTCCCGGCGGCCACGAGCGCTTCTATCGCTCCGGCGACCTGGTGCGCTGGCGACCCGACGGCACCCTGGCCTACCTATACCGGCGCGATACCCAAGTCAAGCTGCGCGGCTACCGCATCGAACTCGGAGAAATCGAACAAGTGCTCGCCACGCATCCGGGCGTAGCGGAGGCGGCCGTCGTGCCGGCGCCGGACGGCGGCTCGCTGCTGGCCTATGTTGTCGCCCATAATGCGGTCCCGCCCGCCGGCGACCTGGCGACGCATTGCGGGATCAGCCTGCCGGAATACATGCTGCCGACGGTGTTCATCGAGCTCGCGGCGCTGCCGTTGACGGCCAGCGGCAAGCTCGACACCCGCGCCCTGCCGCCGCCGCAGGGCGAGCAGGAAGAACGGGGCAGGCGCGCCGAGTCGGCCACGGAACGCGCGCTTGAGACCATCTGGGGCACGATCCTGCAGAAGACCGACCTGTCGGTCCACGCCAACTTTTTCGCTCTGGGAGGCCATTCGCTGCTGGCGATCCGCGTCATCAGCGCGATCCGCGAACAGCTCGGGGCGGAACTGGCGCTGGCCGCCTTCTTCGCCGGCCCCACCATAGCCCAGCTGGCTCAGGGCCTCGACGGCATGCCGCGCCTGCGCGCGCTGCCGCCGATCACGCCGGTGGCCGCGCGCGACGCCCTACCATTGTCGTTCTCGCAGCATCGCCTGTGGCTGATCGACCGTCTCGAAGGCGCCAGCGCCCAATACAACATGCCGTCCGCCTTCGAGCTGGCCGGCAGGTTCGACCTGGATGCGTGCCGCAACAGCCTGACCGCGATCGTCGAGCGCCATGCGGTGCTGCGTACCACGTACGCCGAACGCGACGGACACGCGTTCCAGTGCGTGCAGCCCACCGGCGAAGTGCCGCTGACGCTGACCGACCTGTCGTATCTGGCGCCGGCCGCCCAGGCTGCTGAAGTCGAGCGCAGGCTGCGCGCCGATGCCGCTTCGCCGTTCGACCTCGCCGCCGACCTGATGTTGCGTGCACACGTGCTTCGCCTGGCGCCCGAACGCCACGTGCTGATGTTCAACATGCACCACATTGCCTCCGACGGTTGGTCGATCAACTTGCTGACTACCGAATTTGTCCAGGCCTACCGCGCCTTCGCCGAAGGCGGCACGCCGCAATTCGCGCCCTCGCCCATCCAGTATGCCGATTTCGCGTATTGGCAACGTAATACGCTTGCCGATGAGGTGCTGGAGGCGGAAACCGCATACTGGCGGCGCCAGCTGCAGGGTGTGCCGCAAGTGCACAGCCTGCCGCTCGACAAGCCAAGGCCGATCCGCCAGACCTACAACGGCGCGCTGCTCACCCGCCAGATGGCGCCCAGCATGCTTGCATCGCTCAAGGAATTTTCCCGAAAACGCGATGTGACGCTGTTCATGACCTTGCAGACGGTGCTGGCCGCGCAGCTGTCGCGCTGGAGCAACGAGCACGATATCGTGATCGGGACCCCCGTGGCCGGACGCTTGCAACAAAGCCTCGAAGGACTGATCGGTTGCTTCCTCAACACCCTGGTGCTGCGTAGCGACCTGACGGGCAATCCAAGCTTCGACGACATGCTGACCCGCACCCGCGGCACCGTGCTGGAGGCCTTCGCGCATCAGACCGTTCCGTTCGAGATGCTTGTCGACGCGCTCAAGCCAGAACGCAGCCTGAGCCATCCGGCCCTGTTCCAGATCATGTTCGTGCTGCAGAGCCAGGAACAAACGGCGTTCGCGCTACCTTCGCTGGCGATGCGCCCGGTCGAGCGCAACCTGGTCATGGCCAAGTTCGACCTGTTACTCAATGCGAACGAGCGTGCCGGCGCGCTGGAGCTGACCTGGACCTACAACACCGACCTGTTCGACGCCGAGACGATCAGACGCATGGCGGACGCCTTCGAACAAATCTTGCACTCGGTCATCGCGTCCGGCGCTACCCGCCTGCACGCGCTGAACCTGCTGCCGCCGGCCGATGCGGACAACATGTTGCGCCTGTGGAACGACACCGCCATGGCTCTGCCGTACGAACAGTGCCTGCACGAGCTGTTCGTGGCGCAGGTACGCAGTACACCTGAAGCGATCGCGGTCGTCGACGAGCACGGCAGCCAGACGTATGGCGCGCTATTCGCGCACGCCGCAGCGCTGGCCACACGGCTGCGTCCGCACGCGGCCGAGCCAGAGACGCTGATGGCGATCCTGCTTCCCAAGGGCCGCCTGCAACTAGTGGCGGCGCTGGCCGTCATGATGGCCGGCGCCGCCTACCTACCTCTCGACACCAGCTGGCCGGCGGCGCGTATCGACCAGGTGATGGAACATGGCGATGCATGCGTGCTGCTGACCAGCGCGTCGCTGGCCGAAGGCGTCACGCACCACGCGCTCAGGATCGATCCGGCGGCGCAGACGCCGCTGGCGCCGGCCGATGCGGCGGCCGCGCTTGGCGCTTTCGCCAGTGTACAAAGACCGGACAACTTGGCCTACGTGATCTTCACCTCCGGCTCCACCGGCAAGCCGAAGGGCGTGGCGATCGAGCACCAGTCAGCGGTCAATACCTGCCTCGACATCAACCAGCGATACGGCGTGGGTCCGGACGACGCGGTGCTGGCCGTGTCGGCGCTGTCCTTCGATTTGTCGGTCTACGACATGTTCGGCCTGCTCGCAGCCGGCGGCCGGGTGGTGTTCCCGGACGAGGCACGCCAGAAGGATCCGGCGCATTGGGCCGAGCTGGTCGAGCGCGAACGCGTCAGCCTGTGGGACTCGGTGCCGGCATCGGCCGAGCTGCTGACAGCACAGTACGAATGGCGAACGCGCCGCAGCGGCGGCGCATTGCGGGTGCTGATGATGAGTGGGGACTGGATTGTGCCGGCGCTGCCTGCCCGCATCGCCGCGGTCTTCCCGGGCGTGGCCATATACAGCTTGGGCGGGGCGACGGAGGGCTCGGTGTGGTCGATCAGCTATCCGATCGTATCGGACATGAGCGAGCGCAAGAGCGTGCCTTACGGTAAACCACTGGCAAACCAGGCCTTCTATGTGCTCACCGACGACCTCGTGCCCTGTCCGGTAGGCGTGGTGGGCGAACTGCACATCGGCGGCATCGGCGTGGCGCGTTGCTATTACGGCGACCAGGAGCGTACCGCCGCCAGCTTTGTCATGCACGAGGGACTCGACGACCGGCTCTACAAGACGGGAGACCTCGGGCGTTACCTACCGGACGGTAACATCGAATTTATCGGGCGCAAGGATTTGCAAGTCAAGCTGCGCGGCTTCCGTATCGAGCTGGGCGACATCGAGACGGCGCTGAGCCGGGCCCCCGGCGTGACCGACGCCGTCGTCATGGTGCTCAAGGACGCCACCGACGTACAGCAGTTGGTGGCGTACGTCCAGCTCGAAGCCGATGCGCAAGCCGATGCTGACGCGCTCGGCGCGCGCCTGCGCCTGCACCTGGGGTCGCTGCTGCCCAACTACATGGTGCCGCTGTATTACGTGGTGCTCGATGCGTTCCCGCTGTCGCCTAACAACAAGGTCGACCGCAAGCAACTGCCGCCGCCGGTCTGGAACCGGGACGACGACATCGTCATCGCGCCCGAGGGACCGATCGAAACCACGCTGGCCGACATCTGGCGGCAAGTGCTGGGCCGCGACCGGATCAGTGTCGAGCGCAATTTCTTCGACCTGGGCGGCAGCTCGGTGCACCTGATCGAGATCGCCAGCAAGGCCAACCTGATGCTGGCGCAGGACCTGAGCGTGGTGAGCTACTTCGAGCATCCTACCGTGCGCGCCATGGCGGCCCACATCAATCAAAGGAGCCACCGCAGGGCGGCGGCTCCGGATATTCCAAAACGCAGCAAGAGCCGCCTTTCGGCGCGCTTGGCACAGAGAGGTACACGATGAAACAGACCCATACGACCGGACTCGAAATTGCCGTGGTCGGCATGGCGCTCCGGCTGCCGCGTGCGGCCGACACCGAGGAATTTTTCGGCCACCTGTGCCGCGGCGAGAATCTGATCCGCTTTTTCGACGACGACACGCTGCGCGCGCACGGCGTGCCGGAAGCCGATATCGCCAACCCGGCCTATGTCAAGGCCGCTGGCTATCTCGACGGACGGTTCGAGTTCGACGCCGACTTCTTCGACTACAAGGCGCGCGAGGCCGAATTCATGGACCCGCAGCTGCGTCTGCTGCACGAGTGCTGCTGGGAGGCGCTCGAGGCAGCCGGCTGTGACCCGCAGTTGGGCACCGGCGCCGTCGGCCTGTACGCCGGCTCAAGCCAGAACATGAACTGGCTGCGGGCCGTGGCGCAGCACGTGGGCGACAAGATCGGCGAAGTTTACGACCTGAAGATGCTGTATCAGCGCGAGTTTTTCCCCACGCGCATTTCCTACCGTCTGAACCTCAAGGGACCGGCGATCGGCATCGACAGCACCTGCTCGACCTCGCTGGTGGCGTTGCATATGGCGGCCCAAGGTCTGCTCAGCGGCGACTGCGACGTCGCGCTGGCCGGCGGCGCGTGCGTCTCCCCCCTGGTCAAGGGCTATATGTACCACGAAGGCATGATTCAGTCCCCCGACGGCCACTGCCGCGCCTTCGATGCGCAGGCCAACGGCACCGTACCGGGCCAGGGCGTGGGCATCGTGGCGCTCAAGCGCCTGGACGACGCCATCGCCGACGGCAATCCCATTCTTGCCGTGCTCAAGGCATCGGCCATCAACAATGACGGCAACGACAAGGTCGGTTATACCGCACCGTCGGTAGCGGGCCAGAACCGGGTCATCCGAAGCGCGCTGGACCTGGCGGAGGTCACGTCCGGCGACGTCGATTTCGTCGAATGCCACGGCACCGCCACGCGCATCGGCGACCCGATCGAAGTCGAGGCGCTGGGCCAGGCCTACGGCGCGCACGACGCCGCGGCGCCGTGGCTGATCGGCTCGGTCAAGTCAAATATCGGGCACCTCGACGCCGCCGCCGGGATCATGGGTTTCATCAAGGCCGTTCTGGCGGTCCGCCACGGTGTGCTTCCGCCATCGCTGCACTATACGCAGCCGAATCCGATGATCGCATTCGAGCGCGACGGCTTCGCGGTCAACACCGCGCTCGCCAAGCTCGAGCAATCCGCGCGCCCGTTGCGCGCAGGCGTGAGTTCGTTCGGGGTGGGCGGCACCAATGCCCACGCCATCGTCGAACAATACGTGGAACGGCGCGTGGCCTCGGCCGACGCCGGCCGCCATCGCCTAGTGCCGTTGTCCGCGCGCACCCCGCAAGCGCTGCGCCGCTACGCCGCGAAACTGCGCCATGCGCTCGGCACCGGCATGCCTTCGCTCGACGCCGTGGCGCGCACACTGCAGCTGGCGCGCCGCCACTTTGCCGTGCGCCAGCCGCTGGTGGCCGCCACGCGCGAACAATTGCTGGCGCAGCTAGAGCAGATCGAGGCCGGCGCCGCCGCGCCCGTGGCGCAAGCGCGTCCCCTGGTGTTTATGTTCAGCGGCCAGGGCACGCAGTACCCGGGCATGACGCGCCAGCTGTATACGCGCGAGCCCGAATACCGTGCGCAGGTGGACGCCTGCCTGGAATTGCTCGAGCCGGCCCTGTCGGCACGGGTGCGCGATCTGCTGCTGGCCGACCCGGCCGGCGACAGGCACGCCGAGGCCGCCGATACCGCACTGGCGCAGCCGCTTCTGTTCATCGTAGAATACGCGCTCGCCCGTACCCTCATGGCCTGGGGCGTGGAGCCGGCGGTCATGATCGGACACAGCCTGGGCGAATTCGTGGCGGCCTGCCTGGCGGACGTGTTCACGCTGCCCGATGCCCTGACGCTGGTATGCCGGCGCGGACGCCTGATGGCCGGCGCCGCGCCGGGAGCCATGCTCAGCGTACGGCTGGCGGAAGCAGCCGTCAGCGCCTATCTCGACGACAATCTCGACCTGTCCGCCGTCAACAGTTCGGCTTTGACGGTGGTTAGCGGACCGCTGCAGGCGATCGCCGCGCTCGAGGCGCGCCTGCTGGGCGACGGCGTCGCATGCACCCGCCTGAAGACGTTGCATGCTTACCACTCGCGCATGATGGACGGAATACTCGGCGAATTCCGCGCCGCAGTTGCAGCCACGCCGCGCCGGGCGCCGCAGCGCTCCTTCATGTCGAACCTCTCGGGCGCGCCCGTCACGGCCGCCGAAGCGCTCGATCCGGAGTACTGGTGCCGGCATCTGCGCTGTGCCGTGCGCTTTGCCGATGCCATCGGCGCACTGCAGCAGGAGGGCCCGCACACCTTCCTCGAAATCGGTCCGGGCAATGCGCTCACCACTTTCGTACGCAGTCACGAACATTTCGACGACACCCACCTGTGCCTGCAAAGCATCCGCCACCCACGCCAGGACGACGCCGACGATGCATTCCTGCTGCGCACGCTCGGACAGCTGTACGGTGACGGCGCTAGCCTGTGCTGGGACCGCATGTCGGCCGATATCGAGGGTCCGTTCATCGCCCTGCCGACCTATGCTTTCGCGCCCACCGTCTACGACCAGGTCGCCGGTACGCAGCACACGCCGTCCGGCGCCGCGCCCGCAGCGGCGCACGCGGGGAATACCGCGGCGTCGCGCGCAATCTGCCACCCACGCCCCAACCTGAGCACCCCGTTCGCGGCGCCGGCCAGCGACGCCGAGCGCCGTCTCGCCGCCATGTGGTGCGCCATCTTCAAACTCGATCGCATTGGCGTAGACGACAATTTCTTCGACCTAGGCGGGCATTCGCTGCTGGCCACCCGCGTGCTGGCCGATGTGCGTGAGGAATTCGGCGCCGACATCGCCATCCATGCCCTGTTCGAATATCCCACCATCGCGGCACTGGCGCTACTGGTCGAGCAGGCCGACGCGGGCAGTGCGCGCTATCCGGCGCTGGTGGCGGCCGACCGTGGCGCACCGATCCCGATGTCGTTCCAGCAGCGCAGGCTGTGGATGATCGACCGCCTCGGCGGCGGCAGCGCCCAATACAACATGCCGGCGCCGTTCATCCTCAACGGCGCGCTCGACCTCGACGCGCTGCAAGGCGCACTCGACCGCTTGGTGGAGCGCCACGAGTCGCTGCGCACCGTGTTTTGCGAAATCGACGGAGTAGCCTTGCAAGTCATTCGTCCGCAGCAGCCAGTGCCGATCGCCCGCCTCGATCTGTCGGCCCTGCCTGCGCACGAGCGCGCCGAGCGCCAGCGCGAGCTGGTGGACGCCGATGCCAGACGCACTTTCGATCTGACGGGGGAGCTGCCGCTGCGCGTGACGCTGGTGCGTCTGGGTGAGCGCCAGCACCTGCTGCTGTTCAACGCACACCATATCGTCTCGGACGGCTGGTCCGAAGTCATTCTGGTCAAGGAGTTCGCCGAACTCTATCGCGCCCTGGCCTCCTGCACCGAGCCGGCACTGGCGCCGTTGTCCATGCAGTACGCCGATTTCGCCGCCTGGCAGCGCAACTGGCTGGTGGGCCCGCTGCTCGAGCAGGAACTCGACTTCTGGCGGGCACGCCTGGCAGGAATGCGCGCCGTCCACAGCTTGCCGCTCGACAAGCCACGCGCGGCCGTGTCCAGGCATGCCGGCGCGCTCCTCAAGCGTACCCTGACGCCGCAGTTGCTCGCGCGCCTGCGGACATTCAGCCAGTCGCACCGCGCCACCCTGTTCATGACGCTGCAGGCCGCCTTTGCGCTGTTGCTGGGACGCCTGGGCAACAGCGACGATATCGTCATGGGCACGCCGATTGCCGGACGCATGCACAAGCCGCTCGAACCGCTGATCGGCTTTTTCGTCAACACTCTGCTGCTGCGCACCGACCTGTCGGCCAATCCGAGCTTTGTCCAGCTGCTGGAGCAGACGCGCCAGATGACCTTGTCGGCCTTCGAACACCAGCACGTTCCGTTTGAGATGCTGGTCGAGGAACTGGCGCCAACACGCTCGCGCAATCACGCCCCGTTGTTCCAGATTCTGTTCGCGCTGCAGAGTTACGAGCGCGGCACGCTGTCGATCGATGGCCTGGAACTAGAGCGCGTCGAGGAAACGGTTGCCGCCAAGGTCGACTTGACGTTGATCATGGCCGAGTCGGTCGAGGGATTGTTCGCCAACTGGTACTATGACACCGACTTGTTCGAACAGGCCACCGTCGAGCGCATGGCCGACCAGCTGGAAGTATTGCTGAGCGCACTGCCGGATGGCGGCGACTGCCCCGTTCTCGGCTTCGACATCGTCGCTGGCAATGAGCGCGCCCTGCTGCTCGAACGCTGGCAGGACCAGGACGGCGCCGAGCGCCGCTATGTCCTGAACCATGCTGGCATGCCGACGCCGATCGGCGTGTACGGCGAGCTGTGCGTGAGCGGACCCGACGTCGACGCCGCCGGCCAGCCCGATCCATTCGCCGGCGCACCCGGCGCGCGCATCGCGCGCACCGGCCAGTGCGCGCGCTGGCGCGCCGACGGCCAGCTCGAAATACTCGGCGCGCTCGACGATCTCGCCATCTTGCACGGTTATCCGATTGCGCTGGCGCCGATCGAGGCTGCGCTGGCGCGCCACCCGGCCGTTGCCGAAGCGGTGGTACGGATCGTCGACCAGCGGCTGGTGGCCTACGCCGTCCCGGCGCCGGGCATGGCGGCGCTCGATGCCGAAGCGGCGCGCCTGTTCCTGGCCGACGTGCTACCCGAGTCCATGCTGCCGCAGGCAGTGCTGATGCTGGCGCGCATCCCGCGCCTGTCCGACGGTGGCCCCGATCTGGAAGCCCTGGAGCGGGAAGCGATCGACGATGCGGTGCCCCGAAAGCTGCCGCGCGACGCTATGGAGCAACGTGTCCTGGACGCCTGGTGCAAGGTTCTCCAGATCGCGCCGCCGTCAATCGACCAGGATTTCTTTTCGCTCGGTGCCGATTCCATCCTGCTGCTCAAGCTCAGCGCCCATCTGGGCCGCGAAGGCTTGAAGTTCTCGGTCAAGGATTTTTACGCCGAACCGACCATCGCGGCGATGGCGCGCCTGGTCGAAGTTGTCGAGCACCCGGAAGCGGACGCCCGTCCAGCCTATGGCGCGCAATTGTTGCATCCGATGCAGCTCGAACTGCTCGATGACGGTAGCCCGGACCCGCATCACTTCAACCAGTCGGTCCTGCTCGACGTCGGCCGCGAATTCGATCCGGCGCTGATCGATCCGGTACTGGCCGCGCTGTACGCGCGACACGACGCCCTGCGTCTGCGCTTCGTGCGCGACAGCAACCATGGCTGGGGCGCGCATTACCTCGCGTCCGCCGACGTGAAACCGACTGAAAGCCTGTGCCGCGTCGTCATCGACGCCGGTGACCCCGCGCCGTCCGACGTCTTCCTGCGCGAAGCGAACCGCATCCAGCGTTCGCTGTCGCTGGAAGGACCGTTGATGAAGTTCGTTCATTTCCTGCTGCCCGACGGTGGCGCACGTCTGCTGATCGTGGTCCATCACCTGGTGGTCGACGGCGTCTCGTGGCGCGCCCTGTTGCAGGATGTGGAAACGGCCTATCGCCAGGCCGTCGCCGGCCAGGTGATCGCGCTGCCGGCCAGGCCTGCCACGTTCCAGCGCGCCGTCGAAACGCTGCAGCGGCTGGCCAGCTCGCCCGCCGTGCTGGCCGAGCTGCCGTATTGGAAGGCAGTGCTGGCGACGCCCTTGCCGCTGGTCCGTGCCCCGGGCGAAGACGACCTCGTGGCCGACGAAGGCACGACGACCGTAGTGCTGCCGCAGGCGCTGACCGAGCAACTGCTGGCCGGCTGCGGACGGGCATACCGCATGAGCGTAGATGAAGTGTTGCTGGCGGCCCTGCGCCTGGCCTTCGACGACTGGCGCGGCCATGCGCCGCTGGCCGTGCTGATGGAAGGCCATGGCCGCGCCTCGCTCGGCGAAGTGCTCGACATCGGCGACACGGTCGGGTGGTTCACGGCCGTCTACCCGGTCCTGTTCTCCAGCGTCAACGGAGATCTGGCCGCCCTGCTGCGCGACACCAAGGAGGTGCTGCGCCAGATGCCGGCCAAGGGTGAACACTTCGGGGTGCTCAAGCATCTCGCCCTGCCTGCGACCGGGCTCGACGACAGTGCGTTCCGTGCCTGCGCGGTGATGTTCAACTACCTCGGCCAGTTCGACCAGGTGGTCGGCGCCGGCACCCTGTTCGCGCCGGCCCCGGAAGCGTCGGGCGACAATGTCTCGCCGCTCCGCCGCCGTGCCGCGCCGCTGACGTTCGACGGCCTTGTCTCCGGCGAACGGCTGCGCTTCAGCATCAAGTACAACCGGCGCCATGTCGATGGCGCCAGCATCGGCACGCTGGCCCACGCCTTCGAGCGCGCCCTCGCCGAGCTGGTCGGCCGCTGGCGGGAACGGCCGCTCGGCGGGCTGACCCCGAGCGATGTCGCGCCGCTGGCTACCGACCAGGCCGAACTCGATCATTGGCAGCTTCATTGGCCCGCCCTGCGCGACGCCTATCCCGCCACCGGATCGCAGCAAGGCATGCTGTTCCGGTCGCTGCTCGACAGCGCCGGGCACAACACCACGTTCGTCAACCAGCTTATCTTCAATATCGAAGGCGAACTCGATCTGCCGCGCCTGCAACATGCGTGGGAAACTCTGCCGCAGCGGCATGACGTGTTCCGGACCGCCTTCGCTCTGCCGCGCCAGGGCGGTATCGCCCAACTGCAGATGGCGCCGGAGAGTTTGAAGCTCCCGTTCTTCTACGAAGACCTCTCGGCGCTGCCGCTGGCCGAGCAGGATGCCGCCATCGCGCTGTTCACCGCGGCCGACCGCGGGCGCGGCTTCGACATCGCGCAGGCGCCCCTGAGCCGGGTGGCGGTGTGGCGCGTTACGCCAAGCTGCCACCGCGTGCTGTGGACCACCCATCACGCCATCATCGACGGCTGGAGCGTGCCGCTGGTATTCCACTCCTTGCTCGAAAGCTACGCCGCCAGCGAAGTGCGGAGCGAACCGGCAACGCGGACGTTCAAGAATTACGTGCAATGGCTGCACAAACAGGACGAGGCCGGCGCCAAGGCCTACTGGCGCGCCTACCTGGCGCCGCAGGAAGCCCCGTGCGTCATCGCACCAGACGTGCGCAATGCCGAGTCCTCGCTGCCGGCCCAGGTCCAGCTCAAGCTCGATGCCGGACAAGTTGCGCGGCTCGAGGAGCTGGCCCGTGGCGTCGGGGTTACGCCGTACAGCCTGGTGCAATGCGCATGGGCTTACGTGCTGCACACCTATACGGGACAGCAGCGCGTGTGCTTCGGTTCGGTCAATTCAGGCCGCCCGGCCCAGCTGGCCGGAGCCGACGCCACCGTAGGACCGTTCATCAACACCTTGCCAGTCACGCTGGAGGTGGACGCCGGTCGGCCGCTGCGCCAATGGCTGCGCGAAGCTCACCACCAGCACCTCGAGTGGCAGAACCATGGTTTCCTGCAGTTGCCCGACATTCTGGCGCAGTCGCCGTTCAGCGCGCGGGTCGAGTTGTTCAACACCACGCTGGTGTACGAAAACTATCCCATTGACAGCATCAAAGATGCGCAGTCGGAGCTACGAATGACCTCCCTGCACAGCCAGGAAAGCACCGGCACCGGCCTCACCCTGGTGCTCATGCCTGGCGATGGCATGACGGTCAAGCTGATGTACCAGAGCGGCGAGTTCTCGGCCACCCAAAGCGAACGCATTGCCCGCCATGTGGTGCGCCTCCTGGCGGCCATGCCCGGCCTGGCCGATGGCCTGGTCAGCAGCCTCGACGACACGCTCGACGATAGCGCTGGCCTGGCGGGCGGCCCCGGGCATCTCGATGATGAAGACCTGCTCGCCCTTCTGGACGAACTGGACAATATTTGAGACGTTAATCCGATGAAAGAATCGAATAACATGAGCTTGACAGAAACAAAGGCCGTGGCCGGCCAGATCCGCCTCGATGCGCTCAGCCCCCAGCAACGCGAGCGCCTGATGGAATTGGCACGGGCACGGCGCGCCGCAGCGAACGGCAATTTACACGACAAATTCGAAGAATGGGTAACGCGCCGTCCGCAGGCGGTCGCGGTCAGCCATGGCAAGCAGCACATGTGCTATGGCGAACTGAGCGCACTGGCCAGCGCGCTGGCGCGGCGCCTGCTCGACGCCGGCCTGCAGCGCGGCGA